>Ga0184640_10000437_pt1 | contig 10916 bp, 20 predicted proteins | sample PLM31_200_b2_FD_133161 | JGI IMG/M metagenome (GOLD analysis project Ga0184640, IMG submission 133161) | Groundwater sediment microbial communities from an aquifer in East River, Colorado, USA - PLM3-1_200_b2 | ecosystem: Environmental > Terrestrial > Soil > Riparian zone | place: USA: East...
GAATCAAGAGCTATCATTATAAGTTATCTCTTGATTCTCTCATAGGAGGGTTAAAATGAAAGTATCCATAACAGTAAAAGAGTTGTCCGATCAAGCCTTCATTCAGTAAGCAATGCCTATCCGAACGCTAATTGAGCTATTCATCCTCTTCATAGCTGCTTGTATAGCCCTTAAGTGGGCATGGAAAACACAATGACACTTATCGGTGAATTCCTAATCCTCGGAGCACTCCTCATGCTCTATACCAATAGAGGTTTCCGCCAGGCTTGGCGGGAAGCAATAAAGCAGACAAAGACGCGGAGTAAGAAGTAAGAACCATGCTTAAATGGTGGAATGACATGTTCAGCGATGGCCCTAATGGTGAACCTTGGCATGAGCTCTATGGATCAGGAGATTGGATGGGATTAGCCTTCGTAATACTCCATGCACTATACTTTGCAAGAATTATTCTTAGACAGCTTATACTATAAGATAGTACTTGACAAGATCACCCACAAAGCCTATATTGTGTGACGTGGGGTGTAGTGGGGGGTGTAGTGGGGGGCAGGTGTAGTCAAAAAGCCACACCACAAGCTATTGTATATATTTATGGGGATACAGTCACCACTGACATAAAAATTTAATGCTGTCTACTACCAAGAAAGGACGAATTAAGGCTAGTTCAAGAATACATGGAAGTGATAAGGTGCCTAACCTTATTGCAATTAACTACTCCAGAGCTTAGTTACTATCTATTCTTTACACTAGTAGACAGCATTAAATTTTTAGATTTGATAAAATCCAGAAGAAGGTAATAATATGATAGATAATGCTATTGCTATTGCTAGAGCTAAAGCTAAAGCTATTGATGCTAAAGCTAAAGCTGAGGCTGCTGAAGCCGCTTATACTGCTATTAAAACTAAAGCTGATGTTGATGCTTATGCTATTGCTGCTATTAAAGCTGCTGAAGCTGCTTATATTGCTGCTGATGCTTATGCTTATGCTGTTGCTACTACAGCTGTTTATGCTAGAGCTAAAGCTGAAGCTGCTGAAGCTGATTACGATACCCTCACTATTTCATGACTATAAAAGAAGCACTTATAACTGAAGTAAGTGAGATAAGTAGGAAAATCCTTGCGATTAATATCAAGGGTGGTCGATGTACGGCTCATCTATATCATCTAGAACGTCAAGGCGACAGCCTAAAAAGTCGTTATATCTATCGCTGCCTTCGCGCGGGCTGTCGTCACTACAGTACCCTAACAGCCATCAATACGCGCTTAGCCCAGTGCCGCAATTGCGGCAGCACCTTCGCTATTAGTGCTGAAGCACATGTAATCCAGGCACGAATTAAATCTAGTATAGAAGAACTATTTAGCGAATTTATTGTATGCTGCAATGGTGAACCAAAACCAAAAACAGCAATATCAGAAATCGAAACTCTTGAATTTCTTGAAGAGCAATAGCTTAAGGAATAATATGTCAAATATAGACTTTACTGAAATAATTCCTAAAATAGATAAAATTCTGGCTCGTGGATTATCTAAAGGAATAGGGGAAGCTGGCAAACAAGTTTGTGTCGAGGCTGCTATTTGCGAAGCCTTAAATCTTCCACATGGAGATAATCCAGGATGCGTAAGTAAAGCGGTTAGGAGGTACAAAATTGAACTTAATGACTGTAAATGGTCTAGTCCCGATGCTAGAGCTAAAGGATTACGCAATTTAGCCATTGCACAATTAGGAACAAAAGATGTAATCCAAGATCAAAGATTCATTAAAATCTTAACTGAGAAAACGATACGTATCTTAATTCCAACATTATTTAGAGAAATTTTTAGTGGTAACAGTGAGTGTCTTAAAGCTGCTAACTCATGTGAACTAGAAGGTAATCTTAGCGCTGCTATTGCTGCTGCTGCTATTGCTGCTGCTTATGCTGCTACTAATGCTGCTGATGCTGCTGCTGCTTATACTGCTTATACTGCTGCTTATGCTGCTGCTAATGCTGCTGCTAATGCTGCTGCTTATGCTGATACTGCTGATGCTGCTTATGCTTATGCTGATACTGCTGTTTATGCTGCTGCTAATGCTGCTGCTTATGCTGCTGCTAATGCTGCTGCTTGTGTTGTTACTGCTGCTGATATTGCTGCTGATACCGATAAGTATTTGCTTCTAGGAGCAAAACTAGCACTAGAGGTTTTGATTGAACTTAAGGCCCCGGGAGTGGCTTACCTTAATCTCTAAATGCAACCGTGGAGTGTGATACACAATTTTAGACAAGACATTTATATATGCAAGTTACCATGGTGGAATTGCTCTTGCGATTGGGCTGAAAAGGCCAGGAGATATGAATTGACACCCGACACTAAGCAAACTATAGCAGGTTATCCAGGTATAAGTGCAGAGGATGCTAGACTCATCTTCATCCGCAACCGCGGGCGAGAAGACTGGAAGAATCGAAGCATTGATTTCCAGGAACTAATAACAAATGCCAACCCAGTCAAAGACATCCCCCGCGAGCAGGTAATCAATCATATCAGTTTTCTTCATACAATGATTCGAGAACTTAAGGCTTATGCCCAGGGACTCGAAATCGAGTATGCTAAAGAAATTGAACCTGAGATTGAAGCCTCCCATGTCAAACGCGAAGGGGCGAAAGACGCAAAGCGCTCCTCCCCGCGAACCATTGAAGGAATGATTGCGAGGAGCGGAATGACTAGGGAAGCACTCCTCGCAGCAATTACTAAGAAACTAGCGGCGGATAAGACTAAAGTATAATGCTCCAAAGAATTACATTTATTATCTGTACTGCAATCTTAGCAGTAATAATAATGCACTCCTACGCAAAAAGTCACGAAGAAACTCATTGCTCTATATGTGACTGTTGTGATACCTATTGTACTATAGAAGAATCACGATGATCTTTCGCTCTATCTATATTGACTATCCTAGTTGTCATTGCGTTATTTACATGGATAAGTGCTATCAATTCAATCTATTGGGCAATACTTGGCAATGTAGAGAACTACCTTATTACTGGTCTAACTAGTTAGTATTAATACCTAATTCAATATATGAAACTTATATTCTCCTGCCCAATCTGCCACAAAAAATCTAATCTCAAAAGTGAATCAACACTAGGAGATAAGAAGTTCATTCTCCTAGATTGTAACCATTGTTATACAGAAAAAGCATTAAGCACAAATGAGATAGATCCAACCCTCAATGATGGAAGACTTCTATATGATTTCCAAAAAGTAGGGGTTGAATTCGCTAGAAACTCTGACTTTCGCTGCCTAATTGCAGATGAAATGGGACTCGGAAAAACAATTCAAGTCGTCTCTGCTCTCAAGAATTACCGCGAGGATTTACTCCCAGCACTAGTCATTGTTAAAGCTTCACTTAAAATTCAATGGATGAGAGAGTTATTCAATGGTGCGGGGATTCTATCCCAAATCCTGGAGTCTAAGACTCATCCTATTACTGATCCCCGGTTCACTTGTTATATTACTACCTATGATTCTCTACGCAATGCTACGTGGAAAGAAAAAATAATTTATAAAAGTGTCATCCTTGATGAATGTCAACAGATAAAGAATCATGATAGTAAGCGTACACAAAGTGTAAGGGATATTATAGCGAAGCGTTTTGAAGTTCCCGAGAGAATTCTAACTGCCGCGGAGAAAACAACTAAACATAAGCGATTTGAAGTAATAGCTACTGATTTAATGTCTTATCATGGGATTAGTGGACGATTCATATTTCAAATAGCAAGCCTTTCATCTAAGATTTTAGGTAAGACAAAATGTAATGTAACTAAAGATGGAATTATCATAGGTAGAATTCTCTTATCTAAAACTCATATAGAGCGTGACAACGAAAAAGATGTAATCGAAACAATCCTGCATGAAATTGCTCATGCGATAACTCCTGGCGCCGGCCATAGACCTATATGGCAAGCTACAAGCCTAGCTATAGGTGGCGATAATGGCAGTAGCTTCATATGGTGTAATGGCAGTATAGAAGATAAACTCGAAAGTGAACCTATTAAATATGTAATAGCTACCTCCGGCACTCCTATTAAGAATCACGCGGGGGAGTATTTTCCAATTCTCAATATCCTCCGGCCCGAGATTTTCCGAGAGCAAAGCGAATTTATACAAAGACATACTAATAGTTATCGTGGAGGATATGGCTGGAAGGTAGGAGGTCTCAGAAGTCCCACGGCTTTTAAGGAATTAACCAAGGATTTCATCATCAGGCGTAGTCGTAAGGAAGTTCTTCCCGATCTTCCCATAATCCGTCGATCTTATCGTTATACTTCTATGAATGAAGTGGTAGGTAAACAGTATCAGAAGGAAGCAAACAATCTAACTGATTACCTTCTTAATGCTGACGAAAGTTCCGAGGGCCACTCTGAGCATATCCTAGCACTAATGAATAAGCTCAGACATCTGACAGGCTTCGCTAAGATAGAGAGTGTACTTAGTTATGTAGAAGAGTTTCTCGAGAATGAAGAGGATCAGAAGCTAACAATCTTTCATCATCATATTGACGTTGCCGATATCTTGGCTATTAAGTTCAAGGAGAATCAGGATCTTAAAGTCTTCCAACTTAAAAGCACAATGAATGCTGAAGATCGCACTTACATTATCGACGCATTCAAGGATCACCGCGGAACTAGTATACTCTTAGTTCCGACACTAGCATGCGGAGAGGGCATTAATCTACAATTTTGCTCGCATGCAATTATCATGGAGCGAGAATGGAATCCATCTAATGAGGAGCAAGCAGAAGGACGATTTAGTAGAATTGGAAGCACTGCTGATAGTATCGAAGTTATTTACCCAGTCGCAATTGGAAGCATTGATGAACTATTTGCAGAATATGTCGAGCGAAAGCGTCAATATATATCTGAAGCAATGGAAGGAAGCATTACAGGCATTAGCTGGAATCAATCACAAATTATAAAAGATATAACTAATAAACTCATGACCGGCGGTTATAAACCTTTTAAGTTGGTATAAAATATGATTATAATGTTTGGGGCTAGTTGTGATGTATGCGGAATTGCATACAATAACTATTCTGTAGAAGATATTGCTTATTGTAATGACTGTTCTAGAGATTTGTGTGATACATGTGCTCTACTTTCACAGCATTCTATACTAAGAGAAGCTGACGTAGATCAGTCAAGGACTAGAACTTGTGAATAAATTCTTAGATCCCAATGCTACCCAAGAGTGGCCTTTATATCCAGATACTCCCTTAAACAGAGTTCATCGTTCTATATATGAAATCCGGCGATGTCCTATATGTCAACACAAGATTGATAACTTAGATCCGCGGGAAGTTAAAGAAATAATCGGCTTTGCTTTAAAGGATTGAATATGCCACAATATATTTACGATGGTGATGAATTCATGTATAATCACTGCATGAATTGTTATAAAGATATGAGTAATTCTGCTTCGTCCTTGTGCTTTGATTGTGAAGATGAGGTATTAGAACTATTTACAGAATTAGCTGAAGAAATAAGAAATTAAATATGGAAAAAGATATATTTGAATGGGTAGATTGGGACGAAATAGAGAAATTAGTGATTCGGTTTTATAGGTGTACATTCATAAAGGATTTTGCCCCATTTCACAAAAATGATGTAGTAGATAATATAATTATAAATTATGCTGAGGGAATTATGGAAGTATTTAAAACTTCTGCTGACAACGAAGAATCAATTACTCTTGAAATAACACTAGCTGTTAAGTAACAAAAACGCCCATCTATTCCAATTGGCAGAGAAAGAAGACTTAAAATCTTCCAAGTCTCGGTTCGAGTCCGAGGATGGGCACCATTAAAGGAAAATTAATGAATAAACTAGTTGTCGTTATAGTTTCAGCAATGGCTTCGTGCGCTTGTGGATCTATGGGAAGTACAAGTCCAACATCCCTACTTTCACTTCCTACCTCTTCTAAAACTAAAACTACTGAAACTTCTACTTCTTGTTGGATTGCAGCCCGCCGGATTCTAAATGGCAACGCCGTCGAAGCCCGCGGCGGGTGGCAGGGACCAGAATCCGCGGCTGTTGTATCAGTTAGGGGTGGTATTTCAGCTGCTAATGTAACCTCAACAGCTAAGGCTTCCCTCCCACCATCATTTATTGTGGTATTACCTGATCCCTTCCCATTCGACGGTAATCCTGACGTGTCGCTTGCTATCTTTCATAACGGTCACTTGGTTTGCAGCGCCTTTACTGTTGCTAACTAATACCCGTGCAATTTTAATTCTAATGCAACTTAAATCAGGTCCAAATAAGAATAGTTGGGGGCGGAACTTGAATACAACGGGAAAAATCTGTCTCTTCTGTGATAAAGAATGTCACTCTACTGATTCTTTCAAGCATATCAATATTGAACTTAATACTTATGACACTTTCCATATGAAATGCTTTCGTAATGCGGTTGATGCTATGATTCTTTATACTAAGAGTAAGAAGTATTGAAATGAATATATCTATGGCCCGCCGGATCGCTAAGAAATCCACACATAAGCTATTTAGCCATGTTGCTATCATCACTTCTGGTAAGAGAGTGTTAAGTGTCGGTTATAATCGCGGAGAAGTGCATGCAGAAGAAGTAGCAATAAAGAGACTTTTGCATAAGCATCGTAACAATAAGAATGACCCGCGGGCACTTACATTAACTAGTTTAATGTTCAAAAAACGTAATGGTCACATAGGTACTAACTCATTCCCATGTGAAGCATGCCTAATTAAAATTGCAAAGACTAAAATTCGCTGGATTACCTTTATAAATAAGGGGATAATTACAACCATATGCTAATACTAACATTGTTACTAACAGCAGTAAATTGCTTCACTACAAACATCAAAGAATTTGAAGCTGAGAAAGAAAATGCCTGCCGAGATGAACTGACTAAGACAGTAGATATAAGTGGAACTTATCCAGGAAATATTACTATAACAATTACTTATAACTTTGATCTTGCTTCTAATGGTTCGCAACAAATTGCTAATACTACTGCGGCGATGGAAGCCTACAAAGGCGCAGTGAAATCAAATAGAGCTTTACGGATAAAGTTTCCAAAGATAGTATTATATACTCTTATATTACAAGATACTGCTAATGAATTATGCCGATTTACTTTTAGGAGAGAACACGAGCTTCCACAAAGTGCAAAGTGTGCGGCATGGGTTGGAAAGTGAAGCACTTAGTTATTAGTGAATGGTCGAGTCTAAGAAAGAAAAAGAAGAGTAAGTGTTGCTTGCGCGGGCATCCTTATACAGTAGAAAATAGATATGCTAATCCTTCTTATTCACCTAGATGCAAAGCTTGTGTAAAGGAAAGACTTGCTCTTGTTAAGGCTAAGAAAAATGAGTACACTAAATGATTAGTGTAATCATTCCATCCTTAGATCGCCCACAGAGATTAATTTCTTGTCTTACATCTCTTCAAAAGTATTCAAAGGGATCAGTAGAAGTAGTAGTAATTTTAGATGGTGAAGATAAATCATCGCTGGAAGCAGTAACTGATTTTGCAACAAAAGGTGTTACTATACCAATTACAGTAAGAATCCTTAAAGATCATCCTACTCCAATAGAGAAATGGAATCATGGTGCTAAACATTCCAAGGGTGGATGGATCATGCTCGCGGCGGATGATATTGTATTTACTCAAGAATGGGATATAGTTTCTTTAGCAACCCCAAATCATGGATTCTTAGCATTAAGAGATACCGTACAATTAGATAGATGGTTCGAGCCTCATTATATGGCAACAAGAGGGTGGTTAAAGCAATTCAATGGTGGAGTTTTAGCTTGTCCTCATTATAAGCATTGGTGTCCTGATACGGAGATTGCCCAAAGGGCGCATAGAGCAGGACATTATAAAGTCTCCGAAGCTATTATCCCACATAATCATATAATCTGGGGAACTGCTCCTAATGATGCAACTTATGATAGAGCAAAGCCTTATCATAATACTGATCTAAAGCTCTTTAACGAACGAATGTCTAAAAGTTTTCCTAATGACTATGAGGGTTATTTGTGAATAGAGTACCGACTACAGCTAGAGTTAATGTTTACGATACTAAAGATGAATTCCATAATGAGTTTATTACTGTAGAAACTAATTACTACTCAGAAGATAGAGTAGATATAACATTTTTGGATACTACATTTACCGTTGTTGTTGCTGATATTATCCTAGCAATTAAGCGGTGTTCACGTGATTAGTGATATAACATTCGAGAACCGCCGCTTCACCTTCGCCTTCCCTCACGCTGGAACTATAAGTGTTCCATTTCATTTCTCTATAGTCAACATGCTAATGCATGAGCGCTCTAAGGATAAAGATCATTGTCTCCTAGGATCATTTCGAGAGCATGGAAGTTGTCACGTTCCATTCAATCGTAATGCTATCTGTGGGGAATTCCTAGACAAACTTACTGATGACTACGTTGTCATGGTAGATACAGATATAGAGTTTCATCCTACATTACTAGAAGCGTTTGATATACTTATTACTGAATACGCTACAAAGTATCCAGTCTGGGATAGAGTTAACTATCCTCATATTATAGCTGGGAGAGTAGATATCGGGAATGGAATGCCAGTTTTCTATCATCGTTTTGCCGAAGGTAAATATAAGCACGACCCGCGGCCATTTAAAGGATTAAAACATTTTGGTGCTGTGGGATCTGGTATCATTGCTATATCTCGCTGGTGCTTGGCGACTATGGTTAATGAAAGTCGGTCTTATCACTTCTTCAACCATTTACAGGAAGTTGAGACAATAATTCATCCTGATCTATGTACAGTGTCAGAGCATCATAAAGAACCTTCACGAGTGGGAAAGCTCATGAGTGATGATTTTAGTTTCATTCATTTTGCTAGAAAACATGGTTTTATTCCTTATGGTGCATGGGAAATAAAAGGTGTTCATTATAAGACAAATCCAATTGGCTCTGCCTATTACGAGACATTAGAAGAGTATGAAGCTTATAAGAAAACTAATCCTGAGAGTATTCCTGATTGGTTAAGTGATGAGACATTCAAAGAGGAGAAGTAATATATGCTGTATTGCACAGATTGTGAAAAGTTGAAGAAAGAGAAAGAGGATCTCTTTGCAATTCTAAAGGAAACATTGGCAGTTTATAGCTCTCTGGTACGAACTATTACAGAATTGATAGTAATATTCAGAAAGGATCTAAAGTGAAATTAGTATTAATCATCCGCGGGTTAGCTAAGGGCCGCCGGCAGAAACTTATTGATGAAATCAAAGAACCTTATGAACTAGAAGATTACACTCAGATTGACACCCCGGCGCCGAAAGAGAAGATTACGAAAGAAGAACTAAAGCGACTTAATAGCCTTGCGTATGAGAATTTTAAGTCTGCGGTAAATATGGACAAAGAGCTGATCATTGTAAATAATACTAACACTAAGCGTTATCATTACTATTACTATCTCACTTACGCTCAGGATCATGATTACTTAACAGCAGTAGTAATTGTTCCTTGGAATGATATGAGTGATAGAGAACTTGTTATTGATGGGGGAAATACAAAACCCGCCAGCATTTACAAAACCTATCGAAGGGACTTTCAATGGGAGATTTAATGATATTAACTTATCAAACTAGTGGATTTATAATATTTAATGTTTCTAAGTCTCACTGGAGAAAATCATAATGAAAATTGGGGTACTTAATCCTTTCAATTTTTACTGGGAAAATCCAGACATTCAAACTAGAGTAGAAGCAATTCGTACAGAAAATGAAAGGTTAAGACAAGTACATCCTTTTGCAACACATTCTTTTGTACTTAAAGATAAATATGGTATTGTTATTAAAGAACTGCATATCAATAATTTCGGTTATTCTATAACTAAAGAATTAGGAAAAATATAAAATGAGTGATGACATTAATAGATACAGGGCTTTCTATCTGAGAGCAGATATTTGTGTAAGTATTAAATTCAAAGATGGAAGAACTCCACTTATTCATGATGCTATTCTAAAAGTGATGCAAACTTTGAGGTCGCAACCAGAAATTTTAATGTCCGCATTTGGAGAATATATGCCAGCTTTAACTTGTATTAATGAAGTATTATCTCCAGAACAAATAGCTATTATAGATGGGAAATATAAAAATGACTGATAGCACAAAGACATTACCAATTAGAGAAATCTCAATCGCTACACGATTAGAGGGAATCCAAGGCTTTATTCAACGGGCAATTAATGATAATAAGCTATTGATGGAAGCATTAGAAGCCGCACTAAAAGTTACTAGTGTTAATGATAAGCGCTTCCATATTTCTGCTTCCCAAACATATCTGAATAAAGTTACTGAAGATATTGCTACAGTTTATTTTCATATTATGAAATTTTGATGCAAACAATATTAATCAGCGCTAACAAACTAGACAAAATCCAACAATGCCCGCGGCTCTTTAATTATCTATATGTAAAAGAATTAACTTCTTTTACTAGGCCCAGTTATATAGAAGAAGGGGATTTATTTCATTATCTCTTGAATCTTCATTACAAGGCAAAAATCACCGCGGCGGATTATAATATTGATACTCTAATAGAACTGGGGCGCAACCATGCTACTGAACTATCTATTACTAGCCCTGAATTAGAAGAGAATATAGCACTTTTCAAAGAGTATGTTCTGTATTATCAACAGGAGAATTGGACCCCTGAAGAATCAGAAGTTCCTTTTGCAATGCAATTGTTAGAAGATACCGCCGCGGGCATTCGTATAGTATTGGAGGGTAAAATTGACCTACTATGCAGAGAATCTAAAACTGACCAACCTTTGGTGGTGGATCATAAGCGTGTTTCTAGGAACTTTGCTCCTTTCGACAGAGATAATCAAAAACTTGCTTACTGTCTTGCTACAGGTAGACGAGA
>Ga0184640_10000438_pt1 | contig 10907 bp, 13 predicted proteins | sample PLM31_200_b2_FD_133161 | JGI IMG/M metagenome (GOLD analysis project Ga0184640, IMG submission 133161) | Groundwater sediment microbial communities from an aquifer in East River, Colorado, USA - PLM3-1_200_b2 | ecosystem: Environmental > Terrestrial > Soil > Riparian zone | place: USA: East...
AAACAGCCACCGGCATCGCTTTACGCTCCCTGAATCCCATCCGGTCCAGAGCAGACCCAGTAGCAGGAGCGCTGCGTAAGCTTCGCGCGCCAGCCAGATTTTTCCGCTCTGGGTCCGCAGCAGATAACGGCTCAGGATATCGACGGAAGGAAGCGCTCCGCTCTGGAGCTTCACTCCCTGGATCAGGAGGGAGCTCAGGGCAAAAAGGAGGAAGGCTGCAAGCAACGGACGCGAGGAGAAAAGAAGCGATCGGCGGATCTCTGCGGGCTCACCCCCGGGAAGAATAAAGCCCGCGGTCACGAGGGCGCCCAGAAGGATCGCAAGGACCGCGAACTGAATTCCCGAAGCGACGGCTTCCAGAAAGAACATCGGTGGTCACTTCCTCCCGGGGCCCACGGTGAAGCGAAGCCGGCCTTCGGTGACGTGGGTGTCCACCGAGAGGACCTGCCAGTCGATGGTATAGACTCCGGGACTGAGCAGCTTCAGCTCCGTGGCAAGAGTGTCAGGGGCCGGCTGCCGCACCTTCCCCAAACTGACCAACTCGCCGCCGGAGTTTTTCACATCGATCCGGCTGAACTCGATCTCCACTCCTTCGGTAAAGCGGATGACGATTTCGCGCGGAGGGGAGCTCACGGTCGCTCCGTCCTGCGGGACCGAGGAGACCGGATAGGCATGCGCCCACCCGGTCTCCGGTTTTATGCAGAACACTAAAAGGACAAAGAGCCAGCTAACGGCGAAAAGCTTGAAAGACATAGGTCGCCTCATAGCTGCTCTTCTCATACTGTCCTTGAGCGCGCTCCCCTTCCTCGTCGAGCTTGACCCTCACGAGATAATAATCCGCGGGACCGGTCTGAAAGTAAACGAGCCCTTCGGGGTTGGTGACAAAATCCCGCACCGATGCGGCCCCATCGATCTTTCTTAGGACCGTCACCACCTTATCTCGGGCGGGCTTGCCTTTATATCGGACCTGCAGAACCGCCGGTTCTCCCTCCCTGATCCCGAGGAGATTCTTTGTCGGGACGATTTCGAGCGCGTCTTCCGGACCTACCTGCCCGTCGAACCACTTGAATTTTCGTGCGGAGGCCACGGTGGGCGTGCCAAGCACTCCCAGCGCGCTCGTGGCGGTCCGCACGCTGCGAAGCTTGGGCCCTTCGCCGTGCTGGAGAACGCGCTCCTGTCTGGCCAGGGCGCGGTAGATCCCGTCTTTATCGGCGAGAAAGGAGGCGATGTAGAATCCTTTCGGTCCTTTGGGTCCGATCTTTTCCTCGTCTTCTCCGAAATCAATCAGCCGGTTGGTGAGATCGGTTTGTTTTCCGGCGGGATCTATGACCAGGAGCTTGGTGTATTGCGGATTCCACTTCCCGGCGATCCGGTAACTCTTATGCTCGTTCGAATGGTTCCCTTGTATCAAGGCGATGGTCGCGAGCTGCCCCTTCTCTACGATAGACGGGGATAGCTCGATCCATCCGTCATGGGCCCCGGCCCGGGAAACAAAAGAGAGAAGTGCGACAAAAATCGGAAAAGTTATTTGAGCGAGTCGTTTCATTTTTCCTCCATAACACCCTGGACGCTGGTTAGCGCGCCCGTGTGTTCTTTCAGTGCTTGCCCTCGATGCAGAGAAGGCGAAAGCCTTTTCACCCCAACAGGGCAGCAGCCTTTTCTGCCGATCAAAATGGACTGTTAAGAGAGAAGGGCTTAAGCCGTAGGAGGGGCTCGGATGGAAAAAGGAAGAGGTGTGAATTTTGAAATCCGGACTTCGACAGCTGGAAAGATTCCGCCAAGAAAAATTTGGGTAATAACCGGAAGGCTGACGAAAGAGAGGGGTCTCAGATCGCAGCCTTTGGCCGCCGTGAAGACCACGCAGTGATTGGCCTGCGATCCCTCCAGCGAGTGGTGAACCTGATGGGGCGCAGATAAAAGGAGAAAAAAGACGAAAAGAAACGCCGCCAGGAGGGAGATTCGGGGGCGTCGATAGATTCTCGAACAGGCCATCGGCTTAACGCTAGAATAAAGGAAAGTGCGGCGGTTTGTCAAAGCGCCCAAGCGGGTCTGAGGTCGTTAAGGTCCAAGCGGAAGCGGTCTCGCTGGCGATCTATATCCTCAATCCGCCGAAGAGCGCTCTGTCTTCGCTTTTCCAGAAACATTTCACGTTCTCAAAACCGGCTTCCTTTAACCACTCCATCTGCTCTTCCAGCGGGGAATGCATCCTGTCGAAGTTAAAGAAGCCCCCTCCGCTTTTCACCAGCGGAAAAAGCTCTCTATAGATGTTTCGAATGATATCCGGCGCGCGTACATTATGGATGGCGATCGAAGATACGACAGCCTCAAAAGGCCCCTTCAGATCTTGACTCCAACCTGGCCGGCTAAAATCGCAAATGACATAATCGAATCTTCCTTTGAGATTTTTCATGCGCTCGTGGCCGATCTTCGCCATTTCTCGCGATCCATCCTGACACACGGCGAAGGCGTTGGAAAAATGCCCCAACAAAAATTGGGTTAACGCCCCATACCCGGCTCCGACATCCAAGATCCTGACAGGATGCTCTTTGCCATAGGGAATGGTTTCCGCCATCAATCGGAACGGCTCTTGCCGATCCACCTCTTTTGGATCTTGACCCTCGGCCCAATGGGCCACGTAATCTGGGGAATGCCAATCATGGGCATCGTGGTGGCGGGAAGAATGCGGCGTCTTCGACATTGCCAGTCCCTTTCCTATCTCTGAAGCCGAAGGCCGAGCGCGTCGGTTCTCACTGCCGGCCATCCCTTGGTTTCACGGCGATGGCCATCTTTGCCACACCGGCTTGTCTGGCCGCGTCCATGATGTCGACGACCATTCCGTGTTCGACTCGCTCATCCGCATTGATCACCACGAGCAGGTCGGGATTTTTCACAAGGCGCTCTTGCAGAACATTACGGACTTGGGCGCGCGCGATCGCTTCCTTGTCGATGGAGACTTTACCGTCCTGAGTGATCGTGACCGAGGCGCTTTCGCTGGGCGGCTGCTGGCCCGTGGCTGCTTTTGGAAGACTGACGGGTAAGCCGCGGTAATGGGCCATGGAAAGAGTCGAGATCATGAAGAAAACGAGGAGAAAAAAAATCGTGTCGATCATAGGAATAATCTCAATCCTCGCCTTCTTGAAGGCCTTCCGTGGGAGTCGCATTACTTTTTTTCCTCCTGAGAGCTTAGAAGAAATTCCAGACGGGTAGCGTATTGGTCAATCTTTTCCAGTTCTCGTTCGGCCCGCGATGAGAAGTAGTTGTAAGGAATGAGGGTGAGGATGGCGATCAGGAGTCCCGTCGCGGTCGCGATCAGGGCCTCAGCCACCCCGCCGGTGACCGCATGGGGCTGGCCGATGCCTGATTGTGACATGATGCCAAAGGATCCGATCATGCCCGTAACCGTTCCCAGAAGACCCAGTAACGGGGCTAGAGTGATGATGGTATCGAGAATGACGAGTCGCTGCTTGAGCACCGGTATTTCGGCTTGACCGGCCGCCTCCATGGCTTTGGACGGAGAAGGGTTTCGATGGGCCAATCCCGCCGCCAGGACCCGCGCAATCGGAGAGGCGGCCTCCTTTCCCAGGCTGAGAGCTTTTTCCGGATTTCCCCGCTCCACAAAATCCAGTAACTGCTCGATCAGCTCCTTGGATCCGATCCTACGCCAAAAAAGGAATCGCTCCAGGGTCACGGCGAGGGAGATGACCGAGCAGAGAAGCAGGGGAACCATGACGGGTCCGCCTTTGATCAAGAATGCCAAGGCATCATGCACGACAAGAATCTCCTTCCGATTTTGGTCTCGACCTTACCATAAGTGAATCGTAATTCCAGCCTTCGCCGTAAAGGGATCTCCGGGAGTGAAATGGGAGTCCAAAGTCGCTACTCCCCAGGGCTCGGTCGACAGCCGCGAGAGCGTATAGTTTCGCGCGATAACGGAAGTTGTTACCGACGAGGAACCGTCTGTCCGCCGGGTTTCCACCGGCCTCCTTGGAAGCCGGAGTGGCCTATGGTAGTCAGAGATAAACCCGGGGGAGCCCAGAATTGAATTTTCGGACCATCGTTTGTGCCGCGTCGCTGATTTTTTTCCTGGCCGCCTGCTCCCGCGGGGAGCAGACGAAGGCTCTCTATGCCCAGCGCTGCGTTTCGTGTCACGGCGTCTTGGGGAGGGGCGATGGTCCGATCGCGGCTCTTTTGCCTGCGGCGGTTCCAGATTTTCGTCTGACCGTGGAGCGGAAAAATGTCGTCGAGATCCGCAAAGCCATCGTCGCGGGAAAGGGAATGATGCCGGCCTTCGGACCGGCCTTGAGCCAGGTCGAAATCCAGGACATGGTCCGCGCCGTGCGCCTCTTGAGCCGGGAAGGACGCCGGGCGGAGTGGTGGGAGAAGTTTGAGCCGATCGTCTATGCCCACTGTAGTCTCCCGTGGGAATACGTCTTGGGATACGGTCCGCCGGACGGGGATGCGAAAAAGTAACCGGTTGCGAGGCTTTTTCCTCGCCCTTTTCATCGTCCTCCTCCTTCCCGTGGCTTCTGGATTTGAGAGTTCAGCTCAAGCTCCGCGGCTGGGCGAAAAAGGGGCCTCTCGGCGGGAGCTTCATCTTCCGATATCGGATTTCTCTCTGACCGACCAGTTGGGAAGGCCTTTCCGCTTTCAATCTCTCAAGGGGCGGGTGATTCTTCTGAGCTTCGTCTATACGAGTTGTCCGGATGTTTGCCCGCTCATCACGGCGAGCGCCCTTTCGGCCCAGCGGGCGCTCAGGGCCTGGGAGAAGCCGTCCGTTTTTTTTCTTACCGTCACCACCGATCCCGAGGTAGACACCCCCTTGGTCCTCAGAGCCTATGCGAATCGCTTTGGAGTCGATTTGTCCAATTGGTCCCTTCTCACGGGAGAAAATTCCGCGCTGGCTTCTGTATGGAAGGTTTTTGGAGTGAAAGTGAAGCGGAAGGCCCGCGGACTGGTGGAGCACACGCCGCTCACGGCGATTGTGGATCGTCAGGGTATTTTGCGCGTCGTCTATATAGGGAGTTCCCCGGATTCAAGGCGGCTGCTCCGGGATATCCGCGCCCTTCTGTCGTAGGCTTCACCTGCGAGCAGGCCAAAGGCGCAAATGGGGTTGTGGACGAGCACGAGAAACGAACACGAGCACGGCTTTTTTCAGCCTGCTGCTACACGATCCCCAGTTTTTGCTTGGCCTCGTCGCTGATATTGCTAGGGTCCCAGGGCGGGTCCCAGACGAGATCCACGGTGGCCTCTTTGACACTCGGGAGGGCCAAGATTTTTTCTTTGGCTTCCTGGGCGATGATGCCTCCCATGCCGCAACCCGGGGCGGTCAGGGTCATCTTCACCGCGACCTTATCACCCTCCAGTTGAACGTCATAAATGAGGCCCAGGTCCACGATATTCACCGGGATCTCCGGGTCGTAGCAGCTCCGAAGCGTTTCATAAACTTCTTCTTTGGTTGCCATCCTTCCTCCTTTCCTATTTTTTGCACTCGGGACAAGGGCAGAGGGATCTTAAGTGCTCGAAGGTATAGATACCTGTGTTGTGTCCGTCGTCCCAGCGGAACTGGATCGCGTAGTTTCCCACGGCGCCGATCTCTTCAATCTCGGCCCCAGCCACCTCGATGTACCTGACCGTCGTGGCCTCGTGGCCTTGGCAGAGGGCACACGGACAGTAGCCGCGGAGATATTTCCGGGGATAGTCCCCTACATGGCCGTCGTTCCAGGTGATGCGGACCATCCCTTTTTCCCTCATATGGTTGATTTCCACCGGAACCGGCCTTTCCATCTCGCTCATCTCTTTTCAGCTGGAGACGATCTTCAGGGGCGAAGCACCCCTCGCTTTCTCGGAGGCCACCGAAAGCTGACCGGCGAGCTTGGCGGCGATCTCCATGAAGATGCCGCTGATTTCCGACTGCGGCTCTTGGACCACGATGGGCACTCCTTTGTCTCCCCACTCCCGGAGTGGACCGTAGATCGGGATCTCTCCCAGAAAAGGAATCTTGAAGCGCTCGGCCGCTCGTCGCGCGCCCCCGCGGGAGAAGATCTCGTGCTGTTTGTTGCACCCGTCGCAGATGAAGTAGCTCATGTTCTCAATGATGCCGACGATCGGGATCATGACTTTATCGAACATCGATTTGGCCCGTATGACGTCCGCAAGCGCCACCTCCTGCGGGGTAGCGACGAGAACCGCTCCGCTCACTTTCAGCTGCTGTGAAAAAGTGATCTGGACGTCTCCTGTCCCGGGCGGCATATCCACAACGAGATAGTCCAGCTCTCCCCAGTGCACATCGCCCATCAGTTGCTGCAGGGCCTTCCCCAGCATCGGGCCGCGCCAGATCACGGCCTGGTCCGGCTCCAGAAAAAATCCAATGGACATCACCGGGATGTTATGGGCGATCGGAGGCCCGAGTTTGAATCCGCCGTTGACCGGAACTTTTCTCGGCTCTTCCCTTACTCCCATGAGAATCGGTACCGACGGACCGTAGATATCCGCATCCAAAAGGCCCGTAGCGGCGCCGTGGAGCTTCAAAGCTACCGCGAGGTTCGCCGCCACCGTGGATTTACCCACCCCTCCTTTACCCGAGGCGACCAAGACCACGTTTTTTACCGTGGGAAGCAAATCGGTCGGGCCCGCGCCGACTTTGCTCCCCCGAACCTGAGCGCCAAAAGATATCGCCAAACCGCTCACCCCGCCCACTCCCGAAAGCGCTTTTTTACAATCGTCCTCAATCCGTTCCTTGAGCGGGCAGGCCGGAGTCGTGAGCTCGACGGTGAAGGAGACCTTTCCGTCAACCACATCGAGATTTTTGACCATGCCGAGGCTCACGATATCGCGGTGGATTTCCGGATCCTGGACCTGTTTTAACGCCTCGAGCACGCTCTCCACGGTTACCATTCCCATCCTCGCCCTTTCTGTGTTAAACCGGCTGCATCTTTGCCGCCGGTTTTTTCCTCGTCGATGAATATAGACTCATAGAGTCTATAATGTCAACGCTACCCCATGCTACTGCATACTTGACACGTCTAGGATGGAAACATATAGAGTGGGTTCGAAGTTTACGGCTTAGAGCTGCTTCATTCGGAGACGGGGGAAAAGCATGCTTAAGTTCACGGCAAGGGAAGCGGAAGGATTTGTAGCTGAATTACGCGCCAAGGTCGATCGGCGCTGGGCGGAGACAGTCGATCGCACCCGCTTTATGGAAGAGCTGCGGGAAGGCAAGCTGAAGAAAGAGTCGATCCAACTCTTTTACCGTAGCTGGGGCGCGTTCGTCCCGGTCATCAACTCGATTTACACTTCTATTTTCTACCGCCAGCTTTGGTTTTTCGTCAAAAACGTGGATCTGATGGAGCCTTACGCCGAAAAACTTTTGGACGAGTTCGGCCATCCCAAGCCCCCCGGCCATATTCAAATCCTGATCTCCAGCGGCGTCGCCTTGGGACTCTCGCCAGAGGAAGTTCTGCTCTCGCCCATGCTCCCGGAGGCGCGCGGTTTGGCCGATTTCCATCGCACGCTCCTGGTCGACGGCCTGATTCAGGAATACTGGCTCTCGGTCCTATGGGAGGGCGCCTTCGGCCATTGCTGCAACTCATGGTACAAGGCGCTTACCACGCACTACGGTCTCACGCCGGAGCAAGCGAGTTATTTTTATAAACATTACGAGGCCGATACCATGGACCACCTCGACCGGAAGGCCCACTCCGAAGTAACGCAGATGGTTCTCACGCGTCTTTTACAGGAGGGTGTCATCGAAAGGCCGGGCTACTCCGCCGAATACTGCGCGCTCACGCCGGTGGACCTCAACAAAGCCATGATGGACGCGATCTACCGGGCGACCCATTAGGAGCCCGATGAAAAAAGCCCATCTGCCATCAGCCGGTCTGAAAGTCTCTCTCAGGTCCGATGCAATACGCGCGTGCTACGCTTCGAACGGAGAAACGCTCGACGCATCTCGATCGATGCATCGGCCCTTCGAGATACCTCCAGACCGGCGGTTATGATAGTTGCGCTTGAACCGCTCGCTCGACGTACTGCTTAAAGTACGCCTCCGCTCGCGGATTCTTCGCGCGCCTGGCATCTGGGACCTTTTTGATCAGGCTCTAGGGTCTTAGGCTGGTGGCAAGGGCTCTTTTCATCGGCCTGATAGGAGGAAAATCATGTCGCTGGAAGATTTCAATCAGGAATTAAGACAAAAAAACCTGATGGGCTACTGGATGATCCCGACTCGGAGCGAGGGTTTTCGAGAGCCCCAAGCGAGCTTCGACCCCTTTCTTTGGAAATGGCAGGAGATCTCCGAGGCGCTCCAGAAGTCGGCTCGATTTATCCAACCGGAAGAGGCCTTTCGCCGGTTCATCGGCTTTCAACACCCCAAGCTCAAGATGGGGACCACCCACACCCTCCTTATGGGAGCGCAGATGATCCTCCCCGGCGAATTTGCCCCGGCCCATCGTCATATGATGGAGGCGATCCGCTTCGTGGTGAAAGGGAGAGGCGCCGCCACGATCGTGAACGGCGAGCAGCTGCCTATGGAAGAGGGCGATCTCATCACCACGCCTAACTGGAGTTGGCATGATCACATCAATGCCGAGCAGAGCCCGATCATCTGGCTGGACGGCGCCAATGGTCCCATGATCCAGTATTACCAGGCCGGCTTCTCCGAGCCTTATCATCAAAAGCAGCAGCCGGTGACCCGGCCGGCGGGATCGTCGGAGTGGGAATACGGAGTCACCCGGCCACCGAGGCCTCCTTCCAGTCCCACCTTCCGGCCGCCCTATCGCTATCGCTGGGTTGAGACCGAGAAAAAACTCCGCTCTCTCGGCGAGGGCGCCGGCGATCCGTTCGACGGCGTGCTGCTGCGCTACATGGATCCGGTGACCGGCGGATATACGCTGCCCACGATGTCGTGCGAGATCCAGCTCCTCAGGCCCGGAGAGAAAGGCCGCGCTCACCGCCACACCTACACGGTGATCGACCACGCCTTTCGCGGTCGCGGGACCACGGTCATCGGCGGCAGCCGTTTTGACTGGGAGGAGGGAGACAGCTTTGTCGTCCCGCCTTGGAGCTGGCATACCCACGAAAATTCCGGACGGGAGCCGGCGATTCTCTTCTCCATCAATGATCGGCCGGCGATCGAGGCGTTGGGTTTTTTTCGCGAGCAGGCCGCGGATTAATCATGGCCTATTACCGCGATCTCAGGGAGCAGCTCAAGGCGTTGGATGAGGCGGGCCTCCTCACCAAGATCAATGAGCCCATCAACAAGGATACGGAGCTTATGCCGCTTGTCCGATGGCAGTTTCGCGGTCTGCCGGAGGAGGAGCGCCGCGCGTTCCTTTTTAATCGCGTCACTGATGTCAAAGGAAAAGAATATAGCATCCCCGTCGCTGTGGGTTGCCTGGCCGCGTCGCGCGAGATCTACGCGCTGGGTTTTCAGTGCCGGCCGGAAGAAATTGTCGAGCGCTGGACCCAGGCCGAGACCAACCCGATTCCGCCGGCCATCGTGGAAGGCGGCCCGGTCCATGAGGAAGTGCATCTCGGCGCGTCCCTGACGGAGAAGGGCGGGCTGGGGGAGTTTCCCATCCCGATCTCGACCCCGGGATTTGATTGCGCCCCCTTTACCACCGCCTCCCACTGGTTTACCAAAGATCCCGAGACTGGAAAGGTCAATATCGGCAACTACCGCGGTCAGGTAAAGAGCCCGACGCGCACCGGTATCTTTCTGAGCGAGAGCAACCATGGCGGCTATCATTGGAAGCGCTGCAAGGCCAGAGGAATTCCTCTCCAGGCCGCCCTGGTCATCGGCGCGCCGCCCGCGGTGGCCTATACCGCTCCGGCCCGGGTCTCCTTGAGCGTCAGCGAATTGGACGTCGCCGGGGGCATCGCCGGCCGGCCGGTGGAAGTCGTGCGCTGCAAAACCATCGATATGTTGGTTCCCGCTTATGCCGAGATCGTCATCGAGGGGGAGATCTCCACGGAATTCATCGAGCCCGAAGCCCCGTTCGGCGAGTCCACGGGATTTATCGGCGAGAGGATGCTGAATCCCTATTTCGAGGTGAAATGCATCACGCATCGAAAAAATCCTATTTTCGCCGCCATCGTGAGCCAGTTCCCGCCCAGCGAGTCGAGCCTCATGCGCCAGCTTTCGGCCGAAGGCAACTATCTCCGCTTTCTCAAAAACGATTGCAATATTCCCGGTGTCCTGGAGGTGGCCTTTCATTCCATCGCGGTGCGCCAGATCTGCGTGATCCGGATGAAGAAGATCAACCAGGCCCATATCTGGCAGGCGCTCCACAGCATGGTGGGTTTTCATCCCGCCACCGGCAAGATCGTTATCGCCGTGGACGAGGATATCAACCCGCGCAATCTCGACTCGCTCTTCTGGGCGCTCGCCTTTCGCATGCAGCCCCACCGGGACATGCTGGTCATCCGCAACCGCACACCCTCCATGGATCCTTCGGCCGCTCCTCCGGGCAAAGAGATGGAGGTCTCCATGCATGAAATGGCGGGCTGTTCCGCTCTGCTCATCGATGCCACCTGCAAGTGGGACTATCCTCCGGTCTCGCTTCCGAAAAAAGAGTTCATGGAGCGGGCGAAGGAGATCTGGGAGCGTCTGGGCCTGCCGCGGTTGCGTCCCCAGGATCCCTGGCACGGATACAGTCTCGGTTGGTGGTCGGCGGAAGACGAGGAAGAGGCGGGCTTGGCGCTCCAAGGCGAGCACTATCAAACCGGCGAGAAGGCGAAGAAAAACCGGGTGCCGGTCAAATAGCTGTGGGTAAACTTGCAACACCTTAGAAACCCTGGCCGTCCTAATTAGCATTCAGCTGTCAGCAATCAGCGATCAGCAAAAGGGATCGGAGCTGAGAGCTGAAAGCTGAGCGCTGACGGCTATGGTTGCAGCAAGCGCCCCTTATCGA
>Ga0184640_10000439_pt1 | contig 10904 bp, 12 predicted proteins | sample PLM31_200_b2_FD_133161 | JGI IMG/M metagenome (GOLD analysis project Ga0184640, IMG submission 133161) | Groundwater sediment microbial communities from an aquifer in East River, Colorado, USA - PLM3-1_200_b2 | ecosystem: Environmental > Terrestrial > Soil > Riparian zone | place: USA: East...
CCGCTCGCGTTGCGCCGCCTCGGCGCGCTGTCGCTCGCCGTACCGGTCGATGCCGGCATCGACCGCGCGGTCCAGCGCGCCGCTCTCGCGCAGTTCCTTGATGACCGCTTCCTTGACCCGCTCGACCAGCGCCGCATCAGCGGCGCTCCGTTCCGCGGTCTGGGCATTCGCGACGGAGGCGAACAAGATTAGCCCCGCCATCATTACTCGAGAAAGTTCCGCGATCGACATGATTTTGACCCTCCTAGCAGCCTGTCGGACTTAACAGTCCGCACAGGCTGCTAACAGCAAAACCGGCCGGCAATTGAGAGGAAAACCGGGCCGAAGCGGTTGCATGTGACGAATAGCGCAGGTGAATTCGCATTTTTGTCATCCTTTCCTGCAATCTTCCTGGCGCCGGTTTTGCATCAGGAGTTTGTCGGACCCAAGTCCGACAAATTCCTAGCGAACCGGTTGATGCGCCGCCCTTGTGGTTTTCTCGTCTCCGTATCTCCGGTCACTTGTTTTCCTGGATGGGACGCTGCGTATTGCCCATCATGCTGTCGTCGCCCATCATGCTGCCGCCCATTATGCCTCCGCCCATCATGCTCATCATCTCCATCATGCGCACCATGCCGAGCATCATGTCGCCGCCGCCCATGCGCTCGGCCATCGCCATCATCGCGTTCATCGCCTGCGGCATGCGCTCTGAGTTCATGAAGCGCTGCATCTCCTCGGCGCCGCGCGTGCCCTCGCGCTGTCCCATGCGGCCCTTGCCGGCGGCAAGCTGGTCGAGTTTGGCGCGCTGCTCGGAGGTGAGCGCCGCGCGGCCCTCGGCGATGGTGCGGATCCGGGAGAGCCGGAGATCGGCCCGAACGGTCGCGACTCCACGCACCTTGGCTTCGATCTGTGCGAAGTCGACCGGTTCCTGCTTGAGAAGGGCCGCGAGCTCGCGTTCGGCGGCGTCGATGTCGCGCGTGCGCTGATCGGCCTCGTTCCCGAACCGCTCGACGAGCGCTCGGAGCGCCTTCTCCTGCTCAGCCGAGAGCCCGAGCTCGGAGCGGTTTTGCAGCGCGAAGCTCAACTGCGGCCGCTCCCACCCGGGCGCGTGGCCGGGGGTCCCCATCGGCATGCCGCGCATCATTTCTGTCGCGGGTCCCTGCGTCATTCCGGGCATCGATCCCGGGTACGCCCCGCTACGTTCCGCCTGGTTCTCCGCTGCAGGCGCGGTTGCGGGCGCGAGGCCGATCGCGATACTCACAGCAAATGCGATGATTGCTTTCATGGGTTTCTCCTTTCCATTGGGATGTCAGGATATACGTCTCAAATCCGCGCCGCGCGCAGCCGCAGCGCGTTGCCGACGACCGATAGCGAGCTCAGGCTCATCGCCGCGGCGGCGACGACCGGACTTAGCAGCAGGCCGAAGAACGGATAGAGCACGCCCGCCGCAAGCGGCACGCCGAGCGAGTTGTAGACGAAGGCGAGAAACAGGTTCTGCCGGATATTGCGCATGACCCTGCGGCTCAAATGCCGGGCGCGCACGATGCCGGAGAGATCGCCCTTGACGAGGGTGATGCCGGCGCTCTGGATCGCCACGTCGGTTCCGGTCCCCATCGCGATGCCAACGTCGGCTTCTGCGAGGGCGGGCGCGTCGTTGACGCCATCGCCGGCCATGGCGACGACGCGCCCTTCGGCCCTGCGCTTTCTGACGATCTCGCCCTTCTGCTGCGGCAGCACCTCGGCCTCGACCTCTTCGATGCCCAGCTTGCGGGCCACCGCCTCGGCCGTCGTTCGATTGTCGCCGGTCAGCATGACGATGCGGATGCCGTCGGCGCGCAATTCGGCGATCGCCCCCGGCGTCGTTTTCTTGATCGGGTCTGCGACTGCGATGATCCCGGCCACGGCGCCGTCGACGGCGACGAACATCACCGTCTCGCCCTCGCGGCGGCGCGCGTCGGCTTTCTCGGAGTAAGGCCCGCTCTTCAGGCCCAGGTCCGCCAGCAACCCGGCATTGCCGAGAGCGACCCGGCGTCCCTCCACCGTTCCGATGACGCCCTTGCCGGTCGGCGCGTCGAACTCGCGCGCCTCTGCCAGCTTGATGCCGCGCGCGGCGGCCGACTCCACGATGGCGGCGGCGAGCGGATGCTCGCTGGATCGCTCGAGACTCGCCGCGAGCCGCAATAGCTCATCCTCGCCGAGCTCGCCGCTCGACTCGACTGCGACCACCCGCGGCCGGCCCTCGGTGAGCGTCCCGGTCTTGTCGATGACGAGCGTATCGACCTTTTCCAGCCGCTCCAGAGCCTCGGCATTCTTGATCAACACGCCCGCCTGCGCGCCGCGTCCCACGCCGACCTGGATTGACATCGGCGTTGCCAGGCCCAGTGCGCAGGGGCACGCGATGATCAGCACCGAGACCGCGGCGACGAGCGCATGCGCCATGGCGGGCGCCGGACCCCATAGCGCCCACACCGCGAAGCTTATTGCCGCGATCGCCACCACTGCGGGCACGAAGTAGCCCGAAACCAGGTCGGCGAGCCGCTGGATCGGCGCCCGCGAGCGCTGCGCCTCGGCGACCATCTGCACGATCTGCGCGAGTAGCGTTTCGCTCCCGACGCGTTCGGCGCGCATGACGAAACCGCCGGTGCCGTTGATGGTGCCGCCGATCACCTTGTCGGCGGCGCCCTTCTGGACCGGGATGGACTCTCCCGTCACCATCGACTCGTCGACCGAGCTGCGTCCCTCGATGATCTCGCCGTCAACCGGCACCTTGCCGCCGGGGCGCACGCGCAGCCGATCGCCATGCAGCACCGCGTCGAGCGGCACTTCCTCCTCGTCGCCGTTGGCAAGGAGCCGCCGCGCCGTGGGCGGCGCGAGATCGAGCAGCGCGCGCAGCGCGCCGCCGGTCCTCTCGCGAGCCCTCAGTTCCAGAACCTGGCCGAGCAGGACCAGAACGACGATGACCGCGGCCACTTCGAAATAGAGAGCTACGGCGCCTGATTCGTCGCGGAAATCGGCCGGGAAAACGCCGGGTGCCACCGTTGCCACGACGCTGTAGGCATAAGCCGCGCCCACCCCGATTGCGATCAGCGTGAACATGTTGAGGTTCCAGGTGACCACCGATTTCCAGCCGCGCTCGAAAAACGGCCAGCCGGCCCACAGCACGACCGGGGTCGCGAGGGCGAGTTCAGACAATTGGGTCAGTCCGTCGGGAACGAGCCGCTCAAGCAAGGGGCGCAGTCCTGGCACGTAGTGCCCCATCGTGAGCACGAGGATCGGCGCAGTCAGCGCGGCGCCGGTCCAGAACCGGCGTGTCATGTCGATGAGTTCGGGGTTCTTCTCCTCGGCCGACGCCGTTATCGGCTCGAGCGCCATGCCGCACTTGGGACACTCCCCGGGCTCGTCCCGCACCACCTCGGGGTGCATCGAGCAGGTATACCGAATCCGTGGTCGGGCAAGTGCAGGAGCGGCGGGCTCGAGGGCCATGCCGCACTTCGGGCAGGCGGCCGGGCCCTCGCTCTCGACCCCCGGGCACATCGGGCAGATGTACATTCCGGAAGCTGTCACCGCGTCCGAGCGGACCTCTCGTGGGACAGTAGTCCCGCCGGCGCAACAGGAACCGGCGCCGTCGCGCGCGGCCGCTTTCGCGAGCACCGCCTGCGGGTCCCCTCGGAATATTTCCGCGCAGCCTCCGCAGCAGAAATAGTAGGCGTTCCCTTCGTGCTCGGCGCGATGCGCGGCCTTCGACGGATCGACCTCCATGCCGCAGACCGGATCTTTCACCCGCTCGATTGCGATACCGTTGGCTTGGTTCATTTCTTGTCCTCGGGCAGAATGTCCACGCGAAACGACGCATTGCCTCGAGCGCGCGGGCCGTCGATCGCGAGCTCAACGTCCCAGGTGCCGCTCTTCTTCAGCGTCATGTCGATCTCGTGCCATGGCCTTCGATAGCGCGAAGACACCGGTCCGGCCTGGGCGATTGTCCCGTCGCGAAACCGTGCGACCGCGCTCACCGCCGCCCGCTCGATGTAGGCCAGGGTCTCAGGATCGATCAATTGAACGTCCACGTGCAGGCGTCCGGTGCGTGGTTGTTTCGGCGCTGTTCTTACCGTCACGTCATAGCCTCCCACCATTTGCCCGACCATGCGTACCTCCCAGTCCGCGCCATGGGCCCGGACACCAGTGGCAAATGGCAGGAGCCCGGCAAAGGACAGGAGAACTGCAAAACTCCTCACTTCCGGCGCTCCTCGGCCAGCAGTTCTTTTACGTGCTTCACGATCAGTGCGCTCAGAGGCGGGGCGCCTTCAAAATTGGTGGAGAAATACCAGCGCCGCTGTCCAGCCTGGTCGATGACGAAATTGGCCGGAGTGTGCATTTTTTCGTCGGGCTTATCCGGTTTTGGCAGGCTCGATCCCACCATGCCATAGGCATTCCACACGGCCCGCAGCGCCTCGGGGCTGCCGGTGAGGAAATGCCAGGTCGGAATCTCGTCCACGCCCCATTTCCTGGTCGCGGCCATCACGTCCTCCACCGAGGTCTTCTCGTCGTTCGCGTTGATGGCGAGGAAGGCGACCTTGGCGGAATCTTTACCCAATGCCTGATAAGCCAGCCGGTAATAATGCGCGTAGATGGGACAGATGTCGGTGCAATAAGGATCGAGCAAGGTGAGGACCACCACCCTGCCCCGGAAGTCCGCAAGGGACACGGAAGCCCCGTTCTGATCCACCAGGCGGAAGCCGGGTGCCGCGCCGTCCAGCTTGTCCAGCTTGGTCCCCTCGTAGGCGGGGCCGGCCGCCTGGTACCACGCTACGAGCGCAAGCACCGCAACAAGAAGCGCCCCGGCCAGGACGCCGAGGCTGATGGAATGGATTCGCGTGCGAATCTTATTTTCCATCCTCGAGGTCGTCGAGGATCGGACAGTCGGGGCGGGCGTCTCCGCGGCAACGCTTGACCAGATCCGCGACGGTCCTGCGCATGGATTCGAGTTCCTCGATCTTGTGGTCGAGCGCTTGCAAGTGACGCGTGGCAAGCGCCTTGACGGCGGCGCTGGTGCGCGTCCCGTCGCGCCAGAGGTCGAGAAGGTCGCGCACTTCCTCGACGGAGAAGCCCAGGCTGCGCGCGCGCTTGATGAAATTGAGCGTTCGCATGTCAGCGACAGAATAGGTGCGGTAGCCGTTCGACCGCCGATCAGCCGAACGGATGAGCCCGATGCTCTCGTAGTAGCGGATCGTCTTGGCGGCGACGCCGGATTTCTCGGCAACGGTTCCGATGTTCATGGTTCCATCACTCCTGCCTGCGAACTGGAGCGGACGCATCTACGCTTCGTCGCGAGCTTTGGGGGAGGCGGTGGTGGACGAAGGATTCGTGGTGGCGCCTTGATCGCCTGAGCTTGACTGGGTCGAACCTGACTTATTTCCCATCTTGTTCATACACAGGCCGAGCGCGCACATCGCCGCGCAAGGCGCGAGCGCGAGCAGCAGCGGGGCGACCCCCACGGCGACCATCCAGCTCCAGTTGAGGACCAAACCCGCTCCGAGAGCGATCACCGTCAGGAGGATCAAGCCCCGCCGTCCGCCGACGTAGTGACCAATGTAGTACCGAACCAAGTTGATGGTGGCCCTGGTTAAGGACGGCTCGCCCGCTTTTGTCGTTTCAATCGATGCGTTCATCTCGTCACCTCCGTGGTTTGAACGTGCGAGAGAATATAGGTTCCAGTTACTGGAAGGTCAAGGATCTATTGAAACTATGACGCCGCCGCTATTCGGGGCCACCTCATAGAAGTCCTTGGGGCTACCGCGGCGCGGGCCGTCGATCCAGTCACCCGCACCCCGCTCGTCCACACACAGACCGCAGTTGATCCATGCCAGCTTCACGCCGCTTTTGCGCGCGAGGTCGAAAAGCGAGACGATCCAGTCCTTGGTGGTCGCGTGCTGTTCCTGCTACACCGAAGTGTCCTTGACGGGACTGGCGTGAGGTTGCTGCGCCCTCATGGTGAGATTGACGGCGCCCTCGTACGCGAACACCGTGACGTTGTTGGCTTGCATGAGCGCCGCGTTGACGATGCGCAAGGCCTTCGTGGTCGCGGCGGTCTCGTAAGGCGGGTCCATGATCGCAATGGTTATAATCTTGGCCATGATTCGCCTCCGCTTTCAGTGCCAGATCGCTTTGGTGTCGGGCTCCAGCAGCAGCCCCACCAGGCGCTCGATTTCCGCCGGTTTCACGCCGGCCGCCAAGCGCGGCCATCCAATCGCTGGACGAGCGGGAATCGGGCGGAACATGGATCGTTCGCGGCAAACTCGACGAAGAGAAGCGGCTCCAGCTTCTCAGGAAAGGCGTTCGCTGCTACCAGTTCGACTCGCGAAGCTGGTAGCTCTGCGCCTCGATGGGCGCAGGAAACGGCTCGTTTGCCGCGCGGCGCAAAAAACATATACCATACAATTCCGCAAGCTTCCCCGTTTCGTAGACGCTCCTACGCGAGGAGCCTCAGGAAGGAGGTGCTTTTTATGGTTGAGAAGGACTATGCAACATTTGTAATTCGTATTGCACTCGGGCTTTTCATTCTGGTCTGGGGCATTGCAAAGTTTGTTCAACAGGATTTCTGGCTGCAAATGTTTCCCATGATCTACTGGGGATTAGTAGTGGGAGCAGCAGTGCTTGCCGTCTTCGGCATAGTTGAAATCGTACTTGCAGCCATGCTGATCCTGGGCTGGAAGGTGACGATTGCAGCGTGGATTGGCTTCCTGATACAGCTTTTAACAACAGTTGCAATCATCGGAAGAATTGCTGCACCTTATGTAATGGTTGAGGCAGATCCAGTGAAACCAAACATTGTGCTCTTTGGCACAGTTGTAATCCTTGGAGCATGGCTGGCGCTTGCGCTAAGCGGCAAAACAGGCCCCTATGCAATTGAGAAATAATCTTGGGACCTGTAAAAAAACGGGCGGTTGTGGTGATGGAAGGACGGCGTTTTGTGCTACGATTGGCAACATCACGATATCCTTTAGCGACCTCATAAATCCATGAGCAAAAGACTACCGATCGCGATTGTTGTATTTGCAGTGCTCGTCGGGGGATATCTCTCCCTTTCCTCAAGACCGGCTTTCGACCAATCGGGTACGTCTCCAGGAGAAGGGAAAGCGGGGGGCTTTGCGAAGGCAGTGCTTACGGCGAAGTTTGAATATCTCTCCAAGAACGGCAACTCTTCCTGCTCCGCATCGTTCAGATCTTCCATTCCTTCGATGCCTGAGGAAGCCCGGTTGCGGGGCTCCTGCTGCAGCCCGATGAGCCTGCACCGCTACGGCGAGCAGGTCGAGGGCTTGCGGAAATTCAAATCCGTTGCCAGCCAAAACGTTGCCGAAATTCCAGACGATCCTTACGATGTCGAGGCGCGGCTCGCCAAGAGGCTCTTGTCGTACTACGACATGAAGCTCACGCCCGGGGAGCAAGCGCGGTACGACTACGCGATGAAAAATTCCGACGAGAAGGGGCCCTGCTGCTGCCGGTGCTGGAGGTGGAATGTGTTTGGCGGGCTCGGCAAGTATCTCATCCGCAGTCACGGATTCACGGGCGAGCAACTCACCAAGCTATGGGATCTTTCCGATGGTTGCGGTGGCGAGGCGGACCATGTGCAGCATTCATGAGATCATGTTCGTTGATTTCGCTCCCCTCCGTCATCCTTGATTTTCCCGCGCGGCCGGTTCCCGGGCCGCGTCTCCGACCTGCGCCGCTGAGCGCTCGTCGTTCCTCAGGACTCGTGCGCCCTTGCCCCAGGGAATGAAGGCTGCGGTCCGGGCCTTGTAATCCAGAAACGCTGCACCGAAGACGACGGCCAGTTCTGCGTCCTCCCGGCGCGCGAGCCAGACGTACATCACGATCAGGACCGGCCCCATCAGGAGCGTCGGGACGGTCGGCCACTGGATGTTGAAGCCCAGGACGATCAGGATCAGGCCGAGGTACTGCGGGTGCCGGTGGTGACGGTAGATTCCTCCGGTCACGAGACCCCTTTGACTGCGGTAGAGAGTGGCCCAGCCGACGGCGAGCAGTCCCACGCCCGCCGCGATGAGGGCCATGCTGACCAGCATGACGAGGTAGACCGCCACATGAATGGGCATCAGCCCGAGGCGCTCGAGGGCGAAGGCCCACAGGTGGCTCTCGTTCATGCCGAAGGCCGACGCCGGATAACCGAGTAATGGCGCGAGGAGGTAGATGGTGAGCGGAATGCCGAACATCTCGGTGAAGAGCGAAATCAGGAACGCAACGTACAACCCCGCATTGCGCCAGTCTCCCCGCCGCCGGGGACGGGCGAAGCCGAGCAGGAACAGGGCGAAGAGAGCCGTCGCGCCCAGCACCGCCCGCCAGTTCCCGTACCAGAGCCACGAAGGAACGTTTTCGGGGTCGGGCTCGTGAAGCAGCATTCCCAGAAACAGCCAGAGTCCGCCGCCCACGACGACGGCCACAATCGCCCACCGCAGGGCCGGCCACACTGCTTTCAGTTGTCGCATCTGTTGCTCTCCTTTCAAGCGCTGGCCTGTACCCAACTCAACCGGCCTCGCGCTGACGCGCGCGCGCGGTGCTCCTCGCGGTATTGATTGCGGGTCCGTTCCTTCCAAAACGGAATAGGATGCGCGCGACCAACAACGCGCCGAAGATCACGGAGTAGACGAGCGGTCGCGTGTAGTCGAGCTTGACCAGCCACCAGAAGTGAATGACGCCCGCGATGGCCACCAGGTACACAGCGCGGTGCAGTTGTTGCCAGCGTTTGCCGCCGAGACGCCGCACCATGCGGTCGGTCGAGGTGGCGGCGAGGGGGATCATGAGAACGAAGCTCAGGAATCCGACGGTGATCAAGGGCCGCTTGAGGACGTCGCGCCAGATCGCCGCCAGGTCGAACTGCTGGTCGAGCCAGAAATAGGCCACGACGTGGATCACCGCGTAGAAGAAAGCATAGAGACCGAACATCCGGCGCAGGCGGATGAGCCAGTGCCATCCCGTTGCGCGGCGCAGGGGCGTCACGCTCAGCGTGATGATGAGGAAATCCAGCGTCCACGTCCCGGTGGAGCGCCGGATGAATTCCACCGGATCGGCGCCCAGGCCTCCGCTGAAACCCAGCCATATGAGGTAGAAAAACGGAAGCAGGCTGGCCGCGAACAGGGCAGTCTTGATGTAACGCACCTTCGCCGCATCCAGCGCGGCGAGCGATGCGACGGAGGCGGAGCTCGCCGGCATGTCGATTCGCTCGGCCCGATGATCCACGGTCAGTAGTACTTGCGCAGGTCCATGCCCGAGTAGAGCTGCGCGACCTCATCGGCGTAGCCATTGAACATCAGCGTTTTGCGTTTGAAGAACTCGCCAACGCGACGTTCCGTGGCCTGGCTCCAGCGCGGGTGGTCCACGGTCGGATTCACGTTGGAATAGAAACCGTACTCGTGCGAGGCGGACTTCTGCCAGGAATTCACCGGCTCTTTCTCGACGAAGCGGATGGCCACGATGGACTTCGCGCCCTTGAAGCCGTACTTCCAGGGCACGACCACGCGCACCGGGGCGCCGTTCTGGTTCGCCAGCACCTCGCCGTAGAGCCCGACGCAGAGGATGGTGAGCGGATGCATGGCCTCATCCATGCGCAGCCCCTCGACATACGGCCAGTCGAGCGAGCCGAAGATCGCGCGCTGGCCGGGCATCTGCGCGGGGTCGTGCAGCGTCGTGAACTCGACGTACTGGGCGTTGCCGGTCGGCTCGACGCGCTTGATGAGCTCGGCGAGTGGATAGCCCATCCAGGGGATCACCATGGACCAGCCCTCGACGCAGCGCAGGCGGTAGATGCGCTCTTCCAGCGGCGCGAGCTTGATCAGCTCGTCTACGTCGAAAGTCTTCGGGCGTTTGATCTCACCGCTCACCTTGACCGTCCAGGGGCGGGTGCGGAGGCTTTTTGCAAGCTGCGCCGGCGAATACTTGTCGGTGCCGAACTCGTAGAAATTGTTGTAGTTCCTGATGTCCTTCAACGAGGTGAGCGGCTCGTTCGGGCTGTACGCGCTCTTGCGGATTGCCGGCAACGCGATCTTGCCGGGCACCGCGGCAAGCGCGCCGTCCCAGCCGGGCACGCCCGCCGCCAGCACCGCCGCGGCGCGCTGGATGAACTGCCGGCGACTGCGGTACAGGGCCCGGTCCGTGATTTCGGAGGGTCTGATATCGCTCGGTCTCTTAATCAGCATGATTGTTTCCCTTGCATTGTGACTGGTCTGCCGCGCCTTTCCTTGCGCGGCGCGTGTTTCTCACTTCGTTTATAGATACGTATCAACTGGAATCGCGGATTCCTTGGCACGTCGGCGCTGTTAGGATCGGCATCACGTCTCCGCGAGGACTCTTATTGGTACCTGATTTCAATTGTGTCGTTGTCTTTCATCACGTAACTTTTGAACTCCTGGTTCTCTTTACCATTCACAAGCATCTTCACGTTGCCATCCGGCCCATTGCAGGATTCGAAGATGCAAGTTTTATTGAACCGTTTACCCCATACCCTGAAAAACTCGCGAAGTCTCAAATCATCCACCGTGACGAAACCCTGGAACTCGAGATGGATGACGCCATCACGGTCGTGGGTGTGGATCGGGATATGCAGGAGGCCGATGCCGAGATTCGCCGGAATGTCCTGGGTCTTGCCTTTGATGGAGATCCTAAGCTCAAGATGCCGGTGAACTCCTAACCGCGAAACTACTTCTGTCTCGACAATCGATGGCCTGGTGGCGATGTACCAGGCAACGCCACCCACGGCACCAAATGCGGCGAGAACAACGGCACCCGTCTTCAGGAATCGCCTTAGGGTTCGCCGTCGCGTCGTGCGTTGGCGTTCCGCCTGCTTCTCTTGATGCCTGAGCTCCTTACGCTCTGTTTTGCTCGATTGGTTCATCGCGCAACGGTTTATCATGCTTTCC
>Ga0184640_10000440_pt1 | contig 10883 bp, 8 predicted proteins | sample PLM31_200_b2_FD_133161 | JGI IMG/M metagenome (GOLD analysis project Ga0184640, IMG submission 133161) | Groundwater sediment microbial communities from an aquifer in East River, Colorado, USA - PLM3-1_200_b2 | ecosystem: Environmental > Terrestrial > Soil > Riparian zone | place: USA: East...
CGCAGAACATCATGGTGTCGGCCTCGGCGCAGAACTCGGCGACGTCGGTCCCGGAAGCCACCGCGGCGTTGAAGATGCGCGCCCCATCGAGGTGGACCGGCACCCCGGCCTCCTGCGCCACCTTTCGGATGGCCCGGACGTCCTCGATCGGCATCACGGTGCCCCCGGCGTGGCCGTGCGTGTTCTCCACGGCCACGAGGTCCACGACCTCCATGTCGTAATAGGTGTCGGGCTCCAGGGCCGCCCGGACCTGCTCCGGCGCGATCTGCCCCCTGGCGTCGCCGGCGATGGCCTTGAACGCCATCCCGGACAGGACCGCCGAGCTCATGACCTCCGTGGTCGCCACGTGGGACCGAGCCTCCGCGACCGCGAGATGCCCGCTCCCCCGGAAGTGCAGCCGGAGCGCGATCTGGTTGGCCATGGTGCCGGTGGGGACGTACAGGGCGGCTTCCTTGCCGGTCACCTCGGCGGCCCGTTCCTGGAGTCGGTTGACGGTGGGATCGTCGCCGAACCAGTCGTCGCCGACCTCCGCCTCGGCCATGGCCTTCCGCATGGCCGGCGAGAGCTTCGTGACGGTGTCGGAGCGAAGGTCGACCCGGTAGGTGTGCACGGTCCGGCCAGTATATGAGCGCCTACGTGACGTCCCGCTCCCGGAAGGATACGAGGGCGGCGACCAGCAGGACGGCCGTGTATACGGCGATCACCCCGCCCGCACCGAGCGGCGACCGGCTTACCGGTGGGCAACCGGCCTTCCCGGTCAGGAAGACCCCGGCGTTGTCCCCGATCAGCCAGCGACTCCACTGAGGTCGCAACCCTCGAACGAGCCCCTCCACCACGGCCAGGTACGCGAACCCCACGCCCAGCGCGGCAGCCGTGTTCCGGCCGATGGTCGCGATGGCGAATCCCATGGCCCCGGCCATCGCGGTGAGCCCCGCCACCCGGACCGCGACGCCGCTCACCGAGCGGAGCCACTCGGCGTCCGCCCCCTCGGTCGTCCCCCTGAGGGCGGCGGCAGCCGCCAGGACCAGGCCCAGGACGGCCTGGAGGACCAGGGCCAGCAGGAACAGGACCGCGGCGGCCGCCGCGAGCTTGGCCACGAACACCCGGAGCCTGCGGGGCTCCCACGTGAGGAGCGTCCCCAGGGTTCCGGCGTGCCACTCGGCCCCCATGAAGGACTCCCCCAAGAGCCATCCGCCGACCACGAGGACGAAGGCGGTTCCCAGGAACACGTCGCGGAGCCCCGTGAGATGGAACCGTTGGTCCGGTACGAAGACCGGGCCGATGATCTGCTCGCAGAGCTCTCGGCGAGTCAGGTTCTTCGGGGTGGGCGGCCAATCCGGGCCGTCCTGGAGGCACGCCTGGAGCGTGGCCCCCCGGTCTGCGACCACCTGCCTCCGGACCGCAGGCTCGAACGGCTTCGAGGTCACAGCGGTGATGACCGCCGCCACGATGATTGCGACGAATGCCAGCACGGTGAACACCAAGACCAGCCGCCGCGCGAGCATCCTTCGGAGCTCGACGGACAGGAGCGCGCTCACGACGGCTCGGCCTCCCGCGTGAGCTCCAGGAACACCGTCTCCAGATCCAGCTCGTCGGGGCGAAGCTCCGTGACGTAGAGCCCTCGCTCCGCCAGCGCCCTGGTCACCGTGGCCGCGTCGGAAGGCGGAAGGTCCACCCGGAGCGCATCGCCGTCCACGGAGACCGGCATGCCGGCCGCCCGGAGGACCTCCGCCCCCGCGGGCAGGTCCTCCACCCTCACGATCAGGCCCCTGGCCCGGCCGCCCGCCAGCACCTCATCTACGGGCCCGGCGGCGACGCACCGGCCCCGCGACAGGATGGCCACACGGTCCGCGGTCTGCTGAACCTCCGACAGGATGTGGCTGGACACGAACACCGTGCGCCCCTCTCGTCCGAGGCTCCGTAGCAGCTCCCGGACCTCCACGATGCCCGCCGGGTCGAGCCCGTTCGCCGGCTCGTCGAGGATCAAGACCTCTGGGTCCTTGAGGAGCGCGGCGCCGATGCCCAACCGTTGGCGCATGCCGAACGAGTAGGTCTTCACCGGGTCGCCCGCTCGATCGGCCAGCCCGACCCGCTCCAGCACGTCGGCCACGCGATCCTTCCCGATGCCGTGCAGCCTGCCGAGCAGCTGGAGGTTCCGCCGCCCGGAGAACCGCGGGTACAGGGTGGGGGTCTCCACGATCGACCCGACGCGACCGATCACCCGGTGCAGGCCCGTGCGCACGTCCGCGCCCAGCAGGCGGCAGCGCCCTCCCGTCGGGCGAACCAGGCCGAGGAGGCACCGGATCGTCGTCGTCTTGCCCGCCCCGTTCGGTCCCAGGAACCCGAACACCCCGCCCTCGGGGACGGCCAGGTCGAGGCCGTCGACCGCCAGGGTCCGCCCGCCCCGCAGTCGGCGGTACTCCTTGCGCAGCCCCTCGACCTCGATGACCGCCGTGGGCGCCTCCCCGGGAACGCTCGCCTAGTACAGGAACATCGGCTTGCCGTCGACGTGGCGGATCTTGGGCCGGTAGTTCTCCACGTCGTACAGCGCGCCGACGTCCACCCGCTTCACGCCCTGGCGGACCACGGCGATGGGGACGTTCACGTAGTTCCCGTTCCGCAGCGCCACCAGCCGCCCGATCTCCCCCTGGATCACGAGGTCGGCGGCCATGACCGCGTAGTTGATGGCGACCATCAGGTCGAGCGAGTCGGGGGTGCCCGATCGCATCAGGTACCCGAGCTGCTGGTAGATGATGCCCTCGCCGGTGAGCTCCCTCAGCGCCTCGCCGGTGACCTCTCCGACCCCGCCGAGCTTCTTGTGGCCGAAGGCGTCCTCCTTCCCGGCCATGACCATCTCGCCCCCCACCATGGTCGCGCCCTCCGAGATGGTCATCATGGCGTAGCGGCTGGGGTTCGACCCCTTGTCCTTCATCAGAAGACGGGCCAGCCGCTCGATGTCGAACGGCACCTCGGAGATGATGGCCCGGTCCACGCCGGCCAGGTACGCGGAGACGAGCGAGGTCTCGCCGCTGTAGCGCCCGAACACCTCCACCACCGCCAGCCGCTCGTGCGAACCGGCGCTGGTCCGGAGCTGGTGGATGAAGTTCACGGTGCGCGTGATGGCGGTGGAGAACCCGATGCAGTAGTCCGTGCCATGGACGTCGTTGTCCATGGTCTTGGGGATGGCCACCACGGGCACTCCCTCATCGTTCAGGCGGAGGGCGAAGGACAGCGTGTCGTCGCCGCCGATGGGGATGAGGGCGCCGATCCCCAGCCGGTCGATCACCTTCAGGACGTGGGCGGTGTGGTCCCGCGGCTCGTCCCCGCCGCCCTCGGTCCGGAGGAACCCGGGCTCCTCCTTGGGCCGGACCCGGGCGGGGTTCGTTCGCGACGTGTGCAGGAAGGTCCCGCCCGATCGGTCGATGGTCCGCACCACCCCGGGGTCAAGCGGGATGGTGCACGCCGCCACCGAGTCCGGGTCGTCCGGGTCGCACTCGAGCAGCCCGGCCCACCCCCGGCGGATGCCCAGCACGGCGTGCCCGTCCTCCGAGGCCCGGTTGGTGACCGCCCTGATGCACGCGTTCAGCCCGGGGACGTCTCCGCCGCCGGTGAGGACGCCGACCTTCATCCCGTTCGAACCTCCCGTCCGCGACCCACGCGCTCCACGAAGCCAACGCTGCCCACCCAAACGTTAGTAGCCGAAGAACGCTTCGGCGACCCGGTACAGCTCCTCGGGGACCAGCCGGACCTCGGCCACGGCCTCCTTCAGGGGGATGCCCACCACGTCGCTCCCGCGGAGGGCGACCATCGTTCCCCACGCGCCCGCCGCCGCCATGTCGATCGCCGCGATCCCGAACCGGGTGGCCAGGATGCGGTCGTGCGCGGAGGGCGTCCCGCCCCGCTGGATGTGGCCGAGGACCGTGACCCGGGTCTCGAACCCCGTCCGGCGCTCGATCTCCGGGCCCAGCAGCCCGGCGATGCCCCCGAACCTGGGGAAGCCCCGCTCGTCCTTGGGGTACTCGGGGAGGTCCATCGTCCCGGCCCTCGGCACGGCCCCTTCGGCCACCACCACGATGGAGAACAGCCGGCCCCGGAGGTGGCGGCGGCGGACGTACCCGCAGACCTCCTCGAGGTCGAAGGGGTGCTCGGGGATGAGGATCGCGTGGGCCCCGCCGGCCATGCCCGCGGACAGCGCGATCCACCCCGCGCTCCGGCCCATCACCTCCACCAGCATGACCCGGTTGTGGCTTTCCGCCGTGCTGTGGAGGCGGTCGATGGCGTCGGTCGCCACCTGGACGGCGGTCTGGAACCCGATGCAGGAGTCGGTGCCCGAGATGTCGTTGTCGATGGTCTTGGGGATCCCGATGACCGCCAGCCCCTCCTCGCTCATGTTGGCGGCGGCGCCGAGCGTCCCCTCCCCACCGATCGCGATGAGGCCGTCGATCTGGAGGTCCCGGAAGGCTGCCCGGACGCGGCCGATGCCGCCCTCGTGGTAGGGGTTGGCCGCGGAACTTCCGAGGATCGTGCCCCCCCGGTGCAGGATGCCTCGGACCGAATCGGGCGTGAGCGGGGCCGCCTCGCCCTCCATCACGCCCCGCCAGCCGTTCCGAAAGCCAAGGACCTCGCATCCGTGCGCCCCCACGCCCCTTCGCACGACGGCCCGGATGGCCCCGTTCAGCCCGGGGCAGTCGCCCCCACCGGTGAGGATCCCGATGCGTTTCATCCCGAACGCGTTTCCCCTGGTAGCGGCCCCTGTACGGAGTGACCGGCCACCCGAGGTGCTTGCCAGGCCGGTCCATCCGATTCTACGCTGGGCCGTCGTCCGCCCGGCATGGAGGGGGCGGACGCGGGGGAAGGACATGCGAACGAAGGCTGCGGCCCTGACCGTGGCGCTCGCGACGATGCTGGTCGCAGCGCCGGCCACCGCTTCTCCCCTCGGCCAGGAGCTCGACGAGGCGCGCGGGAACCGAGCGACCGCTCTGGCCCGTCTGGCCCAGCTGGAACGACAGCTCGAACCCCTCCTGGTCCGGTATTCGGCCTTGGAACGACAGGCCGGCCGGGCCTCCATCCGGCTGGTCGAGGCCACCTTGGCCGAGCGGGCCGCCGAGGCCCTGCTGGCCGGGGCCCAGGAACAGCTCGACCTGCGGGCCCGCGCGGCATACCAGCTCGGCCCCGCCGCGATCCTCGAGGCCATGCTGACCGCCACGACCTTCGCCGACGTGGCGGCCGCGAGCGAGTACACGGCCCGGACCCTCTCGCTCGACGCCGAGGCCGTTGAGGCGAAGCGGGCCGCCGAGGCGCTGCTCCAGAGGGAACGCGCCGCCGCGGCCCTGGCCAGGGCGAGGCTCGAACCCAAGCAGGCCGAGCTGGCCTCGCTCCTTTCGGCCATGCGGGCCAAGGTGGCCGAGGCCCAGGCCCTGGCCGACCGGGCCGGCGTGGTCGTGGCCTCGCTGGAGGAGAAGCAACAGGCCATCCAGGACGCCGCGGGCCGGGAGATCGGCCGAAACCTCCTGGGCGGCGGCGCCACCGGCAAGGACCAAAGCGCCCTCCTCGAGCTCCTTGGCCCCACCGGCGGCCGGACCTGCACCACCCCCGAGGGGCTGCGGGACACGGGCAAGGGCTTCTCGGGCCTCGCGACCTGGTACGGCTGGGAGTTCGCCGGGCAGAGCACCGCGAACGGCGCCATCTTCGACCCCCGGCTGTTCACCGCGGCCAACCGGTGGCTCCCGTTCGGCACGTTCCTCAAGGTCCACTACGGTGGGAAGTGCGCCATCGTGCTGGTGAACGACCGGGGGCCCTACGGGGACCTGGACCGCGTGATCGACCTGGCCATGGCCCCGGCCCAGTACCTCGGCATCGGCGTATCGAAGGTCAGGGCCGACATCCTGGTGCCGGTGGGCGGCATCCCGAGCTGATCACGTTCGGTCCCTCTCGACGATCTCGCCCGGTCCGCCCCCACCCTCGGGCAGGGTGAGCTCGGCTATCACGGGCAGGTGGTCGGAGGCGAGCCGGGCGTCCTGACCGGTCGGCACGATGACCCGGTCCACGCCGATGCCCTCCGAGACGAACAGGTAGTCGATCCGCGCCGTGGGGTCCTGGGCCGGGAAGGTCTCGCCGGCCACGTCGCCCCCCAAGAGCCACGCGTCCCAGTGCCTCTCGGCCAGGAACCCCACGGCCCGGCCGTCCGGGGTCTCGTTGAAGTCGCCGCCGATCACGACGGTGCCGGCCAGCCCCCGGGTGAGGTCCGACAGCTGCTGGACGCTTCGGAGCCGTTCCATCGGATGGAGCCCGAGATGCACCGAGATGGCCCACAGCCGGAACCCGGCCCTCCCCACCTGGGCGATCAGCGCTCCCCGGGGGTACAGCGCCCGGTGGACGTCGGCGAACCGATGGAGGCGGTGCGACACGATCCGCCACGGCGGACGGACCAGCACCGCGTTCTTCACCCGGCGGCGGAACGGCGACCATGGATCGCGTGCCACGACCATGTCCGCAGCGTTCGCGAAACGTCGCAGCCGCGATCGGGACCCAGTCTCGTTCAGCAGCACGAGGTCCGGCCGGAAGTGGTCGGTGAGCCGGACGGCGCGGTCCAGCCCGTCTCGGAACCCCCGCACGTTGTGGACGACCACCCGAAGCCGCACCGCCGGAGCGTACCCCCGCGTCTTCCGCCGTCTAGGGAACGATGAGCGTTCCGCTCCGGCCGGCCAGGATGTCCGGACCCTCCTCGAGATCGCCGATGAGGGCCCGGCGGCCTTGCTCCGCGTCGACGAACTGGGTGGCGGCCTTGACCTTGGGACCCATGGAGCCGGCCTTGAACTCCCCGGCCTCCAGGAGCTTCGTGGCCTCGGCCACCGTGAGCCGCTCCAAGGCCTGGGCGTGGTCCGTGCCGAACCCCCGCATCACGTGGCGCACGTCGGTCAAGATCAGGAGCACCGAGGCCTCGACGTCCCGAGCCAGGATGGCCGCCGCGAGGTCCTTGTCCACCACGCCTTCCACGCCGACGAGGCGCGGGCCCTCCTCGATCACCGGCACGCCGCCCCCGCCAGAAGCGATGACGATGACCCCGCCCGCCACGAGTTCCCGGATCACGGGGGCCTCCACGATCGAGTACGGCTCGGGCGAGGGCACGACCCGGCGCCACCCGCCGTGCGGATCGGGCCGCATCACGTACCCCTGCTCTTCCTGGAGCTTCTTGGCCTCGTCCTCCTCGTAGAACGGCCCGATGGGCTTGGTGGGATTCCCGAACGCCGGGTCGTCGGCCCGCACTCGCGTGAGCGTGAGGACCGTGGCCACGGGGCGTTCCATCCCCCGCTCGTAGAACACGTCGCCGATCGTGACCTGAAGGAGGTAGCCGATCTGCCCCTGGCTCTCCGCCCCGCAGACGTCGAGCGGCATGGGGTGGACCCAGCCCCGCGCCGACTCCTGTTGGATGAGGATCCGGCCGACCTGAGGGCCGTTGCCGTGGGTCACCACGACCTCCCACCCCGCGGCGGCGATGTCGGCGATCCTCTCCGCGGCCAGGCGGGCGGACCGGTACGCGTTCTCGAAGGTGTCCTCGTCCTCCCGGCGGAGCAGGGCGTTCCCGCCGAGGGCGATGACCACGCGGTCCATGGGGAAGGCCTCCTGTTGACTCGGCTAGTCGAGCACCGGCGCCAGCGCGGCCGCAAGCGTCGGGCCGCCTGGGATCTCCTCGAGCTCGTAGCGGACCCGCACGGCCGGCTTCGAGATGTGGATGACGTGGCGAAGGTCGATGGGCGAGGCGATGACCACGAGGTCCGCCCCAACCATGTCGATCATCTTCTCCATCTCCTCCAGCTGGGCCTGGGAGTACCCCATGGCCGGGAGCACCGGGCCCACGTCGTACCGCCGGTAGGTCTCCTCGAGCGACCCGATCGCGTACGGGCGGGGGTCGACGATCTCCGCCGCCCCGCCACGGCGGGCGGCCACGACCCCCGCACCGAACTTCATCTCGCCATGGGTGAGGGTGGGCCCGTCTTCCACGACCAGGACCCGCTTCCCGGCCAGCTCGGACCCGTTCTCCACGGTCACCGCGCTGTTGGCCTTGATCACGGTGGCCCGGGGATTGCTCCGCTGGATGGCGTCATCCAGCAGGGCGACCTGGTCCGGGGAGGCCGAGTCGATCTTGTTCACCACGACCACGTCGGCCATCCGAAGGTTGGCCTCCCCCGGGTGGTACCTGGTCTCGTGACCGGCCCGCAGTGGGTCGGCCACGACGATGTGGACGGTCGGCCGGTAGAACGGCAGGTCGTTGTTGCCCCCGTCCCACAGGAGCACGTCGCACTCCTCCTGGGCTTGCCGGAGGATCTCGCCGTAGTCCACCCCGGCGTACACCACGGTGCCGGCGTTGATGTGGGGCTCGTGCTCCTCGCGCTCCTCGATGGTCACCTTGTGGCGGTCCAGGTCCTCCAGGGTGGCGAACCGCTGCACCCGCTGGGCGGTCAGGTCGCCGTACGGCATGGGATGGCGTACGGCGACCACGCGCTTGCCGTTCTCCTTGAGGATCCGGGCCACGGCCCGGGTGGTCTGGCTCTTGCCGGCCCCGGTGCGAACCGCGCACACGGCGACGACCGGCACCGTTGCCTCGAGCATCGTGTCGTCCGGCCCGAGGAGCACGAAGTTCGCCCCGGCGGCGATGGCCTCGCTCGCCCTATGCATCACGTGCTCATGGGAGACGTCGGAATAGGCGAACACGACCTCGGCCACCCCCAGCTCCTTGACCAGCCGGGTCAGCTCGCCCTCGTCGTAGATGCGGATGCCCTTGGGGTACATGGACCCGGCCAGCGCCGGCGGGTACATGCGGTTCTCGATGAAGGGGATCTGGGTGGCGGTGAATGCGACGACCTCGTATCGCTGGTCGTCGCGGAAGACCACGTTGAAGTTGTGGAAGTCCCGTCCCGCAGCGCCCATGATCAGCACGCGGCGCGGCATGTCGAGGTCCTTTCCGGAAGGGGTTTGATGCGCGGGCCCGGGCCGGCCCGCTCTTCGTCCGGGAGCCTACCCCACGACCGGCCCGGATACCATCCGCCGCAAGGACTTCGCCCCATCGGCGGGCGACCGGCGCGGCCCGCGGTCAGGCCCGTGTGGGGCGGCTGTCGACGGGAGCCTTCGTCGCGCGGCCGCCGTTCTGCGGCCCGACCAGCGAGACCACGTCGGCCCTGGGGAGGCTGAACGAGAACGTGGAGCCCTGGCCGGGCTTGGACACCAGCCACACCCGGCCCGACATCGCCTCGACCAGCTGGCGGGCGATGAACAGGCCGAGACCCGTGCCGCCCGTCCGCCGGTCGGACCCGTTCTCCGCCCGGTAGAACCGGTCGAACACCCGGCCCTGGTCGTCGAGGGGGATCCCCGGCCCCCGGTCCCGAACCGCCACCACGCCCTCGCCTCCCACCGCGAGCACGGTCACGTCGACCGAGGCGTCCCGAGGCGAGTACTTGAGGGCGTTGGACAGCAGGTTGACGATCACCTGCTGGGTTCGAAATGGGTCCGCCTTCACCAGGATGGGGCCGTCGGGCTCGGTCAGGTGGATCGATCGCTTCGGCTGGTGCGCCGCGAAGTCCGCCACCTGCTCCTTGACCAGCCGGGTGAGCTCGACCGGGGAGGTATCCACCACCATTGCGCCCGAGTCGATCTGGGACACGTCGAGCAGGTCCGTGATCAGCCGCTCCAGCTTGTCCGCCTGCCGCAACATGATCCGGTAGTACTCCAGCCGAGCCTCCGGCGAATCCTCCGCCGTTCCCTGGAGGAGGCTCGTCAGGAACCCCTTCAGTGGCGTGAGCGGCGTCCGGAGCTCGTGCGACACCATGGCCACGAAATCGTTCTTCATCTGTTCCGTCTGCACCTCTGCGGTGACATCGTGGGCCACGACGACCCATCCTCTCGGCGCTCCGTCCCGGTCCCGGATGGGGGTGCCGGTGTGCCGGATCCACCGCCGGCCCTCTCCCTTCGTCACCAGGAGCGAGTCGCGAGCTTCGCCCGGACCCGCGGGCTCGGGCGACGATGCCGTCTGGGCTTCGGGGAGCACGCCCGGCTCGAGGACCTGGTCGAACGTCTTGCCCACGACGTCTTCCGGGGTGAACCCGGAGATGCGCTCCATGGCCGGGTTCCACGACAGGATCCGTCCGTCGTGGGCCACCACGAAGACGCCGTCGGACGTGTGGGCGACGATCTCGGCGAGTTGCGCCTGCTGGAAGGTTTGGAGGAACAGCCGGTGGTTCTGGAGCAGCACGGAGATCTGCGAGCCCAGCGTGTCCAGGATCGATCGCTCCGAGGAGCCCAGCGGTTCCTCTCGGTACACGGCGATCACCCCGTTCGCCTCGTCCGATCCGCCGATCAGCGCGATCTGGGGCGCCAGGCCCTTGTGCACGCGCACGAACGCCTCTACCGCCGGGCGATCGCCACGTCCGCCGGGGGCCGGGGTGAACGACCGCGTCCCCCCCGAGCCGTGCACCGTGATGCGATCGTCGTCCAGCACCACGAGCTCCACGGCTTCGGCCTCGAGCATCTGCTCCAACACGACCAGGAACGGCCGGAAGTCGCCCGCCGCCTCCAGCGGGCCGGCCAGGGCGCGTCCCGCCTCGTACAGGTCTCGCATCTGGTTCCGCTCCCGAAGGCTCCTGACCCACTGCCGGTACGCCACGTACGAGAGCCCCATGGGGAACGCGAGGAGCGGCAGCCCGGCGGGGCCGGTGGCCCACAGGATGGCCCCCAGGATCCCGAGGGCCGTGTTGCCGGCCCAGTGGAGCACGTTCAGCCCGAGCGGCGGAAGGAACACGGTGAGGAACCGCTTCCGCTCCACCAGGGAGACCACCAGCACCACGAGGTTCGCGTTCACAACGAAGTAGGCGGACATCGCCAGGGCCACG
>Ga0184640_10000441_pt1 | contig 10881 bp, 9 predicted proteins | sample PLM31_200_b2_FD_133161 | JGI IMG/M metagenome (GOLD analysis project Ga0184640, IMG submission 133161) | Groundwater sediment microbial communities from an aquifer in East River, Colorado, USA - PLM3-1_200_b2 | ecosystem: Environmental > Terrestrial > Soil > Riparian zone | place: USA: East...
TCAGTCGCTCCCAACTGCGCCGGGGAGAAGTCTGCCACTTGAGCAGTTGTGGGGGCGGCGGCTATGGAGATCCCGTCGAGAGGGAGGCTGAGAGCGTGCTCAGGGACATCCTCCATGGCCTCGTCTCCCGCGAATGGGCGGAGAAGATCTACGGGGTCTCCTGCGATCCACATACTCGAGACGTCGATGGGTCTCAAACCGAGCTGAGGCGGGAGGCGATTCGGAACGAGCGGAAAAAGAGGGCGCGCGTTTCTCCCTCGATGCAGCGGGAGCCGCTGACTGATGCGGCTCCCTCGAAAACATTGGCCCGGGTGAATCCCTATCTCTCTATTGTCTCCGTGGCGGACCAGATCTACTTTAGCTGTCGCTGCGGTCATCTCCTCGGCCAGGCAAGCCAAAACTATAAGGAGCACAGTGCATGGGCTGAGGTGCCTTGCCAGACGATAGGGCCTTACACTACCTCTGCTGCGGATTTTGTCCTGCGCGAGTTCTACTGTCCTGGCTGCTTTACGCTCCTCGATGTGGAGGTCATCCGCAAAGGGGCAGCCATCGAGAAGGACCTCGATCTGCAGATTATCAAATCACCCGCCCCTTGACGACCATTGTCCATGTGCCCTATTTTATGCGCAACAGGCTTCGGCTGGGTCATCCGATCCAGTAACACCCATACTACGGGAGGAATCATGGTCGAGCTACAAGAAAAAACAGGCCCCCTCTACGCGAAACTCAAGACCACCCTAGGAGAAGTCGTCGTGCTTTTGTTCGAGGAGAAGGCGCCGAAGACCGTCGGGAACTTTGTCGGCCTCGCCACCGGCGCCATAGAATGGACCGATCCCAAGAGCCGGCAAAAAGTAAAACGCCCCCTCTACAACGGAACCATCTTCCATCGGGTGATTCCCGATTTCATGATTCAGGGGGGCGACCCCTTGGGGACCGGGACCGGCGGGCCCGGCTATCGGTTCGAGGACGAATTCCACCCCACTCTGAAGCATTCCAAGGCCGGGATCCTTTCCATGGCGAATTCCGGACCGAATACCAATGGGAGCCAATTCTTCATCACTCACAAGGCGACTCCCTGGCTCGACGGGAAACACACCGTCTTCGGGGAAGTCGTCAAGGGTCAGGATGTCATCAACGCCATCGCCAACGCTCCACGTAATTCTCAAGATCACCCACTCAAGGACGTGGTCCTCGTGGAAGTCTCCTTTACGCGCGGGAGCTACTGATCATCTCTGCGACTCCCTCCCGCTCCAACTCTAAGTAGGGACGCGCGAAGCTATGTCTCTCGGCCGGGTATTGGTAGAGCCGTTTCAACCGGACGTCCTTGAGTGGCTCCGCTCCCGGGTAGAAATTGTCGTCGTCGATCCCTGGGCCGATGCGGAACGTTGGGACCGAGAAATCTCTCAGGTGGATGCGGTTGTCAGCAGAAAAGGCAAAATTACCAGGGGGCAAATAGAGAAGAGCCGGGGCAGGCTCAAGATCGTGGCGAGAACCGGCGTCGGCGTCGACCCCTCCCGGGTCGATCTCGAAGCGGCCCGGGAGCATGGAGTTTGGGTGACGAACATGCCCGGGTCGAACGCGGTCTCCGTCGCCGAACTGGCTTTCGGCCAGATGATCGCCCTTGCCCGCCATACCATCGAAGCCCACAGGGCCGTGAAAGAAAATCGTTGGGGAGACTATCTCCGTTTCGTCGGAGCGGAGCTGGCCAATAAAACTCTCGGCATCATCGGCATGGGTAATATCGGAACGCGGGTGGCGATCAGGGCCCGGGCCTTCGAAATGTCCTTTCTCGTTTACGACCCCTATATTCCCGAATCTCACGTCACCTCCCTGGGAGGCCGGTGCATCGGTCTGAACGAGCTGCTCCCGGAATCCGATTTTGTGACCATCCACTGCCCTCTGACCGAGGAGACGAAAGGGATGATCGGCGAGAAGAATCTCTCGCTCATGAAATCCTCCTCCTATCTCATCAATACCGCGCGCGGGGGAATCGTGGATGAAGAGGCCCTTTATCGAATACTAGACCGAAAGGGAATCGCCGGCGCCGCCCTGGATGTGATGGAAGAGGAGCCGCCAGTTGCCAACCATCCCCTATTCCAACTCGACCCTGTGATCTTGACCCCTCATTTGGGAGCGGTCACCCTGGAAGCTTCCAAGCGGGGCGAGTGGGGCGCCGTCCAGGAGGTCGTCCGCGTCCTGGAAGGAAAGAGACCGAAGAACCCGGTGGTCGAGCCGAAGTAGCGTCCGGCACTAATGAGAGGGCTTCTCTCGCCTCTTGAACCTTTTCGCGGAATCCCTAACCCCGATCCGACAAAAACTGACACCTTGTAGGTCGTCAGGGTTATACACAGCACAGTTCGCAACCCAACGGATGGTGGCTCTTGAACTTCACCGAAGGTGACTTTCTGTTTCATGGCACGCACGACGGCTCTTTCTGATCTGATGCCTATGGGTGATAGTTTTCAAGGCCGATTAATGTCGGATCGGGGCTAATAAAGATAGAGCACTATTTTTAGACGGGAGGAAAAGTGGCATGGCTAAAGTGATGTTTAAGGACACCCCTTTGACCCTTTTGGGCCGCGCATCATTGCGACGGTCCCTTCGCTCGACACCCCAGTCTGCGACCTGGAGACCAAGAGGTTCAACGAAGAAGCGAGCAAACTCCCAAACGTCGAGATCGTCTGCGTCAGCATGGACCTGCCGTTCGCGCAGAAGCGCTGGTGCGCCGCTTCAAACGTGGACAAAGTCATTACCGCAAGCGACTACCGGGATGGTTCTTTCGGCAAGAACTACGGGGTTCTGATCTCCGGCGGCCCGCTGGATCGCGTGCTGGCGCGCGCCGTGTTCGTGATCGGACCGGACAACAAGGTCAAGCATGCTGAATACGTCGGCAGCATCGGGGACCATCCCAACTATGAGGCGGCGCTGAAAGCGGCCCGCTAACCTTACTTCCACACTCCAAGGGGTGAAATTGTGGAAAATCAGCTCAATCAAGCAGGTGGTGGCAGCGATTGAGGCCGAGCAAGCAGAATCTCGGAAGGTAAAGTCGGCAGCGTGATGAGTTCAGGCAGGAGTCACTCAGAATAATTTCAACTAAGAACTTGACAAGCTTACAGAGAGCCAAGGGAGCCTTGAACGAGGTCAGGCCGAGTCTGACTAACTTCATTCCTCTACGATGGCTATGAACAGAGTTCGTTGAAAGAGATGAGAATTGTCTTGTCAGCGGAACCTTCTTTGGGTAGACTGACACCCTAACGACGCCTAACGTATGAGAGTTTCTCGCCTCCGAATTTTGGTTTAATATGTGCGATTACGAATTGGGGGGTTCTATCCCTTATGTTGATTCATACCGATTTGGCCTGCTCGGTACAGATTTGGCCAATTTATGGTCGGAAAAGCACTCTAAGTCTCAGAGATTCCCTCGGAATTTAGTCCTAATCCTTGGCAAGCTTATTGCTTTCCGAAACAGGAACAAAATTACAAACCGTAATCATAATTCCAGTCCAATTTTCCAGTTTATTGAAAGGAGGCATTTTATGAAATATTTCATTAAAGGCTCGTTATGGTTGATGACAATCTTGTCCCTACCGTTGCTACCCTTAGTAGGGGTGGCGGATGAGATCGAGTGCGACAACAGAGGACCACGCATTACTGCGGTGAAACTAGATGCTCCCGTCTCAAACGCCGTGGATTTTTCCGGCTCAAATGGAGGCTTGGATACAGTCCCACTACTGCAAACGGAAATTCACGTTAGCGGGGACAAAAATAGCTGCGTGATAGCGCACTTCAGCGCAGAATTTAATACCACTGATAACCTCATTGTCTTCCAGGCTTCGATCGACGACGATGATCCGATGGAGGGTCACACTGTTTTTCCTCAGGAACTCCGTGACCCTCTGCCTCCGCTAACGACTCCCATCGTATTCGATAGGAGTAGTATATCTGCCAGCGGTAATCACATCCCGGCCATGGCCGCATACAATTTTTTCAAGATTGTCGGGCCTGGCTCGCATACTGTAAAAATTAAGTGGGCAGGATGCTGCAGTGCCAATAATTCTGGTGGCTCAGCAAAGGTCCTGGCAGCCGTGCTGACGCTGGAATATAAGGGTAAACCGGTAAAGGACGACGAAGATTGATTGAATTTAGCCGCTGGAATCTTGGAGGCGGCTACCATTCGAAACATACGGCGACCGCCTCGCATAAAGGCGGTCGCCGTTTTTCTTGGACCAAAGGCTTCTTAAACAAATAGAAATTATGTTCGGTGTTTCTAGCAATAGAGAGCAGAAATGCCTAAGATTCGCATCCTTTAAAGCCTTTCACTGGGTGTTCCTATATCAGAACTGCCTCTTGTTTTCTTTTGTCGTCAGATACCACTCTACGCTCCGCCGTACGGCCTCCGCCATAGAGACAGGCTGTTTGAATCCAAGATTACGAATCATCGTTGCGTCAAAGTTTGTCGGGCGACAGAATTTTTTTATTCTTGCCGCCGTGATCGGCAGGTCTGTTCGAGTCACGGCAGCGGCAACGTCCGCTAGATGAGCCAGGGGAGCCGCAACCCCAAGCGGAATACTCCAACTAGGCGGCTTCTTTCGCAGCGTCTCACAAATCTGTCGCACCATATCCGCAGTCGAGAGTTTCGGCTCATCGACGTAGATAAACGTCTGAACGCCTTCGCTCATTCTTTCGATCAAGAAAAGTGTCGCCACCACCAAATTCTCGATATAAGAAGTGGTTTTTATCGCATCCCCTTTTCCTATCATTACGAACCGATGGCTATGAATGGCGTCGATCAGGCGGTACACGTTTGTATTTGAAGGATTGCCTGGCCCGAAAACCACCGAGGGCCGGATAATCAAGATTTTCGCTAACGAATCTTCCCTTTGTGCAAATTGCCGGAAAAGTTTCTCGCCCTCTGCCTTGGACTCACCATAAGCCGTCACCGGAGCAAAGGGCGCTGATTCATCTAAGGCAGTCGCGCTAGCTCCGAGGACGCCGACAGAGCTAAAAAACAGCCATTTTTTTATTCCTCGTTGGTGGCCGAAATCCAACAGCTTACGGGTTGCCGCGACATTGTCATCAAAGTACTCCTGGTCCGACAGTCCCCAGTCGTCCTTTGCTGCGGCCAAATGGCATATCATCTCCACATCATCAGGGATTCGATTCAACACGGTTTCGTCGCGTAGATCCCCTAGGATCATACCGTCAAGATCGAGGTTCGAGTGTGGATAAGGCTTTCGATCCAAACCGAACACCGAAAACCCTCGCTGTTTTAGGTGCGGCGCTAGGCTGCTTCCTATGTATCCACTGCAACCGGTCAAGAGAATTTTATTGGCGCTAATTGTCAAGGATCCTCTCATACAACTTGAAGTTTTCCTTGATCACCCTTTCCATAGAAAACTCGCTCTCTGCAAGAGATCGTCCGTTTCGTCCCATGGACGCTCTTAACTCTGGATTTGTTATGAGAACACGCAATGCTGCCGCCAACGCGTGAGGGTCTCTCGGCGGAACCAATAAACCGTTCTCCTGGTGGCGAACAACCTCACGACAACCAGGCGCATCCGTGGTTACAATCGGTCTCCCACACGCGGCGGCTTCGATCAAAACTTTGGGAAGTCCTTCTCGGTAGGAGGGCAAACAGACGATGTGGGCTTCCGAGAAAAGGGACAACATATCGTGGCAATAGCCCCGCCATTCGATCACGCCGCTCTCATCCCACTCCTTCAATTGCGACGCCGGAATGCCCGCTGGATTTTCTGGATCCGGGTCACCTACCAGGACAAACCGCGCTTGGACTCCTTCGAGTTTCAAACTGCTTGCCGCTTCGACAAATTCAACAATTCCTTTGTCTCGAAGCATTCTCGATACAAGAATTACTGTCGGGATACCGAGTTTTTCAGCAAGGATTGTGTACCTGCTGGTATCCACTCCGGAGCCCCGTATGAGGTATAATCGCTCGCGAGCAAATCGAAACTGGTCGCGAAAGACGGCAAGGTCATCCTGATTTTGGAATATGAAATCGTCGCCGGCACGCTTGAGAAGTGATGGCATGATAGTAGATACAGCTGTCCCGAGGAGTCGGGCTTTAAAGCTCCGTGAAGTAAAAGCATAGCCCAAGCCCGTGACCGTCATGAGAACGTTCGATTTCTTGGCAAGGACAAACGCGAATCCCCCCACGCACATCGCCTTGAGAGTAAAAAAGTGGATAAGATCCGGCCTCAACTCTTTGAAGAGTTTGGCCAATTCGAATCCGAGCATGAGAGGTCTTACCACCGACCGATCATTCGAGTTGTGCGCCAATTTGTGAAACGACATGCCGTTTGAAGCAATTACATTTATGTCCTCTTCTCTCCGACTCAGTGTAGTAACGTGCACGTCCGCGAGCTGATCTCGTACCGCCACAGCTAAAGGAAGCCGATGTGAGACGAAATACTGAGATCGGTTATCGACGTATAAGATTTTCTTCTTCATTCCTAGAGCGCGTTTCACATAGCAACCTTACGCCTTCCTGGTCGATGAACACCCGATGCCAAGTCTCCAACGTCAGCAATGCCCATAGGCGGTGACCGTGATCGCGCTTGCCGCTTTGGTGCTCTTCAATAAGACGGCGTAAGGATGATTCGTGAAAATAACCGCGCCGCAAGGCTTCAGGACTGAGAAGGATATCGCGGACGTAGTCTTTCAGGCTGGTACGAAACCAGTGACCTACCGGCACGCCGAAGCCGTGTTTTTTCCGGTGAATGATTTCCCACGGGACCATGCCTGCCATCGCTTTCTTGAGGATGTACTTGCTAGTGAGTCCCCTCAGCTTGAACGCCAGGGGGAGCCGGGCAGCGAAATCTATGAGTTCCTGATCCAGAAAGGGACTTCGGGCCTCCAAGGAGTGGGCCATTGTCATCCGGTCGGTCTTCACCAGCAGATCGCCAGGTAAGCATGTCTTAGCATGGACAGCGAGCAACTGGTCGAGTTGCTCTAACTCTTGGACGTCATCGAAGTACATCTTAAAGTGACTCACAGGATCCACATCAGGTTTATCGACGAGAAGATCTTGAATAAAGCCATTATCGAAGATTGCGATCCAGCCGAGATACCGTTCGGGCAGGGGATGTGACGCGTGCTCCACGAAGCGACGCCCGCGTTGGACAAAGCCAGCGTAGTTCGTGGACTCAGGAAAGGCCGATAGAAGATGGATCAGAGCTGTTTGCAGGAATTGCGGCATGTGGCGATAGATCTCAGCGACTCGGGCAGCAGCGAAACGCATGTAGCCGGCAAAGAGCTCATCGCCTCCATCACCTGTGAGGGCAACAGTTACATGCTCCCGGGTTAGTTTGGCAACCAGGTACGTAGGAATAGCTGACGAGTCGGCAAAAGGTTGGTCATAGTGCCAAACCAATTGCGGTAAAAGTTCGATGGCATCCGGACTAACGATAAACTCGTGATGGTCTGTTCGATATGTATTCGCAACCGAACGTGCATACTCCAATTCATTGAAGGACGGATCGTCAGAAAAGCCTATGGAAAACGTTTTCACGGGCTGATCCATCAGCCGGCTCATGACGGCTACGATTGCACTGGAATCAAGTCCGCCGCTCAGAAAGGCCCCCAACGGCACGTCGCTGATAAGCCGGATTTTTACGGCTTGTTCAAAAAGTTCACGGAGGCCCTCGATGTACTGCCTTTCAGTCAAAGCAGAATCGGAAGTTGGTCTCGCTGGAAATTCCCAGTATTGGCTGATCTTCACCTCACAGCCTTGCACTGTGAGAGTATGCCCGGGTGGAAGCTCGTAGATATCTTCAAAAAAAGTGTAAGGTGCGGGAACGTAACCGTAACTCAAATAGAGCGGAAGGACACTCCGGTTGACCCGGCGGTGGACCGAGGGATGAGCCAAGATGGCTTTGATCTCTGAGCCGAAGATGATTCGATCTTCATCTCGGTAGTAATAAAGCGGTTTCTTGCCAACCCTGTCCCTCGCCAAGAAAAGACGAGACCTTTTTCGGACGCAGTCGACGGAGCCGTTATCCGCAGATCGAGAGTCATAAATGCCGAAGGCGAACATGCCTCGCAACCGGTTCAAACAATCGTCGCCCCACTCTTCGTAGGCCCGCAGTACGACTTCGGTGTCGGAATGAGTTTTAAAGCGATACCCTTTGGCCTGCAGTTCTTTGCGCAAATCCAAGAAGTTGTAAATTTCTCCATTGAAAACGATCCAGCAGTTTTCCTGATCGTTGGCGATAGGCTGATGACCGCCGGCAACATCGATGATACTTAAACGGGTCATAGCGATCGCGGCGTCATCAAAGTACGCCGCTCCCAAGTCATCGGGACCGCGATGCTCGATCGTCGCGCTCATCGCTTCCAAGTTGGACCGCGCAAGTCGAGAATCTCTACCCGATGTGAGGTCTATCCAGCCGCAAATGCCACACATGTTTTAGTGTTCCTTTGAAACACCGCGCAAAAGTTAGCCATATCAAATCGCGATCGTTTTCTGGTTCTAGCTTGCAAACGAATTTCCTTGAAATGCCTGGTAATCGTTCGAAATATCGTCTTGTGACGAAGGATTCAGCTTTTTGCGGACATACAAATAAATCCCCAGGAGGTAATTTTCCACCTTTTCTCTGACGACGGTGTCGTCATTGATGAACTCCTCCAGCTCGAGCCAAAGACGCATAAAGGCGTTTTTTTCGCTGCCCTTGAAGCTTTTCAAGCACTTTGATTTTAGCAACATTTCCAGTCGGCACCCAGCTATCTGCGAAGATTTCAGACCACGGCTTTTTGCTCATGATTGTACCTCTCCAGTTCCTCATAGAGCGCCAACGTTTGTCCCGCCATTCTTTCTGCGGTGAAGAACTTTTCCACCCGTTCCCGTCCTCGTAGCCCCATGCGTTCGCGCTTAAGAGGATCTTTTAGGAGTTGAATCAATGCATCGGCGAAAGCCCTAGGATTACCGCGCTCAACGAGGAGTCCGGTGTCGCCATCCACGGCAATCTCTGTCAGGGGAGGGATTGCGCTGGCGACCACGGGCTTACTCATTGCCATCGCTTCAATCATCACTTGGCCAAAACCCTCTGAATTGGTCGCGAAGGCAAACACGTCAATGGCGTTCAGAAATGACACGACGTCATTTTGAAAACCGACTAATCGAACGTTTTCTCTTAAACCAAGCCCGTCAATCTGTCGTCGCAGGGTTGGTCCATATCCCCATGGATCGTGGCCGGCGATCAGAAGCAACGCATTGGGGATCGTTTTAGAAATCTGCGGCATCGCCGCGATCAAGCACTCATGATTCTTGCGCGGCTCAAGGCGCCCGATAGAACCAATGATGGCTTTGTCGTTGATCCCCCAGTGTTGTCGAAGATTACCTCTCGATTCAGAAAACTTGTCCGATTCGATACCGTAATGAATCACCCTAGCTTTATCTGGCGGCATGCCGCGACCAACCAGCCAATCTCTCACGGCATGCGATATACATAGCATCGCGTCGGCTCGCCGCCACAGCAAATTGAAAAGTGGCAAGCTCCATCTTCCCGACCAATCTTCACTGTAGATCGCGTGTACCGAACAGACCCAAATTAGGTCAGGATCAAGAATCCCCGCAAACCCGCCGGCAAAATCGGCACGCGGCAAGTGGGTGTGGAGAATATTTGGTCGTTCTGATTTCAGAACACTAGCCAGTCTTGTGATAGAGCGCAGATCGTATCGACTGTCTGCCCGTAAGTAAATCACCCGTATCCCCTCACTGTCAAAATCAATCCGCAGTGATCGACTGTCTTTTCCATGCTCGCGCAGGCATGCCACTACCAGCTCTATCCCTTGCCGCTTGAGCTGGCGGCACAGAGTAAGAAGATGCAATTCGGCCCCGCCTGCGGAAAGGCCATTAATAAGATGGAGAATTTTCACAGCTGGTTTTAGCCATTACCTGGTCCGGCCGCTGCTGTTGAAAAGTACGCCCGAACTCCTATTCTATAGTTGCTGCACCGTTTCTATTGACCAGCTCGCCCGCCAGATGCCGCCTTGTTCAAAATCGGACCCGAGAGATACCCAGCGATCTTATTATCCCTAATCACCGGATTCTGAATGCCAGGTTCTATATTAATCCCATATCTACCGTAACCGTCTTTACGATCCGCAACTGGCAGAATTTCATTGCCGGTGATCTCAACACCTATGCCGCGACCTGCTAAGTGAATACCATCATACCGATTGTGAGCTTGCGCACTGTAGCCGCGGACACTATTTTCGGTGATGGAAGCTGTATCGCGATGAACGTCGTCCTCAGCAAGCTTCACCTGTATTCCATAATTTGTCGCACCCTCGATTCGGTTTCTTGAAATGACGACGGATCCCGGATGGCTAACGATGCCTTCGCGAAGCGTTTGCACTCTAATGCCCACGCCAACTTTACGAATTATATTGTCCTGTACAGATATTCGACGATACAGATAAGGCACCGCACGCGAACGGCCGCGTGAAAGCGACACGCCTCCTGTGTTTATCAATTCAGTCATGCTCATGCCATCAAACGATACTTGATTGCCGACGATTGATACATCCGTAATCTCGCCACTCCTTGCGGGCTCAAATGCGATGCCAAAAGGCTCGGTTGATCCAAGCTTTGGATGCCCACGTGTAGATTTCGCCACATTGTGATGAATGCGGACATCGGAAATTCCGCCGCTTCCGAGCTCGACAAACTGTTCATAAAATTCTTCGGCCCGATTGTCGGATATTTCGATTTTTTCAATACTTTTTCCAGTCACCAAGACGCAGCTCGACGAGACATTTTTGAACAACAGGTTTCGGACGATCACACCTCTTACATTACTTACAATGCGGATCATCACTGTCCGTAAGTCTATCCCCGTTGGACCTTGTAGGGTAAAATCA
>Ga0184640_10000443_pt1 | contig 10870 bp, 11 predicted proteins | sample PLM31_200_b2_FD_133161 | JGI IMG/M metagenome (GOLD analysis project Ga0184640, IMG submission 133161) | Groundwater sediment microbial communities from an aquifer in East River, Colorado, USA - PLM3-1_200_b2 | ecosystem: Environmental > Terrestrial > Soil > Riparian zone | place: USA: East...
GGGGATCGTCCAGTACTTGCCCTGGTAGGTGATGCGCTCCTCGGTCCATGCCTTGAGCACGATCGCGAGCCCCTCGGCGAACATGGCCCGGCTCTGCTCCATCGGCACGCCGAGGCCAAGGAACTCATGCGGCTGGTACGCGCGGCCCACGCCGAAGTCGAGCCGCCCGTGTGACAGGATGTCGATCAGCGCGAAGTCGGAGGCCGTGCGGAGCGGGTGGTTGAAGGGTACGACGACCACCGCGGTGCCGATGCGGACGCGTCGCGTACGCTGCGCGATGGCGGCGGCGTAGACCTGCGTCGAGGTGACGACGCCGTAGGTCGAGAAGAGATGCTCGGCGATCCAGATCTTGTCGTACCCGAGCTCTTCGGCCAGCTCGAAGAGCCGCATGTCCGCGTCGAACGACGCCACGCGCTTCGCCTGGTCCGGGATCTGGCTGAGACTGAAGACGCCCCACTTCATGCGTGTCCTCCTCGCCCCGCGCTGGCTTCTCGGGGTCGCGCCCCCCTCGGCGCGACCAACCGTTTGGTCGGCAGTAGGGTATCATGCGCGGTCAGGGAGGCGCGGGATCCGTCGTCAGGACACTCGGTGCACTGGGGGTGTAACACCTGTGTTCCCGTGCCTAACATCGCCGCTGGACGGAGGTGTTCCATGAAAATCATCAGGGTCGAGCCGATCCCCCTGCGTCTCCCCTTCGCGTCGCCGTTCAAGATTTCCCAGGGCGAGGCGCGCGAGATGCTCGACGTGCTCGTCGTGAGGGTCCACACGGACGAGGGGCTCATCGGGGTGGGCGAGACGCAGGCTTGGCGGCGGCAAGGGAGCGCCGAAACGCTGGTCAACCTGATACGGACGGTCGAAGACTACTTCGAGCCGATCCTGCTCGGCCGCTCACCCTTCGACATCGCCGGAACGCTCCATGCCCTGAACGAGACGACGTACAACACCCTCTATGCGCAGGCGGCCGTGGGCGACGCGCTCTACGACATCGTGGGCCGGGCCCTCGGGGTCCCCGTGCATGCGCTCCTCGGCGGCGAGTGCCGCGATCGCGTCCGCGTCGGCGCGCTGCTCACCATGAAGCGGACCGAGGAGGAGCTGCTCGAGTCGGCGCAGGGGTTCTACGCCAGGGGCTTTCGCCACTTTGGGCTCAAGATCGGTGTCGCCCCGGCGATCGACTTGAAGAACGTCATCGCGCTCAGACAACATTTCGGCGACAACATCGTTCTCCGGGTCGATGCGAATGCGGCGCTCTCATACGACGCGCTGAGCCTCTTGAAGAAGCTGGAGCCCTACGACATCGACGCCGCCGAGCAACTCGTTGCCATCTGGGACCTCGCCGGGCTGGCGGCCCTGAGCCGGGCGACGGCCATCCCGATCATGGCCGACGAATCGGTCTCGACGGAGCATTCGCTCCTCGACGTCATTCGCCAACGTGCGGCGACCGTGGTGCAGACGAAGATCGCCAAGAACGGCGGCATCTACCGGGTCCTCCGGCTCTGGCACCTGGCGGCGGCGGCCGGCATGCGGATCTATCCCGGGAATCATCCGAGCACGAGTGTCGCGACGGCGGCCGTCGCGCAGATCTGTGCCGCGTGGCCGATGCCGCTCATGGAGGGCGTCTTCGCCGTCGGCGTCAGCGGGGCGCTCGCGGCCGACGTCGTCACGAATCCCATCGTGCCGGAGAACGGCGAGATCGCCGTGCCGACCGGGCCAGGCCTCGGGGTCGAACTGGACATGGACCGGATTGCCTCGCTTCGAATCGACCGGTAGAAGACAGCCGGAGCGCGTTGTCGCGACGGTGGCGACATTCGCGGCACGTGGCCCGACATCCCCGTGAGCAGACCGCACAGGCGTAGAATCAGGCCATCCCGCCGTCCCGCGGAGGAAGGAGACGGTCATGGCCGGTGAGCTCGACAGGAAGCGCCTCCAGGAGTTCGCCCGGAAGCTCTTCGGCCACTACACGAGCGGCCTCCTGACCCTGATGGTCGACATCGGTCACAAGACCGGCCTCTTCGAAGCCCTCGCCGGCGCACCGGCGACCAGCCGGGAGCTGGCCGAGCGGGCCCGGCTCGACGAGCGCTACGTGCGCGAGTGGCTGGGCGCGGTCGCCACAGGTGGCCTGGTCGACTACGATCCGGCCTCGGAGACGTTCACCCTGCCGCCCGAGCACGCGGTATGCCTCACCGGCAGCTCCAGCCGCAACCTGGCCGCGAACAGTCAGGTGCTCGCCATGCTCGCCCGGCGGCTCGGCCGCGTGGCCGGATGCTTCCGCTCTGGTGGCGGCGTGCCTTACGCCGAGTTTCGCCCGGACTTCACCGAGTACCAGGACGTCTCCTGGCGCCTGCTCTACGACGGCCTGCTCATCAAGGGCTTCCTGCCGCTGGCCAAGGGCCTGCCCGAGCGACTGCGCGCCGGGATCCGCGTCGCCGATATCGGCTGCGGCACCGGCCACGCCATCAACCTGATGGCGCGCGAGTATCCGGCCTCGACATTCGTGGGGTACGACATCGGCCGCGATGCCATCGCGCGCGCCCTGGCCGAGGCGCGCGAGTACGGGCTGACCAACGCGCGCTTCGAGGTCCTCGACGCCACCCGATTGTCGGCGGAGCCGAAGTTCGACCTCATCACGTCCTTCGACGCCATCCACGACCAGCGGGATCCCGCGACCACCCTGCGGCGCATCGCCGGGGCTCTCGCCCCGGACGGCATCTATCTGATGCTCGAGCCGCGCGCGGCCACGCGGGTCGAGGGCAACCTCGGCAATCCCTTCGCGCCGTACATCTACGGCATTAGCGTGCTGCACTGCATGACTGTGTCCCTCGCCGAGGGCGGCACGGGGCTGGGCACGGCGTGGGGCGAGGACAAGGCGCGCGCGATGCTCGCCGACGCGGGCTTCACCGCGATCGAAGTCTTCGACGCCCCCGGACCACAGAACAGCATCTACATCTGCCATCGAGGAGGTTGACATGGCCATCATCGACGACGTGCTCGCCATCCGTGAGCGCTGGCACACCAAGCAGCATCCGTTCTTCCAGGCCCTCGCCGAGGGCAAGCTGCCGCTCCGGCTGCTCGGCACCTACCTGGCGTTGCACGGTCGGTTCGTCTCCTACGCCCTTCCGAGCTTCGGCGTCCTCTACGGGCGCGCCTACCAGCACGAGGACATCCGCAAGGCCATCGCCGAGAACATCTCCGAGGAGGAAGGCTTCAAGGCCATCCCGCGCGCGGGCCACACGCCGCACGACCACAACGAGCTGATCGTCCGCTTCTGCAAGGCCGCCGGCCTCTCCGAGAGGGAGATCCGCACGGTGAAGATGACGCCGGCGTGGTGGGCGCGCTCGCTGCACTACTACCAGACGACGACCCAGGAGCCGCTCGGCGTGGTCCTGGCCATGCAGTCGACGCAGGAGGGCCAGCAGCCCGCCCTCAACACCGAGGTGGTGCTGCCCGCCCTCGCCAAGCACTACGGCTATCCGGCCGGCTCGCCCGCCATCGAGTTCTTCACCGAGCACGCCGAGGCGGACGTGGAACACAGCCGGCGCCAGGCCGAGCTCTGCATCAAGTATTGCGACACCGACGCGCAGAAGGCCCGCGCCCTTGAGGTGGCCGAGCAGGCCTGCATGCTACGCTGGGCCTCCGTCACCGAGCTCTATCGACGCGACTACCTCGGCGAGAAGGACATCCTCCCCCCTGGCGTCAACAACTAGAACACAAGGAGACCGGTCATGGCGCGCCACTACAACGTCATCGATGCCGACGGCCACGTGCTCGAGCCCGTCGGACTTTGGGATCAGTACATGGATCCCGCCTTCCGTGAGCAGGGCCCGCGTCTCTTCGTCGACGACAGCGGTGTGGAGCGCCTGCGCCTGGAAGGCAAGGTCTTCGGCAGCCCCAAGGGGCTCGGCCGCCTCGGCGCCATCGGTCTCCGTCAGGGGGCGGTGCCCGAGACGATCAAGTACGCCGAGGGCCGCCCGGGCGGCTTCGATCCGCACGCCCGCATCAAGGACATGGACATGGACGGCATCGACGCCGCCTTCCTCTATCCGAGCATCGGCCTTTTCTCGGGCGGCGTCGATGATCCACGGTTGGCCGCCGCCATCTGCCGCGCCTACAACCGCTGGCTGGCCGACTACTGCCGTCCCTATCCCGACCGGCTCTTCGGCGTGGCCATGCTCCCGATGCAGTCGATCGATCTCGCCATCGAGGAGATGCGCTTCGCCCGCAAGGAGCTCGGCATGCGCGGGGGCTTCCTGCGCCCCAATCCCTACAACGGCCGCATGCTCCACCATCCCGACTACGTCCCGTTCTGGACGGAGGCCCAGGCGCTCGACTTCTCCATCGGCCTGCACGAGGGCTCGGGCGGTGGCATGCCCACTGTGGGCGTCGATCGCTTCGAGGGCCGCGGGGCGCGCCACATCATCTCCCACACGATGGAGATGATGCTCTCCGCCCTGAGCGTCATCTGGGGCGGCGTCTGCGAGCGCTTCCCCGGGATCCGGGTGGCGTTCCTCGAGTCTGGCGGCGGCTGGATCGCGCCCTGGCTCGATCGCATGGACCGACACTTCGACGATCAGGGCTTCAACGACTCGGGCTTGACCACGCGTCCGAGCGAGCTGTTCCGGCGGAATTGCTGGATCTCCTTCGAACCGGTCGAGGGCAGCCTGAGCGTGCTGGCGGACTACATCGGCCCGCACAAGATCCTGTGGGCCACCGACTATCCGCACGCCGACGGCTTCTTCCCGGGAGCGCCGGACCTGATCGCCAAGCGCCCGGAGCTCTCCCCGGAGACCAAGCAGCAGATTCTCGCCGGTGGCGCCATGGGCTTCTACGCCCTGACCTGATCCGTGGGCAGGAGCGATCGTTCCACGCCCGGTCTCGCCGTGCAGACCTGACGAGACGCGTCGGATCCTCGGATCGAACGTTCAAGAGGCTGGCGAAGCAGTCCTATCCGGACGTCGAGGAGTTCCGGCGCGCGTACTTCCAGGCCGGAACCCAGGTGATGGAGTTCGAGTTGGTGTGAGCGTAATCGGCGGGAATCTCTATGTGGGATTCGCGCCGCGATCGGGCGCGATGTTCTGGTTGAGCGAACTGCGCCGAGGCGCAGCGGTTGACGTGCGCCGGTCCGCAAGCGATGATTCGGGCACTTCAGCGGCGCTCCGCCACCGGGAGCAATGGAGGTCATGCGATGTTCAGGGTCAAGCTGATTCACCACGTCAACGTCCAGATCAGCGATCGAGGGCGGACCCGGGACTGGTACACGAAGGTGCTGGGAGCCGAGTTCCTGGACCGAGGCCCGGCGCTCAACAAGCGGCAGCTCCAGCTGCGCATCGGAAACGGCGAGATCCACTTCACCGAGACCCCGCGGCCGACCACCATCGCGTCCAGCCATTTCGCCCTGGAGGTGGACGACTGGGACGCCACGCTCGGCCGCCTGAACGAGCTGGGCATCGAGCACGTGCGGACGTCGGCCGCGAGCACCCGGCCCAACATCGGCGGCACCGATCCGCATCAGGGGCGCCGCGAGGACACCGGCGAGCACTACACGTACGTGCACGACCTCGACGGAAACCTCATCGAGCTGGTCGAACATCCGCTCGGCCTGGAGGACTCCCAGGGTCACCCGGTCAAGGCCGTCCCCGATGCCCAGGAGCTGCGCTGGACTCAAATTCCCGGATTCGTCGCGTCCGAGTACGCCGGCGGTGGACAGAGTGCCTGACCGCCATCACGCGGCTCGTAGAAACTCCCGACGAGGTGGACCATGACCAGACCGAGGATTCGGCACATCGCCCTCAACGTCCAGGACCGCGACAAGCTCGCCGAGTACTACCAGGAGATCTTTGGATTGGAGGAAAAGTACCGCGGACCCAACGGCACGATCTATCTCTCCGACGGCTTCGTGGGCGTCGCCCTGATCACCCGAACCGACCTGCCGTGGGGGATCAATCACTTCGGTCTCGTGGTCGACGACGTGAAGGCGATTGAGAAGGCCGCTGAGACGACCGCCGAGGCGAACACCTTCGGCGCCGTGGCGGAAAGCTGGATCCGCGATCCGGAAGGCAACCGGGTCGACATCGCGGAACACGCATGGCCGATTTGAATGCGCCGCCGCCCCGGCGCGGCGGGCGTGGCGACAGCCCGGGTGGCCGCCGAAGATTCCGGTTTGGCTACGACGAGGCGCGCGGCACGGTGCAGTCGATCTCGCCGCAGCAGCTTCGTGCCGACGCCGCGTCAGGCGGGAACGGGCTGCGCGATCGGCTTCGCGGAGTGGTCGTGGACGCAACACGCCGAGCGGGTGGAGCGGCAGGGCGAGGAGGGTGGTCATGAACGAGTTGAAACTGATCTCGGCCGATTCGCACGTAAACGAGCCCGGCGATCTCTGGGTCGAGCGCATCGACAAGCAATTCCGCGATCGTGCGCCCCGGGTCGTGGAGAATCTGCCCGGGCAACGCCCGGGAGCGTATTTCGTGTTGGAGGGTATTCCTCCGATCCATCTCGCCCAGGGCATGGGCGCGGGAAAGAAACCTGAGGAGCTTCCGCAGTTCTTCCAGACATCCACGTACGAGGACCGGAGGCCCGGCGGCTGGGATCCGGCCGAACGCCTCAAAGACATGGACATCGACGGCGTCGAGGCGGACGTGATCTACACCACGCTGGGATTTCGCCAGTTCTGGCTCACCGACGCGCCGCTGCAGCGCGCCTGTTTCCGGGTCTACAACGACTGGCTGGCGGAGTACTGTGCCTACGCGCCGAAGCGGCTCGCCGGACTTGCGCTGATCTCACTCTATGACGTCACCGAGGGCGTGAAGGAGCTCAGGCGCTGCGCCGGTCGAGGCCTGAAGGGCGCGCTCATCTGGGCCTCGCCGCCCGAAGACCGGCCCTACGGCTCCACCGACTACGATCCGTTCTGGGCCGAGGCGCAAGCGCTCGGGATCCCCATCAGCCTCCATAGCATCACCGGGATGGGCGCGGAAAGTCGTCTGGCGATCAGACAGCCGCTGGACCGCTACGTGCGCTCGGCGGTGCTCTGCCACGAGGTGCAGCGCACGCTGGTCGTGTTGATCTTCTCCGGCGTGCTGGAGCGATTCCCCCACCTGAAGCTCGTCTCGGCGGAAAACGAGGTCGGGTGGCTACCCTTCTTCTTGCAGAAGCTCGACCAGGCCCAGGAAGAGTACCGGTATCTGTATCCGGCCCCGCTAAAGCTCACACCGAGCGAATACTTCCGGCGCCAGATCTTCGCGACGTTCATCGACGATGCGGTGGGGGTGGCCACGCGGGAGTTCATCGGGGCGGAGAACATCATGTGGTCGTCCGACTACCCGCATACCGTGTCGACCTGGCCGCATTCCCGCGCGGTCGTCGAGCGGGACTTCAAGAACATCCCAGAGAAGGAGAAGCGACTGATCGTGCGGGAGAACGTGGTCCGGCTCTACAGCCTGGATCTACCGTGAGTGTCGAGCTGTGACCACCTCCACCAATCGCGCCCGTACAGGATCGGAATTCGGCGTGGTCGGCGACAAGTGCACCAACCGCGCGTGCTCGACCAAGTGATGCGGACGATCCGCCTGCGTACCGCGGCTGCCAGCGTGGTGACGAACATGCGCGATGTCCAGGCAGGGGTCGCCGAGGTCCAGTAACTGGGCGACCCGGGATCCGAACTTTGGTCTGCGTTAACATCTCACCGCAGGCGCCTCGGGTAAGCTGCTCGACAAGCCGGACCTCGCCGCGGCCGATCTCAGGCAGAACGACGTGATCGCATGCGGCCGGACTTCTCGGAATCGTCGCGCCGCAGGAGGTCGGCGGCGGCGCGCTGGTTCGGCGTCTCCCCGCTCACCTCCGCGGTGCGCTTGATCCACTGGCGCACGCGGTGCTCGAAGGGCGCGATGACGCGAACGCGCAGCACGTGGGGAATGCCCCGGAGCAGCCATTGCCCGCCCCGGCCCATCAGCACGACGTTGTCGCTGTCGGCGAACTCGAGGAGCGTCGTCTGGAGGATCGTGATGTAGTCACGCGTCTCCGCGTCGAAGCGTTCGAAGAGCGTCGGCTTCGACTCGTCGAGGTGCGACAGCTTCTCCTCGATGAGACCATAGCGCCGAACGGCATCCTGCAGCAGCTCCTGATCGACGTAGTGGTAACCCAGCCGCTGCGCCAGACCCATCCCGATCTCCGCCCCGCCCGCACCCATCTGATGTGACATCGTGATGATCGCCATGGTCACCCCCGCCGGTATTTGTCCTTGAGGGCGGCGGGCGCGATGGCGATCCGTTTGCCCGCCACGTCCTCGAGGATGTAGACCTCGTTCGTCAGCGATCCGCTGGCGAACACCTCGAGCGCGGCCTCCAGCGTCGTCTCGGGGGGCGCGTCCATCAGCCGCTCGACATCGGCGCGTGAGAGTCTCGGCGTGTCCCGTGAGTGGCGAAAAGCCTACTCCCAAGCGCCGGCCCGGAGCAAGGCGGCGGATCGGACCCCCATAACTCCGCTCTCCCTCCCGGCCATCACGCGTTCGATGGATAGCACCGGACCTCGATGCGATTGCCGTCGGGATCCCTGAAATAGACCGACTGCCCAGACCCACGGGCTCCCCATCGCCGACCCGGCCCGTCCTCGATCGTCACGCCGTGCTCGGCGAGATGCTTTTGAAACGCCTCGAAGTCGGCAGCCTCCACAACCATGGTGAAATGGTTCAAGTTTTGGAGGCCTGGGCCACCTCCCAGCGCTTCCCCTGGCTTCATAGGAAAGAGGTCGATCACGGTGTCCACGCTGACACGCACGGAGGGAAATGGGACCTCTCCCCGGCGGAATTGGTCGAGCCGCTCCGGCTCAAGGCCCAAGACGTCCATGTAAAAGGCGAGCGAGCGGTTGATGTCCGGTACGTTGAGCACGATGTGGTCCATGGCATTGATCTTAAACATGCGTTTCCTCCTCCCTGACACGCCCTTCCGCGGGCCTTTAGCCTCCGCCTATTCCTGAGGGATCACGCCTGATGTTCCTGGTGGAGCCGACGCAAGGCGTAGGGGCGCCTCCCTCTCGGCGAACGCTATGCGTACGCGACGCTGACCGCCGTCACGGGCGGCAACCCCGAGAGCGCCTGGCGGAACGACTCTCCGCCGTCTTCGGTGATCCAGACCGTGCCATCGGTCATGCCCACGATGAACACGTCCGGACTCCAAGGGTCGCCGGCGGTGGATCGCGGAGCGGCCGTGATATGGTCCGGCAGTCCGCCTGTCAGCCGCCGCCAGGTTAGTCCCTGGTCCTGCGAGCGGTAGAAGCCCGCGTCGGCACCCTCGGGTCTCCGCCAGCCGGGCGGCGGTACCGCCGAGGCCGCGGTGAATACCACGTTGGGTCGAGCGGGGTGGACGACCGGCTGGGCAAAGTAGCTCCGATCCAGGCCCTCGGTGCAGCGCACGAATGAGTCGCCGCCGTCCGTGCTGCGATAAAAGCCGTCTCCGGATGTCGCCAGGATGACCGCCGGGTTGTCCGGCATGATGGCGACGTAATGGGAGTCGAACTCGGTGCCATTCTTGAGCGTCTCCCAGGTAGCGCCACCGTCGCGGCTGCGCACCAGCCACCCTTCCTCCAACGCCCCGAAGACGACCTGAGGATCACTGGCGCATAGTGCCAGACCCTTCACATGCGCGATGTGCGGAGCCGGCGGAAATGTCCAGTCGATCGACTCAGGCATCGTCCGGAACTGCTCGGAGTCGATCCAGCTCTCACCCCGGTCCAGGCTCTTGAACACCGAGGCCGGCCCAGTGCCAACGTACAGCTCGCCGGTACGAGGATGCTGGATAAGGGACCAGATCTCCTTGTAGATGATGCCCTGGTTGATCTCCCGCCAGCTCCGTGCGGCGTCATCGCTGCGGAACATTCCGCCCTTGCTCGTACCGGCGTACAAGCGGCGTGGGTCGTCACAGTCCACGACCACCGGCCAGCGCATTGGTGCGTAGCGATCAAAGGCGAGCGGCTGCGCTTCGTAGCCTCTCCCATTCGAGCGTGCATGAAACAGCCCCTTGTCCGTGCTGACGTACAGCCTCCGGTCCGTCGCTACGACCATGGTGTCGCTCCTTTCAGCGAGCTGAGCACCCGATTCGTTGAGTCAATCGCCTGCGGCGAAGCAATGATACCCTCGAGCCGCTCGCGCCCGAGGTGCTCGATGACCTCGAGCACCCGCGACTCCGCTGAACCGTTCATATCACACGCCGACTGTCTCGGCCATCGGGCCGGGCCGGAGGACGGACGAGCTGACACTGCCGATCTTCGTCCGCGCGGTGGGCGCTCGAGCGCGCCAGGATTCGGGGCTTTCAGAGCCTTGACCAATCGTTTGGTAGCCGGGGTATTATGAGGCCCGCGGCCTCCGAACCGGCTCGACCAGGAGGACACCATGGAGCAGGCGGCCCCCGAAACCCTGGTGATCGACGACCGCGACGCCGGGTTGTTCCGCGTCCACCGCAGCGCCTTCACCGACCCCCGCATCCTGGAGCTGGAGCGGCGGCGCGTCTTCGACCAGTGCTGGATCTACGCCGGCCACGCATCCGAGGTCCCGCGGCCGGGCGACTTCCAGACGCGCCGCGTCGCGGGACGGCCCGTGATCCTCGTCCGCGGCCTGGACGGCGTGGTCCGCGTCCTGCTCAACACGTGCACCCACCGGGGCGCCCAGGTCTGCCGCGAGAGCTGCGGCAACACCAAGACGTTCCAGTGCTTCTATCACGCGTGGACGTTTGACACGCAAGGGCGGCTCGTCGGGATCCCCGGCGAGGACGCCTACAGCGCCGCCTTTGACGCGGAGGAGCGCGCGCTCGCCAGCCCGCCCCGCGTCGAGACCTATCGCGACTTCGTCTTCGTCAGCTTCAACCCGGCCGTCGCGCCCCTCCGCGACTAC
>Ga0184640_10000444_pt1 | contig 10858 bp, 8 predicted proteins | sample PLM31_200_b2_FD_133161 | JGI IMG/M metagenome (GOLD analysis project Ga0184640, IMG submission 133161) | Groundwater sediment microbial communities from an aquifer in East River, Colorado, USA - PLM3-1_200_b2 | ecosystem: Environmental > Terrestrial > Soil > Riparian zone | place: USA: East...
CCGCAATCTTCGCTGAATCATAGAGATCGACGCTTGCTGGGTTTCAGTGATGATGGCGACGGCTTGATCGTACATTTCGTCGTATTCCTCATCGGCAGCGGCTGCCGCCTCGACCTCCTTCTTGGCTTCCAATACTTCCGGCCGGTAGTTGGGCCGGCCTTGCTGCTTGATAAATTTCATCACTCTGCGGACTTCTTGATCGGACACGAATGCGCCGTGCACGCGAGTTAATCTTGCGGTGCCTGGAGGGAGAAATAGCAAGTCACCGTTGCCCAATAGTTTTTCGCCGCCCATGGAATCCAATATAGTCCGCGAGTCGACCCGCGAAGTCACCTGAAACGAAATCCGTGCGGGAAAATTGGCCTTGATCAAACCGGTGATCACGTCGACGGACGGCCGCTGCGTCGCTAGGATCAAATGAATCCCGGCGGCCCGGGCTTTTTGCGCCAGCCGCGTGATATATTCTTCAATGTCCCGGCCGACCGTCATCATCAGATCGGCCAATTCGTCAATTATGATCACTATCCGTGGTAATCGCTCGTGCGCCAACGGGGCGTTACTCGAAAGATTTCCACCCACGGTTAAATGTTCCTCGACTAATTCCGGCTCCGTGAGATCGATCACCGTTTTCTTGTTCCCCGCCTCCCTTTCGAGCGTCCGATTATAGTTATCGATATTGCGCGCGCCCTTGTCCCTCATTAGACGATAGCGCCGGTCCATTTCGTCCATGGCCCAAAAAAGCGCCGCGGCGGCCTTCTTGGGATCCGTGACTACCGGAACGAGCTGATGGGGAATGTCCTCGTAAATGGTCAGCTCGAGCATTTTCGGATCGACCATAATGAATTTGACGTCCTGCGGGCTCGATTTGAAAAGAATGCTCAAAATCATCGCATTGATCGATACCGATTTACCGGTTCCCGTCGCGCCAGCGACGAGCAAATGGGGCATCCTGGCTAGATCGGTCGCAAACGGTGTCCCGCCGATGTCTTTACCGAGAGCCAGCGTGAGCTTGGAGTCCAAGCTTCGATAGGCGTCGCTTTCGATCATTTCGCGCAAATAAACGGTTTCCCGTCGCGGATTGGGAATCTCGATGCCGACCACTGATTCACCCGGGATCGGCGCAAGGATGCGCACGCTCACCGCGCGCAGCGCCATGGCGAGATCGTCGGCCAGCAGGACGATGCGGCGAACCTTGACGCCGGCAGCCGGTTTGAATTCGTACACGGTGATAACCGGTCCGGGACGCACCGCGACGACTTCGCCGGCGACGCCGAAATCCTCGAGTTTTTTTTGCAAGATGAGAGAGTTGGCATGGAGGGTTTCTTTATCGATTTTGAATTGTTGGCCCTCGGGCGGGTCGAGCAATTCGAGCGGCGGCAGTTTGTAACCTTCACCGACTTCAGGCAGCTTGTACTGCTCCGGTGCGCCCGCCGGTTTCTTTAATGGCTTCTTGACGACCAGTTCGTCCTTTACTTCATCCTTCAGCAGGATCGGCGGCGGGATGTAATCCTTCTTCTCTTTTTTGGTATTTTCGCCTTTACGTTTGTCTTTTCTTTCCCGAAAATCTTTGAGCCTATCGTTAACGACGGGAATCCAGGACTTTTTGAAAACATCAAAATTCCTTCTCGTGTAGCCGATCATATCGACGAGAGAATACTGTGTGAGCAACATGATCGATAAAAGCAGAGTAAAGACGGCGATCAAGGTCGCACTGAAAGGGCCGAAGAGCGGTACCAAAACGCTCTCTTTCAAGAAACCGCCGATGATGCCGCCGGCGTCTCGCGCGCTCTCCGAATCGATAACGACGCTGAGTATTACCCCGATGCTGACGAGCAAAATCACGTAGCCAGCAGCCTTGGTGACGCCGATACCTTTGTCGGTGGCGCGAAACATTTGCAGCGCGGCGACACAAAGAAAGACCGGCAATAAATAGGATGACAATCCCAATCCCTGCAACAGCAAGTCGGCGAGGAAAGCCCCGACAAATCCTCCCCAATTGCGGGTATCGATCGCTCCGGAGGGAGTATTGAAAGAGCGATCGTTGACGTTGAATGAAACCAGACTGATGGCGATCAATAACGCCGTGAGGCCTATAAGAACACCCCAGATTTCGCGATTGAGCCGGCCTTTTTCCATGGCGACTGACATAGGCTTCTTTCCTTACGTTTCGATAATGTAGGGTAGAACCACCGGGTGGCGCTCCAATTTCTTTCTAAAAAAGCGGCGCAGCGCCTTGCGGACTTCCTCTTTTAGCTCCGCCGGATCGGTGCGAGTTTCGCGGTTCATGCCGTTTAATGTTTCCAGAACCACTTTCTTGGCATGCTCTAAGACCTCCTCGCTTTCCTCCGCGCCCATGAACCCGCGCGAGATCAGATCGGGGCCAGAAACCAATTCGCCCGACTGCTGGTGGATCGCCATCACCACCAGCACCATGCCGTCTTCCGACAAGTGCCGGCGATCACGGATGACGATATCGCCGACATCGCCGACGCCTTTACCATCGACGAAAACGCGGCCAACCTGGATCGGTTTTATCTTCTGCGCGCTGTGCGCGGTCAATTCCAGGACATCGCCGTCTTCGAGGATAAAACAGTTCCCCTCGGGCACGCCGACATCTTGGGCTAATCGACGATGGCGTACGAGATGACGATACTCGCCGTGGATAGGCACAAAATAACGAGGTCGCGTCAGCTGGAGCATGGTTTTCAGCTCCTCTTGGCTGGCATGACCCGAGACGTGAATCTCCGAGACTCTCTCGTAGTGGACCTCGGCGCCGCGGCGGTAAAGATGGTCGATCAGATTGCCAATGGTTTTTTCATTGCCGGGAATAAATTTCGAAGAAAGTATCACGGTGTCGCCCGGCTCGATTTTGAGGGTCTTGTGGTCGTCGAGTGCCACCCGGTGCAGCACCGAGAGAGGTTCACCTTGGCTGCCGGTGGTGAGAAATGTGAGACTGCCGGCCGGTAGATCGTGCCAGCGCTCGGTCTCGGTCATGAAATTACGCGGCAGGCGCAGGTAACCCAAATCGGCGGCCACCTGGCTATTGCGAATCATGCTTCGCCCGCTCAAAACGACCCGTCTGCCGCAGCGCTCGGAAACATCGATGACTTGTTGAATCCGCGGGATGCTTGAGGAAAACGTCGAAACTAGCACTTTGCGGGTGCTCTTCTGAATAATCTGTTCGAGGTTCGATCCGACTTCCCGTTCCGAAGGTGTGTAGCCGGAGCGTTCGACGTTGGTTGAGTCCGACATCAAAAGCAGCACGCCTTTTTCGCCGTAAGCGGCGAAGCGCTGGAAATCGAACATTTCGCCTTCCATGGGCGTGTTGTCGATCTTGAAATCGCCGGTATGAATCACCGTGCCGACGGGCGTCTCGACGGCTAGTGCCAGACAATCCATCAGGCTATGAGTCACGCGAATGCCCTCGATCTTAAACGGCGCGATCTCCCAAGGAGCACCTGCGGTGATCTCGTGAATATCCGCGCTGTCTTCGAGGTCATGCTCTTTAAGCTTATTTGCCAATAAGCCGAGCGTCAGCCGCGTCCCATATATCGGCGCGTCGAGATGTTTCAGAATGTAAGGCAGGGCGCCGACGTGATCCTCGTGGGCGTGGGTGAGCACGATGGCTTTGAGCTTGTTCTGATGTTCGAGCAGGTAAGAAACGTCGGGGATGACCAGATCGATGCCCAAAAGATTCGCGTCCGGGAACATGAGGCCGCAATCGATGGCGATGGCCGCCTCGCCGTACTCGATCAACATCATGTTCAGGCCGAACTCGCCGAGACCACCCAGAGGTATGATTTTTAGCGCTTCCATATTTTAGATGCTCTGTTTCTCCAGCGATTGCTTGTCCATCGCCGGCCGATTCAATGACGTGACATTCGATCCGGGCACAATGGCCGGCACACGCAGATGCGCGGCCATTCGCTGGCGAACCTGGTCGGAAAGCAGACGCAATTTCCCCGGCCGAAAACCGTCGACCGTGATAGCTTCGCCGACAATGACTTCGATTGTTCCCGGCCGTAAGCGCCATGCCCCCGCGGGCAATAACGCGCCGCTGCCGTTGATGGTCACCGGCACGATGGCAGCGCCGGATTGAACTGCCAGGAGAAAACCGCCTTTCTTAAATCGGAGAAGATTGCCATCTCGACTTCTCGTTCCCTCCGGAAAGATGACCACCGAGATGCCGGCGGCGATGCGCTCTTTGGCGCGCTGCAGGCTTTTCACCGCGTCCGACGGATTGGACCGATCGACGGTGATATGTTTCGATGCCCACATCGCCCAACCGAAGAAGGGCACCCAAAGAAGTTCCTTTTTGGCCAGCCAACGAAGTTGAAACTTGGGAAAGCTTCGCACCAATACCGGAATATCGACGTTGCTCTGGTGATTGACCATGAATACATATTGACGGTCAGGATCGAGATGTTCGAGCCCCTCGACTCTTAAAGAGACGCCGCCGGCGCGCAGGATCGCCCAGGCCCAAAATTGGCTGATGCGGTGAACCTGCTTGCCATAAGGATCGATAAGCCCGAACACGACCGTCAGTAGAGTCAACGGTACCGTCAGGAGCGCAATGAGCGTCAGCCGAAGCGCGTAAGACATCAAGGTAAGTGTAAATTTGAGCAGCAGAACCTATGAGAAAAATTTACTTTATAGTAGTTTACGGTTAGCGAAAAATCAATCTGACTCGGCGCGCATAGACAAACAATTCTATGGTTGACTCCGCGATATACCGGCGCTAAGTTGGCCGCACCTTTTCGCTGGAGGCCGCAACCTGAGCGGCTTGGAGACTAATATGTCCGTCAATAAAGTAATTCTGGTCGGCAACCTCGGCAAAGATCCGGAAGTTCGTTTTACGCAGACGGGTAGCGCGGTCGCCAACTTTTCAATCGCCACAACCGAACAGTGGAACGACCGCGACGGCAAGCGGCAAGAAAGAACCGAGTGGCACAACATCGTCGTGTGGGGCAAACAGGGCGAACGCTGCGGTCAGTACCTCGCCAAAGGCAGGCAGGTTTATGTCGAAGGGAGCATTCGCACACGCAGCTATGACGACAAAACCGGTACCAAGCGCTACGTCACCGAGATCGTCGCCCAGCGAGTTCAGTTTCTCGGCGGAGGTGGTGGAACTCGCCTGGCGCAGGAGACAGATGCCGGCGGCGCCGAAGATATGGCCGGCGGGGGAATGCCGCCGGCAGATGACGATGTCCCGTTCTGAGTTCGACCTCACAGGGTGACGGCAAATTTGCGAGCCTTAAGCCACTAAATTTCTCGATCTCCCGTTAAGATAACTGCGAATATTTTCTTCGGCTTCATTGAGCAGGCGCTGGCGCGCTTCGCGCGCGCTCCAGGCGGTGTGCGGCGTGACGATCAAATTGTCGAGCTCTTTTGCCGCGCAAATTATCGGATGATCGGCGGAGGGCGGCTCCTTTGAGATTGCGTCTAAGGCGGCCGCGGCGATTTTTTTTTCGCGCAGAGCTTCAATCAGCGCTTCTTCGTCGACGAGAGCGCCGCGCGCCGTGTTAATCAAGAACGCGGTCGGTTTCATGAGCGACAACGATTGCCGGTTGATCAGGTTTCTCGTTTCGGGTGTCAGTGGACAGTGAAGCGAGATGACATCGGCTTCCCGGAGCAATTGTTTTAACGGCACACGATCCTTTGGAGTCGGTCCGTTCACGCCGGGACGAGCAGCGACTATGATTTCCATTCCGAATCCCCGTGCCATCCCGGCGACATACCGACCGATATTGCCATAGCCGACGATGCCCAGCTTCTTGCCGCTGAGCTCGACGGTCGGATAGGTGAGCAATGAAAAGACCGGGCTCTTCTGCCATTCGCCTGCCTTGACGGCATCGCCGTATCGCGCGGCGCGGGTGGCCAACTCCAAAATCAGCGCCATGGTAAACTGCGCCACCGACTGGGTCGCGTAGCCCGGCACGTTGCAGACTCTGACGCCGCGCTTCGCCGCTTCCTCGCGGTCGATGATATCGGTGCCGGTCGCCGCTACGGCGATCAGCTTTAGATCTTTCGCTTCAGGTGAGCTCAACGCCGCACGGTCGAGCACAACTTTGTTAGTCACAGTAACGCTGTGGCCCGCCAAACGCTGAATCGTTTCATGCGGGCGTGTGACTTGATGGATCGTGCATTCCCATAGGTCGGCGAATCGTTGAAGCGATACGTCACCGTAGGTTGCGGCGTCGAGAAAAACGATGCGGGGTTGCTGCTTGCTCATGATGTTAATTTTTCATGCGCTTCGTGTTGTTTTGCTTCTTCCCACAGCTTGTCCATTTCTTCGAGGGTCGACTGCTCGAAGCTCCTGTCCGCTTCTGTGAGTTTGGTTTCGATGTAATGAAATCGGCGCGTGAAGCGGTCGATGGTCCCGGCGAGCGCCTGTTCGGCTTCGACATCGAGGAAGCGCGCCAAATTTACGATGGAAAAGAGCAAGTCGCCCAGCTCTTCGCCGGTTCGCGTCTTGTCGCCGGAGGACGCGGCGAATTTTAGCTCGTTCATTTCCTCGGCGATTTTGTTCCAAACCGGCTCGATCTTCGGCCAGTCAAATCCTAAATGAGAAGCTCGCCGCGCGATGCTTTGAGCGCGCGCCAATGCCGGCATTGCCCTCGGTACGTTTCCGAGGGCGGATTTCGATTCGCCGGCTTTTTTCTCACTCGCTTTGATCTGCAAGCGTTGCTTCAATACCGCCGCGGTGTCTTCGGGTATGGGTTCGCCGGCGAACACGTAGGGATGACGGCGGACGAGCTTGTCGGTGAGATTGGAAATAACGTCGCCGGCGGTAAACCGGCTTTCCTCCGTCGCGATCTGTGCGTGAAAGACCACCTGGAGCAAAACATCGCCAAGCTCTTCGCGCAGCTTTTTTGGGTCACCGTCGTCGAGGGCGTCGAGCAGCTCATAAGTTTCTTCGAGCAGGCAAGGTTTGAGCGAGGCGTGGGTCTGCTCCTTGTCCCACGGGCACCCCGTTTCGCTGCGCAGTTGAGCCATCACCTTGAGCAATTCGCCGAATTTTTGTTCGATGTCGTTCTGATTCACGATTCATTCTCCATACAAAAAGCGAACTTCCTTCCAAATGGGTAGCGTGCTAAATCTTACGTGGCGTATGATTCGATGTCCAGCAAATCCACGGAGGACAGACTATGTCGGTTGCCAACATTAACGGTATCGAGACTTATTACGAAACCCATGGCTCAGGTTCGCCGATTTTGATGTTCGCGCCCGGCGGCTTCGACGCGACGGTCGACAAGTGGCGCGTGGCGAGCGCGTGGACGGGAATGGATGCAATCGAGGCGCTCGCCGCTGAACACACAATCATTGTTTACGACCGGCGCGAGTGCGGCCAATCCGGCGGTCGCGTCGAACGGTTGAGTTGGGCAAGCTACACTCGGCAAGCCAAAGCGCTACTCGATCATCTTAAGATCGACACGGCGTGGATCATGGGTGGCTGCATGGGCTGCTCGGTGGCACTGGCCTTTGGAGTCCACTACCCGGAAATGACACGAGGTCTACTGCTTCACTGGCCGGTGGGCGGCTATCGTTGGAAAGTGAACGGCCAGGAGCGCTTCGTGCGACATTACAATTTCGCCAAGCAGAATGGCCTGAAAAGTCTCGTTGACCGGGCGCAAGGTGGAAAAAGTTTCTGGATGGACTCGGAATCGGGTCCGTGGGCGACCGCGATCGCACGCGATAGCGCATTCGCCGATCGATTCGCCGGGCAAAATTTAGAGCGATATCTGGGAATCATCATTACCAGCGGCCACAGCCTGTTCGATCGCGATACAGCCCCCGGCGCCGACCCGGAAGAAGTCATGGGCGTTAACGCGCCCGCGCTAATCATTCCCGGCGACGATCCGTCGCACGCGACCTCCGGTGCCCATTACCTGCGCGAGCTTTTGCCTAAGTCCGATTTTTGGAACGTCATGCCGCCGGATCAGACAACGCAAAAAGTCTGTGACCGGATTTTGCAGTTTTGCCGCAAGCACGATTAAGGTTCAGTTGCGATCGATGCATCCAGGTATAGACCACGAAAAAGAAATTTGATAGTGAAGTGCTACTTGGATAATCAAGATCAGTCCAGCAGGAGGAGATAGATGGACATCACCGGCTCGACGGTTCAATTGAACACTTCAGACGGAATGATGGAAGCGTACGTGGCGCAGCCGAAGGATGGGGGAAGCTATCCGGGCGTCGTCGTCATCCAGGAAGCTTTCGGAGTCAATGGTCATATCAAGAAAGTCACAGAACGGATCGCCGCAGAGGGTTATGTCGCGGTCGCGCCGGATATCTTTCATCGGGAAGCGGAGCGCATCATTGCTTACTCGGAGATGCCCAAGGCCATCGCGACCTTGCAACGCGTGGTCGACAGCAAGGCGATGGAAGACGTCGGCGCGGCTATCGCCCATCTCAAGTCGCAGAGCAATGTCAAATCCGGATCACTCGGCGTCATCGGCTTTTGTATGGGCGGGCGGCTCACCTATTTAGCCGCCGCGCACCACGCTAATGACGTGAAATGTGCCGTGCCTTACTACGGCGGCGGCATTCCGATGGGGAAACCGAGTCCACTGTCGCGCACGGGTGAGATTAAATGCCCGATGTATCTTTTCTTCGGCGCCAAGGATCAGCTGATCCCGATGGATCATGTCGGCCAAATCAATAACGAGCTGACTGCGAATAAAGCTCAGTTCCAGATGAAAATCTATGACGAAGCCGGCCATGGCTTTTTCTGCGACGACCGAGGCAGCTATCATGAAGCGTCGGCGAAAGACGCGTGGGAAAAGACCAAGGCGTTCTTCGCTCAGCACTTAAAGTAAGTCCGAAGTGCAAATGATTTTGGGAGAGGAAGGGATGGCTCCTTTCCTCTCCCTTTTTTTTGCGGCTAGACTGATCGATCGAACGAGGAATTGATAATGGCGCGAAAAATGGTCAAAGAGCGGGTCAAGTTGGGTCTCATTCAAATGAGCACCACGGATAATCCCGCGGCGAACCTCGCCAAGGCGCTCGAGCGGATCGAGTCGGCGGCAAAGAAAGGCGCGAGGGTCGTCTGCTTACAAGAACTGTTTCGCTCGCGCTACTTTTGCCAGAGTGAGGATCAGCGCAACTTCAAATTGGCCGAAGGGATCCCGGGGCCGAGCACAGAAGCGCTCGGCGCCGTAGCGCGCAAAAAAGAAATTGTCATCGTCGCCTCGCTATTCGAAAGGCGATCGGCGGGGATTTATCACAACACGGCCGTGGTCATCGATGCGGACGGCTCGATCGCGGGGACCTATCGTAAAATGCATATCCCCGACGATCCCCTTTACTACGAAAAGTTTTACTTCACGCCGGGCGATCTCGGCTTTCCGAGTTTTCAAACGCGCTACGCGAAAATCGCCGCGTTGGTTTGCTGGGACCAGTGGTTTCCTGAGGGCGCCCGCTCGGCGGCATTGTCGGGAGCGCAGATTCTCTTTTATCCGACGGCGATCGGGTGGATTCCCAACGAGCCCCGGACAGTGGCGCAAAATCAACGCAGCGCGTGGGAATTGATCCAGCGCTCACATGCGATTGCCAATGGTGTGTTCGTCGCGTCGGTCAACCGGGTGGGACGCGAAGGCAAAATCAAGTTCTGGGGCCATTCGTTTGTCGCAGGCCCATTCGGCGAGTTCGTCGCGCATGCCGGCGGTGAGCGCGAGGAGATCTTGCTCGCCGAGTGCGATCTCGGAAAAATCGAAGAGACCCGACAGAGTTGGCCGTTTCTGCGCGACCGACGTATCGATGCCTACGGACCGTTATTGTCGCGGACGTTGGAAAATCCCGGGCGCCAATAGGCAGCGTTTCTGGTTCTTTCCCTCGATCGTTCGATGAGTCATTCGCCAGCGAAAATTGTTACGCCGCGCTCCCTCGGCTATTCTATGCCGGCGGAGTGGGCGCCGCACCGCGCTACGTGGCTTTCATGGCCGCATAATCTGGAGACCTGGCCGACCCAATTAGAGAGAGTGCGCGACATCTGGATGCAAATGATCGCGGCGCTATCGCCGCACGAGCAGGTTTATCTCCTGGTGAACGACGAAGGAACCGAACGAGACGTCGGCGCGCGATTGAAACAAGCCGGCGCTCTTATGACCAACGTCACGCTGCTTGAGATTCCCACCGTCGATGTTTGGATGCGGGATTACGGCCCGACCTTCGTGACCCGGGAATCTCGCGAGCAGCCGCTCGCCTTGAATGACTGGATCTTCAACGGTTGGGGTGGGAAGTACAACGCTTACGAGGGAGATGACGGGGTTACGCGGGAAATCGCCGCGAGGCTCGAAGTTCCAGTCTTCGATCACGAGATAATTCTTGAAGGCGGCTCGATCGAAGTCAACGGCGCGGGGATTTGCCTGACCACCGAGCAGTGCTTGCTGAGCAAAAATCGCAATCCGTATTTGAGCCGGGCCGAGATCGAGCAATATCTCAAAAACTCGCTCGGCGTCGATCAGGTAATTTGGCTTGGCGAGGGGATTGTCGGTGACGACACCGACGGCCACATCGACGATATCGCGCGCTTTGTCAATCCGACCACGGTGGCGTGTATCGTCGAGGCGAATTCACACGACGAGAATTACATCTCTTTGCAAGACAACTACGAACGGCTACAGAGCGCTACGGATCGCAACGGCAATAAACTTTCACTTGTGACATTGCCTTGTCCCCGGCCGGTGTACTACGAAGGCTCGCGTTTGCCGGCGAGCTACGCCAATTTCTATATTGCCAACCAGGTCGTGCTGGTTCCCGTGTTCGATGATCCCAACGACGGCAAGGCGTTGGGAATCTTGCAGGAAGTTTTCGCCGATCGTAAAGTCATCGGCTTGCGCTGCGATGAAATCGTCGC
>Ga0184640_10000445_pt1 | contig 10847 bp, 7 predicted proteins | sample PLM31_200_b2_FD_133161 | JGI IMG/M metagenome (GOLD analysis project Ga0184640, IMG submission 133161) | Groundwater sediment microbial communities from an aquifer in East River, Colorado, USA - PLM3-1_200_b2 | ecosystem: Environmental > Terrestrial > Soil > Riparian zone | place: USA: East...
TACAGTATCCGAAAATATTACAGATGAATCTCCATCACCAGAACTTACAGTATCCGAAAATATTACAGATGAATCTCCATCACCAGAACTTACAGTATCCGAAAATATTACAGATGAATCTCCTTCCATTCTAGATAATATAATAGAAAATGATACTGAGAGCTCTGAGATTCAGGAAATAGAGAACAATCCTACTCCCAATAATGGTGTGATTAAGCTGACTATTGACTCAGGACAGGATCAAAGAGTGACAGAAGGATCGTTAGTAATGATGAAGGGTACTTCGATTCATGATTCCGGTAACGAGAAATTATCTTTTACATGGAAGCAGACGGGAGGTAAACCTGTAAGTCCAGAAGATGCTCATATATCTTCACAGACAATTGCCTCAGAAATAGCACCACAGATAGGCGGAAATACCACGAATTTAACCTTCGAAGTCACAGTTCCACAAGAAACCACAAACAATCACAAATTAACCTTTGAAATTATCGCCAAAGATGATAAAGGTAACTCAGCAAGTGATTTTGTTGATATCTTTGTAGACGAGAATACCGAACTGGTGGATACAGCTGACTTGGAAAACAGACCAAATATACTTGAGAGTATAAAAGATGAAGAACAGAACAAAAACAATTTGCCATTAGGGACACAACGAGACGTTGAAAAATCTATTGAAATATCCACCCTCCTCGACAAAGGATTTACTTTTGTTAATATGTGGGGTTCCTTTGGTAAAGGCAACGGAAGATTTGATGGACAAAACGATGTTGATGCATTAAACGGGCGTGTATACGTTGCTGACTATGCGAATCATCGGATCCAAGTTTTTGATACTAATGGGAATTACATAACTAAGTGGGGAACTTATGGTGCGGAAAATGGTCAAATACATAAAGCTTCAGCTTTGACTGTTGTACCATCAGGGAAGATATACTTGAGTGATCAATTTAACTATCGTATCCAAGAATTTACAACTAACGGTACTTTTGTTACCACATGGGGAACTAAAGGAGAAGGTGACGGACAATTCCTTCATCCACATGTACCCGGAGTAGATTCCGAAGGAAATGTGTATGTAAGTGATAGGGATTTAGCAAACGTTCAGAAATTTACAAGTAACGGTAAATTCATAATGAAGTGGTCCGAAGAAGGTCCGGATGTTGGTCAACTATCAAAGCCAGAAAGTGTTGTCATTGATTCAAATGATAACGTTTATGTGGCTGATTTTGGAAATCATCGCATTCAAAAGTTCACTAAAGACGGCAAGTTCATTTTAAAATGGGGATCAAAGGGGATTGGAGATGGTGAGTTTAATGGACCTGCCGGTCTGTCGATTGATAGAAATGACAATATATATGTCACCGACAGAAACAATAACAGGATACAAGTATTTTCAGCGAACGGAACATTTCTCACAAAATTTGGTTCACAGGGTAATGGAGCTAGTCAATTTATTCTACCAGAAGGAGTTGGAGTCGATATGAAAACAGGTTTTGTATATGTAGCAGATACTGGCAACTTTCGTATACAAGTATTCAAGCCAGTAGCTTCATCGATTACTATCGCATGAGACAAGTAATTTTACCTGTGATGCTATCTAAAAACTTCAAAATTTACATAATACTTTATTATAATAAATTCAATTTGTGGACTAAAAAATCCAATAATCCGTAATGATTTGACATTGAAAAAGTGAAGGAATTATTTCAAGTTTGGAACTATTCTATATACCGCTCCTTCATCAGTCCCTCGGGACCCCGAAACTACATACAAATAGCCATCAGGGCCAACTTTTAAATCAGTTACGACTCCAAAATTTTCGCCAAATACTATTTTACTAGAATCTTCTTTCTTGCTGTACACCAAATCGGCAAGATCACCCGATAAATCCAATGACTCTCTATCATCGTTTAGATCAAAATGAAAAATCGTTCCTTTTTTTGCTGAACCCACAAAAAGATCATTTTCATACTGTTGACCGAGTTTATTAGAATTTAAAAATATCAAGGCAGTCGGTGCTACAGGTCTGTCCCAAACAAACTCTGGATTGCTGTAGCTTCCTTTACCAATGAAATCAACAAACTCTACTTCTTTGTTAGAATCGTTAAATATGCCCTCTTTCTCTCTTGTCTGGTTTAGTTTCCAAATTCCTTGTACTTTTTCCCATCCACTATTGAATCCTGGTTTGACTAGGTTAATTTCATCTCCAAATTGAGGACCATTCTCTGTCTCCCATAAATTATCCTTAACTGGGTCAAGAGCTATCCCAAAGCTATTTTTTATTCCATACGCATAGTATAGATTAAGAGGATAATTATCACCAAGTATTCCATTACCAATAGGCTTGCCATCTTGAGTTACTCTTAGTATGCCTGCACGACCATCAGGAGAAGTTCCATTTATAATATTCTGTACCTTAGTATCAAAGCCTGTCTTGTTCTGGTTAAATTTAGTTGTTTGTAGATCACCGATAGTAACAAAAAGATTTTTTTCCTTATCAATTAGAAGTTTACCTCCGTTATGACTTGGTCCTGGCAATGCAGGTAGACTTAGAATTAATTTAGGATCTATGAGTGTATTATTCTTGGCATCATGTACATATCTATATACATAATTTCCACAATTTTGAGAACCATTAACTGGATTTTTTATGCATTGTGTATAGTAAAGAAAAACAAAAGTATTGTCTTTTGAATTCGTATTTTCTTTTTCTGATACAGCAATTCCCAATAATCCACGTTCATCTTTCAATGATATATCAATATGGATTAGTGGACCAGTAACGTTACCATTAACTATCCCATATACATTACCTGTATTTTTTTCTAATATTAGAATATCATCATTTCCCAAAAAATCAAAACTTGTTGGGAAATCAAAGCTCCGAGCTACCAACTCTACTCTAAGATTTGAATCTGTTAATGAAGGCGCAGGAATTGTCACATTTTGACCATATATTCTATAGTCTGATCCGTAAGATAAAGAAATTAAACAAAATAACGAAATTATTGATAGAGTAATAAAGATCAAATACATGTTTTGATACGCTTGTTTTGGTATTTCTAGTTTTTGGACCTTCTCTCTATCCATTATAAACATGTGATACACCTATAATTTATCGTGTTTAAGAAAATGGTATATTGTCGCAAGTTATCCTATATCGTAAGAGATAGTCAGGATATAAATTTATTCTAAATTATTGACCTGTTATATTTCCTTTTAGTCAAAAATTGGATGCAAATTGTATTTAAGTATCCACTACGTATTTCTTTAGGAAAGATAGGGTCTTTTGCCAAGCATCTTCAGTCTCTTTTGGAGCATAGTTATCTCCAGAGGGATTTGCAAAAGCATGTCCAACTCCTTTGTATATATGTACCTCATTTGTAATTCCACTTTGATCCAATGAAGTTCTAAATAGATTTACTTCTTCTAAAGGGATAGCCTGATCTTTGTCACCGAATATTCCCAATACCGGCCATTTTATCTTTGATAGTGATGCCTCATCTGTCACCAAAGGAGTACCATAATAAATAATGCTTGCAACTAATGGATGCTCTTGGCTATTCAAAGCCAGTTGCAGTGATTGGCCACCCCCAAAACACCAACCCAGCGATGCAATTTTTGAACTATCTACGTTTGGCAGCGAACCCACATATTTTACGGCTGATTGAAGGTTGTAAATGGAATTATTTTGATTATTTCTTACCGACTGTACTAATTCCATTGCACGTTGTGGATTATTTGCGATTTCTCCTTTGTAGAGATCAGCAGCTAATACAACAAATCCTTGTTTAGCCAAAATATTTGCCATATCCTTAATATTTTCATTTAAACCCAACCATTCATGAATCATCACCACTGCAGGAAGTTTGTTGCCTAAAGTATCATTTGATGAAACAGGATATACCAGATATCCTGGTGAATCCTGATAGTATTCAACAGTCTTGTTTTGCAATTTCACGCTATTGTCAACCGCTGCAGATGCACCTAGCTTTGAAACATTTGTTACGGAGTTATTTAGTTCTCCTTCTAAGATTCCCACGTAGCCTGGAATAAGAAGCGTAGAACCAAAAAGCATAGATAAGATAAATGATAGGGCGAATCTAGACATAGGATTATTGGGCCTTGGATCTATTTATGTCTAAATCCTGCTATCTAAGATGATTAGTACAAAACTATTGCTATTAACAATACAAAATTCTTCGTCTGTAGCTCTTGGTTAGAATCATAAGCTAAAACTCATCCTTCCTTCTTAATAATTTGAAAGCAATGTTTGGTCCCATCTGTTGGCTAAGGGCAAGCTCTATCCAGAGCAGTGCCAACTGTTCTAACATGCGCGCGTTGACAAGTGGCCCTACATCAACAACATCAAATCCAATATCAGTGGCCAGTTCTTCTACAACTCGCTTGGCATGACTATCGTCGCCACATATAAAAAGATCTGCCCTATGCGAATCAAATATCAGATTATTTAACGTCTTGGCTCCTATTGCATTAAAAGCTTTGACGACTGTGGTAGTATTAGCCAAATTAGCGATTTTTTCGGCTACCGAAGTATCGTCTAGAGCTAATCTTTTTAGATCTGGTGTTAGTGGATTAGTTGGATCTATCAATATTTTACCAGACAAATTTCCCGCATTGAGTATTGTTTCTTCAACTGAAGTCCAGGGTATAGCAAAAACTATGACATCTCCAAATGCCGCAGCTTCTCTGATATCTCCGACCTTAAAATTCTCATCCATCTGAATCAATTTTTGTATCCTAGGAGATTGAAGATTGCGAACACCAAACATGATTTCATGACCCTTTTGTCTCCACCTCTTTCCAAGTGTTCCACCCACATCTCCAGCGCCAATTATCCCAATTTTCATGTAACCTTATATTGTAACCATATATTTTAAAAGCTGTGAACTAGAAACAACTTCTAATAAGCAACTAAGTTATTGGTACTAATTATTTAAGGGAATTGACTTGTACATAAGAAAATAACACAATTTCAAACTTTCAACAATAATTCTCATACAATTAGTTATTTTATTTCCACATGCTTAGGTAGAATTTATCCATAAATGAGTTTGAGATCACCCAAATCACAGCAAACTTTCTATGCAATGATGGTGTACTCTTATTGGATAATATAATGGATATGTCAGTATCTTGTTCAAGCTGCGGTAAAAAACTTCAAGATTATCCTACATATTGTCATATGTGTGATGACTATTTTTGCTCCGAGCCATGTCATCTGAAAAAGCACAACAAACAGTGGCAAAAATTCTGATTCTGTAGTGTTAGTCAGAATTCATGGGTTAGTGTGAATCTAGATTTGAATTTCCTCCTAATGTGTTATTCGAATCTAAGATACGATGGCAACAAGCTTTATTTTTTAAGATGATTATACAATAGAGGATTGCAAACAAATCAACTTAATTAATTTTCATGATGATATATTAAATCAGAAAATAACACACTTTTTGCGTAATTTATTAGTAATTCAAGTAAAAATAAGTTAAACTATTATTTTCCCTTACAATGGATTTAAATCGTATAATGTCATTATACATAATGCACATGAAATGTTAGAAGCTGTTTCCTTAATGATGTCATTATTTTTGTTTGCCTACGGCATCAGAATGCTCGTTTTTCTATATAAATCACGAATGTATCACTCAAAATCAATACAGTTTACTCATCAATATCCGCCAATGTCGATGTTAAAAACATTAGACAAGCATAATAATAGTCCCACTATTACTAGTAACGAGGATATAATTTTACATGATAATCTGAGAAAACAAATTTTGGAAACAGATATTCCATCAAATTATTCTAGCTTAAATCATAACGAAATTGCAGCAAGTTTTGATGTTCCTGGATCAAAATTGTCCAAGTATTCAGAGAATTATTCCTATCCTATAGTAAGCTTAATTGTCGCTACAAATAACGAAGAATCCGTTATTGGAAACTTATTAAAGTCACTAGAAATGTTAACATATGATCGTAAGAGATTTGAGGTTATCGTAGTGGACGATTCTACCGATTCAACACTACGGATATTGGAAGAATGGACAGAAAGGATGGAAAATCTAAAGGTAATAAGAAGAAGCGAAAGAATTGGATGGAAGGGAGGAGCTCTTAATTTGGCGCTTGAATACTTGAGAAAAGATAGTTCTTGGGTAATTATACTTGATGCAGATGTGATTCTTCCCCCAGGTATTATCGAAAAATTTCTGAATGTCCTATTTAATTCTAAAAAAATGTGCAATGCAATACAGGGATATTGTATACCATACAACAACTATCTTTACCCAAGTTCAGGATTTGCAAACTGGGTGAGCAAAGGAGTAGAATTTAGACTTGCACAACGAAATATGATAGAATTGGTTGCAAGGGATAAACTAAACCTACCTGTTCAAATTACAGGAAGTCTTTTTATGATTAAAAGTTCAATCCTGAAAGAAATTGGTTTTTCGACTGATCTTTGTGAGGACTGGGATCTCACTTTGCAGCTTTATTTGAGAGAGCATGATAAAAATAATCCAACTGAGACTAAAAATAATTCCAAGTTATGCAAGACAAATATTCTCTTTGACGAGAACTTGAATGCTGGGAGTCAGACGCCAACTTCATTTTCCTCATATTTTAAGCAGAGACTTAGAGTTAGTGAAGGCCATACAAGAGGATTCATAAAAATGATGCCAAGATTGATAAAACATGAACAGCCACTTAAAAATAAAATTGAGATTTTTCTTACAGGTTTGCGTTATTTGAAGTGCATCTTTATTCTTTCCCTAATCTTACTAGACTTGGTTACAGTAATCATATTAGGCTCAAATATATTTAATATCTTTTCAATAATATCATTTTCGATACAATTATTCTGTCTATTTTCTGTCATAATCACAAATGCATTGGGAGTTATTATTTGTAACAGAAGTAGACAATATGATCTTACATTTTTACTATCAAAGTTGCTACTAGATATCTGTACGTTACCTGCATTAATAATTGGGTCCTTATTGGGTATCTTAAGAACTAAAGGAACTTTCTACAGAACCCAAAGGATTGCCAGTAAAATCCAAATATCCAAGTAAGAATTGTACTTATGGATAACAAATTTACTCGCTGACTTGGCTATGCAACTAAAATTCATCTTCTATCCGAATTAAAATTACATCAAATTCAAATTCAAACAGATCTCGTATCCTTCTTTCTTTCATACAACCTAACCAATCTAAACTAAAAGCATTAACTCTACTTTGAAATATGACATATCATTTGCCTAACAAGGAGAAAATACTTGCATGCGTTGATTGCCTCTATCTACAACATATACATTTCCTGAAGAATCAATATTAACATGTTCGGGTTTTGAGAGTTGACCATCTCCAGTTCCATTCGTCCCTATGGACGTGGTGAAATTGCCCTCAGTATCAAAAACCTGAACTCTTGGATTAAGAGCGCCATCCACCATAAATAGCATGTCTCGTTTAGAATCTACCTCTAGATGTTCTAACAATGGTGTAAATTCTCCTGGTCCTTTCCCTTCAGAACCCCATTGTTTGATAAAAGTCCCATTTGCATCAAATTTTTGGATTCTTGGATTTTCTAATTCATTGACGTACACATAACCTTTAGAATCTACATCTATTCCATGTGGATGGTTAAATTCCCCTACTTCATTACTTGCTTTGTTATCCTTAGAACCCCATTCCAAAATGTATGAAAAATTTCTGTCCAACTTCACGACCCGTTCGTTTCCCGTATCAGTAACATAAATAATACCTGACTTTTGATCGACTACCATATCTTCTGGGCTTGCAAATTCGTTCTCTCCTCCATTATTTCTGCTAGGTCTGTCCCATTGTTTGATAAACGTACCATTTGCATCAAATTTTTGAATTCTATCGTTACCTCTATCTACAACATAGATATTATTCAGGGAATCTATTTCAATACTGTATGGCACATTAAACTGTCCCTCTTTATCACCCTCAAAACCCCATTTCATGATAAACGTTCCATTAGGGGTAAACTTTTGTATATCATTCCTGTCCCTATCACTAACATACACATTTCCATTTGAATCAAAATTTACGTCATGAGGACGCAAAAATTGACCATCACCTGTACCATCAGAACCCCACTTGAAGCTAAAACAATATTTTATCAAATCATCATCTTTTCCTCCAAAAACAGTTTCCAATACTAAGCCTGTATCAGTTAATATGAAAATTGTCATCGAGAGAAATAAAGAGATCAAATTGGTCAATTTAAAAAGTACTGATAGTTATTAGGTCAAACTACTTATAATTTCTGGTACAAGTGCAGAAGTAAAGCTGGGTTTACTCAAAATATCTGATTATAAGGAACGATGTCGCTGGTTTTTCCTAACATGAGTCTCCGCGATAGCTGAGATCGTCTGAGCTCTCAAACGACATACATAGAAATATCTTTAACAATATCTTATTATGCAGTCAGAGCTTATTTCGAATATATCATGAAAATGGAATTTTATACCGAGATGCCTGAAAACACACAATCACTTAGGTACTGGATATCTGAATTAGACTCTCTTGGTATAAAATCAAAAACATTGAATGAATTGAATGATGTCTACGAGATCGGAAATCTTGTGGAAAACATCAAACAAACATTGTTTCAGGACTATAAATCAAGTTATCAAGAAAACGTCATTCTATAGTTAGTTATATGACTCCAAGAATCGCAAATACTTTAAGAAAATTAATCGACAAAACAAAAGATACCCACATTAGTAAAAATTAAGTTACGATATTATTACTTGCAATTTATCTCAAGTGTCAACAATCATATTCATATATAACCATAACATTTTGATCACTTGATTACCATCATCAAAATGGTTTATACTTTTATATTAAAGTGATTAATGAATCATGTGTCTCAATATTTAAATTTGTCTTGCATGAATTTTGATACCACTAAAGATCAGGAAGAGTTGATTTCAAGGGTTGACAGTGTTTGCAAATCTATTAGAACTATTGAAGAAGAAAGCTATATTGAAGATAGAATCAATGAAAAATTAGTTCCTGAATTCAGTAAAATTGGAATGCTTGGTTGCCCAATTTCAAAAAAATATGGAGGGTTAGGATATGATATTCTAACATATTGCAAGACCCTAGAAAGAATTGGTGAAGAGGGTAATTCTATGAGAACATTTTTTTCTGTACATACTTCAATAGGACAGATGGTTCTGCAAGGGTGGGCAAATGAAGATCAAAAGAAGTCTTACTTACCTGCAACAACGAGTGGTAAAAGTATCATGGCCTTTGCATTAACCGAACCAGAAGCAGGAAGCGATCCTTCATCAATGAACAGTGAATATGAAGACATCGGAGAATCTTATTTACTATCAGGAAAGAAGCACTGGATTGGAAATGGAACAATAGCAAATGTTATCACAACATATGCTCGGGATAAGACTACCGGAAAAATATCTGCGTTTATTGTAGATATGAATTCACCTGGAGTTAGAAAGCAAGAGATGAAGAACAAAATGGGTCTTCTTACCATTAAGAATGCTGAAATTTATTTTGAAGGTTGTCGTATACCAAAACAAAATTTACTGGGTAATGTAGGTCAAGGACTAAACATTGCCTACAGCGCCTTGATTGATGGTAGGTTGAGTGTTGCGGCTGGCTCTATTGGAGTAATGAAAGATTGTCTTTATGAAACCTTGCGACATGCCAAGTTAAGAAGACAACATGGATCTCTTCTAGCAAAAAAACAGTTAATTCAACAACACATTTCAAGGATTGCTGTAGGTATTGAAAGTTCCAAATGGCTTACATATAGGGCCGCATGTGCTAGACAGAAATTGCATGATTACGTTGAGCAATTTAAGCTAGCAGAAAAGCAATGGCAATCAAAACTAAATCGCAATAACAACACTTACTCATCATTAAGAAGTGAAGCCGATAGGCTAACAGCTATTGCCAAATTCTATGCTACAAATACTGCGTTTGATTGTGCAAATAGATCACTGCAAGTATTTGGATCATTTGGTTACCAGAAAACAGCACGGGTCGCAAAACACTTTCTTGATTCTCTTGCAACAATGATCTATGAAGGTGCAAATGAAGTGTTGGAACTCAAAATTGCATCTGAAGTATTAGGAAATAATTTCAAAGCATACTAGTCTATACCATTCTAGCTGAACAGTGGTCGTAGAAAAATTACAAAAATAAATGACTAGTAAACTAATTCTTTATGTCAACTATGTATAACATGATGTTATTTAATATGCTCATTTATAGTATCATTTATCAACGAAGCACCTTTGGCAGCTTCCTCCTCATTAATAATTAATGGTGGCATTATTCTAATCGACTTCATTCCTGCTGGAAGAACTAGGAGACCTTTCTTAAACAATCGGTTGACTATGAAATCTCTTGTCATTTTTGTATCAAATTCTATACCAATCATCAATCCTATTCCCCTAGCATCAGTAACACCATTGATACCAACAATGTCAACAAAATTTTTTAATAGTATATCACCAATTTTTTGGGAATCGGATAAAAGATTATTCTTGAGAATGATTTCTATTATCTTGGCGCCAATTGCCATATCAATTCTACTTCCACCTCCCCACGTACTTGAAAGAACTCCTGATTCACTGAGATCGTATTTCTTATCATATACAGTAGCACCAACTTGTAAGGCCTTTGCAACGGTCATTATGTCCGGTTCTACTCCATAATGTTGATAGGCCCACCACTTCCCCGTCCTTCCCATTCCAGCCTGAACTTCATCAAAAATTAGGGGGACCTCATATTCATCTGCTAGTTTTCTAATATTCTGGA
>Ga0184640_10000446_pt1 | contig 10842 bp, 10 predicted proteins | sample PLM31_200_b2_FD_133161 | JGI IMG/M metagenome (GOLD analysis project Ga0184640, IMG submission 133161) | Groundwater sediment microbial communities from an aquifer in East River, Colorado, USA - PLM3-1_200_b2 | ecosystem: Environmental > Terrestrial > Soil > Riparian zone | place: USA: East...
AAAAATACGTGCGCGATCTGGGCGGCGGTTTGCTGGTCGTCGGCGGCTCGCAAAGCTACGGCGCGGGCGGCTATTTTCGCACGCCGTTGGAGCGCATTCTTCCTGTCGACATGCGCCCGCCGGCGCGGCTCGATATGCCCCATGTCACGCTGCTTTTCGTCATCGACAAATCCGGCAGCATGGGCGCGGGCGGGGAGGGCAGCACCAAGCTCGATCTAGCCAAAGCGGCGGCGATCGCCGCGGCCGATATTATGAACCCGACCGACCAGGTCGGTATCCTCGCCTTTGACGCAAACTGGGATTGGGCGCTGCCATTCAGACAAGTCGGTAAAGGCGAGTGGATATCCGAAAAGCTTGCATCCCTGCAATCCGACGGCGGCACGGACATCTACAAGGCCATGGTTGAAGCGCACCGTGCCATCGCAGCTAAGCAAGCGGCGATCAAGCATGTCATCGTGCTCTCCGATGGGCTCACGGACAAGGCGGACTTCCATACTCTCGTGACCAAGATGGCGCGCGACGGCATTACGGTCTCGACGGTTTCCGTCGGCAACGACGCCGACGTCCAATTGATGGCCGATATCGCCAAAGACGGCAAAGGCCGAGGCTACGTCGCCCTCGACCCGCAGACGATCCCGCAAATATTCACCACTGAAACGCTGCTGATTTCGCGCGATCTGTTGATCGAAAAACCGATCACGCCGACTATCGTCGCGCCGAGCGGGCCGATGAAGGGTATTGCGCAAAATTCATTGCCGGCCCTGCGCGGCTACGTGCTGACCTATCCCAAGCCGCGCGCGGAGTTGCTAATGCGGGTCGATAAGGATCCCCTGCTGGTTTCCTGGCGCCACGGTTTGGGGCGGGTGATGGCGTTCACTTCCGACCTGAGCGGGCGCTGGGGTAAGGACTGGGTGGCCTGGCAGGGTTTTCCGCAGTGGGCCAGCCAACTGGCGCGCGATACCATGCGCAAGATTCTCGACACGCGCATGCGCACGGACTTTCAGGCGGACGGCGAAGCGGTAAAAGTCGTCACCGACCTGGTCTCGCGTGACGGCAAATTTCTCAATCACCTGAAGCTCAAAGCCAATATCGCGGCGCCCAATCGGAGCAGCCAAGAACAAAGCTTTCAGCAGACTGCGCCGGGTAGATACGAAGGGAAGTTTGTGCCGGCGCAGCGCGGTGTGCACTTCGTCACGCTCTATGCGGAAGGCAACGCCGGCGAAGCGCCGTTACCTGTCGCAACGGTGCCTTACATCGCGCCTTACCCGATGGAATACCGCCAGCTACGAGCCAATGTCTCTCTGCTCAGCCGTCTTGCCGAAGAGACCGGCGGCGAAATGCTCGATCCGGAAAAATTTTTCGACGGCCTCAAGCGTCTTTACACGCCGACGCCCGGCAAGAGCTGGCAGGGCCAGGAAACCTGGTGGCCTCTCGCCGGAGTCGGACTGCTGCTATTTCTCGCCGACTTGGTTCTCAGAAGTTGGCCAACTCGTCGGGTTACGGGCTGAGTTAAACTGGATTATTCACACTCTGCCGATGGCCGCGGGGTGAGCCCTGCGAGTCGAAGGCGATGGGCCTGTGCCTTGAGGCCGACGACAGACCGGCGGCGATGCGGCGACCGGTGGGGAGTGATCGCCATCGTCCAGATAGGCACCGAAGAAATCGTTGAGGCTGTAGAGTTTGACGCCTCGCCTCTCCGGGCTTACCCCCGCGCTCTCTCAGTGTCGTTGTTTTTACTCTGATCATGAATAGTCCGAGCTAGTTGCTTGCCCGTCCGGTCATCAGGTAAACTCAAATTAATCTTTGGAGGTTGTCTCTGTGAAACGATTCACTCAAAGTCTCTGGTTACTTCTACTGCTTTTGGCTTTCGCGGCTTCTCCCGCGCGAGGTCAAAAACTTCAGCAGCTGCGCGTCGCTTTGTCCACGCCGACGCCGCACATGGCGCCGCTCTACGTTGCCAAGGACAAGAAATTTTTCGAAAAATACGGACTCGACGTGCAATTGATCCTGGTCAACAGCGGCTCGCTGGTCGCCCAGATGTTTGCCTCAGGCGAATTGCAGATGACCGCCAACGCACCGGCCTCGCTGGTCAATCTCGCGGCCACGGGCGAGAAGATGAGCTTCTTCCTCGGTTTGAGCAATACGTCACCCTTCACCGTGGTCACGCAGCCGAATATCCGCCGTGCCGAAGATCTCAAGGGAAAGCGAATCGGGACAGCGCGGTTCGGCGGCTCATCGCATATTTCCGCATTGATCGCCCTCGAGCATCTCGGCCTGGATCTAAAGCGGGATAAGATCACTCTTATTCAGACCGGCGTCGATCCGGACCGCATGGCAGCGCTGGAAACCAAAGCGATCGACGCCGGCATGCTCCAGCGCGTCGCCACCAAAGTGATGGTCGGCAAGGGGTATCACCCGCTGCTCAACATGGTCCAGTCGAAAATTCCCTACCAGAATACCGGCTTGACGATTAAGAAAGACTACGCCGCGGCCAATCCCAAAACCATCGACGGCTTCACCCGCGCGACCATCGAAGCGTACGGCTACATCTTCAAAAAAGAAAACAAGCAGGCGGTGAAAGAAGTTTTCGCTCGCAATCTGCGGCTGGCCAACATGGACGCCGCCGAAGACTTTTATCTCGAAGCCCAGGAAGAGCTCGACCGCAAACCCTATCCATCGCTCGACGGTTTCAAGATCGTCATCAAATACGTCGCCGAACAAAATCCCAAAGCCGCCACCGTCAAAGTCGAAGAGATCGTTGACAACAGCTGGCTAAAGAAACTCGACGGCGAGGGGTTTTTTGAGAAGGTGTATGGGGGCAAGTAGTTGGGCGAAGTCGTAAAATCCTACGACGAAGGGCACGAAGAACACGAAGGAATATCCGCGGATTCCGTTTCACTGCATCGGCGCTACGCGAATGAAACGTAGGCCAGCGAACTTGTAGCCCACCCGCTGGCGTCTATCCGGCGCGGGTCGGAATTTTAAGTTTGAATCGTCACCAAATCGATGAGCGTTGCAAATCTGCTCTGCGTGCATTCGCAGAGCGCAGTCCATCCCACGAACAGATAGTGTACTTAGGTGATGGCGACGGAAAGAATCGAACCCGGAAAATTTTTTCTGAACAGCGATTTGCTTCGCTCACTAGACCGCTCAAGAATATTATATGACGAGGTACATCGGGTTACGGCAATAGGCGTAAAGGCCGGAGGACACGAGCCGATCAGGCGGCTTTTCAACACCAGGCCCGCCGCCATGCTTGACGCGGTAGGCGCCGCAGAGACGGTATTGGAGATAACCCCAGAGCATCAGCGGCAAGTACCACAAATTAGACGTTAAGCTGCCGCGGCTGATAATCAGCTCCCAGACCAACGTAACGATCGGGTAGATGACGAAAGTGCGAATCGGGGTGCGACCTATGAACCTCATGGATCTTACCAGCTCGACACTGCCGCGAGTCATAAACGCTGTCGCAGATCGAAATTCCTGTTGCAACGCCACACATGAGCAATACAACTGGGATGGTTTAACATGGCTTTCGATTTAACTCATGTTCTGATCGGCGCATCGCTGCTTCTTGCTGCTTTCATCAAGGGCGCAACGGGCCTTGGATTTCCTCTAATCGCGACCCCCGCCATCGCTTTGTTGTTGGATATTCGGACCGCGGTCACAGTGTTGATTCTTCCCAACCTTTTTATGGATTCGGCCCAGGTGATCCGTGGCGGTTTTCCTTACGACGTCTTTCGGCGTTTTTCAGGGCTGATTGCGCCAACCATCGTCGGTGTTTTCCTGGGAACGATGGTTTTAGTCAAGACGCCTTTATGGGTGCTCAATCTCTGTCTCGGCATGATGGTGCTCATCTTCGTGATTTTGAACCTGCTCAATTTCGATTTCACGATTTCGCCACGGGCGGAGAAGATCCTCTCGCCGATCTTCGGCTTTATCAGCGGCTTTTTAAACGGCATGACCAATGCCGCCGGCCCAACGCTGGCGATCTATCTTTACAGCCTCAAACTGGAGAAACGCGATTTTGTAAAAGCGATCGCGACCATCTTTGTGACCACCAAACTGAGCCAGTTGGTGGCGATCTCAACCTGGAATCTTTTCAATCGAGAAACCATAATACTATCCGTCCAGGTGCTTTTGTTTACGCTGGCCGGTTTTTATGCCGGCATGAAGGCGCAGGACAGCGTCAATCAAAGAAATTTCAATCGCGGCCTGCTGATGCTGCTGTCTCTGATCGGCGCGATACTGATCTTACGGGCGGTCACGCAAGAGGCCTAAAATCACTTTCATGGCCAGACAGTTCCGGCAGTGTTTACCACGAGCTCGAGCTTTCGCCTTTGATCACGCGGAGAAATGCGGTTGCCGATAATTGACGAAGCAAATCCGCACTGAGGGCTCAGTCCCAGTCGATCCTTTGAAATATAACGGCTGGCTTCGCCAATCCGCCGCGTCAATAACTCGATGGATTCGAGATCCGGTTTCTTCGTCGTCACCAACCCTAAGACGACGAATTTGTCGTTCGGGACATCTCGCAATGGTTCGAACGAACCAGAGCGGGCATCATCGTACTCCAATAGGAGCCACTGGGCATTAAGGCGACAAAACAACGCGCGGCTGATCGCTTCGTAACCCCCTTGGGACAGCCACCGGCTGCCCTGGTTGCCCCGTCAAATGTGAAAACCGAACGTAACCTCACGAAAGCCCTTCATCACCGCGTTGTCGAGATCGATGCCAAGCGAAAGCCACTTGTCAAAACTCCATCCGAGCCCTTCATAAAAACTCCGAGTAGCGGGATCGAGTAATAGCCCGTAGTGCGGCGCGTCAATTTGAATATACGAAGCTCCCAGTCGGATAAGCTCAACCACTTCCTCACGCAGGATTTTAACGATATCGGCGAAAAAAGCGTCGAGGGTTGGATACGCCGAGCGCGAATAGGTTGGTGACCAGAAATTCGCCCACAGCCCCGGGCTGGGAAGGGTTATCTTGGGAATTCGATTAGTTTTGCTCTTGAGATAAGAAAATTCATCCGCCGAGAGATAACGAAGACGCTTGAGCTTGGCGATCGCACCGAGGCGGCGAGGTCGACGCGTCTTCTGCACGCCCTGCTCGTCGTACCACTCGCCCCAAAGAAAAGCGTCGAGATCAAACTCGCCAAAGCCGCTGACGGCAGCGGGCATTTGACTTTGAAACGAGTGCCGGCGCATCTCGCCGTCGGTGACGATCTCTAAACCGACGCTCTCTTGCAAAGCGATTGCCTCGTCGACCGCGCGGTCTTCGATTTCTTTGAATTGCGCAGCGGCAATTGCCCCAGCAGCGAGCTGCTTTTGTGCCTCCAGCAGCTCTGGAGGGCGAAGAAGGCTTCCAATGATGTCGGCGTGAACGGCGATCATACTTTCCTAGTGTCCTGGAACCAAAGTTCGCAACAAAATTTAGTCGTCATTCCGGGCAACCCCGGATCACAGTCCGGGGTAGCGCGACCCGGAATCCAGGAGTTTCAAAGACTTCTGGATGCCGGTTTTCACCGGCATGACGGCATAACGGTGCATAACTTATTCAAACAAATTTAATTCCAGGACATTAGCGAGACGCGATGATTGTTTCATTCCAACCGTATCGGGTCAAACATATCAGCCAAGCCACCATCGGATATCGCTTTCCGAATACGCGCTTGTCATCCCATCTTCGATTCGCTTAGAATCCGCAACCATTATGTCGCCCAAGTAAGTGTTTAAAACCAGAAGGTTTTTAATTTGGTTGTTATCTGCGCGGCATACCAGAATAGAAAAGCTTCCTTGATCCTTGCTCTTCCTCCGGCCGATTGCGTAATATCACGGGAATTTCGGCTATGAGTAAAACCACGGACAAGACACTCGGCAACTTCGTTCACACTGACTACGATTCCCTCATCGACGGTATTCACTCGCTATTAGAAACCGCCCGCCATTCCGCCGTGCGCACGGTCAACGCGCTGATGACGGCGACCTATTGGGAAATCGGCCGGCGCATCGTTGAGTTCGAACAACGCGGCGAGAAGCGGGCCGGATACGGACAAGAGTTGCTAAAGCGTCTTTCAAGCGATTTGTGCGCACGTTTTGGACGAGGGTTCGGCGTTGACAATCTCCAACGCATGCGTGGCTTCTATCTAGCTTGGGGGCCGGACCAGATTTACGCGACGGTGTCGCGTAAATCTACGAGCACTGAATTTGTACTGACAACGTCTCGAAAATCACAGACACCGTCTGCGGAATTGGGGTGCGGAAAATCCGCGACGATGTCGCGTATATTCGATTTGTCCGATCTCGCTCAAGCCTTCCGGCTCCCCTGGTCGCATTACGTCCATCTGCTCTCTGTGAAAAATCGTGACGTGCGGGCCTTCTACGAGGTCGAAGCTCTCCACAACGGTTGGTCGGCCCGCCAGCTCGATAGACAGATTTCTTCGCTTTTCTACGAGCGAACGGCGCTCTCGAAAAACAAAGCGAATATGCTCGCCAAAGCCGCAAGAGCCACGGCTGAAGACCGCGTCACCGCGGAAGAAGAACTCAAAGATCCCTATGTTCTCGAGTTCCTCGATCTCAAGGATGAATATTCCGAGAATGATCTTGAAGAAGGACTCATCCGTCATCTCGAACATTTCTTGCTTGAACTGGGCGGAGACTTCGCGTTCATCGGCCGGCAAAAACGGCTGCGCATTGGCGGCGAATGGTATCGCGTCGACCTGATATTCTTTCACCGCCGATTGCGCTGCCTCGTGGTCATTGATCTCAAAGTCGGCAGATTCACCCACGCCGACGCGGGGCAAATGCATCTCTATTTGAACTACGCGCGTGAACACTGGAGCCGGCCCGGCGAAAATCCGCCCGTGGGACTAATACTCTGCGCGCAGAAAGACGACGCTCTGGCCAAGTATGCATTGGAGGGCCTGCCCAACAAAGTCCTTGCCCGCGAATACAAGCTGGTTCTACCAAACGAAAAATTGCTTGCGAAAGAGCTCGACAAAACCCGCAAGGCATTAGAGAGACGTCGAAATCTGGCGTAAGACCTGAGCAAATTAACTGGAGAGAGTAGATGGCGAAGGCAAAGAAGACAACAAGCAATTCTAAGAAAAAACCCTTCGAGCAGTATGCGCACATGGGGAAGCAGCGGGCGAAAGGCGCTGGATTGAGACTCGTGACAAGCGCTTCTCGAATGATTTTATGTTTCAACTTACCACCGAAGAACTGGCCGCTTTGACATCGCAATTTGCGATGTCAAACGCCGGTCGCGGTGGGCCAGCCAGTTTCAACGGGGCGCATGATCCGGCTCTCGCCTGCTTGACACTTCGTTACGGACTCTGGCAAACCGATGAACGATGAAACTTCCCAACGGAGACCGCGCCGATCTCGGCACGAAGATCGAAGACTATGTGCTGAATCCGTGGCATTGGGAGGGACGACACAAGGCTCGCGTTTTCGAATCGGTGCTTGGTATTTCCCTCGTCAACCAGGACGTGTTGCGGGACTCTATACTGTCCGCGGCGGCGAACAGGGATAAGGCCGAGTCGCTTGGCGATAACGGTCATGGCGATGTTTACGTCCTGAGATTCCCTTTGGTCACAGCGCGGAGTGCCGCGACGGTTTTAACGGCGTGGATCATCCGCCACGAGGAAGACTTCCCCGGCTGATAACTTGCTATATATTGTAGGCGATGACCGATAAGCTAAACATGCACGATGTCGTTGCATTGCTCGAAGACGTTCCGGCAAAACACCTCGAGAGTGGCCGGCCCTTGCTGCTGCACCGTGGCCAAATCGGCGCGGTGGTGATGACTTACAGAGATGGCACATGCGAGGTCGAATTCGCTGACCGGGACGGCCGGGCGTATGCCATTTTGCCGGTCCGCCCCGACAAGCTGATGGTCCTCCACGACGCACCCGATTACGCCGCCGCGTAAACCGCCTTTCCTCACACGCTTGCCTTCCGGCTCTGGTAGAAAAGACTTCTTGTCATTTCAACGTTAGATTGCGTAGAATCCGCTGGAGTTTTCGGATTTGATCGTTCGCCATTCGGCGCATATTCGTTGCAAACGGAGACATCAAATGGCCAAAGCCAAAAAGGCTAACAACACAAAAAAGAAGCCTATCGAGCAGTACGATCACAAGGGGAAGAAGCGGGTTAACAATCCGCCTGTTGGTTTGGTGACGCCGCAGACGGATAAGGAGAGCGGGAAGAAAACTTACGCCTACTTTTCGCATCTCGATCCGCAGTTGGTTTGGACCGGAAAGGCTGAGCTAACGTCGTTCGAAATGCCGACGTTTCTTCCGCAAGCCATGCTCGTCGTACCACTCGCTCCAAAGAAAAGCGTCGAGATCAAATTCGCCGAAGCCGATGATGGCCGCCGTCATCTGGCTTTGAAACGACTGGCGGCGCATCTCGCCGTCGGTCACAACTTCCAGGCCGACACTTTCTTGCATAGCGATGGCATCGTCAACGGCGCGATCTTCGATTGCTTTGAATTGAGCAGCAGTGATTGCTCCGGCGGCGAGTTGCTTTTGCGCGTCAAGCAATTCTGCGGGCCGAAGCAGGATGCCGACGACGTCGGTATGAGCGGTAAGCACTAAGTTCTAAATTTTATCCCTTAATGGATTTGACTTCTTCCGCGAATTCTTCCCCGCGCTTTGTCAATCTCCAGCCGTTTATCCAATCGCCTTCGAGATAGTGCCAGCGTGGACCCGAAGCTCTTTCCAGAGCCTTTACAACCGGATACGTGTCGGGAATTTTGCGGCCGTTTATCGTAGTCACAAAAGAGTCCGGGTAGCTTTTAGCCGCATGGGATGCGATTATCTCAGCCGGAACATATTTACTTGCTCCATCGCAGAGATAGACTACGACGGTGATTTTTGAAGCGAGCGCGACCCAGCGACCTCTTTTCTTGTGCGATTGCTTGTAAAATAAGTCGTCATATTCCTCTAGCGAACGCATCATTTTACTCCTCATTTTCTATTTACTGTGCATCTACTAATGTCTCGTGAGCGACCGGGAGAAATTCGCGCATTAATCTAAAATACTCAAGATAAAAGACGTATTGTTCTACCGTCATTGCCCACGGCTTGCCCTAAAATTCAAAACTTTGCCGTTAGTCTTCCCGCGACTCCGTTTCGATCCTTGCGCTCTGCAAAACCCCTCGACTCCTTAATAAGGTTTTGATCAACCAGGGCTTCATGCAACTTTTTTCCGTATTTTCGCGAAAGCTCAAACGCATCTCGCTGGATTCTGTCTGGAATGGCCTCAGGCCGAAGGGTTGCGCCCCTGGATTCAACCTTTTTTTTCGCTATTTCGTAGAAGCATCTTTCAGCCACTAAATCAGCTATCAATACCTGTGCCGGCAGGGTTTTTCTAAACCGGCAATTTTCACCGAGGTAATGTTGAACTGATGGAAAGTTCGCGTAGATAATCACCTTGCCGGTTAAGGCACTGTATGAGCTTCTTTGTAGTGGTGCAGCGTCGGGGTCGAACTCCGGTTCGTTGAACATTCCTTTTCGGCCTTTATCTTCTTGCTCCTCCTTGGACCGCACGCGGACATCTAGAAGGGCCATGTACGTTCCACATTCGCCTGTGATGACGGCATCCTGACCAGCGCCTTCGCCCCAGACATCCAGTTCATATTTAGCGAAGTGTCTTGATGCGTCGTCATCGTTTACAACAATTTCATCCTTTGAAACGTGTATCGACTCATTGTCTGATGAAATTTTAACCTTGCTCCCGTCTTCTATCATCTTCACATACACCAGCAGATATACTTTTCGCGGCCGGTTAGGACGTAAAGTTAGGCTTTCGGGTTGGAATACCATGCCCTCGCTAAGCAATAGGTCCTTCTCTGGAACCACCTGAACTTTCGCTTGAGATAGATTATTGCCGGCAGTGGCTCGGATAGTGCCATCAATATTTGGTTCGATGCCTTCGACCGTAATATATTTTCGCAAAATGCCGACACCGTCATGGGATGATACCTTGATCTCAGGAGTTAGAATGCGGATTTTTGGATGAGTGCAGGTGGGATTAATGACTGACCCATGTCGCACTACCTTTGTGTTCATACGAAGCTCAAAGGCGTAACGTTTACCGACGGTGATCTGTGCGGACGGCGGATAAAGACAAAATCCGTTGGGTGGTTCCTCGACTTCATCTGTTGGTTTTTGGCCTAAGTTTATGACGGCCTGAGCTTCAATCTCAGCGATCTCATTTAGAATACTGAATGCTTTCCGGTACCTGTCTGTTTCATCGCGATCGATCTTACTTTCATCCTCCTTTTGTTTTCGTAGTTTTTCCTCCTTTATTTTTGACTCGATACGCTTTTCAATTTCTGGAATAAGTTTCTGGCAGAATGGATGACGGGTGACTAGGCCATCTCGTTCCTCGCGGAGCACCGCTTCTTCTCTTTCAAGCAATTCTCTGAATCGTCCGATTCTCACTTCCCCAAAGAAGCGTGCTGCGAGTGGTTCATTATCATATTTGAACAGAGATATTCCCAGAACGGTTTCTTCATCGTCCAAAAGCAGTAGTCCCCCGGCACGGTCATCACCCGTTTGCGTGAGTTCTCTTTCGGCACGCCGGATGGAAACGTGAATCGGAAAATCACCGTACTCACCGTAGGAAACATAAAAATCATCTACTAATATTTCATTCCCTTCGGGAAATTGATAGCGCAGCCGCCGAGCTTTGCCCCCATCCTCATCCAAAAGAAAAACCTTCCTAGAGGGATTGGTCATTATTTTGCGCAGGAGATAGTTGTTCGCTAGTGCCTCATGTACCGTACTGAGTTGAGGGACTGTGCCCGTCGATTGAGGGTCGGCCACGAAACGAG
>Ga0184640_10000447_pt1 | contig 10840 bp, 12 predicted proteins | sample PLM31_200_b2_FD_133161 | JGI IMG/M metagenome (GOLD analysis project Ga0184640, IMG submission 133161) | Groundwater sediment microbial communities from an aquifer in East River, Colorado, USA - PLM3-1_200_b2 | ecosystem: Environmental > Terrestrial > Soil > Riparian zone | place: USA: East...
GCACTCTGACGTGTTCAACCTCATGCTCCAGATTCTCGACGACGGGCGGCTGACGGACGGCCATGGCCGCACGGTGGATTTCAAAAATACTATCCTTATGATGACCTCCAATATCGGGAGCCATGGGATTCTCGGTTACCGGGGCGCCTTCGAAGGGGAAGAGTACGAGGAGATGAAGCGGGACGTCCTGGAAGAGATGCGGCGGGCCTTCAGACCGGAATTCTTAAACCGGGTGGACGAGATCATTGTCTTCCATGCGCTCTCCCAGGAGCACCTGAAGCAGATCGTAGAGATCCAATTGAACGACCTCCGCAAACGGTTGGAGGATCGGCAGATCCAGATTCAGTTGACCGACGGAGCGAAAGAATACCTCGTGCAAGTCGGCTACAACCCCTCCTATGGCGCTCGTCCCTTGAAGCGTGCCATCCAGAAAGAGATCGAGACTCCTCTCGGCCGGCTGATCCTCAAAGGGGAGGTGCGGGAGGGACAAACGGTCATAGTGGATTTGGACGGCTCGCGGGAAGGCTTGAGATTCGATGTCCGGTCCAACCCGGCGGACCCCTCAAACGGCTTGGATGAGGATTATCCATCTTCTCCAACGGCCGTCTAGGCTTCTGCGCCTACGCTTTGGTGTGTCCACGATCCCGCCGCCGAAATCCTTGCATCATCTTGAGGGATGGGTTAGATCCATCAAAATAGTCAATCCGGCTTGAGGCGTGTAGGCGTCATAAGGATGAAGGAGTGAACGTGTCACAACGCGATGGTTTTTTTTCCAGGCGTTGGCTCTCCTATTGGGGATTCAGCGCGGGTTCTTTGGTGCTGGCGATGGTTCTCTGGCAGTTCTGGGCCAACGGGGCCGTCCCCGGCAATTCCGGCGCGACGCCCAGGGCCGTGACTCCCCGGGGAGAGTTGAACGCAGACGAGAAATCCACCATTGCGCTTTTTCGCCAGGCTTCCCCCACGGTCGTGAACATTACGACCCTTACGGTGGCGCGGGATTCCTTTACCATGAATCTCCTCCAGATCCCCGAAGGCACAGGCTCGGGCTTCATCTGGGACGACGCGGGCCATGTGGTCACGAATTTCCACGTCATCCAGAATGCGGACGGGGCACAGGTGACTTTGGCGGATCACTCCACCTGGAAGGCGCGCCGGGTCGGCGTCGCCCCGGATAAAGACCTCGCGGTGCTCAAGATCGACGTGCCCAAAAATCGGCTTCCTCCGATTCCCATCGGCTCTTCCAAGGACCTGCAGGTGGGACAGAGGGTCTTCGCCATCGGCAATCCGTTTGGGTTGGACCAGACATTGACGACCGGGATCATCAGCGCGCTCGGGCGTGAGATCGACTCGGTGACCGGCCGCCCGATACAAGGGGTGATTCAGACCGATGCCGCCATTAATCCCGGAAACTCCGGCGGCCCTTTGCTCGACAGCGCCGGGCGCTTGATCGGTGTCAATGCGGCTATCTTCAGTCCATCGGGCGCTTCCGCTGGAATCGGTTTTGCCATTCCGGTGGACACCGTTAATTTGATCGTCCCCCAGCTCATCCGCTTTGGCAAGGTGACCCGTCCCGGGCTCGGCGTGCAGGTGGCGGAAGACCAGCTTGCCCGTCAGCTCGGGCTGACCGGAGTCCTGATCGTCGAAGTGACTCCCAACGGTTCCGCCGCCAAAGCCGGCCTTCGTCCGACCCGGCGCGACGCATCAGGCCAGGTGAAGTTAGGAGACGTGATCGTGGCGGTCGATGGAAAGCGAGTGGAATCAGTCAACGATCTTTTCTTGCTCATGGAACAGTACCGGATAGGCGATGCGGTCACATTGACCGTGACGCGCGATGGGGCGCGTCAGCAGTTTAAAATCTCTCTGGAAGCCGTGGGATAGCGCGGACTTTGTTATCCTGTTCCCGCGCGACAAAGATATCGATGTCGCCCGTGTAACGCGGCCGGCCGTGAAAGGCCAGCGCCCAGGCGCCGACGATCACATACTTAACACTCTTCGTGTTCAGTAAGTGGATGAACTCGCGCAGATCGCTCGATAACGGCCGCATCGGGGTTCTCGGGCATGATCAACTCAAGCAGTATTTGTAGTTTGTCGTTTCCGGACAAGGTGCGGTAATACTCATAGTCAGCATCGTCTGCTTCATCGAAAGAATGGAATTTTCGAACGACTGTTTCCATAAACCTGCCTCCCGGAAAAGCAGCGAAAACATAATCAGAATAACACACTCGTCCGACAATCTACAGCCTCGCCTCGACTCTCGTAAAGGGGAGAAGAAAAGTGATAGCAGGAAGTTCCTTCAGATTGGGGTAACCTGACACCCATGCCTTGACACGGACAGGGCTTTGATGGCTGGCTCGGTGAGGGCGACAGCCTGAGTAGAGCCCGGCCCAATGGCTGAAAGCCATCGGGTTCGCGATGGGTGCTCAAAAGATTAAAGTTGACAGGTGTTGGCACATCTGCCAACATATTAAAAAGACTGAAGGAGATGTTGCGATGAAAAAAGAAGAGCTTGAACTTATCCGCGGGAGCGGAAACATTTATCGGGACTTGAGCATCCCGGACGCCGACGTTCGCCAGTTAAAGGCGATCCTGGCCGCCAAGATCATCAAGACCCTCGACAAAAAAGGACTGAGCGTTCGGAAGGCGCAAAGCCTTACAGGGATTGATGCCGGAGACTTCTCGCGTATTCGTAACGCGGATTTCCGGCGCATGAGCGTTGAGCGCCTGATGACGATCATCAACCGGCTCGGGTCACGGATCGAGGTGGCGGTGAAAGTTAAGCGTGCGAGGGCAGCGCAACACGCAGCGATGGCGCACTGAGCAGTGGATAAAGCGCACTACGAAAAAGTGCGCTCGGGTTTGCTGACTGGCTCACTCTTGGACACGCCAACGGGACACCCTCCGCAACGTTTTCCCTGCCATTAATCATCTAAAAAGGAATATCGTCGTCGCCCTTTGGCCTGACTTCCCGAATTTCATTCTCGGTCGGCAAACCAAAGTCGTCCGGCGGCTCATTGCTCTCCATTTCTATTAGCCCGAAAGTATTCGGGGCTGGTCGCGTAAAGATTTCCTTTCTCCGTACGTATGCTCCCAAAGCACCGCTCAGGGAAACTCTATTGGCTTTGTTATTGACCTTTCCTATCGCCTCAAGAATTGCCCCAACATGCATAGGCGTTCCAGTTGCCTTCAGGAACCCATATACCTTAGCGTTTGTACTCCCAGGCCTTAGGAGATCTTGGGCGGTAGCGTTGTCGCTCTGATCTTTGGGGAGTAGTTTAATAGAGTCCTGGAATGCTTGGATGTATACTCTGGCCTCATGGATTTTTGCTTCCAATTCCTTGATTTCTTGCTCTTTTTTCTTTATTCGTTCTTCGAATCTTTGTCTAAGGTTCATGGCTATACCCCCTACACCGCATACCCTAACACTGCCACATATATGTTACAAGCGAAAAATATGTTGTAGAAAAACTTAAATAGTGACATACTCTTGCCAGCTTGGGATAAGGAGGAAGAAAATGGACAGTGTGGATCTTGTGATTAAAGCCCTTGATGAGCGTAAAAACCAGGCTAAGGAGGGTGGGGAATACTGGAGGGCTAGGGATATTCAGCCTGTTCTTGGTTATTCAAGATGGGAAAACTTCGAAAAAGTTATCAATAAGGCACGTATGGCGTGCGAGAGTGCCGGAGTTGACCCCAATAATCACTTTCGTGAAACCACGAAAGTGATCGCGATGGGAAAGGGAGCACAATTCGAGCAAAGGGACTTTTTCCTGAGTAGGTATGCCTGTTATCTCGTAGCAATGAATGGCGAGACCACAAAGCCGGAAATCGGAACGGCTCAAACCTATTTTGCCGTCCAAACTCGGAGACAGGAAGTTTTCGACGCGCTCACAGAGGAGGAGCGAAGAATCCAATTGCGGGAAAGGGTAAAAGACGCCAACCGAAAGCTTAATAGTGCTGCCAAGGGTGCGGGTGTCCAACGCTATGCCATATTCCATGATGCAGGTTATCGCGGGTTGTATGGATTGGGATTGGCGGGTATAAAGAGAAGAAAGGGAATCCCAGTAAAAGAAGATCTTCTAGACCGCGCCGGTCGTACCGAGTTAGCTGCGAATGAATTCCGAATCACTCAAGCCGAAGACAAGTTGGTACGCGATAACATCAATACTGAAGCTGGCGCGATCCACACCCATGAAGATGTGGGCAGGGAAGTACGGTCGGCCATTGATAAACTCGGCGGTACTCTACCGGAAAACTTACTCCCGGAACCCTCAATCAAAAAACTGATAGGGAAACGGCAGAAAAAACTTCCGCCATCCGAAACGGATGAATAGTAAGCAGATCGCCTAATCCCTTTCAAATTAGGACACCGCCAAAACCCAACAAACCTTGACATCCGCTCTTTTTTCCAATAAAAAAAGATACTTAGGCTCCCGATGTGGCGCTTCTTCCTCCCATAAATCTCCCACAATAGGGAAATGGTTTTTTTTATCTGATCCCGATCTGGTATGGTTAATCCCTATGTTTCCTTGGCGGTTCTTTTTTTGTTGGCCGGGGTGGTGGTCCTCGTGTTTCTCTGGATCGCCGAAAAAGTAGGGCCGAAAAAATCCAATCCCGTCAAATCCGAGCCCTTTGAGTCCGGCAATCCGCCGAGGGGAGATGCCCGTATCCGCTTCCCGGTGCAATTTTATCTCGTAGCTATGCTCTTTTTGATTTTCGATGTGGAAGTGGTTTTCCTTTATCCGTGGGCGATCCTTTTTCGCCGCCTTGGGCTTTTGGGTCTTGTGGAGATGGGGATTTTCCTGTTCATTCTGGTCATCGGATTCGTCTATGCTTGGAAAAAAGGGGCCTTGGAGTTGAGGTGAGATTCGGTGGATGAGCAGGGTCCCATAGATCAGTATCTTCGTGAGCGAATGGCCGGGAAAATTCTTGACTCCGGTATCATTCGTGGCGAGGTCGCAGTCGTCATATCCCGAGAAGGCTTGTTGGAAAGTTTTCGCCTGCTCAAACAGGACGCCCGGACGGATCTCAACTTTCTGACCGATCTCACCGCCGTCGACTACCTGGGAAAAAAGGAGCCTCGCTTCGAGGTGGTTTACCATCTTGCCTCCGTACGGGCCAAACAACGTCTTCGCGTTAAAGTCCCCGTTCCGGAGACCGATCCCGAAGTGGAATCGCTCACCCCTTTATGGAAAGGCGCCAACTGGCTTGAGCGGGAGGTATGGGACCTCTTCGGTATTCGGTTTCGCGGCCATCCGAATCTGAAAAGGGTGTTGCTCTATGAGGAGTTCCAGGGCCACCCGTTGCGTAAGGACTATCCGGTGAATCAGTGCCAGCCCCTGGTGCCGGAGCGCGAGGTCAAGGGCACCTTCGTGGATGAGAGATCACGCAACAAATTGATGGATTTTAAAAGGCGTTGGGGACGCCAGAGCTGAATCATGAACGAAGCGATTCCCGAACTTCCGTTGGAGACCCAGGATTTGCAGATGGGGCCGTCCCATCCCGCGACCCACGGGACCATCAAGTTCAATCTCAAGCTGGAAGGGGAGAAAGTGCTCGACTGCGAGGTGGAGGTCGGGTATCTGCATCGCGGTTTTGACAAGAGTTGCGAGCAGGCCACTTGGACGCAGGTGATCCCTTACACCGACCGCCTCAATTATGCCTCTCCACTGATCAACAATGTCGGCTACGCTCTCGCGGTGGAGAAACTGCTCGGGATAGAAACCCCTCCTCGGTGCCAGTTTATTCGCGTCGTCATGAGCGAGCTTTCGCGAATCTTCGACCATCTGACCTGTTGTGGCATGGCAGCCTCGGAGCTCGGGGCGATCACGGCGGGATTCTATATGATGGAGGCGCGGGAGCTGGTGATGAGGCTAGTCGAGGAGGTTACCGGAGCCCGTTTGACCGTCACTTACGTCCGCATCGGGGGGGTCAAGCATGATCTCCCTTACCTTTTTGACGAGCGAGTCAGGGCCGTTTTTCGAACTGTTCGAAGACTTCTCGAGGATTGCGACCGGCTTCTCTCCCGCAACCGGATTTTCATCGATCGGCTGTCCGGAGTGGGAGTGATTTCTCCGGAGACGGCTCTCAATTACAGTCTTACCGGACCCGTCCTGCGCTCAACGGGAGTCAATTATGACGTGCGCAAAGACTATCCCTATCTGGTTTATGACCAGCTTGAATTCACAGTCCCGGTCGGCGCCCGAGGCGACAACTACGACCGGTTTGTCTGCCGCATCCAGGAGATCGAGCAAAGCATGAGGCTGGTGGAGCAAGCGCTCGGAAAAATGCTTCCGGGCCCGTTCTTCATAGAAGATCCGCGCTTCGCGCTCCCGGAAAAGGATAGGGTCTACAACAGCATCGAAGGTCTCATGCATCATTTCAAGATCATTATGGAGGGCATCCAAGTTCCGCCCGGTGAGATTTATTTTGCCGTGGAGGGGGGCAATGGAGAGCTTGGGTTCTATCTGGTGAGCGACGGAGGCGGCAAACCCTATCGTATCCGGGTCCGCCCGCCCTGTTTCATCGCCATGTCGGCGTTTCATGAAATGGTCAAGGGGTGCCTGGTGGCCGATCTCGTCCCCACTTTTGGTATGATCAACATGATCGGCGGGGAGTGCGACCGGTAGCTTTCAGCGATCAGCCGTCAGCTTTCAGCCTAAAGCTCTTGCTGAACGCTGAAAGCCTTTGGTTTAACCTATGGCAGTAAAGTTTTCACAAGAGACGCTAAAAAAATTCTCCGACATCGTGAGCCGCTATCCCAAGAAGGAGGGGGCGATGCTCCCGGTCCTTTACCTGGCGCAGGAAGAGTTCGGCTACTTGAACCCGGCGGCGATCGAATATGTGGCCGGTCTCATGGAGGTTTCGTCCGCGCGGGTTTACGGCGTGGTCACTTTCTATACGATGCTCAACCTGAAGCCGGTAGGCTGCTACCACGTTCAGGTCTGCCGCACCCTCCCATGCGCCCTCATGGGCGCCGAAAAAATCACGGCCATTCTCAAAGAGAAGCTGGGGATCGGCCTGGGCCAGACCACGTCCGACGGAAAGTTCACCCTCTCGGAAGTGGAATGTCTGGCCTCCTGCGGGACGGCGCCCATGATGCAGATCAATGACGACTACTATGAGAACCTCACGGAAAGACGAGTAGAGGAGATCCTGCGAAGCTTAAAGTAACTTTGTTACGTAAGGCGAGACGCTTGAGGCAGTCCGATTTTATATTTTGGATTTTTGATTGAATCCAGAATCGGCAATCCAAAATCCAAAATGGAAAAGATTCTCCTCCGCAATATCGGCGTTGAAAACTCCCACACCCTGGCGGCTTATCGTTCCCAGGGAGGTTACCGGGCCTGGGAAAAAGTTTTAGGGAAAATGACTCCAGGCGAGGTGATCGAAGAAGTAAAATCCTCCGGTCTTCGAGGGCGGGGTGGGGCCGGCTTCCCCACCGGGATGAAGTGGGGTTTTGTGCCTAAAGACAGTCCCAAGCCGAAATACGTTATCTGCAACGCCGACGAAAGCGAGCCCGGAACTTTCAAGGACCGGCTTCTCATTGAGAAAGACCCTCACGCGATTATCGAGGGAACCGCGATCGCCTCTTACGCCATCGGCTCCCATACGGCATTTATCTACATTCGGGGCGAGCTTGCTTACGGCGGCAAGGTCCTGGCGCGCGCTTTGGAAGAGGCGGGGCAAGAGGGTTTTTTGGGCAAAAATATTTTTGGCTCCGGTTATGACATCGACTTCATCCTTCACCGCGGCGCGGGCGCCTACATTTGCGGAGAAGAGACCGGTCTCCTCTCATCCCTCGAGGGCGGCAAAGGGTGGCCCAAGGTCAAGCCTCCTTTTCCCGCGACCCACGGCCTATTCGGCTGTCCCACAGTGGTCAACAACGTCGAGACGCTCGCGGCGGTTCCCTGGATTATCGATCGGGGCGCCGGGAAATACGCCGCCACGGGAACGGAGAAGAGCAAAGGGACCAAGCTCTTTTGTGTCAGCGGCCACATCGAGAGACCCGGAGTCTACGAAGTGGAAATGGGCTATCCCTTGAAACGTTTTTTAGAAGAGGACTGCGGCGGTGTCCCCCGTGGAAGAAGGCTTAAGGGAGTGATCCCGGGCGGCGCCTCGATGCCGATCCTGCGCGGAGACGAGATCGAACCGGTGCGAATGGACTACGAATCCATGCAGGCGGCCGGCACCTTGCTGGGCTCGGGCGGGGTCATCGTGATGGACGACACGACCTGCATGGCCAAAGCCGCGTGGAATGTCGCCCGCTTTTTTGCCCACGAGTCCTGCGGCCAATGCTCGCCCTGCCGGGAAGGTTGCCATTGGATGGAGAAGATCTTCTGGCGCATCGAGAACGGCGAGGGGAAGCCGGGCGATCTGGACTTGATTCTCAGCGTGAGCGGCAACATCACGGGAAATACGATTTGTCCCTTCGGGGACGCGGCGGCGATGCCCGCGGCCGCGTTTATCAAAAAATATCGGGACGAGTTCGAGGAGCACATTGCGCGGAAGCGATGCCCGTTTTTATAAGCTCTTGGCGCTCAGTATAAGACCATGGATTCCGTAAAGCTCACCATAGACGGGCGAGAGACCGTAACGGTCAAAGGGAAGACCGTCATCCGGGCCGCGGCCGAAGCGGGGATCACGATTCCCTTTTATTGCTACCATCCTTCGCTCTCCATCGCCGGCAACTGCCGCATGTGTCTGGTGGAGATCGAGAAGATGCCCAAGCTACAGATCGCCTGCAACACCCAGGCGAGCGACGGCATGGTCGTGCGGACCCAAAGCCTCAAGGTGTTGGAGGCGCGCAAGGCGGTCCTGGAGTTTCTCCTGGTCAATCATCCTTTGGATTGTCCGATCTGCGATCAGGCCGGGGAATGCTGGCTGCAGGATTACTACATGAGGCATGATCGTCAGGGGAGCCGCTTTGACGAGAGGAAAGAGCACGATCGCAAGCGCGAGGTATTCGGCCCCAACGTGGTCTTCGACGGCGAGCGCTGCATCAAGTGCACCCGCTGCGTCCGTTTTCTCCAGGAAGTGACCCGGACCGAGGAATTGACCGTGGTCGATCGCACAGACCATTCCACCATCGCTTTATTTCCTGGAAAGGTCCTCGACAACCCGCTTTCAGCCAACGTCAACGACATCTGTCCGGTGGGGGCGCTCACGGATCGGGATTTCCGGTTCAAAGTGAGGGTCTGGAATCTTCAAAAGACGGCTTCCATTTGCCCCGGTTGCAGCACCGGCTGCAATATCTCGATCGAGACCTATCAGAACCGCATCGCGCGCTTTAAGCCCAGGGTGAACCTGGAGGTCAACGATCACTGGCTCTGTGACGAAGGCCGCTACTCTTTTCATTCTCTGGCGGAAGGAGAGAGGGTCGTAACCCCTCTGGTTCGCCGGGAAGGAAGGCTGGCGCCCGTGGACTGGGAGACTGCGCTCAAGGTCGCCCTTTCCGGTCTCCGGGAAGCCGGACCCTTGGCGGGAGTCCTCTCGGGCAGGAATACCAACGAGGAGGCGTTCCTCTTTGCCCGGCTGCTGCGAAAACTTTCTCCCAGCGCGGCCCTGGAGGTTTTTTACCGCGAACGCGAGCTCACTCCGGTGGAGAAGATCCTGAAGAGCCCGGACCGCTCCCCCAATTTCCGGGGAGCGCGGGAGATGGGGGTCGTTTCCAACGGAGATCTAGGATCTCTGATCGACGCGATAGGCGGGGGAACTCTGCGGGGGGCGTATGTCGTCGGCGAAGATCTTCTCTCGGAGCGGCCCCAGGCGGGCGCGATCCGTGCCGCCTTGGAGAGGCTCTCTTTTCTAGTTGTCCAGGACAGTCACTGGACGCCGACGGCAAAGCTGGCCCACGTCGTCCTTCCCGCGACTCACTTCGCTGAAAAGGATGGGACCTACACCAACCGTAAGGGTCGGGTGCAGCGACTGCGGGTTGCGCTCACCCCTCCCGAGGGCGCGATGCAGGATTGGGAGATCTTTGCCCGCCTCCTTGCCGCTTTGGGAGATTCGGGCGCCGCTGCTTCTCCCGGCGAAATTTTTGCGCGGATCACGCGGGAAATTTCTCGATATCAGGGACTGCTCTATGAAGAGATCGGTCTTGAGGGTGTAGAGCCCGGCAAGTCAATCGACCTGAGATGATCATCGAGCTTGGTATCATTGCGGCGAAGGCCTTTCTGGTTCTCTTCATGGTGTTGAACCTGGCCGGATTCGTGGGCTGGGTGGAGAGAAAGGGAAGCGCCCTGATCCAAGACCGGATCGGAGCCAACCGAGCCTCCGTCTTCGGCTTCGCCGGTCTCGGTCTGGTGAATACTCTCCTGGCGGATCCCATCAAGTTCTTGACCAAGGAGGATTTTATTCCTCCCCAGGGCGACCGATGGCTCCACCTCCTGGCGCCCTGCATGGTCTTTTTTCCCGCTTTGGTCACCTTTGCCGTCATTCCTTTCGGTGATGTTTTGATCCTGGGCGGCCGGGTGATCAACCTGCAACTGGCCGAACTCAACGTCGGCATTCTCTATATATTTGCCCTGACCTCTCTCAGCGTTTACGGCATCGTCATCGGGGCCTGGGCCTCCAATAACAAGTTTGCCCTTTTGGGCGGCGTCCGGGGCTCCGCGCAGATGATCTCCTACGAGATCGCCATGGGCCTCTCGGTCATGGGCATCCTGATGATCTATGGGACCTTGGATCTGCAGGAGATCGCCCGTGCCCAGGGGGCGCTCCTCTGGGGCTGGCTGCCTGCGTGGGGCATTTTTCTCCAGCCGGTCGCTTTTTTTCTTTTCTTCACCGCGTCCGTCGCCGAGACCAAGAGAATCCCCTTCGACCTTCCCGAGGCGGAATCGGA
>Ga0184640_10000449_pt1 | contig 10827 bp, 8 predicted proteins | sample PLM31_200_b2_FD_133161 | JGI IMG/M metagenome (GOLD analysis project Ga0184640, IMG submission 133161) | Groundwater sediment microbial communities from an aquifer in East River, Colorado, USA - PLM3-1_200_b2 | ecosystem: Environmental > Terrestrial > Soil > Riparian zone | place: USA: East...
ATCGTCCCCACATTCACATGCGGCTTCGTCCGCTCAAACCGCGCCTTCGCCATCGTCGCTCTCCTTATTTGTGAAGAAAGTTACAGGAACGTTGTAGAAAACCGGAGCTTCTTTGTCAGTTCATTTTTCCTGGAAGCCCAGGAGCGGGATCGAACCGCCGACCTCGTCCTTACCAAGGACGTGCTCTGCCGACTGAGCTACCTGGGCACCCTTTCCCTGTTGCCAGGGCTTTCCTCATCGTAAAATAAATCTCGACTCGTTGCTTGCAAAAAAGAGAGCGGGAAACGGGATTCGAACCCGCGACCCCAAGCTTGGAAGGCTTGCGCTCTAGCCAGCTGAGCTATTCCCGCGTATATTTTTCTCAACATTCTCAAGTTTATGGAGAGGGGAGGATTCGAACCTCCGAAGGCGTACGCCGGCAGATTTACAGTCTGCTCCCTTTGGCCACTCGGGTACCTCTCCAGATCTTTCTTCGCACCGCCACGATGAAGGCAAGCTGGCGATAGGATTTGAACCTACAACCTACTGATTACAAATCAGTTGCTCTGCCGTTGAGCTACGCCAGCAGGTGCAGTGTGTTTGTAGGTTGGACTTCCAGCTCCCTCAGTAATGAGATTGCGACCGGTGAGACCATGTTCTAACTTTTATCAATGCGAGCCCCGAACCTTATCGCCTCATCCATTATAAGTCAAGAGGACGTCAGACTGCTCAGATAATCCTTTTCCCTTCGATCAAGAAGAAACCTCGTTCTGATTCTGACCACGACGGACGAGTTCGTACAGAGCGATGGCTCCAGCAACCGAAACATTCAAGGACGCAATCTTTCCTCGCATGGGAATCGCGACGAGGCAATCACACAGGTGTCGCGTCAATTGCCGTACGCCTTTCTCTTCTCCACCAACGATTAAAGCAATTTTTCGGGAGACCGGAAGATCGTAAAGGGACATGGTGGCATCCGGCACAAGGCCAACGGTCCAATAGCCTTGCTCGCGTAATGTCGTGAGTGTACGCGCGAGATTTTCAATCCGACAAATCGGCACGTATGCCGTCGCTCCAGTGGCAACTTTTTCCACCAGAGGAGAGAGTGAAGCCGATCGCGCAGAGGTAAGGATCACACCACCAACCCTCGCTCCCTCTGCGGTCCGCAACAGTGCTCCCAGATTCCGTGGGTCAATAATGTTATCGAGCACCAACAAGAGGTCTGGCGCTTGTTCAAGAATACTCTGGAGTGCAACATAGGGAAACGCGTGTAAGCGAGCGGCGACTCCCTGATGCACGCCACCTTGAGTGAACGCCTCAAAAAAAGCCGAGGATTCATAACGTACTGGTATGCTCGCGTGGTGCGCGAGTTGGTCGATTGTCGTTCCTTGCAGCGACGGAAGCAGATATATCTCAGTGACTGAGAGGGGATGGGCACGCAAATGTTCGTGTACGGGATGCCATCCGTAGAGTATTCGTGATTTACAACCTTGGTGTTTTTTCTTAGGATGCGGTTTCATGGGCAAAATTCTCCGTCGCTACGTCTACCGTGAAATTGCGACACCATTCTTTTTTGCTTTGCTCATTTTCACTAGCATCCTGCTGACGGTGAGAATCCTCAAACTCGTCGAACTCGTTGTGAATCGCGGAGTTCCCGCCCAACAGGTTCTCAGGATTTTTCTCTATATCACGCCCACGTTTCTTGAACTTACGGTCCCCATGTCTTTTCTGCTGGCTATTCTGTGGGGAGTAGGGCGTTTTTCCGTAGATCGGGAACTCATCGCGCTCAGGAGTTGTGGCCTCAGTTTTCGCCAACTGGCACGACCAGTCGGCCACCTGACTATCGTCGTCCTGCTCGGCTCCTTCCTGCTGACGTTGTACGTGCGTCCGTGGAGCAACGCTGCCTTACGACAATTGTTTTACGAGGTCACGAAAACACGGGCAACCGCGGGACTCAAAGAAAAAACGTTCAATGACGAATTTGACGGTTTTGTCGTGTACGCTGAAGAAATCGAGCCACCAGGAACATTCCTCCAGCACGTCATGATTGCGGATAGCCGCAACCCGCAGCAAAAAAATACTATTTTTGCTCGTGAAGGATTGGTCATGATCGATGAGGGCAAGCAACTCCTTACCCTCAGGCTGCAGAACGGCACAATCCACAGCGCCAGCAGTGCGAATAAAAACTACCAAACCACGCATTTCCTGGTCTACGACCTGACCTTGAGCCTCGCCACCGCTCTAGCCGAAGTGAACAAATCCACGCGTACCCCACAAGAGATGTCTTTTGCGGAGCTGCGCGCGACGATCGCTCACCAACAGCAAGCGCAGGCCACCTCGACCATTGAGTTGGCGGAATTCCACCGCCGCCTGGCGCTGCCCTTTTCCTGTGTCGTGTTTGCGTTGATTGCTCTTCCTCTCAGTACCCGCGCCACCTGGGCGCGGCGGTCACACGGCTTCGTCGTCAGTTTAGTGGTCATTGTCGTCTACTATTTAATTCTCACAATTGGTGATACTCTCGGGCAGAAAGGGACACTGGCGCCGGCCGTGGCGTTGTGGCTCCCCAATGGCATCCTGGGCCTGATCGGGGCCCGTTTATTTCATTGGGCTGCTCAGGAAAAACCTGCGCAGCCCTTCTCGTGGTGGAGCCGGCCAGTGGCAAAACCTCTTTCCTTACCCTCTCCCACTAAGACCTAATGCTCGCACTCTTTTCACCATCACCATGATGTCGTTTCCACGTTTTCTTCCATTGCCGACTGTTTCAACGTATCTCGGAAAGGAGTTCCTGCGCGCCTTCTTTTTCTGTTTGTTGTTCTTATGGGGGCTGGCGCTCTTAGTCGACTTCTTTGATCGGCTGGACGATTTCATTCGCCAGGACGCCCCCATCCTCGCCGTCATACGCTACTTCTTCTTCAAAGCGCCGCTCTTGGTCTCCCAATTCGCTCCTGCCGCAGCACTCACAGGCTCACTCTTGAGTTTAAGTCTCCTCTCACGAAATCGTGAGCTGCTCGCCCTCAAAGCCTGCGGCATCGGGGTCGGGCAAATTGCCCTGCCGCTGCTCCTGTCCGCCACCTTGTTGAGTCTCGGGACCTGGGCGTGGAGTGAATTCGTCGTCCCGTCCGCCTTCCGCAAAGCGCGCTTTATCAATGCGGTTGAAATTAAGAAAAAACCGTTTAAGAGCCTGCTCAACGAACACGGCTTTTGGTACCATGGCGAGAAGATTTTCTACCGTATCGAGCACTTCGATCCGCGCACAAATATCCTCTCCGGACTCTTAGCCTATACGCTTGACGATCAATTCCGTGTCCATTCTCTCATCGAGGCAACGCGAGCGACCTGGCAAGAGGGCCACTGGCAATGTGAAGGATTTCAGGAGAAGTTTCTCACCACGAGTGCTGCACCCACGACGTATTCTTGCAGCACCGTGCTCAAGGAGAGTCCGGAGGATTTCTCGCTCGTCGCTATGGAAGCAGAAGAGTTTTCCTCTCAGCAATTACGGGCATTCATTGCCGACCTGCAACGGAAAGGGCTGGATGTCACCACCTACCAGGTGGATTTGCAACTCAAGGGGGCAATTCCGCTAGCGATCCTGGCAATGACGTTGTTAGGGATTTCGCTCGCGGTCCCTGGAGCGCGCCAACTGACGCTGGCGACTTCTCTCGGACTCGCGTTAGTCGTGGGCTTTGGCTACTGGTTCTTATTGGGACTGACGGTCTCGCTGGGCAACAGTGGGGCACTGTCGCCATCACTCTCAGCGTGGACGGCCAACAGTGCCACCTGTCTGGTCGGGGTCTTCTTCCTACTCGGTATCGAGTAGGTACGCCCCGGTTAGCGTTTCGAGTACTGTGGGCGTTTACGGGCTTTATGCCTACCGTACTTTTTCCGTTCGACTTTTCGCGAGTCACGGGTAATAAAGCCAGATTTTTTCAGAGCAGGGCGGTGGTCTGGATTGACCAACAGCAAGGCGCGGGTAATGCCATGCCGAATCGCCGAGGCTTGAGCAGAATGCCCGCCTCCCTGGACATTGGCAACAATATCAAACTGACCCTCGGTCTGGGTGACCACGAAGGGTTGTTGGACGATCATCCGTGCCGTTTCCCGACCAAAATAAGCTGAGATTGGTTGGCGATTCACCGTGTAGGTGCCATCACCAGAAAAGAGACGTACCCGCGCGACTGCGGTCTTCCGTTTTCCTGTTCCCCAGTACTCTGTTTTCCGTTCAGCCATACCCCTCATTCTCCAACAGCCAAGGCCAGCGGTTGCTGCGCCGCATGCGGATGCTCAGCGCCTGCATAGATTTTCAACTTGGTCGCCATCTGATGTCCCAGGCGCGTTTTCGGTAGCATTCCCTCAACGGCGATGCGCAGGACTTCTGCTGGCCGCTTCTCCAGCATCTGGCCAGCAGTCGTGGTACGAATTCCCCCAGGATATTCAGTATGCCGGTAATAGATTTTGTCACGGAGTTTTTTGCCGGTGAATCGCAACTGACTGGCGTTCACGACCACCACAAAATCTCCGCAATCGAGATGCGGGGAGAACACTGGATTATTTTTCCCGCGCAGTAAGGCCGCGATCCTCGTTGCTACCCGTCCGACCGTTTGCCCGTTGGCATCAACGAGGCGCCACTGTCGTGCGGCCAACAGGTCTTTTTGTGAAAGGGTTTTTGTCTCTTTCTTCATTCCGGGATGCTCTCTTCATTGGAGAACGGGGTGGCGGGGCCGACGAGACTTGAACTCGCGACCTCCGGCTTGACAGGCCGGCGTTCTAACCAACTGAACTACGACCCCGACATGGGCGGTATCCGGTTCGAACGGATGGCCCCCGGCTTGTAAGGCCGATGCTCTTCCACTGAGCTAACCGCCCCTTCAACAGGATTGGCTCGGCGACTGACGAGGGGCCTCCTCAATATTCGTGGGCGAGAGGAGTAACATTCACTCCTCGTTCCGTCAATCCCCTACCTTAATGGGTCACAATCTCCGACGACGTCGGCGCGGGGATCGAGGGCTCAGATGGATACAGGCTCGCTGGTACTAATTCGGCCTTTGGCTTCACAAGGAAACGCTCTGGATTATCCAGCACCAGGGCTTTGCGTAACACCTGGTCCATGTGCTCGACCGTCTCGATTTTGACGGCTTTCAATATCACCGCCGGAATCTCCTGGATGTCTTTCGCGTTCTCCTCTGGAATAAGGACATGAGTAATGCCCGCACGATGAGCGGCTAAGACCTTTTCCTTCAAGCCGCCGATCGGGAGCACTCGCCCGCGCAGGGTCACTTCTCCCGTCATCGCCACATCATGCCGCACCAGGGTTTTCGTCAGCGCAGAAACCAAGGAGGTGGCAATCGTCACGCCCGCCGACGGGCCATCTTTGGGGATCGCTCCTTCAGGAATGTGCAGATGGACATCAATCTTCTGGTAAAAGTCCTTTTCGAGCCCTAACTCTTCTGCCCGTGAGCGTACGTAACTCATGGCCGCTTGTGCCGACTCTTGCATCACGTCGCCAATCTTCCCGGTCACCGTCAGACGGCCTTTGCCTGGCAGCACGGTCACTTCGGTAGCCAGGATCTCCCCTCCCATATCTGTCCATGCCAGGCCAGTGACAACCCCGACTTTGTCCTCTTGTTCTGCTTTCCCCACACGAAAACGTGTAGGCCCAAGATATTTCGCTAAATTCCTCGTAGTCAGACGAATGTGCGCAGTGCGATCTTTTTTCACCACCTCGACTGCAACTTTCCGGCACAGCGTGCCGATTTCTCTTTCGAGACTGCGCACCCCGGACTCGCGGGTATAGGAGTGAATAACCGCCATCAGCACGCTATCAGGGCAATCAAGATTGTTTTCCGTCAGTCCATTGGCTTCGCGTTGTTTTTTCAACAAATACTTTTTGGCGATATGCAACTTTTCCCATTCCGTGTAACCCGGAATACGAATGATCTCCATACGATCTTGCAGGGGGCGCGGAATGCGCTCCAGGGTATTCGCGGTACAAATAAACAGCACCTTCGAGAGGTCGTAGTCAACATCTAAGTAATGATCGTTGAACGCCACGTTTTGCTCAGGATCGAGCACTTCCATCAAGGCCGACGACGGATCGCCGCGAAAATCGGTGGACATCTTGTCTATTTCATCAAGCAGGAACACGGGATTGCCGGACGCGGCTTTTTTCATGCCGTGAACCAGTTTCCCAGGCATGGCGCCAATGTACGTCCGCCGATGCCCACGGATTTCGGCTTCGTCACGCACGCCGCCCAAGGACACGCGGACAAATTTGCGGCCAGCCGCTCGCGCAATCGATTTTCCCAATGAGGTTTTGCCCACCCCCGGAGGGCCAACAAAGCAGAGGATGGGGCCGCGTAGCTGACCGACCAAGCTTTGGACCGCCAGGTACTCAAGGATACGTTCCTTCACCTTTTCGAGTCCGTAATGATCCTCTTCGAGCACCTGCTCCGCCTCCTGAATATCGAGTTTGTCTTCCGTGTATTCATACCACGGCAGTGACAGCAGCCAGTCGATGTAATTGCGGACCACGGTCGCTTCCGCTGACATCGGCGACATCATCTTGAGCTTTTTCAGTTCTTTCTCGACTTTGTCCTTCGCCTCTCCCGACATTTTCTTTTGTCGGATCTTTTCTTCGAGTTCCTGAATCTCATTCTTAAACTCGTCTTTCTCTCCGAGCTCTTTCTGGATCGCTCGCATCTGCTCGTTCAGATAGTACTCTTTTTGGGTCTTCTCCATTTGCTTCTTGACCCGACTGCGAATGCGCCGTTCAACTTCCAGAATTTCGATTTCCGACCGCATGAATCCCAGGACCTTCTCTAACCGCCCAGAGGGATCCAACGTTTCGAGTAAGGTCTGCTTATCCTCAATCTTGATCCCCAGATGCGCGATAATGGTATCGGCGAGACGAGACGGATCGTCGATCGACGAGACCGACATGATCATTTCTGGAGGAACCTTCTTATTCAGACGGACGTAGTTCTCGAAAGTGGAATTGACGGTGCGGATCAGCACGTCAATTTCACTGCTGCGACTCTGGGGTTCGGCAATTTCTTCGACCTCCGCCCAGAAGATGTCCGCTTGCTCAAGATGGCGCGAGACCCGTCCCCGGTTCTTCCCTTCGACCAGTACTTTGACCGTTCCATCAGGAAGGCGGAGCAACTGGACGACATTCCCGATCGTCCCGACCGGATACATGTCATTGGCAACCGGATCATTGACCTTGGCATCCCGTTGCGTGGACAAGAAAATGAGCCGCTTATTGGCGACTGCCTCCTCTAACGCTTTGATGGACTTTTGTCGTCCAACAAAGAGAGGGACCACCATGTGCGGAAACACAATAATATCTCGTAACGGCAAGAGTGGCAGGCGCACGCTTCCTCCTCTGTCATTGCTGTCTCTTTTGGGAGTACGAAACAGCACGGCTGTTGCCCTTATCCATACGCGGCTCAATCAGAGAAGTGACCTTAGGCACTCTCCGCCGCCGCTTTCTGTTGATAGAGCACAATTGGTTGTGCTTTTCGTGAAACAACTTCCTCGGAAATGAGCACTTCTTTAATGTTCGGCTGTGAGGGGATGTCGTACATCACATCCAGCATGATGTTTTCCATAATCGCCCGGAGCCCCCGCGCTCCGGACTTACGCTTGAGCGCCTCACGGGCAATCGCGTTCAGCGCCCCTTCCGTAAACCGCAGGTGGACATTCTCCATGTCAAAGAGCTTCTGGTACTGTCGGACGAGCGCGTTTTTCGGTTCGCGGAGAATCCGTACTAACGCTTGCTCATCCAGCTCCTCTAAGGTCGCCAGCACCGGCAAGCGCCCCACGAATTCAGGGATCATCCCGAACCGCAAGAGGTCTTCAGGCTGGACTTCCGCCAGCAACTCCCCAGTGGTTTTCTCGGCGGCCCCTTTGACATCCGCCCCAAACCCTAAACCCTTTCCCCCAATGCGCCGCCGAATGATGTCGTCGAGGCCGACAAACGCGCCGCCACAGATAAAGAGGATATTCGAGGTATCAACTTGCACGAACTCTTGCTGCGGATGTTTTCTCCCGCCCTTGGGCGGCACGCTCGCCACCGTCCCTTCAATAATTTTGAGCAGCGCTTGTTGCACGCCTTCACCAGAGACATCCCGCGTGATGGAAGGGTTGTCACCTTTGCGGGCAATTTTGTCGATCTCGTCGATGTAGACAATCCCTTTCTGGCATTTCTCCACATCGTAATCGGCATTTTGCAACAAGCTGAGGATGATGTTTTCCACATCTTCGCCCACGTAGCCAGCTTCGGTCAGGCTCGTCGCATCACCAATGGTGAAAGGGACTTGGAGAAATCGGGCCAGGGTTTGCGCGAGGAGCGTCTTGCCTGAACCCGTAGGACCGATCAAGAGGATGTTGGACTTTTGCAGTTCCACATCATTCGTGGCCATCGGGGAGTCGACGCGCTTGTAGTGATTATGAACGGCAACGGCGAGTACTTTTTTGGCGCGCTCCTGCCCAATGACGTATTGGTCAAGCACCCGCTTAATTTCCGCGGGTTTGGGGACGGCAGACACGGAAGAGAAGGAATCTTCCTGGTCCCCCTCTTCGGCAATGATGTCGTTGCACAAGTCGATACATTCGTCGCAGATATAGACGGTCGGGCCAGCGATGAGTTTCCGTACTTCGTCTTGGCTTTTGCCACAGAAAGAACAGACCAAGTTTCCTGGACGATCATCCCCATGTCGGGCCATAGCCGCTCCTCATGATTTTTTTGGTGCGCGGTTGACGATGACCTCGTCAATAATGCCATATCCCTGAGCTTGTTTACTCGTGAGAAAAAAGTCGCGTTCGGTATCGCGTTCAATCCGCTTGAGACTCTGCCCGGTATGGCTGGCGAGGATGTAGTGCATTTGCTCGCGGATCCGCAAAATTTCCCGCGCATGAATATCGATCTCCGTTGCCTGCCCCTGCATGCCGCCGAGCGGTTGATGCAAGAGAATCCGCGCATGCGGCAACGCGTAGCGTTTCCCCTTTGCCCCTGCCGCTAACAACCACGCTCCCATACTGGCCGCTTGTCCGAGACAGAGCGGTGAGACATCGGGCCGAATGTATTGCATGGTGTCGTAGATAGCGAGACCGGCAGTGATCGAGCCGCCAGGAGAGTTAATATAGAAATGAATGTCTTTTTCCGGGTCTTCCGATTCCAGAAAGAGGAGCTGCGCGGTGATGATGTTCGCCACATCGTCATTCACCACTGAGCCCAAGAAAATAATCCGTTCTTTGAGCAGGCGCGAGAAAATATCATACGCGCGCTCGCCTCTTCCCGTCTGCTCAACGACAATTGGTACCAGATTCATAACGACTCGTTTACTGATCTTATTCTCTTTCCTCCCCGCCAGCAACTTCTCGGTCAACAACTTTCACATGTGCTTTTTCCACCACCAGGTGTAACGCTTTCTCATGCAGCAGACGATTCCGGAGCACGCGACGATTCTCTTCACGTCCATAGAATGCGGTGACCTGTGGTTGCTGATTCGGCCCGACTCTTTCAACAATATCATTCACCTGCTGCTGCACTTCTTCATCAGGGATAGAAAGTTCGAGTTGCTGCGCCAAGGCTTCGAGCAAGAAAACAATTTGCACTTGTTTTTTTGCGCTGCTCATAAACCCGTCGCGCAATCCTTCCGGCAATCTCGACTCCAGCGTCGCCGCATCGATGTCAGGAGAGGTCATGCGCGCATCAACTAACATCCGTCGCAGTTGCTCTCGCACCAGAGTCGGTGGCACCTCAAAGGGATTGATTTCCAGGAGTCGCGTCATCACGGTATCTTGCAATTGATTGTCCGCTTGTCGATCGGCATGCTGTTGCAGATTGGTGCGTACCTTCTCTCGCAACGCCGTGAGCGTATCACACTCCCCGTGATCTTTGGCGAATTCGTCGTCGAGTACGGGCAGCTCTTTGCGCGCAAGATCATGCACCGTCACCCGAAACGCGGCCAGTCTTTCGGTGGGCGCCTGTGCTTGTGGGTCTGCGGAGCGCTGGGGAAACGGCAGCGAGAATTGTACCGTCTCGCCTTTGTGCGCGCCTAGCAGTTTTTCTTGAAATCCCGGAAAGATCACTTCTTTGCCGATCTCAATAAAGCGCCCTTTTCCTTGCAGGTCAGAAAGCGGGCGGCCTTCAGAAGACGCGGCATAATCTATCGTCACCACATCACTGCTCTCAACTTGATCGCGGTCGGTGATGGGATGCAACTGGGCGAGGGATTCCGCAATCTGAGCCAGCGATTTATCAACCTCTTCATCGGTCACTTTTTTGACCGTCTTTTCCACTTCGACCCCTTCGTAGTCTTTCACCGTGATCTCGGGACGGAGTTCGACGGTCGCCGAGTAGCGGAAGGGTTGGCCGGACATGAGTTTTTCGGGAACGATGTGGGGGTCAGCCACCACCTGGAGGGAGTGTTCTTGTAACGCGCTGATATAGGATTCTTCGATCAGATGGGCACTCACTTCTGAGGCTACTTGTTCGCCGAAGTGTCGCTCCAACACTGGTCGTGGGACTTTCCCAGCCCGAAACCCTTTGACTTGAGCAGTACGTTGAAAGGTGCGGTAGATTTTTTCGACCTCTTCCTTGACACGATCAGAAGGAATCTCGAAGGTGAGTTTTTTTTGGACAGCGTCGAGGGATTCAATATGCACATTCATAAAAGAGAGAGCATCTCATCCTCACAAGGGAGATTGACCACGATGTCCCCTGTAAGGATAACGTTGGATGTTACCGGGATGCGAGAGGGGGGACTTGAACCCCCATCCGCCGTCAAGCGGGCTAGATCCTAAGTCTAGTGCGTCTGCCAATTCCGCCACTCTCGCGCCTTCATA
>Ga0184640_10000450_pt1 | contig 10812 bp, 10 predicted proteins | sample PLM31_200_b2_FD_133161 | JGI IMG/M metagenome (GOLD analysis project Ga0184640, IMG submission 133161) | Groundwater sediment microbial communities from an aquifer in East River, Colorado, USA - PLM3-1_200_b2 | ecosystem: Environmental > Terrestrial > Soil > Riparian zone | place: USA: East...
CAGTCTCGAAACGGACTCTTCTGTTATGAGGAAACCGGCATGACCGAAATCCCCTGTCCAAAGTGGGAAGGACCGCTCACCGTTGAGCTGAGAGACTTCTATGAAGCCGTTACGGAAGAGAAACCGGTGGGTCACGACGGGCGTTGGGGCAAAGCGACGCTGGAGGTCTGCCTCGCCCTGCTCCAATCAAGCCGGGGAAAACGAGAGCTACCTCTTTTTCATCAGGTGCCCAGTCCCTATTGAAATAAAATCTTAAGGAAAGTCAGGGTCCGCTTATTCGCCGTTATTATTCCCGCATCAAGTTTCTTATCCAGCGTTATCGAACCCTTTTGATCCTGGGGATCGTTTCCCTCATCGCCACGGACCTCATGGGTATGGCGACTCCCTGGTTCATTAAGGAAGGGATCGACTCCGTCCTCAAAAAAGGCGGCGAAGCCCCTTCCGTCCTGAAATACCCGCTGCTGATTTTGGGAGCGGCGCTGTTTCAGGGAATCTTTCGCTACCTCTGGCGCGTCAATATGCATGGATTCTCGCGCCGCGCGGAGGCCGATCTCAGAAGCTCCGTCTTTTCCCATCTGGAAAAACTCCCGCTGGCCACTTTCCAACACTCCCAAACCGGCGATCTCATGTCCCGGCTCACCAATGACGTCCAGGCCGTGCGGGAGCTCTTGGGCTTCGGCTTCCTGGCCGTGGTCGATGCCGGGGTAATCATCACGGCCAGCATCTGCCTGATGGCGGCCATCGACCCCTGGTTGACCTTCTGGGCCCTGCTCCCGATGCCCTTGATCTCTTTCTCCGTGCGCTTTTTTGGCGGTCACATCTTCCGCTGGTCACGGGACGTGCAGCAACAACTGAGCAAGTTGAGCGCGTGCGTCCAGGAAAACCTGGCGGGGATCCGGGTGGTTCAATCCTACGCGCAAGAAGAGAACCAGATCGGCGAATTTCACCGCCTGAGCTCGGAATATATGAATAAAAACCTCTGGCTGGCGACCCTCTGGGGCGTCTTCTGGCCGCTCATGCGCGTCTTCGCCGGCGTTGCGGCGGCGGTGGTCCTATGGCTGGGAGGTCGGCAGGTCCTCTTGGGCACCATGACGCTCGGCGAGTTTGTGGCTTTCAACGGATATCTGGCGACGCTGACCTGGCCGCTCATGGCGGTCGGCCGCGTGGTCAACCAATACCAGCGGGGCACCGCGGCGCTTAGCCGGATTATAGAGATCATGGACATGCCGGTGGCCCCGGGCTACAACGGCGACTCGCCGGCGGCGATCCCCAGCCCTCTTCAGGGCACAATCGAACTCCGTAACCTGAGCTTCGCCTACAAGGAAGGCCAGCCGCCCGCCCTGAAGGATGTTTCTCTCAGAATCCCGGCGGGCACGACCTGCGGGATCATCGGAGACACGGGCGCCGGAAAAAGCACGATTGCCCACCTGCTGATGCGGCTCTTCGAACCGCCCGAAGGGACGATTCTGATCGACGGGATCGACCTCAAAAAAATCCCTGTCCAGGCCCTCAGAAATAATGTCGGCTTTGTTTCGCAGGAGATATTTCTCTTCTCCGGCACGATCAAGGAAAACCTCCTCTTGGGACGGCGGGATTCCTCCGCCGACGCGCTGGAAGAGGCTTGCCAGATCGCGCAGCTCCTCCCGACCATACGCCAGTTCCAGCGGCAGTATGAGACCCTGGTGGGCGAACGGGGAGTCAGACTTTCCGGCGGCCAGAAACAGCGGGTCGCTCTGGCCCGGGCGATCGTCAAAAACCCGCCGATCCTGATTCTCGACGACGTCTTTTCCAGCGTGGACACGGAAACCGAGGAGGAGATCCTCAACCAACTGGCCGAGTTCATGGAAGGCCGAACCACGCTCCTGATCTCCCACCGGATCTCCACCTTGAGAGGGGCGGATCTGATCATCTACGTGAGCGACGGACGGATCGTCGAGCAGGGAACCCACGAGGAGCTCCTGTCCCGCCAGGGGGCCTACTACCGGCTCTACCAAAAACAGCAGCTGGCAAGAGAGATCGAGGAGCTGGCCAGAGCGCCGCGACTATGAACGAGCCCGTCCACGCGGAAGACGAGATTCTCGGCAAGGCCTATGACGCGCGCCTCATGGGGCGGATCTTCTATTATCTCAAGCCCTATTGGAAGCTCCTGATCCTGTCCGCCCTCTTCCTAGTTCTTCAGACCGCAACCCAACTTACGGGACCCTACGTAACGAAGATCGCCATCGACCGCTATATCGCCACGGGGAATCTTCACGGCCTGAATCTCATGGTCCTCATCTACGTCGCAAGCGTGATATTCGGATTTGTCTTCCTCTTCGCCCATACCTACATCACCGAATACACCGGCCAGCGCGCCATGCACGATCTCAGAACTCAGATCTTCGCCCATCTCCAGAAGCATGACCTGGCTTTTTTCGACCGCAATCCGGTCGGCAGGTTGATGACCCGCACGATCAACGACGTGGAGACCTTGAACGAGCTCTTCAGCAACGGAGTCGTCGGGCTTTTCGGCGACGCCTTCATCGTGTTCGGCATCGCGGGCGCCATGCTCCTTCTCGACTACCGTCTTGCTCTTGTGACGCTGATCGCCTTCCCGGTCCTCATCTACATCAGCGGCTTCTACCGGCGCTGGGCCAGGGACATTTATCGGGAGAGCCGCCTGGTCCTCGCCCGGCTGAACACCACCCTCCAGGAAAGCATCGCCGGGATCGGTACCATCAAGGCCTTCGGCCAAGAGGCGAGAACCTATGAGCGCTTCCAGGGGATCAACGCGGCCTACCGGGACGTCCTGCTCCACAGCGTCCGCTACAACGCGATGTTCTATCCCCTGATCGAAATCTTCAGCGCCCTCACGATCGGAATCACCCTATGGTACGGCGGAAAGCTGATCTTAAGCGCGACGCTCCTCCCGGGAGTCGTGGTGGCGTTCATCCAATATATCCAGCGCATGTACCACCCGATCCGGGACATCGCCGACAAGTACAATATCATGCAGGCGGCCATGGCCTCCGCCGAGCGGATCTTCACGCTGTTGGATACCCCGGAGACCATTAAAAATCCGCCCAGACCCAAGTCGCCGCAGCGGCTCGAGGGAGAGGTGACGTTCGATAACGTTTGGCTTTCCTATTATCCCGGAGAGCCCGTGCTTAAGGGAATCTCTTTCAAAGTGGAGCCGGGGGAAAAGATCGCGCTGGTCGGGGCGACCGGAGCCGGCAAGACGTCGATCATCTCGGCCCTCTTTCGATTTTATGAAATCGAGCGCGGGCGCATTTTGGTGGACGGCGTCGACATCCGGGAATGGAACAAGCAGGAGCTGCGCCGCCACCTGGGCCTCGTCCTTCAGGATGTCTTCCTTTTCTCCGGCGACATCGCTTCCAATATCACGTTGGGAGACCCGCGCGTAAGCGTCCAGCGCATGATCGAGGCCTCGAACAAAGTCCGGATCGCTCCCTTCATCGAGCGGCTGCCGGATCGATACCAGGAGCCGGTCCAGGAACGAGGCGCCACCCTGTCCCAGGGACAGCGCCAGCTCCTCTCATTCGCCCGCGCCCTGGCCTTCGATCCCAGGATTCTCATCCTGGACGAAGCCACGAGCTCCGTGGACACGGAAACCGAATTTCTCATTCAGGAAGCCCTGAGAGAGCTCTTCAAGGACCGAACTTCCCTGATCATCGCCCACCGCCTGTCCACCATCAAGCACGTGGACCGCATCCTGGTCATCCACAAGGGAGAGATTCAGGAGGAAGGCAGCCACCAGTCGCTGCTCGACCGCAAAGGAATCTATTCCCGCCTCTACGAGCTCCAGTACCGCACTCAGGAGAACGGAGCCAATTGACAATGCTTTCTGGGGGAACTATCTTTAATCGCAAATCACAATCCCACTGAGGATTCGCAAATGCCCATCTACGAATACCACTGCCAAAAATGCGGCATCATCGAGATTACGCAAAAAATCACCGATAAGGCGCTGAGCCGCTGCCCGAAATGCAAAGGAAAGATCAAGAAACTCATCTCCCATACCTCGTTCCAACTCAAAGGAACCGGTTGGTACGCCACTGACTACGCCCGTAAAGACAGCAAAGACAGCAAAGACACCGGGCCCACGGAAAAAAAGACCCCGGCCGCGGAGAGTAAAAGCGACAGCCAGCCGGTCGCGGAAAAGTCTTCCAGCGAGAAGAAGACCGCGAAACCGGCGGCTTCCGGCTCCTCCGCCGATTAGATCTCCCTGGATAGACGATTTGACGCCCGCCTGGGCGGTCTCATACCCATAATCCGTCGGTAAACTTGCACCACCTTGGCAACCCTGGCCGTCGAGAAGGCGGCGGGTGCAAGGTGGAGTAAGGGGTCGCACCGGAGCGTACGAGCAAAGGTCGTGAGGATGCGAGCCCGAAGCGACAACGCGGCAAGCGCCCCTTATCGACGGATCAGGGTCATACCTGGCATTTGGCAGTCTTTTCGGCTATAGAAAAACAACTCACTATAAAAGGAGGATGTTAAAATGGCGGAAGGGATTTCTACTATCGTTCCGGCCGATGATCCCGCGTTGGTTACGGAAACGGTCCAATATCCGGGCAAAGCCGGGAGCGTCAAGGCCTACGTCGCGCGTCCCAAAGACGGCGGCAAGCGGGGGGCTGTGATTGTCATCCACGAGAATAAGGGGTTGAACGATCACATCAGGGATGTCGCGCGGAGATTTGCCAAGGAGGGTCTGGTCGCCTTAGCTCCGGACCTGCTCTCCCGGGCCGGAGGCACGGACCAGTTCAAGAGCGCGGATGACGCCACTCAGGCGATCGGCAAGTTGACCAAAGACGGAGTCGTCGAGGATCTCGCCAGCGCGGTGGACTATCTCAAGAAGCAATCATTTGCGAATGGCCGGGTCGGCGTGGTGGGATTTTGCTGGGGCGGCGGGCAGTCGCTCAATTTCGCCACCAAGTCGAAGGAGCTGAACGCCGCCGTAGTCTACTACGGCCGGAATCCGGATCCTCTGGACGCAGTGCAAAACATCAACTGTCCCATCCTGGGCAACTACGGCCAGGATGATCCCAACATCGTCGCGGGAGTAGAGCCGCTCAAGGAAGCGGTGAAGAAGTACGGAAAGAGCGCCGATCTGAAGGTCTACCCCGGAGCGAAGCACGCCTTCAACAACAATACCAATCCGGAGCGATATCACCCGGAAGCGTCCAAAGACGCCTGGACAAGGACCGCCGGCTTCTTTAAGAAAAACTTGGCTGCGTGAGGAAAGAGGCCCGCGGCGCGGATCTAGAATCCCGCCGCGGGCCCGACTTCATTTCTTTTCCAGCTCGGGTCTTTCGCCGATCGCGGTTCGGGCGACGGAAGGCGTGATAAGATAGGGTCCCTCGACGGAGTTCTTCCACATCTGCCGGGTGATTTCGACGTTGCCGCCGGTAACGATAAAGGAGGCGGCGCCGCCAATCAAGCCCGACAAGACCGATATGGCCTTAGCGGGAATGGCCACCGTATTCCCCAACGTGAGACCGACCGCCATCCCGGCCCCCTCTATCGGGTCGACGGCAAATAAGGGAAGTGGGGAGGATAAGACAAACACGAGCAGCGACGCGGCAACGATCGAGCGAGATTTTTTTGAAAAGAAGTCCATAGTTCTACCCTTTCAAAGAAGAAAATAACCTTGTGCGCAGCCGGTTGGCGCTATCTTTTGGATTCCAATAGCGGCGCATGCCGAAGTAGTAACAACATCCCTCGCTGTCCAAGTCGTTATTGAAAACCCTCAGGTTGCCGTCTTGGAAACGAATGCGGACTAGGCAGGTGCCTCCGGGGACCGTCGAAGTCATCACTTCCTCGACCGTGCCGATCCCCCACTGCCCGTAATGGTTGTGACTGACTTCTTCCCCCACTCGCAAGAAGAGACGTTTTCTCTCTCCCATGATCTGACCATAACAGGCTTCATTATTTAGATCAATCCGTGGAAAAATTTCAGAAGCAAAAGTCAGAGTTTCCGCAGCGGCGCTTCGACGAAATCTCGTCTTTCCTCGTCCCACGCATAGGCGCGGAGCTCCCGCACCGTCCGATCGTATACGGAGATCACGATCTGGACACTGCCGGGATAGACCGGCTCCCCGAAGGGACTCGCGAAGGCCTTATCTTCCGCGGAAAAGTACGCCGCGTGGTTCGGATGGGAATGGTAGAACGCCTTGACGGCCGCGCCAGCGGCCTCCGCCTTCCTCAGAATTTGTTCCAGCTCCTTGGGGTCCATGGCATAAGCCGTCTTTGCATCCCGCGGGTAGGTTCCCGGATCCAGGGCATGCAGCTCGTTCTGGCGGTTGGTGCAACGGCGAACGGCTTCCGTCCTCCCATCGAAGAGGATCACCCCGCAGCATTCTTCGGGGAAGGTCTCGACGGCGTGGCGGACGATTTCTTGCCACGCCGCTTGAGCCAGGGTTGTCTCACTGAGCCGGGACGTCATCGGGCGGATTCTCTCCTGAGCGACCAGCCTTACCATATGCGGCAGAAAACCCAAGAGCGCCCTGATCCGTCGATAAGGGGCGCTTGCTGCGTTGTCGCTTCGGGCTCGCATCCTCACGTACTGGTCTTGTACGCTCCGGTGCGATCCCTCGCTCCGCCTTGCACCCGCCGCCTTCTCGACGGCCAGGGTTTCCAAGGTGTTGCAAGTTTACCAACGGATTATGGCCGTGAGCGTCGATTATGGAGGGTCAGGATCTAGGAGGGATTCTAGCGCGATTGCTCGGACTCTTTCCAGCCCGCACGCCGGATCCGGAAAGGCTGCCGGAGGTCCTCGTAATTGGAAAGAACTCTCTCCGCATAATCGAGGGAAATCGGTTCATCTTCTTCCAACCGGCTCTGGACTCTGGTGGGTCCCCAGTTATAGGCAGTCAGAGCCAACTCCATATTCTTAAATCTTTTCTTTAAGGAGCCCAGATAAAAGATTCCTAGTTTGACGTTAAGAATGGGATCGTCCAGGCTTTTTGCCCCTTCCCAGTCTTCGAGGAGCTCCGCCTGACCGGCGAGGTGATCCCCCACAAAGGGACGGATCTGCATCAGCCCCCTGGCCCCATATGGGGAAGTCGCCTGATGGAGAAAGCGGCTCTCCACGTCAATGACAGCCAGGACCAATATGGGATCGATGGAAAATTTCTTGGCCTCGGTCGAGATGGTTTCTGCCAGGCCCCATATGGAACTCTCACTGACCCCTTTTCGTTTCATAATGGAGTGGATTTTAATGATCTCCTCCCTTAGAGGTGCTGGCTTCACCAACACCTCCACCCAATACATCCCCCCCGTAATCGGGGAGTAGTTGGGGAAAAACCCGCACAGGAGCGCGATTTTGATGGCAAGGAACCATCTAAATAGCTGAAAATACTGAATGTTTTTAAATATCCCCATTAAAGAGTCTTCGGCTAACCCCACTGAAACCTGGCCTTCGACTATCAGATTAGGGTGGGGCTGTCAAACGCAAAAAAGGGGTCACCAAGCGATGAAATTTCCCCTCGTGCTGATGTTTCGATCCAGCTCTATTTAGTAGTCAGCTTGAAGTGTCAGCCGGATTACTAGTGGTAATGGGGTTCTGAGATGTTTGAAGAGTCTATCGGACTCGCTAGTCGATGACTCCCTCTTCGACCAGGGCTTGGTATTCCCCTTCCGCCATCCCGAGAAGCTCCTTGTAGAAGGTCGGGTTATGCTCCCCAAGGAGGGGATCTCGACGGGAAGGGCCGGGGCGGCTCTTGGTAAGAGTAAAGGGTGGGCGCTGGTAATGCATTTTACCGATCTCCGGATGCTCGAGCTCCACCCATTGCCCGCGCTGGGTAAGCTGGGGGTCGCTGTAGATGTCCTTCATCGCGTTGATTACGCCGGCCCTGACCCCGGCCGCCTGAAGCCGTCCGGTCAACTCCTGGGCCGTAAATTGAGAAGTCCACGCCCCTACCTTTTGGTCCAGCTCGTCTTCATGCCTCTTCCGCGCCTCATGGGAGGCAAAGCGCTCCTCCTTAGCCCAGGCCGGGTCGCCCATCTCCCGGCGTAGCGCCTGCCACTCCGTGTCCGTCGAAACGCTGAGGACGCACCAATTGTCTTCCCCTTTACAGGGATAGGCGCCATGAGGAGCCGCATGGGGATCGCGGTTGGCGTTCCGGCCGGCCGCTCGTCCATTGACCTTGTAGTCCAGGAGTATCGGTGCGAGGAACTGAAGACCCGTTTCGTACTGGGCGGTGTCGATGTATTGGCCTTCACCGGTCCGGTCCCGATGGTCCAGAGCGGCCAGGACGGCGACCGCGCCGTAGGCCACGGCGATGTAGTCGATGTAAGGACCATAGAGAATCTGAGGCGGGCCATCGGGATAACCCGTGAGGTGCGTAAAACCCGCCAATGAGGAGAGCTGGGAACCGAACCCGGCATGATGGGCATGGGGGCCGCTCTGCCCGAGATTGGAGGTACTCAGCATAACCAGATCGAGGTTCACTTCCTTGAGAGCCTCGTAACCCAATCCCAGGCGCCCGATCGTCCCGGGACTGAAATTTTCGACGACCACATCCGCCCAAGTGGCGATCCTTTTGGCCAGCTCCGTGGCCTTGGGCGCCTTCTTGAGGTTTAAAGTGATGTCGAGCTTATCGTTATTGCAGAGGGCAAAAAGGCCGGAGCGATTGAGACCGTGGATATTGTCTTTGTAGGGAGGATAGTGGGTGCGAAAACCGTCGGGGCGGGTCCGGGACTCGACGTGGACCACCGTTGCGCCATGATCGGCCAGATGTTTGCCGATCACGGGGCCGGCCGCATAGGCCGCGAACTCTACGATCTTGACACCTTTAAGGGCTTCCATAAATCAATCCCGCTCGCGCACTGAAGAATGTCTGTCGGCCGGTCTGGGGGTCTCTCGAAGGGCCGATGCACTCGATTGAGGGGGCTCGAGCGTTTCTTCGTTTGAAGCGTAGTACGCGCGTATTGCATCGGACCGGAGAGAGACCTTCAGACCGGCGCTCATTTCCATTACCCTAAATGACTCCTTCCATCTCGAGCTTCTTGAGCTCCTCTTTTTTCATTCCCATTTCCCCGCAGTAAATTTCTTCATTGTGCTCGCCGATCAGGGGAGCCCGGCGCCAGATTTTACATGGGGCTTTGCTGAATTTGGTAAAGCCGCCCGGGTAAATCAAAGAAGCTCCCAGCTCGGGATGGTCGATCTCCTGCCAAAAATTCCGCGCCTCCAGTTGAGGATCCCGGAAGATCTCCTCGACGGTCGCCACCGGGTAGCCCAGCATCTCCCTCTGGGTGACCGCGGCAAAAAACTCCTCTTTGGTCACCCCGAGGAAGAACCTGCCGATGGGCTCTTCCATCCGGTCGATCTCCTCCTGCTTCACTTCGGCGATATTGAAGGACTTCCAGTCCTTCTTCTTGAGAAACTCCGGGGCCATCCCTTTGCTCTCCATCCACGCCACCAATGCCTGATTGGTCTTCTTGCCGGCTTCTCCCCCATAGATAATAAAATTGAGATAGCCGTCCTTACAGGGCCAAAAGACGCGCATCTTCGCGCCGGTGATGCTACGGCCGGTCATGAAAGAGCCTGCCCTTTTCTCGAGCTGCCGGTTCAAGTCCCAAAACGTGTGGGCATGGGAGAAGGCCCAGAGCATCGAGGCCTGAGCGGAGACGTCCACCTGCTGTCCTTCGCCGGTGCGCTGGCGGTGGATGTGAGCGATGAGAGTACCCATGGCGGCGTAGGAAGCGGTCCACTGGTAGGATTGAGGAAAACTGACTCGCAAGGGAGGTTTGCCGGGATCACCGGTGAGTGACATGCAGCCGCTCATCGCCATGATCTCGATATCCGACGCCTGGAACCGACTGTAAGGTCCGGTTTGGCCGAAGGGTGTGATGGAAGTCAGCACCAGCCTGGGCTGAATCCGGCTGAGATGGGAATATCCCAACTGAAGCTGGTCCAAATAACCCGGCGGAAGGGACTCTATCACGAAGTCCGCCCCGGCCACGAGCCGGCGGAAGATTTCCCGGCCTTTGGCCGAATCAAGCTTTAAGGTAACACCGCGCTTGTTGTTGTTGAAGCCGAACCAGTAAAGGCTCTTCTCCGGATGGGGACGGTCGCCGTAGAAGGGACCCAGCATCCGCGCCGGATCTCCCCCGGGCCGTTCTGCTTTGACGACATCCGCCCCCAGATCACCCAGGATCTTGCCGCAGAGAAACCCAAGCTCATCGGTGAGATCCAGGACCCGGAAGGGAGAGAGGAGGCCCGCGCGTTTTTCTTGATCCGCCATCTCCGTCTCGTTAAAAAAAAGGGCAGGGAATCGCCCTGCCCTTTTTCACTTTCTTCGGGTTGAGGACTACCTTCCCGTCCGCGCCAGTGAAAGGACCCATCCCTTCATCCGCGCCTTTGCGTTCTGGATGTCCTTCTCGCTGAAAAAATTCTTGAGGTCGACCTTGTCCACCGCGTAGACCGGGCGCATGAAGTCGCTCTCATAGCCGAAAGGAACGGTGGCGTCAATGCCCATTCCCCCCTCGAACATGGTGTTCGAAGCGGTCCACTCCTTCTCGCCGGCGGTCATACGCTCGGCCGGCATGAAGGTCTGTCCGCGGCCGCCGGGCAGCGGGTTGATGATGTCGGCCTTGGGATTCACCCGGGTCGTGAGACACCACATGACGTCGTCCATGTCGTAGAGATCGGTGTCCTCGCTCACGGCGATGACGAGCCGCGAGCCCTGAGAGGTGGCGAGAATGGCGGCCATGAAGTTGCGCTGCCAGCCCTCGTCGATCCTGCTCCGCTTCTTTACCTGGATGATCGCGCCGCCCCAATCGGTCATGCAGTAGGGAATGTTCACGTCCTGG
>Ga0184640_10000452_pt1 | contig 10786 bp, 6 predicted proteins | sample PLM31_200_b2_FD_133161 | JGI IMG/M metagenome (GOLD analysis project Ga0184640, IMG submission 133161) | Groundwater sediment microbial communities from an aquifer in East River, Colorado, USA - PLM3-1_200_b2 | ecosystem: Environmental > Terrestrial > Soil > Riparian zone | place: USA: East...
AGCAGGTCGTTGACGGCGGGCGCCGCACCCTTGTACGGCACGTGCAGCAGATCCACCCGCGCCTCGGCCTTGAGCAGCTCGCACGCGAGATGCGTGATGCCGCCCGCGCCCGCGGAGCCGAAGTTGATCTTTCCCGGGTTCGCCTTGGCGTAAGCGACGAGCTCGGGCAGGCTCGTGACCGGCAGCGACGGATTCACCACGATGACCTCGGGGACCTTAACCACGGTGGTGAGCAGCGCGAGGTCCTTCTGCGGGTTGAAGGGCATGGTCGAAAGCGCGAACGGCGCCATCGCGACGGACCCCTGATTGTTGAACCCCAGCGTGTAGCCGTCGGGCGGAGCCTTGGCCACCGCGTCGATGCCGAGGACGCCGCCCACGCCGCTCTTGTTTTCGACGATCACCTGCTGACCGAGGCCGGCCGTCAGGGCCTGTGCGAAGGTGCGCCCGAAAATATCCGCCGGGCCACCAGCCGGGAACCCCACGATCAGCCGCACCGGCCTGGACGGATAGGACTGGGCGAGGGCGGTGCCGGCCGCGAGCGCCGCCGTCGCGCAGATGAGGAGCCGCGTCAGCATCTTCATCGTTTTTCCTTGTCGAGGGTGTGCGTAGCGCCGCGCCGGATTCTGAAATGGTCGGCGGGCGCAGGTGAAGCCCGTAGCTACGATAGCAGCTATGGGCGTTCTCTACCTCCCTCTGCGCCGTCACGACCCCCTGCGCTGCTTGGACTGCGGCTGCATCTCGGAATACCCGGCCGCAGCCTGCCTGACATCAGGCGGGAAGTCCGACATCTCCTGCACCTGGCGAACCTCGATCACTTCGTTCTCCGAAGCGGGGCAGCGCGACGCCCATTCAACCGCCTCTGCCTTCGACTTCACCTCGATCATCCAGTAGCCGCCCACGACTTCCTTCGTCTCGATGAAGGGCCCGTCGGTCACCTTGGCCTTCCCTCCGGGGAACGAGACGCGTGCGCCCGGACGCTCCCCAGTCTTGACCGGGCACTCGCGCAATTGCGACTCGCCGACGACTCGCTCGTGTCCCGATGGAGTGCTATCCGGGAGAAGGGGCGTCCGTTGCGCTTATGCGCTTGGCCCACCGGTCATATTCCATTTGCAGCGGCGAAGCGTATCGTGGGCAGGATCGGGCCGCATGCCACCGGCATCGGCGCGCACCCGAGGAGCGAAGGAACCATGAAGCGAGCCGCATTCGTCGTCGCAACCCTGGTCGTCGGCGCGATCGCCGCCGCTGCGGTGGTGTCGAAGGATCATCAGTCTTCCGGGACGACGATTGTCGCCCAGGCGACCCCGCCCGCCGCCGCGCCGCCGGCGGCGGCCGCGGCGAAGCTCCCGGACAACCCCGGCTTCTACGCCGGCGAGGCGGGGATGTCGCCCTCGGAGCGCGCCGGGCGCGAGATCTGGTACAAGGCCACCGCCGGCAACGCGCGCTTCCACACCTACGTCTTCCAGCAGCGCATCGGCGTGATGGTCGACTGGTTCCGGGTCCTGCGCGCGGACCAGCGCGAGGACCGCTTCGCCGCCTACGGCCTGATGAACGACCCGGGCTGCTGCAAGCCCGGCGCCGACGGCTGCCCGGCGAAGAGCCTCGACGAGACGTACGGCTTCGACTGGTGCCCGGGCGACGACGAGCTGCTGAAGTTCGTCGGGAAGGACGGCTACCGCGACCCGGCGTGCGACTTCCGCGACGCGCCGAACGACCCCAAGGACGTCCACAGCGCAACGAAGGATCAGCGCCACTCGCCCTGCGACCTCGCGTTCGGCACGTCGACCGGCGCGCTCGGGTTCCGCAAGTTTCCCAACCCGCGCTTCGACCGCGACCGCTGGGTCAAGTTGAACGGCGCCGCCGGGACCTGGGAGGCCTACCGCAAGACGCTCTCGAGCGATCCGAAGTCGGGCGACGCGCATGTGCGCCGGCTCGCCGACGGCTCGATCGAGCCGCCCTACCTGATCGGCACGTCCTGCGGCTCCTGCCACATCGCGTTCGACCCGCTCAACCCGCCCAGGGACCCGGCGAACCCGCAATGGGAGAACCTCAAGGGCGGGATCGGCAACCAGTACCTGCGCATCTCCGAGCTGCTCGGCTCCGGGATGCCCTACGCGTCGCTCGAGTACCAGGTGTTCTCGCACGCGCGCCCCGGGACGTCCGACACTTCGGCGATCCCGACCGACCGCGTCAGCAACCCGGGCACCATCAACGCGCTCATCAACCTGCACCAGCGCCCGAAGCTCCCCGACGAGGACGTCATCAAGTGGCGCAAGGTCGCGGCGTGTCCCGCGACGCTGGCCGAGGGCACGAAGTGCTGGTGCGAGCCCGGCCGCGACGGCAAGTGCTGGCTGAAGTCGCGCGGCAAGGAGGAGGTCCATCACATCCTCAAGGGCGGCGAGGACTCGATCGGCGCGCTCGAGGCGATCCAGCGCGTGTACTTCAACATCGGCTCGTGCTCCGAGCAGTGCTGGGTCAATCACCTGACGGACCTGCGCCAGCTCGACCCGCAGGCGCGCAACTTCGGCCAGTCGCCGTTCGACATCGGGCAGTGCCGCCGCGACTGCCCCAACTTCCGCGCGATCGAGGACCGGCTGCCCGACATCGCGGCGTTCCTGTTCTCCAAGGAGAACCATGCGACCGATCTCGCGGTCGCGCGCCATAACGAGCTGAAGGCGAAAGGCGCCAACGCGTCCTACACGCAGGACAACCTGGTCGCCGAGCTCGACCGGCAGTTCGGCCGCGGCGCGGTCGCGCGCGGGCGCGAGGTGTTCGCGACCACCTGCGCGCGCTGCCACTCGAGCATCCCGGAGTCGGCGGGCGGGGCGTTCAAGAACCGCGATTTCCGCGCGCTCGACGAGAAGACCGGCCTCCGGCGCGACTGGCTCGGCAACGACCAGGCGACGCTCGTGAGCGGGGTCGGCACGTACCGCTGCCGCGCACTGCACTCGAACCACATGGCAGGCCACGTGTGGCAGGAGTACGGGTCGGAGACGCTGCGCGCGCGCGCCGCCGACCCGAACGTGAAGGAGCCTGCCGACGGCGGCCGCAGCTACTACCGCAACATCTCGCTCGTCAGCCTGTGGGCCCACGCGCCGTTCATGCACAACAACGCGCTGGGCCCCGAAATTTGCGGCCAGCCGAAGAACGCCGAGAACATGTTCTACCGCTCGCCGTACGTCGACCGGCAGACGAAGGAAACCCTCCCGCCGGAGAAGGCCCCGGCCTGCTGGCCGTACGACCCGAGCGTCGAGGGCCGGTTCAAGCTCTACGTAGCGTCGATGGAGGAGCTGCTGAGCCCCGGCAAGCGCGTCCCGAAAATCACCCGCTTCGACGTCGACGTGCCGCTGCCGGTGGGTCTGCGCACCGTGGAGGACGGCAAGGAAAAGCAGCTCGTCGGGATGACCGTCGTGCTGCCGAAGGGGATGAACACCGCCGGCCTCGGCAACTTCGACCACAAGGCGTTCGTGCGTGACCTCCTCGAGCTGAAGCTGCGGCCCGACGCGCTGAGCGGCCGTCTCGCCAAGCAGTTCGGCGCCGACGAGGCGAAGACGCTCGCCGCCGAGCTGCAGTCGGTCGCGGCGGAGCTGCGCAAGGCCCCCGACCGGCCGATCGAGACGATGCGCAAGCACCGCAAGCTTGTCGAGTTCTACGCGAGCTGCACCGCCGACGTCGAGAACGACGGCCACACCTTCGGCGAGGACCTGCCCGAAGCCGACAGGAAGGCGCTGATCGCCTTCCTCGCGACGCTGTGAAGGAGGAGACCGCAATGAGTTCGCCACGCCGCATCGCCTTCACGCTCGGTCTCGCTGCGGGCCTCGCCGCCACGCTCGCCGGCTGCGACGCTATCAACAACCTGCTGCATCCGCCGCCGGACATCAAGTTCGCGCCGGCCGGGGAGGCCTACGCCGCGAAACCCGACTTCGCGGTGGTCGAGCACGACTTCCCGCTGTCGACCGCGGAGCTCGCGAAGCTCACGCCCGGCAACATCGTCAACTACAGCCAGGAGCAGCTCGACCAGATCTACGCGCGGCTCACCGCCGGCCCGATCCCCGACGGGCCGTTCGACGGCAACCTCGTGTTCCCGATGGGCGCGAGCGGCGACCGCCGCCTGGCCGAGATCGTCGGCGGGCTGCCCGGCTTCGCGGTCGAGCTGAAGCTGCACCGCGTCGAGGACCTCGGGCGCCTGCTGTGGAAGGGCAAGGTGTTCTACCGCGACGACCGGGTGCTGCGCAATCGCATCGACGACCTCACGGTCCTCAAGCCGATCGTCGACAACCCGGACTCGGTGCCGAAGATCACGGTCAACGGCAAGGACCAGTGGCTGCTCTTCCCGGCGCGGCTGTACTGCGGGCAGAGCCTGCTCGACGGCCGCCGCGAGTCGATCATCATCGACTACTTCTTCTCCGACGGCCTGCCCGGCTACCGCCAGAAGCCCGATTTCCTCGCCGGCCGGAACGGCATCCAGGTCCGGGACGAGGTCCGAATGGTCCGTCCCGGCTTCTACCTCGGCCGCGCCTACGTGGGCCGCGTGTTCCTGCTCAACTTCACGCTCTACAGCAAGGACATCGCCGAGCGCGACGGCGCGGCGTTCCAGAAGGCGGGCGCCGTGAAGGAAGACTGCTGGCCGGGCACGCAGGCGCGCCAGGTCGTCGCGGCGAAGTAGGACACGATGCGCGGCGCGGTCATGGCGACGATCGCGACTGCCCTGCTCGCGTTCCCGGTCGCGCCGCGCGCCGCGGACGCGCCGGCGTGGGCCGTGAACCCCGCCGCGCCCGGGCCCGATGCGCCGCCGGCGGGGCGCTCGCTGTTCGACTTTGTGGTCACGCGCGAAGCTGGCGGAAAGCGGGTCTATGACCTTCCGTTCCCGTTCGCGGCGCTGGTGCAACGCGTCGCCGAGGGGGCCGGTTGCGCCGGCCGCGAGCCGTGCGTGAGGCAGGTGCTCATCCCGCTCGGCCGCTCGCTCCAGCGCACCGCGGCCTCACCGGAGTTCTTCAGGCATCCACGGGTGGTGGCGGCGATCGAAGGCGAGGCCGCGCGGGGCAGCGCGCCGCTCGCGAAGGACCGGCTCTACCTCGGCTACCAGGAGAAGTCGAACGTCGTCGAGGTGATCAGCTGGAACGAGGCCGCGGGCCGCTTCGAGTTCCAGATCGTGCGCGACTATCGCGCGGGGGGAACGCCGGAGGTCGTGTACGCGCGGCGCGCCGTGTGCGCCGCCTGCCATCAGAACCTCGCGCCGATCTTCCCGCGCCAGGTCTGGGAGGAGACCAACGCCAACCCGCGCATCGCCGCGGCGATCAGCGCCGCTCACGGCGCTCCCGCGGCTTACGGGGTTCCCATCCGCCGCGGCGTCGACATCCCGAACGCGATCGACGAGGCGACGGAGCGCGCGAATCTCTACGGCGTCACCCAGCTCCTCTGGCGCGAGGCCTGCGGCGACGGGGCGGCCGGCGCGCGCTGCCGCGCGGCGGCGACGGGGGCCGCGCTCCAGTATCGACTGAGCGGCGACCGCGCTTTCGACGAGTCGTCCGCCGAGTGGCGCGACGGCTTCCTCACGCCCTTCGCGCACACCTGGGCGGCGCGTTGGCCGGCGGGCCTCGCGATCCCGAACCCCGACGTGCCGAATCGCGACCCGCTGCCGCCCGAGGGTGCGCCGCGCGTCGCCGGCCTCGCGCTCGCGCACGTCCCGGCCCGCTTCGAGCCGCTCGCGCCGCGCCCGCCGCTCGAGACCTGGAGCGCAGGCTCCGCGGCGACTGCCCGCCGCTTCGTGGCCGGGCTCGCCGGACACATCGCGGACGCCGACGTGCGCGCGCTCGACGAACGGCTCGCCGCGCGCGGGGCGGCGGCGACTCGCCGCTACGAGGCGCCGTGCGAGATCGCATGGAGCGGCGCGGCGGTGCGCTTCAAGTGCGTGAGCGCCGATGCGGCGGCGCCGGAGTCGATGCGGCTCGCCGGACAGGTCACGCTCGCCGGGGGGCGGGTTGTGGGCGGCGATGTCGCCGCGGCGGTCGTTGCGGGGGCGGAGCCGCTCCAGCATCTCGAGGTGAAGTCGGGCGCGTTCGATCCCGGTGCGGGCCGGCTCGCGATCGCCCTCGCCACGCGCGGCCTCAACGCCCGGCTCGCAGACGGCGCGGCGATCACGGGCATCGAGTTGCGCTGGCGGCCGGGCGATGCGACCCGGCGCGGCGCCGCGCGCGAGGTCTCCGCGACCGCGACGCTCTCCGCCCGCGACGACTTCGCCGCGGTCCGGGAGGCGCTGTCGGCCGTCGCGGCCGATGGGCACGGCGCGTTCGGCGCGCAACCGTTCGGCCGCGCGCGCGTGCTGCCGGCGCTCTTCGCGCGGCTCGGCCTACCGGCGCGCGAGTGGTGCTGCGACGACGCGACGGGCCTTCCCCGCGTCGCGGTCGAGCCCCCGGAGCCGGCGCTGCCCGACTCCGGGCCCGCGAAGACTTTCGCCGCCTTCTATCCGGCGTGCGCGAGCTGCCACGCGACGGCTGAGGTCGCGCCGCCAAACTTCCTCGCCGGCCCGGGCGACCGCGTCGCCGCGGCCGTGCAGCACTGTGCGCCGCGGATCTACGTGCGGCTCGCGCTGTGGCGCATCGCGCCCGAGGCGCGCGACAAGACCCCGATGCCGCCGCCGTTCCCGTCGACCCGCGCGGCGCCGCACGCGCCGCCGGCGTCGGTCGCGAGCCTCGAGCGCGCGGCGGCGGCGCTCGTGCGCGCGGAGACCGGCGCGGAGCCGCAGCTCGAGCGCCTGCTCGCGAACGGGTACGAGGGGTTGCGGCCCTGCCTGCCGTGAATCGTGAATCGAAAATCGTGAACGGAAGAGACCCACCATGAACGCGAGCGAATCCAAGGACCGGTCGTACCTGGACTGGCTGATGCAGCGACGCTGGGCGCGCTGGCTCACTGTCCTGCTCGTCCTGCCGACGCTCGCCCTGATCGGCGTCGCGATCTACGGCGCGATGCTGCTGACCGAGGACGAGGCGGTCGAGTACGGCGACATCAGGGAGCACTTCAAGTACGGCTCGACGGGCGGGGAGCGCGCGTCCGGATTCCCCTACTGGATCTTCCAGGCGATGCCGCAGGTGTGCAGCCGGCATCTGCCGGGCGGCTATGCCTCGCTCGGGTTCATCTTCGAGGACGGCCGGGACCTGCCGGTCGGCATGTCGCAACGCCGGTACCAGGGCATCGACCGCACCTTCCTCAACTGCGCCGTCTGCCACGTGAGCACGGTCCGGAAGTCCCCCGACGACAAGCCGGAGATCGTGCTCGGCATGCCGGCGAACACGTTCAACCTCTTCGGCTTCCAGCGGTTCGTCTTCGATTGCGCCCGCGACCCGCAGTTCTCGACCGAGTACGTCGTGCCCGAGGTCGACCGCCTGATGCGCGCGAAGGGCGAGCGCCTCGGCCTGCTCGACCGCTACGTCGTGTATCCGCTCGCCGTGATGATCATGCGCGAGCGGCTGCTGATGCTGCGCGGGCGCCTCGAGCCGCTGCTCCAGCACACCGAATGGGGCCCGGGACGGACCGACACCTTCAACCCGAACAAGATCCTGTTCAACTTCCCGCTGGACCAGCTGCCGGAGCGCGAGCGGCACGCGCCCGTCGATTTCCCCTCGATCTGGCTGCAGGAGCCGCGCAAGGGGATGCAGCTCCACTGGGACGGCAACAACATCATGGCCGAGGAGCGGAACAAGAACGCCGCGTTCGGCACCGGCACCACGCCGCCGACGATCGACCTCGCGGCGATCGGGCGCCTGGAGAAGTGGCTCCTGACCGAGAAGCCGCCGGGCTATCCCTATCCGATCGACGCGGCCCGGTCCGGGCGCGGCGAGAAAGTCTACAAGCAGTACTGCGCCGCGTGCCACGGCGCGAGCGGACGCGAGTTCGCCGCGCCGCCGGAGTCGAAGGCGCGCGAATGCGTCGACCCGAGCGGGTCCGACGACGCGCTCTACGCGCCGCAGGTCGGCAAGATCACGCGCATCGAGGAGATCGGCACGGACCGCCGCCGGCTCGATTCCTACTCCTACGAGCTCGTGGTGCACCTGGGCACGGTCTACGCCGGCTACCCGCACCGCTATTGCCATTACCGCAAGACCTTCGGCTACGCCAACATGCCGCTCGACGGCGTGTGGCTGCGCGCGCCGTACCTGCACAACGGCTCGGTGCCGACACTGCGCGATCTGCTCGAGCCCGCCGCCAAACGGCCCGCGCTGTTCTATCGCGGCAACGACGTCTACGACCCGGTCCGAGTGGGGTTCGCCTCCGGGCGCGCGGGGGAGGGCGGGCGCAAGTTCTTCCCGCACGACACGTCGAAGCCGGGCAACTCGAACGCGGGCCACGAGGGCAAGCGCTACGGCACCGAGCTTTCCGCCGATGACAAAGACGCGCTCGTCGAGTACCTGAAGACGTTCTGAGAGGGCACCATGGACGCAGCGCTCAAATCGATCACAGGCCCCAAGCACCGCCGGCTCAAGATCGCGCTCGCCGTGAGCGTGCTTCTCGTCGCCTTCGGCGCCTGGTTCGGCTGGTACAAGTTCTTCCGCGAGGAGCCGCAGCCCGACTGGATCACGCAGGACCCCGAGATGCGCTTCAAGTACGGCTGGATCGGCGCGGAGCGCGACGCCGGCATCCCGTACTGGATCTTCTACGTGCTGCCGCGGATGTTCCCGGAGAAGCTCCCCGGGCCCACCGGCCTCGCCTCCCTCGGCGTGTCGTGGGAGCAGGGGCAGGAGCTGCCGATCGGGTTCACGAAGAAGGTCGTCGGCTTTCCCCGCGTCGGCAACAACTGCGCCGCGTGCCACTCCGCTGCCTACCGGAAGAGCGCCGACGAGAATCCGACGTTCGTCAACGCCGGCGCCGGCCACACGCTGAACCTCGAAGCGTTCTTCCGCTTCGTCGTCGACTGCGCGAAGGACCCGCGCTTCAACGCGGACAACTTGATGACCGAGATCAACTCGGTGATCGACCTGCCCTGGATCGATCGCGTGATCTACCGGTTCCTGCTGATCCCGATCACGAAGAAGCGCCTGGTCGAGCGCGAGGCGCAGTTCAAGTGGCTCTATCACCCCGCGTTCCCGGACTGGGGCCGCGGGCGCGACGACGCGATGAACCTGACCAAGTACTTCATGATCGAGGCCCCGATGGACGACACCTTCGGCCCCACCGACATCCCGTCGATCTGGAACCTCAAGAAGTACGACGCCGAGGGCACGACCATGAACTGGTCCGGGGACAGCCACGACTCATACTCGGTCATCATCGACTCGGCCCTCGGCCTGCTCGGGGCCGCGCCGAAGTCGAACGACGAGTTCCTCGGCGAGGTGAAGTGGTTGCAGCAGTACCTGCGGGAGAAGCCCGCTCCCAAGTATCCTTTCCCGATCGACGCGACAATCGCCGCCGCCGGCAAGCCGGTGTTCGACGCGAACTGCGCGGGCTGCCACGCGAGCGAGAAGACCGGCAGGCGGATGCCGCTCGCGGCGGTCGACACCGATCCGGAGCGCATGCAGACCTGGAGCAAGGACAACGCCGTGGCCGCGAACAAGGTTGTGACCGGGTTCGGCATCCAGCGCAAGGGGCTGGTCGAGGCGCCGCTCGACGGCTACAACCCGCCGTTCCTCGACGGGGTCTGGCTGCGCGCGCCCTACCTCCACAACGGCTCGGTGCCGACGCTCCGCAACCTGCTCGATCCGCCCGCAAAGCGCCCGGCGGTGTTCTGGCGCGGGTACGACGTGTACGATCCGAAGGACGTCGGCTTCGACTGGAAGTCCGACGAGGCGAAGCGCGTTGGCACGAAGCACGACACGTCGTTGCGCGCCAACTCGAACCGCGGCCACGCGTTCGGCGTCGACCTGCCCGAGCGCGACAAGGATGCGCTGCTCGAGTACCTGAAGACCCTCTGACCGGCGGCGCTGCCGTGGCCCACATCTTCCTCAGCTACGCCAGCGAAGACCGCGACCGCGCGCGCGCGATCGCGGTCGACCTCGAGGCGCTGGGGTGGGCGGTGTGGTGGGACCACAGGCTGCAGGCCGGCAAGACCTTCGCCGGCGTCATCGAGTCCGAGATCAAGAAGGCGGGTTGCGTCCTGGTGCTGTGGTCGAAAGCCTCGATCTCCTCGCGCTGGGTCCGCGACGAGGCGAACGAGGGGCTCGAGCGCGGCGTCCTCGTGCCGGTGCTGATCGACGCGGTGGCGCCGCCGATGGGCTTTCGCAGCATCCACGCCGCCGATCTCATCGGGTACCAGGGCGACCCGACCTCGCCCGGCTTCCGCCAGCTCGTCTCCGACCTGACGGCGCTGCTGGCGCCCGCGGCCGCGCCGGTGCAGGCGCCGAAGCGGGTGGAAACCGACCGCGGCGAAACGGGCGTCGACTGGCGGAAGTGGCTGCGCCGGCTCGGCCCGGCCGCCCTCGGCCTCGTGATCGTCGGCGCCGGCACCTATGGGGTCACGCGCTACCTGGGCGGATTCGACCGCCGCACTGCCGAGTTCGAGTCGCGACAGAAGGCGTTCGACGACGTGCGCCGCCGCGCCGAGGAGGAGGCCGCGAAGCGCCAGGCCGAGCTGGACGCGAAGCAGCGGAGCTTCGACGAGAAGGCCCGGGCGGCGCAGGCCGAGGCGGCGCGGCGCGCAGAAGAGGAAGACAAGCGGCGCCTCGCGCAGGCCGAGTCCGAGCGCGTGCGCGCCGCAGCAGAGGCCGCGCGGAAGGCCGACGAGGAGAAGCGGCGGCAGGCGCCGAAGGTGCAGCCGAAACCCGTCGCGCCGCCCGCGCCCGCGCCGCAAGCCGCGCTC
>Ga0184640_10000453_pt1 | contig 10772 bp, 14 predicted proteins | sample PLM31_200_b2_FD_133161 | JGI IMG/M metagenome (GOLD analysis project Ga0184640, IMG submission 133161) | Groundwater sediment microbial communities from an aquifer in East River, Colorado, USA - PLM3-1_200_b2 | ecosystem: Environmental > Terrestrial > Soil > Riparian zone | place: USA: East...
CCGGGCGGGCCGATGATGAGGACGTGCTGCGAGCAGAGCAGGGCGGCGAGGGCGCCGTCGATGAGATCGCCCCTTTCCAGAAATGCCTGCTGAAGCTCTTCCCGGATCTTTCGGAGCTTCTCCTGTGGGCTCATGGACACAAAAACAAAATAGTTCTGAAGCGCCGTTCAGTCAAGGAGGATTGGGTTTCCATCAAGATTATGGTTCCTCGGGGAAAACCTTCCGGCCGGTAGCCGTCTGGAAAATCAAATGGCCTCGGGGGGACTGCCCCTCATCGGGAGCCGGTTTCGCGTCTCGTGTTTGACCGTGTGATCGCCAGCCGGAAGTCTCTTTCCGGCCCGATGCAATAGAGTCGTGTTTCATTGAACCTCCTCGTCCGGTGCATCGGTCCTTCAAGATCCTCCCGGCTGGCTGGGGGACGGAGCAGCAGGGATACCCGCCAAAGGACGAGGAGCGCTGTACAGCTCAGGCGCCTCGCGTAACGTTGGTGCTGGCTTGATATGTCATCGGCCAACCGTTAGATATGAGTTATGGTAGTCGCGGTGGTTTTGTCCGGCGGTGAGTCGCGGCGGATGGGGAGCCCAAAAGCGCTGTTGACCGTCGATGGGCAAACATTTATCGAGCGGATCGTCTCCGCGCTTCAGTCCACTAAAGTTGGAAAGATCGTGGTGGTCCTGGGCCACCATGCTAAGGAGATCGGCCCAAAGATCGAGCATCTTCCGGTCACGGTGGTCATCAACGACGATTATCAAAAGGGACAGCTCTCGTCTTTGGTTGCTGCGCTGGGGAGCCTCGGAAAGGCCGAGGAGGTGGATGGCGTTCTGGTTCATCTGGTCGATCATCCTTTTTTGCGCCCGTCTCTGGTCGATGAGATGATCGACCGCTTCTACGACTCGAAAAAGCTGATCGTCGTTCCGCGATACCAGGATCGGCGGGGCCATCCGGTGATTTTTTCCCGCAAGCTGTTTCCCGAGCTGCTCAGGGCGCCGCTCGATCAGGGGGCCAAGACAGTGGTGCACGCGCATCGGGACGAGACTCTGGAGATCCCAGTGGAAGACGAGGGTGTGATCGTCGATATCGACACCCGGGATCAGTATCTCGAACGGGTGGAGAAGCGGTAATGGCTGATTCGCTGCGCATCCTGGTTTTGTTCGACATCGATGGAACGCTGGTAGACTGCGGCGCCGCTTCGGGAAAAGGTTTTTCCAAGGCCTTTTATGAGGCCTTCGGCGTTCCCTGTCCGATCTTTGCCCCCGCGGATGTCGCCGGCTTTACGGACTCGGCCATTTTGGCGGAGGTCGTGAGCCGGCTCGGTTTGCAATGCGATGACTTTGAGCAGCGGCGGGCTTTGACCTTTGAAATCTACGCCCGCAATCTTGCCAGAGAATTTCAGACCCTGCCGCCCCGCGAGCTTCCGGGCGCCGCTTCCGCGGTAAGAGCCGTCCGCTCGATGCCCGGACTCGCCGTGGGGCTCCTCACCGGCTCGACCGCCGCCACCGCCCGCATCAAGCTCGAATCGGCCGGCATCGATTTTCGACAGTTTGTCTGCGGCGCCTATTCCGAGGACGCGGGCTCGCGCGAGGCGCTGCCCGCGGTGGCCCGCGCCCGGTTCGTCGATCTTTTTGGACAGGATCCCCAGCGAACCATACTGATCGGCGATACCCCTCTGGATGTCGAGGCGGCCCGCGCGAGCGGCTCCGATTTCATCGGCGTCACGACCGGCCATTACGACCGCGGGGCTCTTGAAAGAGCCGGTGCCGAGATCGTTCTCGACGATCTGACCAAGACCGAACCTCTTTGCCGCGCAATCGAGGAGCTGCGGCGTCGCTAGGGACCCCGCCCGCTTTTTCAGTCCACCACCGCTACGGCTTTGACTTCGATGAGAAGGTCCTCCCGCGCCAGGGCGGTGACGCCCACGAGAGGGGGACAGATTGATCTAGCGGATTTTTCAAAGGTAGCAGGGATGAAATCTTGCAAAGTGGTTTCAGATCGTCCTCTATACTCCCTTGACAAGTGTAACCCAACCGGTTACATACTTAGTAATTGATAAAAAGCTTCCGGCACAAAGGGCTTCAGAAGTTCTTTTTCGATGGGGCTAAGAAAGGGATTCAGCCCAAGCATGCGGAGAAGTTAGCCGATATCCTTGATCTGCTCGACGCTACCAGTGAGATTCGGGATATGAACTTTCCGGGGTCTGACCTGCATCCTTTGAAAGGCGATTTGCGAGGTTTTTGGTCAGTCAAGGTTTCAGGGAACTGGCGCATTATCTTTCGATTCGAAAAAGGCGACGTATTTGACTTGGATTACGTTGACTACCATTAATAATTGAGAGAGGGCAAAATGGAAAGAAAAAAAAGGGCTCCAAATCATCCCGGCGGTATCCTATGCCGGCAATACTTGGAACCGTTGGAACTCACGGTGTCTGAGCTGGCCAAGATCCTGGGCGTGTCGAGAAAGACTGTTTCCAAGATTGTCAACGAGCGCGGCTCGATATCGGCGGATATGGCGCTGAGGTTGTCGAGGGCGTTTAATACGACCCCTCAACTCTGGCTGAATCTCCAGCAAAATTACGACTTGTGGCACGCGGTTCAAGACTCGGATCACTGGAAGAAAGTTAGAGCTGTTGCTGCTTAACTGACTGTCCGTAAAACCCGGGGCACCTCAACTCATGGCAAAGGCTTGAAGTTGACAAGTAGCCCATCCCCTTTAATCCCCACCTGGTTTTGACAAGTTATACGGGAATAAGTATATTGATATAATGGCGGATGAGCCAAGGCCGATCGTATGGATCGGATCAGCGAGAAGTGACCTCAAGGCTTTCCCGAAACAGGTCCGCTCCGATATCGGACAGGCTCTTTACACGGCTCAGATGGGTGAAACTGATCCTGCGGCCAAACCCCTTAAGGGATTTGGCGGAGCAAAGGTAATGGAGATCATTGACCGTTACGATACGAATACCTATCGTGCTGTATACACCGTGCAGTTTTCCAATGTGATTTACGTGCTGCATGCCTTCCAGAAAAAATCCAAGAGCGGCATTGCGACCCCGCGAAAGGACATTGAACTCATCCGCCGCAGACTCGCGGCAGCTCAGCGGCGTAACCGGCAAAGGAACAATTAACAATGGCGACTAAAAAACGAAGACGCATGACTTTCGAAAAAAGCAGCGGCAACGTGTTTGCCGATATTGGTTTCGCCAATCCCGAACGCGAGCAGCTCAAGGCCCATCTCACTCTGCAGATCTATCGCATCATTAAGAGTCGCGGCCTCACACAGGTAGAAGCGGGCGCAATTCTCGGCATTAAGCAGCCCCACGTTTCGGCCCTGATGCGTAACCGTTCCGGCAATTTTTCTGTCGAGCGACTAATGGACTTTTTAATTGCGCTCGGCCAGGACGTTGAGATCACCGTCAGGCCGACTCGCAAAAAACACGGTCAGGTATCGATTGTCCTTGCTTGATCATCACCGCACGGTTTCCCGGCTTGAGGGCGTGATTATCTTTGTTGATTTGTCAAAGTCTGACCCTGGCGAATGTGCCGCATGATGCGCAAAGGCCGCCCGCCGGGCCTTCCAGCAACAGATCGGCCTGTTACGGTCACCCTGCCGCGCTGGCGGCTCACAATTGCTCTTCCTCCCTCCATTTTTGGTCTTTACAATACCCATAGCAAGGGGTAAACCAATTCAATTCTAGCTGGATTATTGGACTTATCCCCTTTTTCTGGTCGTTATCGGATACTCTCCGCCTCAATTGGCGATCCGGCGCGAACCTGCTCACACATGCTGCCAATATTTAGAAACCGAAGACCGAGAGACTCGCGGAGTGCGGGACACCTCTGGACGGCGTTATTGCCGTTCTATTTTCTCGCAGCAGCCGCCCTTGACCCGACTGAGGTCACAAACCGGGAATACCTCCAGTTTGTATCCGCAACGGGCCACCCATCACCCGAGTATTGGGTGAACGGCCGCTTTCCGGTGGGCACGGACCATGAGCCCGTTGTCTTGGTAAGTTGGCACGACGCGGCCGCGTATTGCGCCTTTGGTGGTAAGCGATTGCCGACCGTCGATGAATGGATGCTGTCCTGCCAGACCGGCAATCTGAAAAAGCGGGACAATATTTGGGAATGGACGTCCACTGACGTGGGCGCCGGCTTTAAAGCCCTGTGCGGTCCTGGATACACCTGCGATTGTTCGCACCGTTATTTGCCCGAATGGAAAAATGAGGTTAAGGGCTTTCGCTGTATTCGAGACGCGATACCCGTGACCTGGCTTCCGCTACTTTTCAACGCGGGACTTGTTTCGTAGGGGATGGATGGGACGTTGTTGATTCAGTTGACAAACTGCGCGCTTTGTCGAGAGCTCTGGACACCCTGAAGGCGATATCCCTATCCGACGTGTCTCCGCTTCCATCCTGGCACTGGCCACGACGCGCGAGGGCTGCTCGCCGGGCGTTCCAGCAACCAACCGGCTCGTTACGGCCACCCTGCCACGCTGGCGGTCCCACACACTTGCCCTGCTTTACAATTCTCAGAGCAAAAGGGTAAACTCGGCTCAATTGCAACCATAGGGGGGCTCTGGGAGACGTAAGCAATGGAGGGTCTAGGATCGCGCTCCACTTTGGCTGTTATTGGGTGTGACGCCTTGAATCGCTTCTCTCAGGAACATGCATGCCGCTCAACCTTTACCCGGATATCTACGCGGCTGGTTCTGTACCGCGGGGCTGGACGCCAAGCCGGAGGGGTACGCTCAAGTACCCGGTACGAAACCGTGCCGTACTCCGGGAGTTGCGGCGTCTGCGAGCCGGAAGGTGGAAAAAGGTCATCAAGCAGGGAAATCTCGGTGAGGCTCACTACTTCGAACACGAATCCGGTAGCGTTGCGGGTGTCAAATTCTTTCCCAGGACGGTGACTCTATGAGACAAACCCAACCTTTCCGTGTAGTCCTTCCAGAGGTAAGCGGGAGTCTAACCCAGCGGCTGGAACTCTTTGCGCTTGTGAATCTGGGCCTTGTACAGTCTATGGCAAGCGGAGTCTTAACTCCCACTGAAGCGATCGAACGCTTCTACCATACAGAAAACTGTCTCTATGTCCAAAAACATTTCCGGAACAAGGAAGCTCAGGCGATTATGAGTCGCGGGGTACAGTTACCTGATCTTTTTGATTGTTTGCCGCCGGACGAGGCACGGCGCGAGTTTTACCGTGAACTGGAGACAATACGTTCTCTCTGTTTGAAGCTTTTAGGAAAAAAGCGGTCTCGAAGGGACGCTGATGAGGCGGCAGCGTAAGAGCAAGTGGAGAGATAAGCGGGGGAAGGAAAAGGTGGAGAAGGAGGATAGCCATTAGGGCGCGTAGGATTGAAGGGAAGCTACGAAAGAGCTAAGAGCGGATTTGACCCCTTTTTTCTACTCTACCCTTTTCCCTTTTTGTAAGAAAGGCTGATTGAAGGAGAATAATGATGGCTTCATCTCGGAGAGCTCTCGTCGTAGGGGTCAATGACTATCCGCAAGATCCTCTTGCTTTCTGTGTAAGGGATGCCGAAGAGATCGCAGCAGCCCTCAGCATGCCGGAATATTTGTTTGAGGTTCAGACGCTACTTAACCAGGACGCGACACGCCGCCAAGCGAAAGCCGCAATCGAAGACCTGCTAAAGCAAGATGCGGAGTTTATTATTTTTTATTTTTCAGGCCACGGTCGAACGACTGATTCCGGGGTGTATTTGAGTACTGTTGACGCTGACCCTCTAGAACCGGGAATTGGCCTTGATTATTTGCGTCGAGTTATCCTGGCTCGCGCAGGACGCAACAAACGAGTCGTCATTATACTCGATTGCTGCCACGCTGGTGCGGCGACCCTACGCGATTCAGCCGAAATTGCTATTAATATTTGAGGTGAAGACATAAAACGAACTATAACTGGACTCGGCGATGGTAGAGTTGTTCTGGCAGCTTGCCGAGCTGACCAACTTTCGGGTGAGACTTCTGCACTTGGCCACGGGATATTTACATATCATTTGCTTGACGGGTTGCTAGGAGGTGCTGCCGACCAGGACGGAGTTGTAACCGTGAGCGGTTTGTACGAGTACGTCTCTAAGGCGCTCGAAGGAGCCGGGGGGCAGGCTCCCGTTTTTCGAGGTGACATCTCTGGGCGTGTAGTTTTGGGGTCGGGTCTCCGGCCATCCACAAGTCTGGTTACTGATGCCCAAGCTCTTGGTCGAATTGAGAGGGAAGCTGAAAAACATGTCGCTGACTATCAATCGTGCGTAGGCCCGCTTTTCTCCGACTTGGAAGGTTGGAAGGCTTCGGGTCATAAGCTCGCTAGTTCTGCCTTAGATCCTATCCTGGGGTGGTTTAAGAAAAAGATACGAGATCATCCAATGTTATCGTCTCGTCAGTCGTTCCGTGCATCCTATGATGCAGTCCAAAATAGGCTGGCAACGCTCGCCTCAACAATAGATCAGGGAGTTGTTACAGACGAGGGCATTATTAAGGACCGTTTGGGGTCAGGCTCGTTTGGGACTGTCTGGCGCATAACTTCCCTCAAGCAGGGTAACCCTGAGTTGGCCTACAAAGTCTACCATCCGCAGGACCTCTATATTGAAGAAAAGGTAGATCGGTTCAGGCGAGGATTCAGTGCAATGAGACAACTGGATCATCCACATATTGTCAAGGTAAAGCATCTAACTGATTGCCCTCTCGGGTTTTATATGGATTTTATTGCCGGTCCGAATTTTCGCAACTTTGTCGGCACATTGCCGGATGCTGCCGATACTGTGGCCCTTCTGCTTACAATTGCTGAGACGCTAAAGCACGCGCATGGACGAGGAGTTATCCACCGCGACGTAAAACCTGAGAACATCATAATGTTCTATAATACCGAGCACGGACAATGGAAGCCATATTTAACCGATTTCGATCTTGCATGGTTTTCAACTGTATCACAATTAACCAGAGACGCTATTGGGACCGTTTACTACGCGGCGCCGGAACAACTCGCTAAGCCAGGCTCTGCGAGTGCCCATGCCCCAACTACCGATATATTTTCGTTCGGTCAACTATGCTTCTATGCCGTCGCTAGGGCCGACCCCGTGGCGCTAAATTTGGCTGATAATGTGCGCGCATTGCGAGAACGTCTCGGGGCGTGGAAGGTGCAGCGCCCAGCCTCGGAATTTCTCAAGCTTTACGAAGAGTCGACGCGACAAGACCCATCGAAGCGGCCGCGGGATTTCCGCGAGATCTGTGATCGCTTGTTTGAAGTTTATCATGTTCTGAAAGAGTCAGGAGATGAACCGAAAACAGTCGAGGGGTTTCTAAATGAGGTCATTTTTTCAATTGTTGGTTTGGCTGTAGATTCAAAGCAGGCGGAACACTCATTTTTGACATTGTCCGGCGAGACGCTTGTTGAAGCCGTCGTTTTGTCCCAATGTCTAGAAAGCATGGATTTGCAGTTCCGATTTCTTATGCAGGCGGAGCCTATGATAGGCGGAGTCGGAAATTACGCGCAAGCCCGCAAAATTCTCAATCACCGTATTGAGGTTGCCCTCAAAGACTTTCGAGACTGCCAAAGGAAATCAGGAACTCAAGGTCCGTTTGAGGTTTCTGTCAAAGTTCCGGACGTTCCCTTAAACTGGCAGGGAGTAAACAGATGTCGCCAGATTGTTACTCGCGTAATCGATGCAATCGAAAACAGATGAGTCGTCGCCAAGGTCAGGCTTCGATATCACGACTTTGTCGAAGGTCGAATACAAGGTACAAGGGGTCAAAGGGGTTCAAGGGGTCCGCTCTTGGCTCACCCTTTACTGCGATGTCTCCCACAAAGCAAAGCCCGGCTGGGGAGAACCAGTCCGGGCGATGATGCAGAATCAAAGATGTGACCGGATCGGGCAACCCAGCCGAAGCTAATACCTGCTAATCCACCACCGCCACGGCTTCGACTTCAATCAAGAACTCTTCCCGGGCGAGCGCTGTCACCCCGACGAGCGTGCTCGCGGGCGGGTTTTCCTGCGGGTAAATCCCGGCGCGGGCGTCCCGGACCGCGTAGAGGTCCTGGGATTTCAGGTTCACGATATAAGTGTTCATCTTGACCACGTCCGACGGCTTAGCCCCGGCGGCTTCGAGCGCCGTTTTGAGATTCCCATAGGCCTGCTTGGCTTGAATGCCGAGATCGCCTTTGCCGACGACCTCGCCCTTCGCGTCCGTGGCTACCTGCCCGGCGATAAAAATCGTCTTGCCGCCTTGGACGGTGACGATCTGGCTATAACCTCTCGGAGTCGAAAGGGTGGGTGGGTTGATAAACTTCTTTTCCATGGCTGTCCTCCTGGTTGACTGGATTATTTTCGTTCGGCGTTTTGGATGATCGATGGGAGTTCCGTAAGATTCTGAATGATCCGGTCCGCTCCCGCCGAGCGCAGCCTTTCCTCCTTCGAGAGGCCGGACGCGACTCCCACGGTGAAAATAGAGAGCGCTTTGGCTGAGAGGATATCGTCGGGGCTGTCGCCGGCGAGAAGCGTTTCCTCGGTATTCCAGCCGAGAAACTCCAGGCAGGCGCGATTCTGGTCCGGATAGGGTTTCAGCCTGAGAAGGGGATCGCGGCCAAAGACTCCCGCCACTAAATCCTTCAAGCCCAGGCACTCCAGCGTCCGCTCCACAGCCTGACTTCCGTTGGAGCTAACGACCGCGCATTGATAGCCGTGCTCGCACAACCAGGAGAGGAGGTTCGCCGCGCCCTCCATGGGGAGCGCCTTGTCCGCGCCCAGGAGCTCATAGCCCTCGAGACAGCCGAAAGCCCGTCCTTGAATCTCCTGGGTCTGTTCGGAGGGAAGCGCGCTCAACATATGATCGTAGACGGTCCGCATCAGCTTGAAGCCGACTCCTCTGCATTCCCGGAGAACGCTCTCGGGGATACCCGCTACGGTGTAGATCTCTTCGATCTCCCGGATGGCGGCTCGCCAGTCTACGTGGGGTCCGAGCCGGACGAGAGTGTGGTCGAAGTCGAAGATGACGTTCCGAAAAGCCACCGGTGTTTTCTACCACAAAAGGATCGGGAGGGAAAAGCTCGTGCCGATCGAAGCCGGCCTGGAAGTCTCTCTCCGGGCCGATGCTAGCCCTACGGGATCTCAAATCGCAGATCTCAAATTGCAAATCTGAGATTCCGAGCAAAGCGAGGATACGGCCCTTCGAAACACCCCCGGGCCGGCTGATGACAGATGTGCCTTTTTCAGCGGCCTGTTAAGGCTCAGGGAAGCGGAACTCTTCGGTTTCGGTCTTCTCCAATCCCTCCGCAATCCAGGCGGCGATCTCCAGGCGCGACTCCACCCTTTCCACGTACACGCGATTGGCGCGGGTGGTGGGATGGCGCGGAACGAAGAGTTGGCAGCAGTCCTGGTCGGGGATCGTGGAGATGTCGAAGGTCCCGATCTTGCGGGCCTGGTCGATGATTTCCTGCTTGTCCATGCCCACGAGGGGGCGAAGAATCGGCAGTTCTGCCGCCTGCTCGATGACGGCGAGGTTTTCCAGCGTCTGGGAGGCCACTTGGCCGAGGCTCTCGCCGGTGACGAGCGCGCCCGCCCCTTCTTTGCGCGCGATGAGCTCGGCGATCCGCATCATGGTCCTGCGGTAGAGAACGACTCGCAACGGGCGCGGGACGGAGGCGACGATCTGGCGCTGAATGTCTCCGAAAGGGACCAGATAAAGGCGGGAGGAAAACTGGTATTGCGTGAGCTCCTTCACCAGATCGCGTACTTTGTCCTGTGAAGTCCGGTCGAGGTAGGGGACGCTGTGGAAGTGAACGAAGGTCAGGCGGCATCCTCGCTTCATCATCCGGTAAGCGGCGACCGGAGAATCGATCCCGCCGGAGATGAGCGAGACCGTATTTCCGCTGCAACCCACGGGCAGGCCGCCGGGGCCGGGGAGCTTGTCGAAACCGAAGAAGCCGGCGCCCGGCAGGATCTCGACCGTGACGGTGAGCTCGGGATGATCCAAGTCCACGCGCGCGGCAGACTTCGCCTGCACCGCCGCCCCCAAGACCCGGTTGATTTCCGGCGAGGTGAGCGGAAAGTTTTTGTCGCCGCGTTTGGCCGTGATGCGAAAGGATTCGAAGGATTTGCCGTCGAGGGAATCGAGGATTCTCGCTTGGAGAGTTTCCAGATCCGGTAGCGTCCGTTCTACGAAAGAGAAGTTGGCCACGCCGAAGACTTTTTCGATGCGGCGGCGGATCTCTTTTGAGTTGGATCGTTCGTCGAAGGAGAGGAGCAGCCGGCCCGGCAGGGTTTTGATCCCTTTCAGGCCGAGATCGCGGGTCGCGCTCGCCAGGTTCTGCCTGAAGAGATTCATAAAATAGGGGCGGTTGTTTTTCTTCAGCGCGATCTCGTGGTAGCGCACCAGGACCGAATCCATGGGGGAACAATATCAAATTCATGGGCCGTAGGTAAGCTCTTAACATCATGGAACCCCTGGCTGTTGAGAAGGCGGCGGGTGCAAGGCGGAGCGAGGGATCGCACCGGAGCGTACGAGCACAGTACGGGAGGATGCGAGCCCGAAGCGACAACGCAGCAAGCGCCCCTTATCGACGGCCAGGATCAAATTCGCCCGGGGGCTGAAAGGCAAGGCGAAGGATGTTAGAATCCCGCGCAAAAGGAGGCAGGTATGGAGAGCTTCAAAAAGATCTCGGACGCTATTCAGTTCGCGCCCGAAAAGATGAAAAAGAACGGCCTCTTCGAGACCGATCGACTTTTCTGTGATCTCTATTGCTTCGAGCCCGGGCAGGCGCAGGCGGCCCATA
>Ga0184640_10000454_pt1 | contig 10764 bp, 9 predicted proteins | sample PLM31_200_b2_FD_133161 | JGI IMG/M metagenome (GOLD analysis project Ga0184640, IMG submission 133161) | Groundwater sediment microbial communities from an aquifer in East River, Colorado, USA - PLM3-1_200_b2 | ecosystem: Environmental > Terrestrial > Soil > Riparian zone | place: USA: East...
GTTGAAGCTGTGTGCCCCCAGTATACCCTGGGGGGGTATCCCTGGACCCGGGTGGGGACTCGGGCGGAGGGGCCCGTCCACCGGCGACGGCCGGTCGATCCGAGGGGGCCAACCCCATGTCTACGTGGTGGGGAAGGACCAGGTTTGGCCGATGCTAGACTCGGATTTCGAGGAGGGTGATCGTGGCGACCCGGTTGAGCGACACCTCGCGCGAGGCCCTTGGCCTCACCCCCGACGACCTCCTCTCGATGTACCGCACGATGCTCACCGCGCGCCTGGTGGACGAGGCCGCGTTCCGGATGAACCGCCAGGGCAAGGCGCCGTTCGTCGTCCCCGTCTCGGGCCACGAGGGCTGCCAGATCGGCACGGCTTGGGCCCTGGAGCGAGGCCGGGACGTCTGGCTGCCCTATTACCGCGACCTCGGCGTGGTGCTGGTGGCGGGCATGACCCCGTACGAAGTCTTCCTGGGACTGTTCGCCAAGGCGGACGACCCCACCTCGGGTGGGCGGCAGATGCCGGCCCACTGGAGCTCCAGCCGGCTCGGGATCGTCTCCCACTCCTCCGCCATCGCGACCCAGGTCCCGCACGCCGCGGGGATCGCCTACGCCGTGAAGTACCGGGGCGAGGACGCCGTGGTGGCGTCCTGGTTCGGTGAGGGGGCGACCAGCGAGGGGGACTGGCACGAGGCGCTGAACTTCGCCGGCATCCACGCGTTGCCCGTGGTCTTCGTGTGCGAGAACAACCGCTACGCGATCTCGGTGGAGCAGTCCAAGCAGATGGCGATCGAGAACGTCGCCGACCGCGCCCCGGGGTATGGCTTCCCCGGTGTGGTGGTGGACGGCAACGACGTGCTGGCCTGCCACGCCGCGATGAAGGAGGCCGTGGCGCGGGCGCGCGGTGGCGAGGGCCCCACGCTGATCGAGTGCAAGACCTACCGGTTCCAGCCCCACACCTCCGACGACGACGACAGGACCTACCGGAGCCGGGAGGAGGTCGAGGCGGCGCGGCAGGGCGACCCCCTGCTCCGGTTCGCGGGCTACCTGAAGGGACAGGAGCTGATCGACGACGGGCGGCTCGAGGCGATGGCGGCTGAGATCAAGGTCGACCTGGACGTTGCGGTGGACCAGGCCTGGAACGCGCCCGACCCCGACCCCGCAACCCTCATGCGGCACGTCTTCCACGAAGACTCCTGAGATGGCCGAGAAGAACGTCGTCACGGCCATCCACGACGCCCTCCATGACGAGATGGCGGCCGACGAGCGGATCGTCGTGTTGGGCCAAGACGTCGGGGCCAGGGGCGGCGTGTTCCGGGTGACCCAGGGGTTCCTGGAGGAGTTCGGCGAGGGGCGCGTCATCGACGCGCCCCTCGCCGAATCCCTCATCGTGGGGGTCGCCATCGGGATGGCCCTCCACGGCCTGCTCCCGGTGGCCGAGATCGAGTTCGCCGACTTCATCCACCCCGCCTTCGACCAGCTCGTCTCGGAGGCCGCGCGGATGCGGTACCGCACCAACGGCGACCTGGGATTGCCCATGGTGGTTCGCTGCCCGTGGGGCGGGGGCATCCATGGGGCCCTGTACCACTCCCAGTCCATCGAGGCCTTCTACGGGCACGTGCCGGGGCTGAAGGTCGTGGTCCCATCCACCCCCCGGGACGCCGTCGGGATGCTGCGGTCCGCGATCCGAGACCCGGACCCGGTGCTGTTCCTCGAGCACAAGAAGACGTACCGCCTGATCAAGGGCGACGTGCCGGACGAGCCGTTCACGGTCCCCATCGGGAAGGCAGACGTGAAGCGGGAAGGCACGGACCTCACCGTCGTCGCGTACGGTCTTATGCTCCATCTGTGCCTGGAGGCCGCGCAGCGCCTGGAGCAGGAGGCGGGCGTCTCGGCGGAGGTCGTGGACGTCCGGACCATCGCGCCCCTCGATACGGAGACCATCCTGGCCTCGGTGCGCAAGACGGGAAAGGCCATGGTCGTCTACGAGGACAACCGGACCTACGGGGCCGGCGCCGAGATCGCCGCCACCATCGCCGAGGAGGCCATGTTCGACCTCGACGGGCCCATCGTCCGGATGGGGGGCCCGGACGTCCCGGCCATGGGGTACGCGGCCGCGCTGGAGCACGCCTACATGCCGGACACGGACAGGATCTACGAGCGGATGCTCGAGCTGGCCCGGTTCTGACCCCGATCGCCCCGAGACCGCGGTCCCGGCCCGCGGACAGGACCCGAAGGACCTGCGGCGCAGGGCTCAGGCGTCCCCCCGGAGCCGCCGATAGTCGGGGAAACAGCTCATCGCGATGAACGAACGCAGGAAGGCGCGCCGGAACCGACCGAGGGCGGTGCGGGATCTGCTGCTGATCTCGCTCGTCGCGCTCGTCGTGTTCTGGCTGGGCGTGGTGACGGGCGGGTTCGAGCTGGCGCACCGCTGGGTCATGCGCCGCTTCCCCACCCGGGTGGACGACATCCTGGTGGCCCTGGGCCTGGCCACCCTGGGCTTGTGGGTGTTCTCGCTTCTGCGGTGGCGGCAGGCCCGGCGGGAGACCCGGGGCCGGGCCGCGGCGGAGCACCGATACCGGACCCTGGTGGAGGAGATGCCCGCCGTGACGTACGTGGCGGAATCCTTGCACCACGAGGACGGCGCGTCCAAGTACATCGCGCCGGGGATCGAGCAATTGCTCGGATTCACACCGGAGCAGTGGCTGGACGACCCCGACATCTGGAGGAAGCGCATCCACCCCGATGACCGGGAGGCCGTCATGGCCGAGTCCGAACGGACCGACCAGGCCGGCGAGCCGTTCAGCATGGAGTACCGGCTGATCGGCAGGGACGGCCGGGTGGTGTGGGTGCACGACGACGCGGTGGTGATGGAGTGGGGCCGGCCCGGTCGGCGGAGCGTGTGGCAGGGCGTGCTGCTCGACCTCACCGAGCGCAAGGAGACCGAGGAGCGGTTGCTGGAGGCGGAGAACCGGTACCGCTCCCTGGTCGAGACGATCCCGGCGGTGACGTACGTGGACCGGGTCGATGCCCTGTCCACGACGATCTTCGTGAGCCCCCAGATCGAGGCCATGCTCGGGTACACCGTCGAGCAGTGGAAGGAGGACCTCGGGCTGTGGATGCGGGCCCTGCACCCGAACGACCGGAACCGGGTCGTGGACGCGTCGGCCCGGCACAACGAGACCGGCGAGCCGTTCGACATCGAGTACCGCATCCGGGCCACCGACGGGCGATGGCTGTGGGTCAGGGACCAGGCCACCATCGTCCGCGACGAGCAGGGCCGTCCGCGGTTCTCGCAGGGCGTGATGACCGACATCACGGACGCCAAGCTCGCCGAGGAGGCGCTCCGCGAGCGGGAGCAGCGGGAGCGCGAGGCCGCCGAGCGCCTGCGCGCGCTCGACGAGATGAAGAACGCGTTCCTGGCCGCCGTCTCGCACGAGCTCCGCAGCCCGCTGACGTCGATCCTGGGCCTGGCCCTCACGCTCGAGCGCCAGGATATGTCCAAGGCCGACCGGCGGGACCTCCTCGACCGGCTGGCCTCGAACGCCCGGAAGCTCGACAAGCTGCTGAAGGACCTGCTCGACATCGACCGGCTGAGCCGGGGCATCGTGACCCCCCAGTACCGGCCGACCGATCTGGGGGCGCTGGTTCGACGGACCGTCGACAGCCTGGAGGTGCCGGCCGGCCGGCGGGTCCTGGTGGACGCGAAGGCCGTGGTGGTCCCGGCCGACCCGCCCAAGGTCGAACGCATCGCCGAGAACCTCCTCGCCAACGCGTTCCGCCACGGCGGGCCCGACGCGACCGTCTGGGTCCACGTGCGCGAGGAGGACGGCGGCGTGCTCCTCGCCGTGGAGGACGACGGCCCGGGGGTGCCGAGACATCTTCAGAAGGCCATCTTCGAGCCCTTCCGGCAGGGCCCGACCGCCTCTCCCCACTCCCCCGGCACGGGGATCGGGCTCTCGCTGGTCGCCATGTTCGCCGAGCTTCACGGCGGGAAGGCCTGGGTGGAGGAGCGCGATGGCGGCGGGGCATCGTTCCGGGTGTTCCTGCCCATGGTGCCGCCGCAGTGGGCCGCCGACGAGGAGCTCGAGACGCCGAGCCTCGATGCAACGAGCACGGGCTAGACTGGCCCGGATGCCTGGCCGGGATCACAACCCGCACAAGCGACGCCTGTACCTGCCGATCGTGTCCACCGTCGCGGACTCGGGGACCTTGACGCTCGAGGACTCCCACGTGGCGCATTCGGTGGGGTGCTCCCAGACCGCGCAACCTGCGACCCGCCGCCCGGAGTGGCTGAAGGTCAAGGCCCGCACGGGCCCCAACTACACCGAGCTGAAGCAGCTCATGCGGGGCCTCTCCCTGCACACGGTGTGCGAGGAGGCGGGGTGCCCGAACATCTACGAGTGCTGGGAGGAACGGGAGGCCACGTTCCTGATCCTTGGCGACCGGTGCACGCGGCGGTGCGGATTCTGCGATGTGATGACGGCGAGGCCGGACCCGGTCGATGAGGAGGAGCCGGTGCGGATCGCGGAGGCGGTGCGGGCCATGGGACTCCGGTACGTCGTGCTCACTGGCGTGGCCCGCGACGACCTCCCCGACGGTGGGGCGAGGATCTGGGCGGCGTGCATCCGGGCCGTGCGCGAGGCCCTGCCGGGGTGCGGCGTCGAGGTGCTGCCGACCGACTTCGCCGGCGGCGAGCGGGACATCGCGACGGTGATCGACGCCGAGCCCGACGTGTTCGCCCACAACCTGGAGACCGTCCGCCGGCTGCACGGGCGGATCCGCCCGGCGTTCGGCTACGACCGGTCGCTCGAGGTGCTCCGGATGGCGAAGCGCCTGCGGCCGAGCCAGGTCACGAAGTCGAACCTCATCCTGGGGATGGGCGAGCGGACCGAGGAGGTTCCCGAAGCCCTCCGCGACCTGGCCGAAACCGGTTGCGAGATCGTGACGATGGGCCAGTACCTCCAGCCGACGAAGTTCCACCTTCCGGTGGACCGGTGGGTCACCCCAGACGAGTTCGCCCGGCACAAGCGAACCGGGGAGTCCTTGGGGATCACCCACGTGGAGGCCGGTCCGCTCGTTCGGAGCTCGTACCACGCCGGCAAGCAGCTCCAGCGCGCCGCCGCGGCTGCTCGCTGACCCAGCCGCTGCCCGCGGCGTGAAGGATGGGGGAGCCGGCCTGTAAGCCGGATTCCGTGCCGGTCCTCGCGGGCCGGCGGCGGCCATCTCTCTGAGCCTCGCGTCGCCGCGAGGCCCCGGGGGCGCTCCCGTACGACGAACGCTCCTCGTGCGGCCTACCCGGGAGCTCGGGCGGGCTACCCTCGAACGCTCCCTGCTTGGCCTTGCTCCGGGTGGGGCTTGCCGAGCCGGGCCGGTCACCCGGCCCGCTGGTGAGCTCTTACCTCACCGTTTCACCCTTGCCCCCTCGCGGGGGCGGTCTGTTCTCTGTGGCGCTTTCCGCGGGTCACCCCGCCTGGGCGTTACCCAGCACCCTGCCCTGTGGAGTCCGGACTTTCCTCGAGCCTTCGCCCGCGGCCGCCCGGCCGACTCCCCGCCGACCAGTATAGGCCCGGGTACGATACGGCCGATCCGATGCGACGGCTCACGTCCCTGATCATCCCGCTCCTCGTGCTGGCATCGTGCTCGCCAACGCTCGAAGGGCCGGCCCGGCCCATCGCCCGCGAGCAGGTGGGCTCGGGCCTCGGGGTCGACGTGGTCGCGGCCCGACAGAGCGTCGTCGACTTCCTGGACGCCTACGCCCATGCCACCGAGGACGAGGGCAGGCGTCTGGCCGAGCTCGTTCGCGGGCCCAAGCTCTCGGCGTGGGCCCACTGGCTGAACGTCCAGAACGAGCAGTTCCCGGGAACCATCGCGGGGCAGGTCGACCTCCGCTCCGTGGAGTTCGTGGCGCTGGACACCATCGAGGGCACCACCGGGGCGCGTGTCGACGTGGGGGCCTCGGTGACGTTCGCCCACGATCCGATCGACGATGATCCGTTCCCCCTCACGAGGATCCTCGATGGACCCATCACGCTCCTTCGGGTCGGCCCGGCCGACTGGAGGATCTTCGACCTGACGCGCGACGGGCAGTCCATGGTTGCCGCGATCGAGCTCTTCGAGGATCTGTCGCAGGTCCGGCGGAGGGTGACGATCCACCTTCACTCGGTATTCATGTTCACGCCGAACTGGCAGTTCAACGTGGTGGTTGAGAACGGAAGCAGCGAGGAGATCCTGCTCGATCCCGAACTCCTCGGTCTGTACGTGAAGCAACCCGGCGACGCCTCGCAGCGCCAGGAGGGCGTCCACACCGGGAACCTCATCGCCGTGCCGAGCGGCACCGCGGTCGAGGGGCTCCTCGTGTTCCCACAGCAGGACTCGGCCGACGGACGGGTGCTGTCCCTGTCCTATCGCCTGGCGGGCGGCGGCGTGGCGCGATTCGAGCTCGCCCTGGAGGACGTGGTCACTCCTCCTCCCACAGCCGGGGGACCCTCCCCGGCGGGGTCCATGTAGCGCCCTCGCCGGCCAGCCATTCGTCGACGCCCCGGTTCGCCAGACGGTCGGGCTCCCGGTTCTCTTCGCGCGGCACGTGCTCGTAGCCTACGCGGGTGAATCCCTCGGCCAGCCTGCGGACCTCGGTGTGCAGCCGCTGAAGGACGGGGTTCTTGACCCTGAACCGTCCGGAGAGCTGCTCGATCAGCAGGCGGCTGTCCGAGCGGAGGAGGACGTGGGCGGCGCCGAGGTCCCTGGCCCGCTTCAGGCCCTCGATGGCCGCCGTGTACTCCGCCACGTTGTTCGTGGCCACGCCGATCCCTCTTGCCACGCGGTCCACCACCCGGCCTCCGGGCCTCGTCACGACGACGCCGATGCCGGCGGGGCCGGGGTTCCCGCGCGCCGCCCCGTCGCACCAGACGATCAGGCGAAGATGACGATCCGCCGGCAGTACTCACACCTCTTCACGCCGTCGGTCTTCTTCAGGCGGTCGAGCTCGAGGGGGGACAGCTTCTCGTGGCACGCCCGGCACACGCCGTCGACCAGCGCGGCGACGGCGATCCCCTTCTTCTGCCTCCGGAGCTCCTCGTACAGGTCCAGCAGCTCCTCGTCGAACTCGGGGACGAGCCCTTCGCGCGTCTCGCGATTTGCCTTGAGCGAGGTTTCGATCTGCTCCAGCTCCCGGATGGCCTCCGCGCCGACGGCCTCGACGTTGTCCCGTGCCTCGGTCGCCACCTTCCCCGCCTCCGCCACCCGGCCCTCCAGGTCGTCCTTTCGAACCATCTGCTCGAGGAGCTCGTCCTCGGCCCGGGATCGCCGTTCCTTCAGGTTCGCGATCTCGTGCTGGAGCGCTTGCAACTCCTTCACGTTGGCGACGCTGCCGTCGTAGAGCCGCTTCTCGTCGGCTCCGGACCTCTGGGTCATCGAGTCGATCTCGTGCTCCAGCCGTTGCTGCTCCCGTACGACGGCGTCGCTGGCCAGACGCAGCTCGCCGAGGCGGCCTTCCGAATCCTCCATCGATGCCCTTGCCGCCATGAGCTCGCTGCCCTCCTCGAGCTGCCTCCGGCGCGCCTCCAGCCGGTCGATGGTGCTGTCGATGGCCTGGAACTCGAGCAACCGGTCCATGCCCTTCATGGCACGAAGGGTAGCCGACCGGCCGTGGGGGGAACGGACCGGTGAGGTCCGCGGTGCCGCCACGACCAGCGTCTTGGCTAGGCCAGCGTGAGCTGCTCCGGTTGGGTCGGAGGTGAGGGCGAGGACACCCCGCGGACTTCCCGTGGCGTGGCCCTGCCGACCCCGAACCGCCGGGCCAGCCTCCGGACCCGTGCGGCCACGTCCTCCTGGTAGGGCTTGGGGGCGTAGGCCCGGTCGCCGTACAGCTCCTCGTAGCGCGGGATCAGCTCGGGGTGCCGTTCCCGCAGCCACGCCATGAACCACTCCCGGGAGCCGCCCTTTCGAAGGTGGAGCACGATGGGCATGACGTGGATGGCACCAGCCCGGCCGATCGCCTCGACCGTCTCCCGGATGGCCTCGTCGGTGTCGGACAGGAACGGAACGATCGGCGCCATCAGCACCCCGCACCGAACCCCGGCCTCGTTCAGCGTCCGGACCGCCTCCAGCCTCGACACCGGGCTGGGCGTCCCGGGCTCCAGCACCCGCCACAGCTCCCGGTCGACGGAGCCGACTGAGAAGTTCGTGGCCACGTCGGCGACGGCGGCACACTGGACGAGCAGGTCGAGGTCGCGGAGGATCAGCGTCCCCTTGGTCAGGATGGAGAAGGGATTCGCGAAGTCGCGGAGGGCCTCGAGGATCCCCCGCATGAGCCGGTACCGTCCCTCGGCCCGCTGGTACGTATCCACATTGGTCCCCATGGCGATGTGCTCGCCCTCCCACTTCGGCTCGGCCAGCTCCTTCCTCAGCAGCTCCGCGGCGTTCACCTTCACCACGATCTTGCTGTCGAAGTCCCGGCCGTAGTCCAGGTCGAGATAGGTGTGGCTCTTGCGGGAGAAGCAATACACGCACTGATGCGTGCATCCCCTGTACGGATTGATCGTGAAGCGGAACGGCATCCGTGAGGCCTCCGGCACGCGGTTGATGATGGACTTGGCCCGGACCTCGTAGAAGGTGATCCCCCGGAACTCCGGCGTGTCGAACGTCCGGACCACGGCGCCCTGCTCGAGCAGGGGGAGCGTGAGGCGGTCGTCTGCCGGATTGACGTCGAGCCTGAGGTTGTCCCAGCGCATCGGGACCATCAAGGATAGAACACGTGTTCGGCAAAAGACAAGGTGGTAATTTCAGGGCTGAAAGTCTGCCGGCCCACCGCAACGATAGACTGTCGGGGCCCGTCTCTCTCTTTGAACCCATGCCCAGCACTCGAACCCTGACGTCCCACGTGTTCCAGGCCTTCGTGGCCATGTCGGTGACGCTGACCGCGGCGGCCGGGGCGTCCGCCGCCATGCGCGGGCCGGACCGGCCGAGCCTCTTCGCCTACCGGGGAATGGGCACGTGGGTGGACATCTTCGACGACGCCCTGTGGGCCGACCCCTCGGCGGCCGTTCAGGCCATGCAGGCCGAGGGGGTGCGGACGATCTACATCGAGACCTCGAACTACTCGCACCGCGCCATCGTGTTCCCCCTGAAGGTCGGACAGTTCATCGACGCCGCGCACCAGGCGGGGATGCGGGTCGTGGCCTGGTACCTCCCGTCGTTCGAGCACCTGAAGGCGGACCTTCGGAAGTCGATGGCGGCGATCGACTACCGGTCGAGCACCGGAGGGGCGTTCGACTCCTTCGCGCTCGACATCGAGTCCAGGGTGGTGGCCGACCCCGCCGCCCGCACCAGGAGGCTCCTCGACCTGTCGCAGCGGATCCGCGACGCGGTCGGTCCGAGCTATCCGCTGGGGGCGATCATCCCGAACCCCGTTCGCCTGGCGACCGAGTCCGGCTTCTGGCCGGACTTCCCGTACACGGAGCTCATGCAGATCTACAGCGTGTTCCTCCCGATGTGCTACTTCGGCGCCGTGGCCAAGGGGAGCGAAGCCGTCCACGACTACACGGCGAACTGCATCGAGCTCATCCGAACAGGCGTCGGCGACGCCACCGTCCCCATCCACGAGATTGGGGGCGTGGCGAACAACCTCGACGGCGTCGAGATCTCGGCGTTCGTCCACACCATCCGTGAGAACGGGCTCCTGGGCGGGAGCCTGTACGATTTCGTGACGACGACGGATCCGACCGCGTGGGATTCCTTGAGGACCCTTCCCGTGAATCCCAAGCAGTTCCCGGCGCTTCCGATGCCGATCGGTTCTGCGGACGCGCTGGGCAACGTCCCGCGCGTCGACCGCACGCATCCCAAGGAGGTCTTCTACCTCGCCCCCGGAGCGGCCGGTTCGATGAACCTGACCTTCCAGGCGTTCGACGTCGGGGAGGGTGAGCTCACGCTGTGGGTGAACTGGCAGCTCGTGCGGACGATCCGCACCGGGCCGGCCAGCAAGTGGACCAGGACCCGGACCACCGCCATCCCTGACGAGTTGCTGTTGGACGATGCGCCCAACTACGTCGCATTCACGGCTTCTGGCGACTTCCCGGCCTGGAGCATCTGGGGCGTCCGAGAGGTCAACCTCACCGCCCCATGAGCGAGCATCACTGCTCGCCCGCGTAGTGCCGCGACACCTCGGAGGCGTACCTTCTCCCCACGGTCGCCGCGTTCTCGGCCAGCCAATCGCTCAGCCGCCGGTGCCCGGTGGCGGGACCATCGGTGACGACGAGGTCCGCCATGAGCCCCTCGAGCTCGTCCCTGGTCACCAGGACATCCTTCACGAAGTAGCCGATCAATCTCGAGGCGGCCAGCGCGACTGCGGGCGGCACGTGGACGATCCGAGCCCTGCTCCCGATCGTCGCCGCGATCAGGCGCACCAGCTCCTCGAAGGTGAACGTCTCCGGGCCGACGGCGTCGATGATCTCGTTCTCGGCGCGCTGCCCTGCAGCCACGCAGACCTCGGCGACGTCCTCCACCGAGACCGGCCGGACCCGGTACTCGCCGGAGCCGGGGATCCCGAAGACGGGGAACCGTCGAAGCACGAAGGCGATGTTGTTGATGAGGATGTCCTCCCTCCCGAAGATCACCGTGGGCCGGACGATCGCGTGACTGAGGCCGGACCCGCGGATGGTTCGCTCCAGCCTGGCCTTCCCCCGGAAGTACGGGAACGGAGAGTCCTCGGAGGCCTTCGTGATGCTGACGTGGACGATGCGCCCGATCCCGGCGTCACCCGCCGCCCCGATCA
>Ga0184640_10000457_pt1 | contig 10738 bp, 8 predicted proteins | sample PLM31_200_b2_FD_133161 | JGI IMG/M metagenome (GOLD analysis project Ga0184640, IMG submission 133161) | Groundwater sediment microbial communities from an aquifer in East River, Colorado, USA - PLM3-1_200_b2 | ecosystem: Environmental > Terrestrial > Soil > Riparian zone | place: USA: East...
AGGCTTCGCATTTACGTCATCTTGGTGTACAGCGACAACCACAAAACGAAACCCCCGATAAGGTCCCAAACCAGCTTTACTTTTCTTCCCTATTGTCAAATCTATCGTCGCCAAATCAGCTATCCAGTTATCTTGTCGAAGACCGAGATGTTTTATACACCAATCAAGAGGCTTTTCCCCAGCGGCCGCGCCTACCTGAGTCTCTCCTTCCTTTAGAAACCAAATAGTAGCCATGTTCCCTCCATTAGCCCCTCATGGGTCTTCAAATAGGCTCAACAGAACACGCTTGGTGTGTCTTCATTGCAACGCCGCCTCGTATCGGCATCCGTTGGTGTACCGAGCTTCATCCTTCGATACTTTGTCCAGACTCGTCTCTTCAAATTGAGCAGCTCCGAGCGGAGTTGCGATGAATGATTCCGTCGGTGTCCCTGCGTCAAACTCTCGACCAGGTCTCTAATTGCAGGGAATTTCTGTTTATAAGCCTCCGTTCCCATCTTACCGAAATAACGAAAGTCCTTGCTTAGAAGAATGTAAGCATTCTCAAACCTTATCCCAACGTCCTTCCTTCGCTCGTCCGTTTGTGTGTGATAGTGGGCTTTCGACTTACGACGTGCCCGCCCAGATACGTCCTCGTAAATGCAATCTGGTCTGTTCGCGAATTTAGCGGATCGGTAGTAAGCGCCCACGGCAGGCTTGTGGGTCACCTTAGCGATATAGATCAGCCGCTCCCTGTGATCCACGCCTCCGAAACCACAGATTACCGAGCCAACTTCCGCACTTTTACGGATCTTAGGTTTGCATAGTGCGAGACTGAGCAATCCGCGCCAGACGCACGGCGCGCCTCCGTTATCAGCAGTCATTTTGTATACGTAGATATCTGCGCTCACAGGATGAGTTCGCGAACATCTTCGGCAGTCAGAACCCCGCTGTTCGTAAAAAGTCGCTGCAGCCCATCTGGACCGAGGGACACGTGACGTGGTGCCCGCAGCTTAGCATCCACCATTGCCACTAATGCATCCGCTTGAACGAGAATTACCTCGCTGATGTCAGTCTCCATCTTCAGGGACCGGACCGGATCGTCAAAGTCATCTGCAAACTCGCTCGAAATGATCAGATAGTAAACGTTCCTTAACCCGCGTTTCCTCTTGAGTTCGCGACTTTGTGTAACAATGTATTCACGGATCGTGCGATCGTCTGTACCCATACTGTACCGATCACTGCGAGCCTTTGCGTCCCAAATAATTGCGTAGGAGTTGTCCAAATCTACCGCTAGCCCGTCGGGCACTCGACCCTGTCCCTGACCTAGAAGTTTTGTCTCATAACCCAACATAGTGAATGCCGCATCAATGCTCTTCTCAAATGCTCGTGCCAACGTTGTTCCAGATCGCTTCGCGGTGCTGGTTAGGACTTCATCGTATCGAGCCATTTTCGGCAGTATCTCGATAACAGCTGGGACAAAGCTATCCGGTAACAAGCCGGCTTGGACCGTAATCGTAGAGGCGGTCGCCGCGCGCCCCTCGGTCTTGGATCCAACTTCACCATCCCCTTTAATATTCTCGAGCGACATTCTGCCCTTGTACCAGAAGACGTGTTCAACTTCGTAGAGACCGAAATGTTTCCCGCTTGCCTTTGAGAAGATTTCCGCGAGCTCCTCGTGAATCTGCTTATATGTTACGTAGTCTTCTGCTAGTTCACCGGATTCCTGCCAAAGATTCAGGTCAGACATTGTTTGAACGCTATTCGTATAGTAAACAGGCCACACGTCACGGTTCTGTATTTGCCAAAAATAAGAAAGAAAAAATGGAATACTTCCAACCTTAGGACATCCATGACGTGTATTGCCTGCTTCGACCCATTGCTCCCCAACACGCTTGACATAGCTACCAAACGTCTTAATCCGGCTAGAAGCAATTTGAACATTGTCGGGGGATGCCAGCGCAACCTTTAGTTCTTGATCGCATTCGTTGATATCGTCCGAAACATTAACAACCAGGTTGAAAAACATTTGGCCCTTAATACCCCTAAAACCCCAAAGCGAGTGACGCTTATTGATGCTGTCGATTCTTGACTTGAAGTCAGATAGTGGAATTGACCCGTTAAGGTATTCTGACAGCAGCGGTTTGATCTGGGATTCTATAACCTTCACCCTTTCTGAATCCCATTCGATACTCCTCACCACAGGGGTCTTGCCATCGTTGATTTGTGCGGCATCTAAGTACTCTTGCATCACTTCCAATGCCCGCTGGCGCTGCTCCTTACTAAGTGGCATAAGGTTCCCTTCTCTTTTCACGTTCCTTTAGGTCAGACATAAAGTACTCCCCTGTTGAGAGCACGAAACAGGTGACTCCCGCCCGGCTGCTAGAAATTGACCTCGTCAACATTCGGGAGTTGACTAAGGAAACGATACCAGTCGTTATCCGTGACACAAACGTAAATCTTCATTTAAGTACAACTTCAAAAAGTAGAATATCCCCTTTCTCTCCCCCACGCTTTTTGGTCCTTTTGTTTACGCCTGATCAGAGTTAGCTTTTTTTGCACGGCGTCGGACCACGGCTCAATCTTCTCTTTAAAATCCTTGTTATCGTTAGATCGCTTAATCAGGCTCTCGACCCACTTATCAAAACTCACGTCTCCAAATATTTGGTTCAAATCGTAGAATCCGTCAGGGGGCCTCACGAATTTTAACTGATCGCCCTCAACGTCAACGAACCTGGCCTGATCTTTAAGACGAGACGTAAGTGCCGCGTCAAGATATACTCCCGCAGGCAATCCCTTTAACACTTTGTCCATCTCAACGATCGTGGAACCACCCACAAGACTGAAATTCGCGAAGATGTCTTCTAACGTAGATCCAAATTGCTCAAACAACATTCCATAGTATTCTCCCGATTTTACCAATCCACGAGTGAGGATAGGCATTCTCGATGACTGGCTATTTTGCAATATTTCGCGCTGTACCAACAATAACCAATACACCAACTTCTCTACACAGTCTCTCGGTTGCCACTTGCTCTTTTGAGCAACCACCAACGAATCGGCAAACATATGTATATATAGAAATTTCTTGTCGTCGCCGAACACATTGTTCAATTCGGCAAGTGCGGCGGAAACGGCAATCTTAATTCGATTTAACTGCTCGGCCAATGAAAGAGTCTCGTAAACTGCTTTGGTGCCGCATAGATCCAAATACCCGATAAGCGCGGCGCCGATCGTGACGCTTCTGGCACGCAATGGCTTATTCATAGATTTGCCAGGGGGAAATTCAGGTCAGAATAGATTTTGCAATTAGCTGATAAAAATAGTCCTCTCAACCCTGCTCTGTCCTTCCGTAGGATCGGGGCGCGATCTCCAAAACCGGATTATCTTCTCAAAAAGCTCTACCCCATTACGACACCGAGTATCTCTAAAACAACCTTGCCCCCTCTCCCTTCAACAGACCGCGTCCGATCCGGAGAGGAGCTACCCAAGCAGGTAAAGGAACTTTTCACTTTCCATTCCACGGAGCATGGGTATAAGCCTTCTGCCTCGCTCGATCTCTTCAGCGAGGATATCTCTTAGTTCCTGGTGAAACTCAATGACCCCATCAATCGAGGGGAACTGAGTCCCTTCCCTGAGGAGATTCATATCCTCCACAATCCCTTTAGCTAACGTGTACAGCAACGCGATTTCACCTGATACTTCGCCAAGGAGACCGATTTTATCGCAAGTCTTGTCAAAAACGGCGAAGTAATTAAAAGTAATTCGGGGTCCAAAAGTAGGAACCCTTACTTCGATCGGGCCACCTTGTTGGCCAGCGACTTGTGCGGCTGTTTGTTGAGTCATCCTTTGCTCCATCAGGAGAGCGTCTAATCCACCAAGATAGTTTCTCCTTTCCACTGCCGTAACAAGTCCTTCAATCTCTCCCGCCAAGGACCCAGCTATTGCTTTCCGCAAACGGAAATCCTGATAGCGGGCCTGAAAGAGGTTGGCAAGAATACCAATCGCGCCTCCTATAATGACCCCTAGTAATGTCCCGAGCATTGTATCCAACTGTTTTCCTATCTGTGTTCAGAAGGAGTATCGCTTTTCACAATAATTCTCCTTTAAATGCTTTGTCGAGGATGGAAGGCAGCATGGCGTCGAGTTCGACGGCGGTCTCGGCCTGTAGCCTTTTCAGCGCGTCAAGCTGTGTCTGTAGCGCTTCCAACTCCGCCACGATGCGGCGTTGCTCGGAAAGAGGTGGGACGGGCACTCGGAAAGACTTCGCGTTGCTACCGCTGATGCCAATGTTTCCCGCAGTCGTTTTTCCGAGCTCTTCGATCTGTTCTCGAACGCTTTGCGAACAGAGTCCAAACACGAGAAAGTCCGGAAGCATCTTTGAACGGTCAGGACGTAGTCGCATCAACTTATCCGGGTAAACACTGTAGCAAGGATCAATGCCTTTGTAGATTCCGGGTTTTGCAACCCTGTTTATGTCGCCATTGTATCGGACGATAAAAACATCGTCGTTGCGTAGTTCAAATGGTGCAGCCTCTTCATCTGAAACCTCAACCATCTTTATGGCCGTCAGATCTACAAACCGAGTCGGTGAACTGGAGACGGCATTGATCCGAAGCATTGGCCTACCATTGTTTTCGATCTCGGGCTTGGGGGAAAGCCCGTTCCGCGGTGATTCCATGAGTAGCTCACCCAATGGACGGATTGTCCATCCGGCTTCATCGACCAAACTAGAAGTCGCCCTTGAAACAACCGCCTGCGCTTCTTCCACCGACTGCCGCCGCAAGCCCCGAGCCTCTTCGATCTTGCCGGCCAGTTCTTCGATCCGCGCCACGATCCGCCGCTGCTCGGAAAGCGGGGGAAGGGGAATCTCTACCTCTAAGAAGCGCTCTGGACGAATCCGATTTTTGCCGCTTGTCCCCCGTGACTTTTGATCACACTGATCCCAAAAAGCCTTCGTTTTTGTGTACCAATGAAACCAGCGAGGATGTAGTTTTTCTTGAATGGGCACGAAAGTTGGGAACTCGTTGGAGCCATAGCAGCCTGCGAGATCCTTAGAAACTACTGCAACACTACCGTTCCGCGCCCATATCTTGTTGACAATGATATCGTCTGCCTCAACTCGTGAAAGCGTCTTGTACCTTGTCTGACTTCCATCCAGAGGTTCTCGTTCATAAGCTCCTTCGCCCCACAGTCTCACACCGATTTGCCGGTAAATCCTTCCAGGAATCGGTGCCTCTGGGCGCTCAACAGGTATTATCGCCTCCTCCAGCGCCGCTGTACGGAAGTCATTCCTCATCGCAGAGGACTCTCCAGTGCCTGCTTAATTTCCATCATGATCTCGGCGATGCGCTGCTCTTTTTTAAGGATGTCGTCGGCGAGTTGTTCGGGCGGGAGATGTTCGAAGTCCTGCTTGCTGGCAGGGTTTTTGATGTCGAGGTTCACGGAAGCGAGGTTGCCGCTTTCGTTGTATTTCAGTACATCCTTCGCCTGAACTTTCCAGGCACGTTCGTGTTCTTGACGGTCCTGCCACCAAGCGAGGCAGCCGGAGAATTCCTCGAACTGGATGGGTTGGGTCTTGGTGTACTGCTTGCGGCCTTCGGGAAGAGGTTGCTCGTAGTACCAGATTTCTTCTGTCGGGCCGGAGCGGTCGAAGAAGAGGAGATTGGTTGGGATGCTGGTGTAGGGAGCAAAGACACCATTGGGCAAGCGGACGATGGTGTGGAGGTTGAACTCCTTGAGCAGCTCTTCCTTGATTCGGGCGCAGACGCCGTCGCCGAAGAGTGTGCCGTTGGGAACGACGGCGGCGGCGCGACCACCATTATATATGCCCTCACCCTGCTCCTTCGACAGACTCAGGACAGGCTCTCTCCCGCGAGCGGGCGAGGGAGAACCCGGGCGTTTCAGCTTGCGCATGATGAGCTGAAGAAAGAGCAGCGCAGTTTCCGAGGTCTGCTTGTCTTCGGGGAAGTTCGAGAGGATGCCCCGCTCTTCTTCGCCGCCGAAGGGCGGGTTGGTGAGGATAATGTCCACGCGATCTCTGTCGCCGATTTCTCTGAGCGGAAAGCGGAGGCTGTTGAGCGGATCGATCTTAGGAGATTCGAGGCCGTGGAGAAGGAGGTTCATCTGCGCGAGAAGATAGGGAAGCGGTTTCGCCTCGCCTCCGAAGATGCTCTGGGTTTGAAGAATCTGCCGGTCCTCAACGGTCTTGCACTGCTTTTCGAGATGCTTGAATGACTCGACAAGAAAGCCGCCGGTGCCGCAGGCGGGATCAAGAACGGTCTCGCCAAGCCTAGGATCAATCACCTCCACCATGAAGCGGACGACGGGACGAGGAGTGTAGAACTCGCCGGAATCTCCTGCGACGTCGCGCATCTCTTTGAGCATCGATTCATAGAGATGGCCGAGAGTGTGGATCTCTTCGCTGCTGGTGAAGTGGATGCTGTTTACTTTGTTGATGATGTCGCGGAGGAGATAGCCGTTGATCATCCGGTTGACCGTGCCCTTGAAAACAGTCGCGACCACGTCTCGTCGATCTCCGCCATTAGCGCCTTGAAGACCGCGCAAGTAAGTAAATAGTCCGGCACCTTTGGTCCCATCTGGCCGAACCGCCTCTTCGTTATTTACGAAAGAGATCAACTCATCTCCGGTGATGCCGTCTTCTTTGGCTGCCCAGTCGCGCCAGCGGTAAGGCGGCTCAATGGCAGGCCGGAAACGCTTGCCGGCCATCCTGGCTTCCTGACCGCGCATCTCCTCCATATCATCGAGGAACTTAAGGAACATGATCCAAGTGAGCATCGGCAAGCGGTCGAGGTCACCGTTCAGCCCCTTATCCTTCCGCATAATGTCGCGACAGGACTTGACGATCGATGAAAGTCGCTGGGCTGTGGTTACGGGGTGAGGTGTTTGTTTATTGCGTGCCATGATGAACCTTTCAAAAGATGGTTTTCCAATAACTATCAAGCCGCGAAACCGCGCTCTCAATTGTAGTTTGTGTGAGGTTGAGATCCCGCGCCATCGCTGTGTACGAGGAAGCCCAAGTCATCGGAGCGGCAGAAAAGGAGCTGGGCATGTCATGTGTGGCACGGCGTTGAAAAGTCGCTTCTATCGCAGACTTAACAGATTCAGGAGCTGGAGGACCTTCGTCAAGAATCAGGATCAGATCGACTAGATCCTTGACCCGCGAGTTTAAGCCTCCTGCACGCGGAAGCGTATACGAATGGACTTTCTCCGCGAACTGCTGCGCTACCGGGATGATTCGAAATCTCGCCGGCGGAATACCTGCGAAAGAAAGGTAATCTTCGCCATTTGTCCACTCAGGTTCTTCGGAGATGATATCCCCAATGCCGACGTCAAGGTGAAATTTCGCGAAGACCCGTCTGTCCAGGAGGACTTCTACTGGAAAACGCGCGCCGCCTCCCGGTGGGGCATCGAACTCTTGCCGCGGCGCGGCGATGTTGATTACGAAGTGGTCTCCTATGTCACGGGCTGCCGCCTCTTGAAGCTCATCCCAAAGTTTCTGGATGATGTCGTCAGGATTATCGGCTTGAGGGCCAAAGTCCGGCAAAGCGAGGTCTACATCTTTTGTTGTCCGTGCCTTTATCCCATAGCGAACTTCCAGGCCATAGCCTCCTTTTACGATCCAGGAGGAACTCTGATCCGCAAACAGCCGAGCCAAGAGCCTGTCAAAAGCTACAAGCCTACGAAGTCTCTGCAGTTCGGCTTGAGTAGTTGCTCTTGCGTTGATGCGGCTCTCGAGGGCTTGCCGGAGAGATCCTGGGGTTTCATAGCTTCTTGGAGGCTTTATCATCTCTGATCCTGCGCCAGGGTCCTTACGGCCTCATCGAGTCGCTGCTTTCCCAAGGGTGACATTCCATCCTGTTCGAGCTGTCTTCTCCGTATCAAGCCCCGATTCAGTGCGTCGTGAAGCGCCTTGATTAGGTGTTCAGGGCTCAAGTCACCTTCCGCTATATCTTTAATAGCTCTAAGCGGTGTCGTGACGAAGAAACCTTCGTGGCGCTCAATGTCTTGATCTGCAAGATCACTGTAGTGAAGCACGCATGCTCCTGGGGCACGTTTTCTAAAACCTTTGGGGACCGTGAGATGGAGTTTCGCCGGCATGACCTCCCCCAGATCATGGAAGGCAAGGGCGCTTTCGTGCGAAACGACGGCTCTTATATTTCCTTTGCGGTCTCGACTCCAAAACCCCCACCTTATGAGATCTTCATAAGGGCTGCTGGGATAATCCCGGAGCCTAAACAAGCCACGGTCTATCAGCAGCCAATTTCCTCTTTCCCGGTGAAAGTGTTGCTGGCGATACGTGTAGCCAACCGAAAGGGCTTGGGTAGCAGTGAAATAGCCTCCCTGTTCTGAGGCAATCACCAAAAGGCGCCGTTCAGTCTCTCTGGGATCGCGTCTCATGTAAAAAACTTACATTAAATGTAAGGTTTTTGCAAGACATGGCTATTTGCCTACATGATCCTTACATTCAATGTAAGGTTTGTGTGATATTAACGGTTTTTCGGTCCTATGCGGCATACAGAAGCGTTTGTAACTCGCTCACTGCATCCTTGAGCTTCTCTGGGCCTCCAAAGAAGTCGGCAATCTCTATCACATTGCCCCGTTCGGAAATCGGGGGAACTTTCAGCACGTCTGGAATCAAAAACTGTGCGGTTCCGTGTTCGGCATACTTTTCAAGAAGGTCGCTCAGCACAGCTCTTGCCTCAGGGCCATACCGGTCGAAGAAGTCTTTCTTCTCCTTGCGCAAACGCTCGGCCCTTTCTCTCCGACTTCGAATAGGAGCGTTAAAGGCAACATAACAAAGCAAGTCGAACGGGTCAGCGTCCGGTTGGCTAGTAGCAGCTCCCAGTTCGTCGAAATCAATTCCTCGCTCTTCCAGCTTGGCAATAATGTCGGAGCGAAGGTCAGGATCTGCCCATCGCCTGCGTAGGTCGACCAGCGACGGACAGAGAGTGCGCACCTTTTCGGCTGCGTAGTCGGTGAACTTGACGACACGGAGCTGCTTGCCGTCGGGGTCTAACTCGTAGACGAGATGGGCTGCGATCTCCACCTGTCCGCCGTCAAAGTAATACTTCCGACGCTCTCCTTCAGAGTCATCACTGATGACCGGCCTTACATCTCTTTCTTCTTGGGTGTCACCGATATCCTCACCTACCTCTTTATAAGTTTGTGACGTTATCTCCCCTTCCTCATCAATCTCTTCTTCCGAGACCAACGCCGGCTCGCCGTCGAATTCCGGATCCGCGAAAAGCCGGGTCGCACTCCCCGTATAGTCCAGGATGTTGAAGAAGAACTTCCCGTAGTCATCCCGGACACGGGTCCCCCGACCGATTATCTGCTTGAACTCGACCATGGAGTTGATCACCCGAACTATCGCTACGTTTTTGCACGTAGGAATATCCACTCCCGTCGTGAGCAACTGGGAGGTCGTGACGATTGCGGGCGTTTGTGTCTCAAGCTCCTGGAACTTGCTGAGGTGTCCGCGCCCGATATCCCCTTCCTCGGAGGTAATTCTGCAAACGTAGTCGGGGTATCGTTGCGCGAGGTCGCTGTTGAGGATCGTGAGCGCCCGGCGCATCTCATCTGCGTGCTCCTGATCGACGCAGAAAAGAATCGTCTTGCCAAACCGGTCTGTTTTTTTCAAAAAGGCTGTCAGGTGGCGGGCGATGGCTTCCGTGCGAGCCTTTAGGGCCACGACCCGTTCGAAATCCTGCGTGCGATATTCTGCATCGGGGATCTCCCGCCCATAACGATCCAGGTCTTCTTTGCTGGGCCGCCATCCTGTTGCATCCCACTGTGTAAGAATACGATGGACTCTGTAGGGTGCGAGGAATCCGTCCTCAATACCCTGACGCAGGCTGTACGTATATAGAGGATTCCCAAAATAGCGATAGGTGTCGCGATTATCTTTCCGAAGCGGTGTTGCGGTCATGCCTAGCTGATAGGCCGGTTTGAAAAAAGTAAGAATCTCGCGCCAGTTGCTTTCGTCTTTAGCACTCCCGCGATGACACTCGTCAACAACGATGAGATCGAAGAAGTCGGGACCAAACTCTTTGTAAAGACCGGGGCGGCGTTCATCCTTAGCGATAGCTTGATAAATGGCAAAATACATCTCTCTGCCCTTGTTGACCTCGCCATTCTCGATCTTCCAGCGGGCATCGCCAAAAGGTGTAAACATTTTGTCTTTGGGATCATCAATCAGGATGTTGCGGTCCGCAAGATAGAGAATCTTGGGACGCCGATGTTCTCCCGTACGATTCCAGCGCGTGCTCCAGAGCTTCCAGCAGATCTGAAATGCGACGGCGGTCTTTCCGGTTCCCGTCGCCATCGTAAGCAGAATTCGTTTGTTTCCTTTTAAAATGACCTGAACCACCCGGTTGATCGCGATTTCCTGGTAATAGCGCTGGCCTTTGCCAACAGAACCCTCTGACGGCGTGAGGGCACGGGTCGCGACTTGATCATCATCCAAACCTTCTGCCTTCCGCAGCCGTTTCCAGAGTTCGTCCGGACGCGGAAACGAACCTAAGTCCCGTTCTTTTCCCGTGGTATAGTCGAACTCGACAATGCCATGTCCGTTGGTCGCATAGGCAAACTTGAGCCCCAAAATCTCAGCATACCCCTTGGCCTGTTGCAGACCATCGCCCGGCAACTTGTAGGCTGCCTTGGCTTCCAGCACGGCTATTGTTAAATCGCGGGCAAAGCGCAGAAGATAATCAGCGCGTTGGGGATGTCGTCTACGAGC
>Ga0184640_10000460_pt1 | contig 10694 bp, 11 predicted proteins | sample PLM31_200_b2_FD_133161 | JGI IMG/M metagenome (GOLD analysis project Ga0184640, IMG submission 133161) | Groundwater sediment microbial communities from an aquifer in East River, Colorado, USA - PLM3-1_200_b2 | ecosystem: Environmental > Terrestrial > Soil > Riparian zone | place: USA: East...
GGCCGATGAATTTGGCGATGCCGGGCTTAAAGTGGAATTGAAAGAATTGTCGGCGGGAAGTTTTGTTTGTGGGGGCTGGACCGTCGATGTCACCGTGCGATGGTACAACCGCTCAGTGGACGCACAACCGAAAATTCCAGTAACTGCCACCAAGAGGGCAAAATGATCTTTGTATGCCCACATAGCGAGAAATCGAAGAATCGACGGACGATACTTGAATAGCGATGTCGATGCAAGCGATCGCGACGGGAAATTTGCGTGACGGAAATTTCGGAAAAACTATTACGCCGAAGATTTCAGCTCGCTTTGTTTCATCGACCCTGATGTTGGCCGTTCCGTACATTGCTCGCGGAGACGAATCACCAAAAGTTTTGTCACGGACGCAAAAACGTCTAACTCAAGTATAAATCGCGGAGCACATTGAAGAAGCTGCGAGTTTGATCGATTGAATTCCCTTGACAACCCTTCTTCAAAATCACTAGATTCCGAAGCGTTTCTCAAAAGCCCCAAGGATGCGCGCCGCAGTAATGTTGCTTCGATTAACATGCAAGAGGGAAATGTGACAAGGCAGCAAAAATTCGTGGTCTTTGTGCGAGCCTTCGTACTTCTCATTATCAGCGTCGTGCTTTCTCCTGGCGTCGAAGCGCAGATTTCGCAGTGGGATCAAGTGGTATCGGCGGCAAAAAAAGAAGGAAAGGTGGTCGTTTCGATTCCACCCGGCGCCGAATTGAGAAAGAGTCTGAAGGATGTTTTTGAAAAGCGTTTCGCTATCGAGTTAGAGCTTGTTACGGGCAGAGGAGCGGCCCTTGCCAAAAAAATTGCCGATGAATTCAGAGCGGGGCTGCGTCTCACCGACGTGCATACGGGAGGATCGGCGCCGATCATCTACGGTCTGGCGGGCATGCTCGAGCCCGTCGAAGTCCAATTCATTCTCCCCGAGGTCAAGGAGGCCAAACATTGGTGGGGCGGCCACATGTACGTGGATAATACCAAGCGTTACGGCTATTCGTTTCTCGCATTCGTGCAAGACGCGCTTTGGTACAACACCGATCTCGTGAAGCCCGAGGAGTTGCACGCGTACGACGACCTGCTCCACTCCAAATGGCAGGGCAAGATAGGTTACAGCGATCCGCGTAGAGGCGGAGCGGGGCAGGGTAACTGGACCTTCTTGTGGAAAACGAAAGGAGAGGAATTTCTGAAGAAGCTCGTGCAACAAAATTTGGTGATCATGGGCGAAGAGAGACCGCTCGCCGAAGCGTTGGTAAAAGGCTCGTTGGCGCTTACGATTGGGTTGGATATCGACAATTTTGTTTCCTTTGTTCGGGCCGGCTTGCCGATTAAGCCGCTTCCCCAGTTGAAGGATGGGATATATCCGGTAACCGGGTCGGGCGCCTTAGCGGTGATCAAGAATCCGCCTCACCCCAATGCGACCAAGGTGTTCGTCAATTGGCTTTTGAGCAAGGAAGGGCAGGAGACCTACCAAAGCGCCATCGGCGAACCGACTCGCCGCCTCGACGTCGATGTGCCGAAGGAACCCTACGCGGTCAGACCGGCGCGGGAATTCATGACCGTCGAGCAGTATCATCGACTTGAAAGCCACACCGAAGAAAAACAAGAATCCGTTCGCAAGCCGGCGATTGCCGCGGCACAGCGATTAATAAAATAGTCCGACTTTTCTGGTTCTATCGATGGATGGTGGATTATGAGCGACGTGGACGAACTCAAAGATAGATTGGCAACAGCGGTACAAATTCTGCGCTGGGAATTGGCGGACATGTGGGGACATGTGAGTTGCCGGTCGCCGCGCGGCGATAGTTTTCTCATTATGCCGATGCGGCCGCCCTTCGATCACAATCTTCCGGACGATGAAATTCTCGAATATGATTTCGACGGCAAAAAGATTTCCGGTCGACGAGACCCGCCGGCGGAAATCTTTTTCTTCACGTCTCTATACCGAAAACGCCCCGATACCGGCGCCGTGATTCACTGTCATCCGCCGGTCGCGGTATCGCTGATCGCTACCGGCAAGAAAATCGTGCCGATCCATCAGCATTCGATCAAGTTCGGCAAGGGAGTGCCGGTGAGCCCATGGCTTTACGGCACCTGGCGCGAAGACGGCGAGCGAGCGACCAAGGCTATGGGCAAGAGTTTTGCGTTGATGATAAAGGGACATGGAGCCAACGTCATCGGAAATACGATACAAGAAGCGTGCTTGAATACAGTTCACCTGGAGCGTACGGCGAAGATGCTCCTTTGGGCTCAGAGCGTTGGCAGAGCAAGCACGATCCCGCAGGCGGTGGTGAAGAAATATGAGCGGGTCGAAGCGGAAAGAGTCACGGCACGAGGTTCTCGGCCGCCGCGCTCGCCTGAGTGGAATTTTTACGAGCGGCTAATCAAACGCGGCGAGCGCTGGAATACCTGGTGAACCTAGCCTGGATTATTCACGCACTGCCGCTAGTCGAGGGGTGAGCCCTCCGAGTCAAAGGCGATGGGCGAGTCCTCGCCGGCGTTCGGAATTTCAAATTACAGATATCAGATTTCATATTTGGCAATTTGAGATTTGCCGTTTGCAATCCCGACGGGAATGCCTTCGACTCTCCGGGCTCACCCCTCACTCTACACAGTGTTGTCACTTTTACTTTGATCATGAATAATCCGGGGTAGGAGCATGAAAAAGATCGCGTTATTTTCAGCGCCGAGAGTCGCACTTTACTTACTGGCGCTCTCGGGTCTTGGCGAACCGGGCGCATCATGGGCGGCGAGCGTCAATGCGTCGCAAGAAGAGTGGGACAGAACGATCAAAGCCGCGGAGAAAGAAGGGCAGTTGGTTCTCTACGCGAACGAGGGGATCGAGGGTAGCATCCATGATTTTCAAAAGCGATTCCCGAGAGTCAAAGTCGTTCTCGTTTCGGGCCGTTCAGGTCAACTGGTGACGCGGCTGATGGCCGAAAGAAGAGCGGGAAAATATCTCGCGGATGTGGCGAAGCTTGGCACCGGATCGGCGTCGTCACTTTATCGCGCCCGGCCGTTTCCGCTGCAGCCCGTCGATGGAAGTCTGTTTTTGTCCGAGGTGACGGACAAATCAAAATGGTGGCAGGGAAAGCATCAATATGCCGACCCTGAAGGAAAATATATTCTGTCGCCCTGCGTCAGTGTGCATATCGACATGGTGTCGTACAACACCGAGCTCGTGAAGCCCGCCGATTTGACATCTTATGGGGATATCTTGAATCCGAAGTGGAAGGGCAAGATCGGCTCCATGGACCCGCGAGCCGCCGGCGGCCGCGAGGGCGGCAGACTCATCTACTATCACCCTGAGCTTGGGCCGCAATTTTTCAGGCGGCTCTTGACCGAGACCGATCTCGTGTTGAGCCAGGACCCGCGCCAGGCGGTGGATTGGCTCGCGCAAGGGAAATTGGCTTTCCTGCTTTTCACTTCGCCGCGTGAAGTCTTGCGGGCCAGAGAGCAAAAGCTGCCGGTGGATATTTTAGACCCGCGGCGCATGAAGGAAGCGCCGGTGGTCGAGACAGCCGCTTCCAGCTTCACGCTTATGGACAAGCCCGCCAATCCCAATGCGGCGAGGCTCTTTCTCAACTGGCTCATGTCGCGCGAAGGTCAAATCTCTTTTCAGAAGAGCCAGGGGAGCTGTGATTCGGCCAGACTCGACATTCCAAAGGACGACGTGCCGCCGCTCTCGCGCCGCAAGGAGGGCGTGCAATACTTCAGGCTATGGGATACCGAGTGGATGGATGTGGATGAAGTCCAGAAGTTTATCGATGCGTCATTGAAAGGAACTAAAATCCAGTAGATGATCGAAATCGCTCCGGCGCGACGGAAAAGGCGCGTCCAAGAATTTTCGCTTTACAAAGCGGGCGAAAAAAAGTTACTCTCTGCGCGTCGCGAAGCAATCGAAACCAAAGGAGGTCGGGAATGCTGCAAGAGATTTTTCTAGGAGAAAAGCTCAAATGGCCGGCGCCGTATCGGTGCGCAGTCAATCTGGTATTCAACTATCAAGGAGCCGAAGGTTTGGAGCCGGATTCAAAAGGCCGCATCGATGCCGAAGAGTACGCCCGGCGGGAATATGGACCAAGGGTGGGGATCTGGCGAGTCCTGCGCGTCCTGGAGAAATATGAGCTCAAGGCGACGTTTGTGATCTGCGGCGCCTTGGCGGAGCGGTTTCCGGACACGGTGCGGGCGATCCATGCCGCCGGACATGACGTCGCCGGGCATGGCTATCACCATGAAAAAGCCTGGAGGCTGACGCCGGAGGAAGAAGTTGAAACCATGCGCAAGACGGTCGAGGTTTTGACCGGGCTAACCGGGGAGAAGATCAACGGCTGGCGCTGCTGCTTCCAGAGCCATGTCACTCCCGACTTGGGCATCGGCCAAGGTTTTATCTGGAACAGCAATTCGTTCTCGCACGATCTGCCGTATCTGCTCAAAGACGGCGATCGCATCATTGTCGAGGTGCCGCGCCAGCCGTTCGGCGACATGTTCATCTTTCAGGGCGGAAAGACCGCGGACCCCGACGACGCTTTATCGATCTGGAAGAAATCCTTCGACACTTTCTATGCGGAATCAAAGTCCTTTCACAGCTACTGCCAGTTTTCGTTGCACCCGTTCTTGGTCGGACGACCGGGGCGCATCGAGGTTTTCGATGAGCTAATGGCTTACGTTAAAAGTCATGAAGGCGTCTGGTTCGCGACGACGGAAGAAATTGCTAGGAGAGTGCTTGACTGCGCTGGAATTCAACCATCGGCAGGCGTGAGCTATGGCTCGCGGGCGATGGCGATGAAGTAGCGACGAGGGAGCACTCCAATCTGGTTTCATTGAACCGTGAAATCTTCGACGGAGCCGCGCCTGCGGCTCCGTCGCTCCACAACCACAAACAGAGCGTGCCGATTGTATCGCCTGCGTTAAGCACACGGCGATGATTCGTTGGCCGCAGCGAGGACTTCACCGATTTCGACTTTTTAAGAAAGCGAGACACTTCGGCCACGGCACCGAATTGCCTTGTGAAACAGTTTCGTAATACGGGAGAAGACCATGAAGAAAGCAACAGCTCGCTTATGCGTAGTTGCCATGGCAATTTTCGCCATGTCACGGACAGCGGACGCGGCCGAATGGCGTGGTGATTGGGAAAAAGCGCTGCAAGGAGCCAAGGCGGAAGGGAAACTCGTCCTGGCGATTCCTCCCAGCGCTGAACTGAGAAAGGAACTGGAGCCCCTGTTGAAGCAAAAGTTCGGCATCGATGCCGAACTGCTCGTATCGCGCGGCGCCGACTCGGCAAACCGGATTGCCTCAGAGTACAACGCCGGCGTACGCACGATCGACGGCCTGATTCAGGGAACGACCACGGCGATGTCTCTTCAAGACGGCGGCATGTTGGATCCGGTGATCGCCTACATGATCCTACCTGAGGTGAAGGATCCGAAAAACTGGTGGGGCGGCCACATTTGGAACGATAACGTCAAAACCAATCGTTTCCTGTATTCTTTTGTCGCCAACGCGGGGACCGAAGGGCTGTTCTATAACGCGGACTTGGCAAAACCGGAAGAGCTGCGTTCTTTCGACGATCTGCTCAATCCCAAGTGGAAAGGCAAAATCGGTTTGAATGATCCGCGCATCGGCGGGTCCGGCATCTCTCTGTGGTCCTTCATGTGGGAGATCAAGGGCGAGGATTACCTTAAGAAACTTGTGCAGCAGGATCTTTTCCTAAGCCGCAATCTTCGACAGGTCGCCGATGCGCTGGCGAAAGGGAAACTCGCGGTCACCATCGGTCTTGGCCGTTCCGAATATGAGCCTTTTCTTAATGCCGGTCTGCCGATTAAAGAAGTTCCGACGCCCAAGGAAGGTCTGCCGGCGAGCAGCGGTTACGGTGTTCTCGGCATCGTCAAGAATCCGCCTCATCCAAATGCCACCAAAGTTTTCGTCAATTGGTTTCTTAGCAAAGAAGGTCAGGAATTTTACGCCAAGGTTATGAAGCAGGGAACTCGCCGTTTGGACGTGGATACCAAATGGATGAGCCAGATCGGTGTCGACGCCGCCAAGGACGTCATGACTCTCGCCGACTATCACAGATTGCGAAACCACCTAGAGGACAAGGTTATCAACGTCCGCAGGCCGGCGGCCAATTTTGCTGAGAAGATTCTCAAGTAAGTTGATCCGTCGGATATCAATCCTCCAAGCAATTGTGGCGAACTATATCTTGCTCTTTGGCCAATGATCCGTCGCTGATTCTTGCCGACGAACCAACGGGCAATCTGGACACCGGAAACACCGAAACGATTACTTCGCTCTTTCTCTCGCTTGCCGAGAAGTACGGCAAAACCGTCATCATGGCGAGCCACGACCACAAGGCCGTCGAGCATTTCAAGAAAGTCTACAATATGCGGGACGGGAAGTTCGTGTGAAGGTTGTTTCGTTCTTGACTTTCAGTAGGTTGTGAGTGGAAAGAGCACATGGCGAAAAAATCGAAAGAAAATCCAGAATTGTAATTCCACAGCTCAATTTACAGTCACAGGGCGATCCCAGTTGTGTCTTCGCTGCTACCACAAGTGACCCGACGCATGGTCTGTAATTCTGACCCGGATTTGTGTTAAGTCGGTTAAAGCTCAGTTCAAATAACCATCGTTCAAGACTCGCCCTTTCGCCACTCGGACATTCGCGAGGGCGTTGGTGTCAGGTCGAATTGTCCCTAAAGCCAGGAGGTTTCCGATGAGGAAGAGTCTTTTGGTCCTGCTCGCGATTGTCGTTCTCGAAACTTCAGCCTTCGCGGTTGAGAAAATCCGCATCGGCGTTCCGGAACTCAACGCCCAATTTCTTCCCCTCGCTTTGGCAGAGAAGCGGGGCTTCTTTAAAGAGGATGGTCTTCAAGGTGAGATCATTCGCATAAATCCCACCGTTGCACTCGCCGCGTTAGTCAGCGGAGAGCTTGATTATTGGACGGTGATTGGGAACTCGGTCGGCGCAATAATTCAGGGAGCGCCGCTTAGAGTCCTGGCCTGTTATGTGCCCGGCTCCCCCAGCGCGCTCATCGCACGTCCTGAATTCAAGTCCGTTCCGGATCTCAGGGGTAAGGCCATTGGACTTAACACCTCCGGCGGCGCTCTCGAGTCCATGGCAAGATTGACATTCAAGCATTTTGGCGTCGATCCAGACAAGGAGATAAAGTTTCTTCCCTTGGGCACGAACGAACGCCGCTTTTCCGCTATGAAGCAGGGGTTGACCGCTGCCACTATGGGCTCTCCTCCTTTGGATTTTCTTGGCAAGAAGATGGGGTTTGTCGTGCTTGCGCGGGCCCACGAGCTTTTCAGTTATCCCACCAGCGGCGTAGTAGCCAGCGTTAAGAAGATCAAAGAAAAGCCGGAGGAGATTAAGCGCGTGATCAAGGCGGGAATCAAGGCGACTCGTTATATCCGTCAGAACCGAGACGGCACAATTCAACTAATGATCGATTGGAGTAAGTCCGATAAAGAGATGGCAACAGCTGGCTATGAAAGCGTTTTGAAGCTTTTTAACGATGACGGAAGTGTGCCCGAAAAAGGGCTGCTCCTGGTGATCGATGAGCTAAAAAAGCTTGCCAAGGTGGAGCGCGAGATTTCTCCGAGCGAAGTCGCGGATCTGTCAATCTTGAAAGAGGCGCAGAAGGAGCTTGGGATTACGGCGAGGTAACGATCAGACAAATGTGAAGCAATGTCACAGAGGAGGATCTTGAAATGAATTTCTATGATCACCCGCAAAGGTTGCTCGAAGATTTTCAATCCGGCTCCCCGAAAAGTCTCCGTGAGAGCGACGGAGTGCTCTCGCTTGGGCAGCGAGGCCGTTGTTATTTCGGTAAACCTCTGGCGCTGTCCTTGGCGCTATTTGTGTTGAGCAGCGCCCAGGTCTGCGCTGAAGCCATCAAGCTAGGCTACGCGGCTCTCACAGCAGGTCAGGTGGCTCCCTGGATGGCAAAGGAGGCCGGGTATTTCTCAAAGTACGGCATCGAAGCGGAGCTCATCTATATTCCCGCAGTCGCAGCTACCCAGGCGCTGATCGCAGGCGAGATTCAACTGGCCCAAGTGACCGGGGTCTCTACTTCCGGGGCGATCTTAGCAGGGGCGGACGTGAGAATCATAGCCAGCGTGCAGGACCGGCTCGCCGGCTCGATCTACGCCCGCCCGGAAATCAAGACGCCGGAGGACCTGAAAGGGAAAAAACTTGGGATATCGAGATTCGGCGCGGTGAGCGAAACCGGCGCGGCGATGTTTCTTGCGCGCTTCGGCCTCAAGCGCGGGACGGACGTGGCGATCATCCAGTTGGGCGGCCTGCCGGAGATCGTCACGGCGATGGAAAGAGGGGCCGTCGATGCAGGATTTGCCAATCCTCCGCAAACGAGTCGGGCCAGACGGCTCGGCATGAGAGAACTCTTTGATCTGAACGCGCTCGGCGTGGAACTGCAACAGACCTGTGTGACGGTTACGACCAAATACTTGCGCGAGCGGCGGCCGGTTGTAAGGTCCTTTCTCCAGGCCTACACGGAGGGTCTGCACCGGTTCATGACGGACCGGGACTATTCCATTCAGGTGCTAAAAAAGTATTTGCGGGTGGACGACAGAGAGCTTTTGGACGATGCCTATTCCTTTTACTCGCAAAGACTGCAAAAAATCCCATTGCCCACTATCAAGGGGATAAAATTTATCTTAGATGAAATGGCCGAAAGGCAGCCGCGGGCAAGGAACGTGGCGCCGGAGAGTTTCGTTGATATATCATTGCTTCAAGAAATCGAACAAAGCGGGTTTTTCAAGCAACTTTGGAAAAACTAGCTGGGACATATCGTGGTGTTGGTTTTGGGATCACTGGCAGTGCAACGGGGAGGCTCTATGGGGAGACTGATTGGGATTTTACTCGCTAGCTTTATTCTGCAGCCGTCCGTCCATGCTGCCGACAAGATCAGGATTGGAATTCCCGATTTCACCGCTCAATTCGGCTCTCTGCCCTTGGCACAGAAAAAGGGCTTTCTTCAAGAAGAAGATCTTCAGGCTGAGGTCATTCGCATAAATGCCACTGTTGGAATCGCAGCGTTGGCCAATGGCGAGATCGATTATTATCCGGGCATCGGCCCCGGGGTTGCCGCGGCGCTCCAGGGAGTACCGATCAAAGTTGTTGCCTGCTACGTGCCCAGTGCTCCGTTCGCGCTCATCGCCCGGCCGGAGTTTAAGTCCGTTCAGGAGCTTCGGGGAAAGGCAATCGGTCTCAACACTTTCGGCGGAAATATTGAGGTCGTGGCCAGGCTGATCTTCAAGCATTTCGGACTGGACCCGGACAAAGAGATAAAGTTTCTCGCTCTCGGCACTAACGAACGGCGCTTCGCTGCGATGAAGCGGGGTTGGCCGCTGCCACTTTGGGCACTCCACCGTTGGATTTTTTCGGCAAGAAGTTCGGGTTTGTTGTTCTTACGTGGGCCCATGAACTTTTCAGTTACCCGGCTAGCGGCGTATTAGTAAGCGTGAAGAAAATCAAAGAACGGCCGGATGAGGTCAAGCGGGTGATCAAAGCGTGCATCAAGTTCAACCGCTATTTTCGTCAGAATCGAGAGGGCTCGATTCAGGCGATGATCGAGTGGATGAAGATTGATAAAGAAACCGCTACGGCGACCTACGAAAGCGTATTGAAAGCCTTTAACGATGACGGCGGTTTGCCCGAGGATGGATTCCGTCTGCTAATCGAGGAGGCAAAGAAGCAGGCCAAGGTGAGCCGCGAAGTTTCTCAGAACGATATCGCGGATCTTTCGATTCTCAGAGAAGCGCAAAAGGAGCTTGGGATTAGGAAATGACGGACTAGAAGGAACCGAAGAAACTCGGAGGTTCTATGAAACTCTGGATCGCTTTACTCGCTGTCCGTTTCGCGTTGTCGCCGAGCAGCACGGTCTCAAGGCGGAGATTGGGCGGTTTTTTTCTTGCGCTTATCTTGCTCATCGTTCCCGGTTCTGCGCCCGCCGAAGAGATTATTGTCTCCTACGCGTCGCTTGGCGCGGCGTACATGGACCATGTCGTCGCAATCGAGAAAGGTTACGCCCTTGAGGAAGGTCTCAACATTAAGATCCTTCGGTCCGGGGGAGGCTCGGCGACCCAGACTTTGTTGTCAGGACAAATTCATTTCAGCTCGTCGGCCGGGTCGGCTCTGAGCGCGGCGTTGCGCGGCGGTCCGGTCAAAATTATTTACACCAACCAATCACGGCCGACCTACAAATTGCTTTCGAACAAACCAGAGATCAAAACGCTCCAGGACCTAATCGGCAAAAAAATCGCGATCAACACGTTCGGGGACACGGGCCATTTGTCTACGTTGCTGCTGCTAAAGAAGTACCGGATGGATCTGAAATCTTTTCTCTTCATCGCCGTGCGCAGCGAGGCGCGCTTCCCGGCGTTTCTTTCCGGCGCCGTCGACGCCGCGCCGCTGTCGCCGAGAGATATCACGCAGATCGGACCGATGCGGGTGAACACCCTCGCGGACATCAGCAAGGAAATCCAACTGGTTTGGAACGGCGTCGCGGTTTCGAACAAGTTGCTTGGCGACAATCCCGCACTGGTCGAGCGTTTTCTCCGCGCGCTGGCAAAGGGCCGAGAATTTGCGCGCCGTTATAAAGAGCCGACGATCGCGATGGTGTCCAAGCATACTCCATTACCGCCGGACGCTCTGCTGGTCGATTA
>Ga0184640_10000461_pt1 | contig 10687 bp, 6 predicted proteins | sample PLM31_200_b2_FD_133161 | JGI IMG/M metagenome (GOLD analysis project Ga0184640, IMG submission 133161) | Groundwater sediment microbial communities from an aquifer in East River, Colorado, USA - PLM3-1_200_b2 | ecosystem: Environmental > Terrestrial > Soil > Riparian zone | place: USA: East...
ATCGTCGCATCGCTCAACGATGCGCCGGCCAACAACGACCCGAGCGCGCCTCAAGACGCCGGCAATGGTTTTCTCATGCGCGAGGGTTACACCATCGCGTGGACCGGCTGGCACGGCGGACTGAGCGGCAAGAACTTTATTGTCATGGGCGTTCCCACGGCGACCGACAAAGGCAATGAGATCGTCGGCTTGGTTCGCACCGAATTGGTTAGCGAGGAGGCAGGAGTTTACTCGATGCCGCTGAGCGCGGACCCGCGCATCGTCAGCTACGAGGTTGCCGACGCGGACAAGTCCAAAGCTATATTGACGGCGCGGGAGAAATTCGACGACCCGCGCATGCCGGTGCCTGTTTCAGATTGGGATTACGCCCGCTGTGAAAAAGATCCTGCGGGAAGTAACGTTGTCCGCCCGAGTACGACGGATCTCTACCTGCGCTCGGGATTCAAACCGAATCATATCTATGAGTTCATTTACCCGGCGAAGAACCCGCTCGTGCTCGGTTTGGGCTTTGCCGCCGTTCGCGATGCCGTTTCGTTTCTGCGCTACGAAATGAAGGACAAAACGGGCAATCCAAACCCGCTGGCCCTCGGCAGAAAAGCTACCGGCATCGAAAGGGCCTACGCTTGGGGCAGGTCGCTGCCCGCCCGGTTCATCAGAGATCTTGTTTATCACGGCTTCAATGAGGACGAGAGTCATCGGAAAGTTTTCGACGCGGTTTGTCCGTACGTCTCCGGCGGCGGCAGAACGTTTTTAAACTACGAATTCGGCCGGCCGGTAACTTCGGCTCAACAGCATAACAATCATCTCGACCCGGAAATATTTCCTTTCGCCTATAACATTCTCAAGGATCCACAAACGGGCAGACGGGACGGCATCTTGAAGCGGCCCAAAACCGATCCCTATGTGATGCACGTGCAGACTTCCACGGAGTATCGACAAAAAAGTGGCGCCCTCGTCCACACCGATGGCAAAGGCAAGGACATCGAGATCCCCGCAAAGGTGCGGATCTATGTGCTCTCCAGCGCATCGCACCGCTATCCTACCGATTACGTTCCCAGGAAATCTCATACTCAGAATCTAACCAATCCGCTCTCCCACGGTGAGATTCTGCGCGCGCTGATGGTCGCGATGGATCGCTGGGTGTGCGCCGGAGCGCCGCCGCCGCCGAGTCGGTATCCCACGATCAAGGACAAGACCTTAGTTTCGCCGAATCAAAAGAGCACGGGCTTCCCCGCTATCCCCGGCGTTCGCTACTCAGCGCTCTACAACCGACAAATGTTTTTGGATTACGGTCCGGATCTTTTGCGCGGAAAAATTACGGTTCATCCACCCAGGCAGATAAAGACTCGTGAATACAAAAACCTCGTGACCAGGCTTGATAAGGATGGCAACGACCTGGCGGGCATCCGGCTTCCCGCCGTGCGAGCGCCGCTGGCGACGTATACCGGCTGGAACCTGTGGGCGGAAGGATTTGCCGAGGACGAACTTTGCGGTCTCTACGGCTCTTACATTCCCTTTGCCGTGACAAAGGCGGAGAGAGAAAAGAGCGGCGATCCGAGGCTGTCGATCGAAGAAAGATATAAGGATCACGCTGATTACGTGTGCAAGGTAAGCCACGCCGCGCGGTCATTGGTGGAGGCGAGATATCTTTTGCCCGAGGACGCCGAGCGCATTATCGCGCAAGCCAAGAAAGTTTCGCCGTTCTCAGCGCCTTTGGGGTGAAGACGTTCCGGTCATTTTTCGCCTTCATCGTAGAGATGCAGAGTTCACGAAGGATTACAAATCAATGATCAAACTTCCAATCGTTGAATCGCTTTTGGTTCTCATTCTTGTTCTTTCGAATTACTCGTTCGCTCACGCGGCGGCGCCGCTCATCAAGGTTCTCGTCACCACCGGCTCATCTAGTGAGCGGGAAGGGGCGCTGTATATCGCTCAGGATCAGGGATATTTCCGCAAGTACGGTCTCGACGTCACGTTGGTGCAGGTTCGCAATGGCCCTGTCGGCATGGCCGCGCTCAGTTCCGGCGAGTCGCTACTTCATTGGGGATCGGTGTCGGCGGCGAACCTCGGGGCTATTGCGGAGGGAGCCGACTTGGTCTTTGTCGCCGGCTTCATAAATAAATTAACCGGAGCTTTTGCCGCTAACCCAAAGATCAAGACCCCTGCGGAATTAAAAAGTAAGAGTCTCGGCGTCAACAGCTTGAGTGGCGGCACCTGGATTTTTACCATGCTGGCCTTGGATCATTGGGGTCTATTGCCTGAGCGGGACAAAATACAGATCAGGACGCTGGGTGACAATTCGGTTGTGTCGCAAGCGCTCCTGGCCGGCAACGTAGACGGCGCGTATTTGAGTTACACGTACGCCAAGATCGTCCAAAACAAAGGCTTCCGCGTGCTCGCCGACTTAGAAAAATTGCCGATCGCCTACCAGGGCACGGGCATCATTACGCGACGAAGCACAATCGCGTCGTCGCCAGCGCCGGTCGAAAGTGTGATCAAGGGATTGCTCGACGGCGTAACATTCATTCGCAATCCGGAAAATAAGCCGCAGGTCATAAAGAGCCTGGCCAAAGGACTCCGTCTAAAACGCATCGAAGACGCCGAAGAAGGATATCAAAGCATGCTCGGCCTCTATGAAATAAAAATCTATCCCAGCGTCGACGGCGTGCGCAACGTCATCCGTCTCCTCGGCGCCGGCAATGAGAAAGTCCGCCGCCTCAAGGCGGAGGAATTGGTGGACGATAGTGTTGTGAGAAGGTTGGAAAAGGAAGGGCGGTTTTAGTTCTCCTGCAGCTTGCTTCGACGGCAGTGTAACCGCTGCGCGGGTTAGCGTGGAGCCCTAGAATGACGAGAGTCCTGCAGATCAGATGGCTAAAGTGTGAACGTTAGCGCTGTTTCGTAATCCAACCGTCGCCAAGATTTTCCGGTGATGGTAAATCAATACAGAAAGCAGTATGGAAGCTCCGAAGATTCGGAGGGTGATCCCAAAACCCTAACTCGTGCAGAGGAGAATTCGACCATGGCAAGATTGCTCCTTACGTTGACCCGTCGCGCTGATGATCCCGCTTGCACTTCTACGCCAGCCGCCGTCTTGTTCGTTTGCTCATTTCTGAGTGTCGCCTCGGCCGCTCTCTCCCAGGACACGTTCTATCAAGGAAAAACCATTACTGTCATTCAAGGCCGTGAACCAGGAGGAACAGGCGACTTACGGGCGAGGGCCATCACCCAGTTTTTGCAGAAATATATTCCTGGAAACCCGACCATCGTTCATGAGTTTATGGGTGGAGGCGGTGGTTTGAGAGCCGCAAATCACATTTACTCCGCGGCGCGCCCCGATGGTCTTACTATTGGAAGCGTCAGCTCAGGCATGCTCAGCCACGCGATCCTGGGTGGCGCCGGTGTCAAGTACCAGGTGGAAAAGTTCCACTACCTGGGTGCCGCTGACGCCGGCGGGCACTACGTCCTCTATACTAAGAAAGAATTGGGGATTGCCAATCTGGAAAAACTCCGCTCGATTCCGGGAATTCGAATCGGCGCCCAGTCCGTCGGTCACAGCAATTACAACATCGCCCGGTTGCTCGCCTATCTGTTACCGATGAAGGAGGCAAGGTTCGTTACCGGTTATGCAAGCCCCGAGATCGACGCCGCGATCTTGCGCGGGGAATTGGACGGCAGATTCAACCAGTCGCACAGCGTGATCCAGCGCAATCCCGAATGGGTCGATAAAGGGCTGATGGACTTTCACGTGGTATTGGAAATTCCCAAGGGGGATAAGCATCCGCGATTCGCGAATTTGCCGGAACTCGAAAGTTTTGCAGGAACCGAAAGGGAGCGGCAGCTGGTTGCGCTGCAGCGGGGATTTAGGCTGACCGGATCTCCGTTTGTATTGCCGCCCGGCACGCCGCGCGACCGAGTCGCGATTCTCCAGGACGCCATGACCAAGACTTTGAAGGATCCCGACTTTCCCAAAGAGTTTAAAAAGTTGGTCGGAGACGACGCCGAAATCGTCTTCCCCAACGTGATGGACAAAAGCATCAAAGAGCTGCCCCGCGACCCGGAAGTGGTCGAGCTGCTGAAAAAGATAACCGGAGTGAACCCGCTTCCGTTGCGCTAAGAGATCGGATTGGTCTATTAGGTCTAGGGATCGGGAATGATCATCAGGGGTTGTCGGATCGGACGATCGCGACGATCTATCTTTCTGCTTTTAATCTCATTGGGTCAATTCCCCGCAGCTTGCTGCGTAATGGCTAATCCTAAGTCCGTCATTCCCTCATGCTCTTAGCGGGAATCCAGGCGAGACTCTGACTGGACCCCCGATACAAACATTCGGGGATGACAACTTGAGGAGAAAATATCATAAAGGTCTATCGATACCCCGCAGCTTGCTGCGGGGTAGTTCATATGCCTTCCCTCTCGGTGCATTGTTATATATACCTGGACTCCGGTCTGAGGGAGATATTCGCTGATGAAAAAAGGCACACTCATACTGGCGGCGTCGGTGGTTGCGGTTTTAGTGACGTTCTTCGTATTCAGCCGCTTCTTCGTCGACCTGTTATGGTTCGGCTCGCTGGGATTCCGCGCGGTCTTCACCACCACCTGGCTCACCGTGCTTACGGTGTTTGCCATCGCGACTGGACTCTCGTCCGCGATACTACTGCTCAACGGCTTCATCGCTATGAAAGCGACCGCCGCCGCACCGAATCGACGGCCTAGCTTTAGAATTGTCGGTCGTGGTCCCCAAGGGCTCCCTGAGGTCATCGAACTTTCCCTCGACAAACTGCCGTTGGGGCTGATCATCGCCGCAGTTGCTGTGATTATCGGCTTGTTTATCGGTTTTGCCCAATCGGGTAACTGGGATACCTTTCTCAAATGGCTCTACGCTGCACCCTTTGGACGGTCCGACCCGTTATTTGGAAATGACCTCGGCTTTTATGTATTTTCGCTTCCCGCCTATGAACTGTTCAAGGATTGGGCCCTGCTAATAATTTTTCTGAGCGCCGCCATCGCCGTCGGCATCTACGTGCTACGCGGCGGCATCAACTATCAACAGGCCGGATTTCCCGCGATAAGCGGCGCGGCGATGCGCCACCTTTCCGCGCTAATGGCGATATTTTTTCTTGTCAAAGCCGGCGGCTATATTCTGCAGCGTTATGATTTGTTGACCAGCAATAACGGGATTGTCTTCGGTGCCGCCTATACTGACGTCCATCTGCGCTTGCCGTTGTTAGTAGCTCTGGCCGGCGTGTCGCTGATAGCGGCGGCCCTATGCGCTTACAATATTTGGCAGGTCGGTATTCGCCTGCCCGTTGCGGCTGCAATCCTGGTGTTTGCCGTGTCGATTGTGCAAACGATCGTGCCCAGTGCGTTTCAAAGTTATTGGGTTAAGCCGGACGAGCTAAAGCTGGAGTCGCGCTACATCACACGTAACATCGAATTTACCCGATACGGTTTCGGTCTCGATCACATCACCAGCGCGCCGTTCCCTGCAAAAGGGAAGCTCACGCCGGAGGTGATCGCGGCAAACCAAACGACGATCCAGAACATTCGCTGGTGGGATCCCCGCCCGCTCACGGATACTTACCGTCAATTGCAAGAAATCCGCCTCTACTATGACTTCCATGACATCGACGTCGATCGTTACACCATCGATGGCAGCTACCGGCAAGTGTTGCTCTCCGCCCGCGAGTTGAATCAGTCCAAACTGCCGGCCGACGCGCAAACCTGGATCAATCAACGCTTCAAGTTTACCCACGGCAACGGCATCGCTATGAACCCGGTCAATCGTTTCGATGAAGAAGGGCTGCCGGTTTTTTACGTCAAAGATATCCCTCCCGTGGGTCCGCCGGAGCTGAAGATCGACCGGCCCGAGATCTATTTCGGCGAAGAAACCCGAAATTATGTGGTGGTGGGCGGCGGCACCAAAGAATTCGATTACGCCAAGGGTCAGGAAAATGTCTACAACGTTTACGAAGGCCGCGACGGCGTATCCTTGGGCAGTCTGTGGCGGCGTGCGTTATTTGCTTGGTCCTTCGGCGACTTCAATCTGCTCATCAGCGAAAACGTAACCCCGACGAGCAAAATTCTCTTTCGCCGCCTGATTCAGGACCGCATCCGACGGATCGCGCCGTTTCTCCGTCTCGATCGCGATCCTTATATGGTGGTGAGCGACGGGCGCTTGATCTGGTTGCAGGACGCCTACACCATCAGCGACTCGCTGCCGTACTCCCAACTAACCCGGCCCGGCGCCATGAACTACATACGCAATTCGGTGAAAATCGCGATCGATGCCTATGACGGCAATCCGGTCTTTTATATTGCCGACCCGAAAGATCCGATCGTGCTCACGTACCAGCGTATCTTTCCGACGCTATTTCAGCCGATGGATTCGATGCCGGCGTCGTTGCGCAAGCATATCCGTTACCCGGAAGATCTTTTTATTATCCAAGCAGGGGTGTACGGCACCTATCACATGAAGGATCCGGAGGTGTTCTACAACAAAGAAGATCTGTGGAGCTTTCCGAAGGAGAGCCACAAAGGGCAAAGTACCACGACGATGCAGCCGTATTACACGATCATGCGCTTGCCGGGGGAGCCCCGTGAGGAGTTTATTTTGATGCTGCCGATGGTGCCCAACAATCGCGACAACATGATCGCCTGGCTGGCTGCGCGTTGCGACGGTGACAACTACGGCAAGGTGATCGAGTTTGCCTTTTCCAAGGAGAAACTCATTTACGGCCCGGCGCAGATCGAGGCGCGCATCGATCAGGATACGACGATCTCCCAGCAGCTTTCCCTTTGGAACCAGGCCGGTTCGCGCGTTATCCGGGGTAATCTGTTGGTGATTCCCATCGATGACGCCTTGTTGTATGTCGAGCCTTTGTACTTGAGCGCCGAAAGCCGCCAGTTGCCGGAACTAAAGCGCCTGATCGCCTCCACCGGAGATCGTGTCGTCATGGCTCAGGATGTTGACAGCTTGCTGGCCGCGCTAGTCACGCCGGAGGTTCGTAAGCCGAGCGTTGTCACGTCGACCTCCGCGCCAACGGCCGCAGCTCGCACAAGTGAACAGCCGCCTGCAGGCGCAAACGCTGAAGCTCTTAACCGCTATCGTCGTGCGTTCGAGGCGCTAAGCAAAGGCGATTGGCGGACTTTTGGAACCGAAATGGATGCGATGCAAAAAGCATTGCAAGGCGCCCCGGCCAAGCCGCCCTCGTAACGAAGATGCGCAATCTTGGAGCAAGGGCACACCCTCTAACATGGACGGCGTGCGTAACGTCTCTCGTCAAGCAACGACCGTTGATGGCGAACCTTCGAGGTGCCTCCGCGACTTCTCTCAGCGCACAAAGCCCCGACCGGGTGGACCCGTTACGCCACACGATCGCACTTGGGATAAGCCGTAAAAACCACCAAGATTATCGACTAGCGGTGCGCATTCAGAACCGCGCACTCGAAAGCAGTCCTCAGGTTGAGGAGATAACAAAGCGAGCCAAAGGGGAAGCCGACGTTCGTTATATCGGAAAATTAGTGAAAAGATCGAGCCCTTGGAATCAGTCACGTCAGCGTCCACTTCTGATCGGTATCTCCATCGCTCATTTTCGTGTCACCGCCGGTACTCTTGGCTGTTTCGTGAAAATGCGACAATCAGCCGCCGTGAGAATTCTGTCGAATAATCATGTGTTGGCGAATGAAAACCGGAGCAAGAAAGGTGACGCGATCGTTCAACAAGGACCATTCGACGGGGGCAGAAAAGGGAAAGACACGGTTGGTGCCCTTGAAAAATATGTGAGGCTTAATCGTGCCGGTACAAACTTTGTGGATGCGGCACTAGCGGCTCTAAAATCCGGCATTGAATACGATAGTGTGACGCTACGAGGCATTGGAAATCTAAAAGGGATCGGCGGAACGGTAGTGGACGTGGGCGACGAGGTACACAAGGTTGGTCGAACAACGGACGTTACACATGGACGCGTAACGGCATTTGAGTTGGATAACGTGGTCGTAGGTTACGATATCGGCAATCTTCGATTCGACGACCAAATTGAGATTGAAGGTAAAGAGCTCGGTCCCTTCAGTCAGGGCGGAGATAGCGGCTCACTCATTGTCGATGCGGAAAATCGTGGAGTCGCATTGTTGTTTGCCGGCGGCGACCAAGGCGGTGCAAACGGTCAGGGACTGACTTACGCCAATCCGCTGGGCAGGGTTCTTGATGATCTCAAAGTCGATTTGTTATAATCTGCCACATGCTTAAGGGAACCGACATCGACACAGCGCGACGGGCGAAGGCGAAAGCGCTTTCACTGTTCGGGAACTTGGCTCAGCTAAACGGTATCGGAATTGGTCGCGTGGACGACGGCTACTGTGTGAAGATAAACTTGAATGATGATCCTCCCAACACCGTCCGCTTACCTGACAACCTTGATGGTGTACCAATACAAGTTGAAGTCGTCGGTCGTATTGCAAAACGAGAACCACGAGCTAGCAAAAGCTAGGGATCTACCCCATTCAGAGATCGGAAAAAAAATATAGGTCATTGTTCTCCGTTCTCCTGTCCTTCGTTCTGTAAGCCGTCGGTTAGCTACGTTTTGTTCGGTTTTAGCGAGCCGCACGGCACATGGGTATCAATGAAGTTACTACACACGGAATGTAAGTCGCCGTCGCTTATTGCAAGCTCAAGCGAACACCGGGGCATCGCAGGGCTGAATCTCTAGATGTAGATCATTTAGACATTCACACCTTGACCCGAAACCCCCATATCTGTCATATGACAGTCGTTGCGAGTTCCTGTTAAAAACATCTCACGGACCTTGCAACGGTAGGCTCGCCGGGAGGAAGCTGATTCGAGTTAGAATATCGAAAGTAGCGACTCACAACCTTTCACAACCTAAAAGAAGGAGGCAGACAATGGCACGCATTCGGCATATTGCGATCGGCACGCGGGACCCGGAGGCGACGGCGCGGTTCTATATCGAGGGCCTTGGCTTGAAGCAAGTGGGTAAGGTCAACACGCCAACTTCCGAGGGTTACTACCTGAGCGACGGACATGTAAACCTGGCGATTCTGAAGTTCAAGTACGACGACCCCGCCACGACAGAGGGCGCGCCCAGGTACACCGGCCTGCACCACTTCGGTGTCGAAGTCGAAGACATGGCGGAGGCGCGGGCGCAGATCGAGAAGGCGGGCGCGGTGCACCGTCCGTATCCCGGCACGGAAGAGATGGCGAAGCGCGGCAACGTCGAAGTCAAATTCAAAGGACCGGATGGCGTGACGATCGACCTGTCCGAGCACGGCTGGCTCGGCACCAAGTAATCAGCCGTTCGCACGGTAGACATTCGTGAGAATCCAGATCTCATGGAAAATTGTCTGTGATCGTGTTGCCTGCCATAGTTCACCGTGAAGATGACTCGCCCGCGGCCGTAGCGATATTATGCGTGACTCTAAATCCGGCTTAGCCACTTTCCGATCTCTGCTCGCCATCCTCGCCGGCGCCGTCATGCTTCCCGCCGTAGGCTGCACTGTGATGCTCGAACCGATCGAGCAACGTTATTTGTTTCAACCGTGGAGCTCGGATTCTCACCAGCTCGCCTTGGTTGCGTCGCGCCAGCAAGGCGTCGAGGAAGTGCGCCTCAAGACGCCTGACGGCGTGACGCTGCATGGCTGGCTGAAGCATCCGACCGCGGCGCCAGCCGGTGAGCGCTTTCCGTTGGTGATCGTCTTCGGCGGCGTGCGCCGGGAAATTTCCTGGATGATCGAACGCGGCGACAAGCCCGAGCGCTGGGGCTGGCTTTACATCAACTATCGCGGCTTCGGCCTCTCGGAGGGCGAGCCCTCCGAGCGCTTGGTACTGGAAGACGTCAAACTCATCTACGATTACGCCGCGGCACGCCCCGATGTGAACGCCGCCAATATTGTGCTTTTCGGCCGCAGCGTGGGCACCTACTTTGCCGTCGCTCTGGCAAAGACGCGCAAAGTCCGCGGCGCGATCCTCGCCACGCCCTTCGACAGCTTCGCCGCGCTCGGCGTAGAGCGCTATCCCTGCCTGCCGGTCAAGCTGCTCATCAGCGGGCGCTACGATCCGGCTGCGATCGCGCCCAAGATCAAAGTGCCCGCGCTATTCGTCCTCGCCGAAAGCGACGATATCACTCCTGTCGCGCATGGCGCTGCGCTCGCGCGCGCGTGGGGCGGGCGGCAGCGCACCGTGACGCTCGCGGGCGCGCGTCACTACGGAATCGAGCGGCGCGCCGATTTCTGGAACGCAGTAGGCGAATTCCTGCGGGAGCTCGAACCCACGCCTCATCTCCTAAACGGTGCCGTGGTCGATGCCGGCGCGCAACCATAACAACTCAAGCCCGCGATACGTGATCCGGCAGTTGGAGCTTCGAAAAGAAGGGGACACAAAGCTATTTCTTGTAAGTGAAGTGAATCAGGCAGTGCATCAGCGCCGCATTCGAGGGAGCAATTTGTTTGGTTGGGACCTCGTGTGAGAGCGATTGATAAGATTGTCAGGGTCGACCCTGCTGCCTCGCCCAAAGGCGATTGGCATACCTTTGCAACCGAAATGGATGCGATGCAAAAAGCATTGCCAGGCGCTCCGGCGAAGCCGCCCTCGTAACGAAGATGCGCGATATTGGAATAGATGAATAAGAGTGAAAAACTGGTCTCTGGAAAAACTTGCTCGAACCCCATTTTTTTC
>Ga0184640_10000462_pt1 | contig 10677 bp, 9 predicted proteins | sample PLM31_200_b2_FD_133161 | JGI IMG/M metagenome (GOLD analysis project Ga0184640, IMG submission 133161) | Groundwater sediment microbial communities from an aquifer in East River, Colorado, USA - PLM3-1_200_b2 | ecosystem: Environmental > Terrestrial > Soil > Riparian zone | place: USA: East...
CACAGGATGTCCCTGGCCTCTTGCGGTGGGAAAGGCCTGGTGAATTCTGCATGCACCGCCAGGCTGTGGCCCACGAAGACGGGTACGCGGACGCAGGTGGCCGAGATCTTGAGCTCCGGTTCGTGCATGATCTTGCGGGTCTCCTCGACGATAGACATCTCTTCGCGGGTATAGCCGCTGGCTAAGAACGGCTCGATATGGGGAAGAACGTTGAAGGCCACCTGGTGAGGATAGACTTGAGGCGCCACCTGGTTGCCATCAAGCACGGCTTGGGTCTGGCTGGTGAGCTCCTTAACGGCTTGGGCGCCGGTGCCGGAAACGGCCTGGTAGGTGTCCACCACTAGCCTCCGGATGGGATTCAACCGGTGCAGGGGCCACAGCGCGAGGACCAGGGGAGTCACGTCGCAATTAGGAATCGCCGCGACACCAGCGAACCCATCGAGGTCTGAGGCATTTACCTCCGGCACAACCAGGGGCACATTGCTCTCCAGGCGCCACGCCTTGCTGTCGTCTATCACAGCTGCTCCGCTTCTGGCGGCGCTGGGCACCAGGTTCTTGGAGACTTCGGAGGACGCGGAGAAGAAGGCGATGTCTATCCCTTCGAAGGCTTCAGGCGTTGCCTCGCCGACGGTCACCTCGCGTTCGCCCACAAGCAGACGGCGTCCCTTTGACCGAGCCGAGGCCAGCAGGCGGATGTCTGCCATAGGGAAGCTGCGCTCAACTGCAATCTTCGTGAATTCGCGGCCGACGACGCCTGTAGCGCCGACAACGGCGATGTTGTAACTCTTGCTCATGCGAAACAGTCCGGCTGTCCAAGGGTAGGCACAATCTTAAGTGAAAGACATAGGTTCAGCAAGGCTTTAGAACCAGCGCCAAAGCCACTGCTTTTCCAAGCCTAGCTTGGCCAGGTGCCAGATCACTCCGGGAGGGCGCAGCGTTAATAGCGGCGCTGGTTCCGCCAGGAAGTCCCCGCTGATGTAAGCAGCCTTGTTGTAACCGTTCTCCAGGAAGAGCGTGCCGTGCCCGGAGAAGGCCCACTGCCTATGATCACCGTTGAGGGCTGCGGCGATGTTTCGCGCCGCTACTTCCGCCTGACTGTGGGCGAGGCTACCGATCTTCGGGAGGGGGTGGCCGTTCGCCATGGGCAAAGAGCAAACATCACCCACGGCGTAAACGTCTTCGACTTCCGTCTCCAGGGTTTCGGAGTCTACAGGCACCCATTGTCCCCGATCGGTAAGGCCGCTCTCCCGCACGACCCGCGGCGCGGCTTGCACCGGCGTGGCGATCAGGAGGTCAAACGCTACCTCCGAACCGTCGTTGAAATTGAGGCGCTTGTGGCCCTGGTCCACGGACTTAATTTGCATCCGGCTACTGAGAATGATGTCCCGATTCGCCAGTAGCCCAACTATTTTTTCGCTGATTACCGGCCCGGCGAAGGCCAGCGGTTGCTCCTCCGGAGTAATGACGCGAATCTCAATCTTCTGACGTAGCTTTTGCCGTGCAAAGTAGTAATCCAGGAGAAGCGCGCCCTCATACGGCGCTCCCGGCGCCCGATAAGGCGTTCCGCCAACAGCAATAGCTATCCGTCCCTCACGGAAACGCGGCAGCTCCTCCTGGAGGCCCTCCGCGCCCTCCAGGGTGTAGTACGTCCAGGCGCTGCCCAGGCCCTCGATGCCGCCCGTGCCGTACTCGACGCCCAGCGCCACCACGAGATAGTCGTAGTCGAGGCGCTCTTCGCCGAGTTCTACCCGTTTGTTAGCGAAGTCCAGCCTCGTGATCTCCGCAACCTTGAACTCGATGCCCTTGCGGCTGAGGGAACGCAGGTCACGGGTGACGCGACTGGTCTTGCGCCAATTGAGCATGAGCCAGGGGTAAGTGAACGGGAGGGAGTGCCAGACAGTGCGGTCGATGAGAATGACGCGGTGTTCGCGATTAAGAAGGCGACGCAGCCGGTTGGCCGCCACGACTCCGCCCATGCCCCCGCCCAGAACCAGGATCTGCTTGCCGGCCATTCATCCTATTCTAGCCCCAGCAGCTTGTCTAATCCCAAGACGAGCTCTCGCCGGTTGGGCACTTCACGGATGGCCATTAGCACCCCTGGCCGGAACGATTCCCTGCTGAGAGAGTCATGGCGAATTGTGAGGGTCTCGCCGGGCGCGCCGAAAAGGACCTCCTGGTGCGCTACCAATCCTGCAAGACGAACGCTATGAATGGTAATCCCTTCCAGCGAAGCTTCCCGAGCGCCTTTTAGCGATTCTTTCAGCACCTCCGCGCGCTTGAAGGGCCGGCCACGGTGGCGCACCATGGCACGCGCCGTGGCTATAGAGGTAGCAGAAGGGGCGTCTACCTTCTGGTCATGGTGCATCTCGATGATCTCTGCCTGCTCAAAGTGCAGTCCAGCCAGCTTTGCCAGGTGGATCATCACTACGGCGCCGATGGCGAAATTAGGGGCGAAGACAGCGCCGATCTGGCGGTCTGCGCACTCCTTGCTCAATTCGGCAAGAAAGGAGTCTGCCAGACCTGAAGTGCCGATGACCGGACGAACTCCCGCCGCGAGCGCTGCGGAAGTGCAACGCGGCGTCCACTCCGCATTGGTGAAATCGACGACGACATCGGGGCGCGCCCGCCGGAAGTGCATAGCAGGATCGGAATCCAGGGGAACGGTGCCGCTGGCTCCAGGCCCAGAGAAGTAGTCCGCCTTGGCAGAGCGCGAAAGCACGCCCACAAGCTCCAGATCGGGCTCGTGGCTGATGGCCTGGATGATATCCAGGCCCATCTTGCCGGTGCCGCTTACGGCAACCCGGATGGTCACGCTGGCGTTCGCTCTACCAGGGCTTTACCGGTGGGGCGGGTGGTGGCGGCGGCGGCTGGCCGGGCCCGCGTCGGAATCCCTGGTTGTTGTTGCGGTCTTGAGGGCCCGAGTTATTAGGCCGGCCGCCTCCCGGTGGCCTCCCTCCTCCGGGCCTGGGGCCGCGGTCGAAGCCTCCGGGGCGTCTGTCCCCGTAGGGGCGACCACGATCTGGGCGCCGGTCGGGCCCACGTTGCTGACGGTCGCCGGCGGATTGACGGCTTGCGGCCACAACCTCTTCGGGGGTCTTTCCTTCCAGGACGGCCCGCCGCGAGAGGTTAATGCGACCGAACTGGTCAACTTCCGCGACCATGACCATGATCTCATCACCAACGTGAACAACGTCTTCTGGCCGGCGGATTTCGTAGTCGGCGAGCTCTTCAACCCGCACGAGTCCCTCTTTGCCGGGCAGGATCTCCACGAAGGCTCCAAAGGTTACTAGCCGGCTGACCTTACCGGTGTATATTTCTCCGACCTCGACGTCCTTCGTCAGGCCTTCAATGATGGTCATGGCGCGCTGGGCCCCTTCCGCATTCGCCGAGCCGATCACAATGACGCCGTCATCCTCGACATCGATGGTGCACTTGGTCTCCTCGATGATCGAACGGATCATTCTCCCGCCGGGGCCGATGACCGTGCCGATCTTGTCCTGGGCTATTTGCATTCGGTACATCCGGGGCGCAAAGGGGGAGAGCTCGGAGCGGGACTGCGGGATGGTTTCCAGCATCGCGCTGAGTATGGCAAGCCTGGCTTCCCGCGCTTGAGCCAGGGCCTTCTCCATGATTTCCAGGTCTACTCCCTTGGTCTTGATGTCCATCTGTAGAGCCGTGATCCCTTCTCGGGTCCCGGCGACTTTGAAGTCCATGTCCCCGAAGTGGTCTTCCAGGCCGGCGATGTCCGTGAGAACGGCGTAATGGTCCCCGTCGCCTTTCACCAGCCCCATAGCAATCCCGCCTACTGGCGCCTTGATCGGAACGCCCGCGTCCATCAGGGCCAGGGTGCTGCCGCAAACGCTGGCCATGGATGTGCTGCCGTTGCTCGAGAGGATCTCTGACACCAGGCGAATGGTGTAGGGGAAGTCGTCCTCGCTGGGGATGACCGGCAGGAGGGCGCGCTCCGCCAGGGCTCCATGGCCTGTGTCACGCCTGCTGGGGCCGCGCAGGGGGCGCGTCTCCCCAACCGAAAACGGCGGGAAGTTGTAGTGGTGAATGAAACGCTTGGTCTCCTCGGGATCGATGTTGTCCAGCTTCTGCCGCTCGCTCGGTGAGCCGAGGGTAGCGATGGTAAGAGCCTGAGTTTCGCCGCGGGTGAATAGACCCGACCCGTGCGTGCGCGGCAGCACGCCTACTTCGGAGGAAATCGGGCGGATCTCGTCGTGACGGCGCCCGTCGGCGCGGGTGCCTTCCAGGATGCTGGTGCGGACGGCGATTTTCTGCTCCTCGTCATAAGCTGCCAAGACCTCGGCCTTACCGAGCGTCTCCGCAAGGGCCTCGACAAGCTCCTGCCGCCGTTCCTTGTTCACGTCGGCGCGTTCATCCTTGGTGCCCGCTACCAGGTCCCAGCTCTGCTGCGCGATGTGGCGCCGTACGGCATCTTTTGCCGCGCCGTCAAGCTGGGGGACTTGATATGTGACCTTCTTTTTGCCGTGAGTCGCCATCAGCTCTTCCTGCATCTCAATGGTCTGCAGGTTTGCCTCGCGTCCCCGGCGGATGGCTTCCACCACGATCTCTTCGGACACCTCCTGGGCGCCGGCCTCAACCATGACGACTGCGTCTCTGGTGCTTGCGATCACCAGGTCAAGCTTGCTGTCTTCGAGCTGGGCATATGTCGGGTTCACCAGGAATTCGCCGTTGTTGTAACCAATGCGAACGCCTGCGACGGGCCCGTCAAAGGGGATATCGGAGATGCAAAGGGCCGTTGAAGCCCCGGTAATGCTCAGGATATCGGCATCGTTTTCCTGATCTGCAGAGAGAATAGTAACGACCACCTGGATCTCGTTGCGAAACCCCTTCGGGAAAAGCGGACGCAATGGCCTGTCAGTGAGCCGGGCGGCGAGAATCCCATTGGTTGAGGGGCGGCCTTCCCGTCGGAAAAAGCTGCCTGGGATCTTGCCGGCCGCATAGAGCCGTTCCTCATAGTCGATGGTCAAGGGGAAGAAGTCGATCCCCTCCCTTGGGTTGCTCATACATGCGGTAACCAAGGCTACGGTGTCTGCGTAGCGAATGATCACGGAGCCATTGGCCTGTTGCGCCACCCGGTTGACCTCAAGGGACAGGGTTCGCCCGGCGATTTCTTTTTGTACTACCTGGGACATATTGTTTCTCCTTCAGCTTTACGCTAATTGAATGCGATATTTACAAGGTGGCTGCCGAGCCATCTATTAGACCTGGCCTAACGCGTTTTCGCGCTTAGATAGCCAGACTGGTTGCTAAACAACTCGTGATACCAACCTCTTTCTTGGAGGGAAGACCAGGACGCAGGTCTACTTACGCAGGCCCAGGCTTGTAATGAGCTTCTGATAAGCCGAGGAGTCCTCTCTGGCCAGGTAGCGCAGCAGCCTGCGCCTGAGGCCAACCATCATTAGAAGGCCTCGCCGGGAATGATGATCCTTGCGGTGCATCCGTAAATGCTGAGTCAGCTGCTCAATCTTACTGGTGAGCAGGGCTATCTGGACCTTGCTTGACCCGGTATCGTTGGCGTGCGACCGATAGGTCTCAACGATCTCTGCGGTTTTTTCTTTTGTCAGCATCCCCTGGCCGGGCGGAAATCTAGGTCTTTCTTCTCCTTGTCGAAGGATAGCATGGACATTCTGGCTCGCGCAACAAAGCCTGGGCTATACTCGAAACGTGCCTGATGTCGCTGTCGTGGCCGATAGCTCCTGCTCTCTGCCCGCGGGCACGGTCTCCTGCTACCGCATCAGAATCGTGCCGCTCAGCCTGGTGGTTGATGGCGAGAGTTTTCTCGATGGCGACCAGGCGGCGCCTTCTTTCTACGAACGGCTCTCCCGGGCCGGGGGCCGCGTCTCGACCGCATCGCCGCCGCCGGGCGATTTCCTGCGTGTCTTCCAGGCGGCGGCTGCGCAGTCAACAGCGATCCTCTGTATCACGCTGTCCTCCCGCTACAGCGCGACCTTTGCAGCCGCCTCAGAGGCGGCGCGCCTATTTTTGGAGGAGCGGCCTGGCTTTCCTCTGCAGATTTGGGACTCCCGCAATTTAGCGATGGCTCACGGGTTGGTGGTGCTGGCGGCCGCAAAAGCTGCCGCCGATGGGGAGGGCCTTAACGCCTGTCGAAAAGCTGCCGAGGGTGTGGCGGAACGAGTTTATCTCGTGGGCATGCTCGACACCCTTGATTACCTGGCGAGAAGTGGCAGGATCCCGCGAGCGGCTGCCTGGGCCGGATCCCTTCTCCAGATCAAACCGATCCTGGCCGCGGACCGCGAAGAAGTGCGAGCGGTGGAGCGTGTACGGACACGGCCGCGGGCCATGAGGCGGCTTCTTGAGCTGGTGGAGAATCGGGTGGGCCAAAACACGGGCCTTCATGTCGCCGTGGCGCATACGAACGCGCCGGATTTAGCGGAAGATCTCAGGGAGTTGGTTGATCGGACTCTCCGTCCGAAGGAGTTGTTAATGTGTGAATTCACCGCGGTCATGGGGGTCCACACAGGGCCGGGACTGGTTGGGCTGGCCTTTTACAATGACATCGAAACCGGGCCTTCCCCTGTTCGTGAGCTGGCGGCGGCCAGCACGCCCGTTTCATGACGCCGTTCTGGCGGCGCGGTGTCGTGCTCGGGGCAGCCGTGCTCATGACGACTGTTTTCGTGGCCTTGAGTTGCACCGGTGGTGGCGAACCGAGGGTGCGGCCCGGCGGCGCCTCCTCTTATCCCCTGCAGACCTTTGCTGATCAGGGACGGGAGCACCTTCCTTCCGGCCAGACCAATAACAATTACAACAGCAATCCGCCCACTTCCGGTTCTCACGCTCCCAGGCCGGCGGATTGGGGGGTGCACAACGTCCCCGTGCCGAAAGAGGCGATTGTCCACAACATGGAGCACGGCGGCGCGGCGATCTGGTACAACTGTGCCGGTGGGCCGAGCCCGCTGGACGCCGCAGGATGCCAGCAGCTGGCGGCAAGCCTGGCGCAGATTGCGCGGCAGAGTCTTGATCAAGGCCGGTTGGTGGTTATGACTCCCTATGCAGGCATGTCTCAGCGGATCGCGCTGACCGCCTGGCAGACGCTGGACGCGTTCGATGACTTTGACAGCGTTCGGGTGGTTGACTTTATCGCCAGATACGAGCGGCTTTTCAACCCGGAAGGTTTTTGATGTCGGCGAAGCCCTACCTTGTCATCCGCGCCTTTGTCGATCCCGCAGTGCAGGATGAGTTCGAGCGTTGGTACCGGGAAACGCATTTACCGCACGTATTAGAAATCCCGGGAGTAGTTGCCGCTTTCCGCTGCCGGCCGCTCCGCCAGGGGGTTAATTTTACTGCGCTTTACCAGCTCGATAACGATTCTTCGGTACAACAGGTGTTCAGCAGCCAGGAGGCGCAGCAGGCCCGCCAGGACTGGGAGCGCTGGGCCTCTCACGTGCGAGATATGAGCGTGGAAGTTTATTCGCAGCTCAGTCCCCTGCCGCCCTACCACCACTGGAACTAGCGGCACATCAGCAGGGGTCGCGCCCATGGTGTCGGGCCCCTGTTTCTTACCGATTATTTACCGAAAACCCAGCCGGAACTGCGGTCGTGCCTCTTATACTCCGGTTAAGTTTTGGTTAAGGCCTCTTCCCTAAGCCGAGCTACTCCGAAGCCTTAACCCAAAGCTATGTCCAAAAGGGAGGGACATAAAAGTGAGCGGAAGGCAGTGGCTATTGCACCTATTGAGGGCAGTGACCACGGGATTATTTTGGGCCGTGCTCCTCGTTGTCGCGATGTCGGGACGCGTTTAAGCTGACAGCGACGGATTCTCGGGACGGGCTATGCTTTTAGCAAGCCTGAAAGCCGGTCCTCGTTGAGGTCCGGACCAACCACGGAAAGAGCCATCTTTTCCGGCTGGAAGATTCGTTGAGCTACCCGTCGGATGTCCTCAGCGGTAACACCACTGAGGTTCTCTACCACGCTCTCGATGGGCTCTATCTCCCCCAGCATTAAGAGGGACTCCCCGGCTCGTTGGGCCAAGGCCATGGGCGTCTCCAACCCCAGGCGGAAGCTTCCGCTGGTGTAGTCGCGGGCTTTAATTAGCTCCTCTCCAGGCGCAAGCTCAGCGGTGAGCTTCATCAGTTCCGCCAGGATGACGCGCACGGCCTCCTCCAGGTTCTCCGGAGAGACGCCGGCGCTCACCGTAAACATTCCGGTATCTGAGTGGCGCGAACTGGAGGAGCCCACGGAGTAAGCCAGGCCCCTCCGCTCTCGGACTTCCTTGAATAGCCGGGAACTCATGCCCCGGCCCAAGAGCGAGTTGAGGACCATTAGGATGTAGCGGTCCGGGTCGGTGCGGGAAAGCCCAGGCATGCCGAGGGCCAGGTTTGCCTGAGAGATGGGACGCTCTTCAAAAATTAGCCGCTGTGCCGGCAAGCCCTCCGCCACAGGTAAGGGATCGTTTTTGGCGGCGGCCCCGTTCGCAGTGAAAAAGCGCTTGGCGAGGCCGACAACATCCTCGTGAGTGGTGTTGCCCGCGACGGAAAGCACGAGGTTGGCTCCCGTATAGGAGTCATCCATCCACTGCAAGAAATCTTGCCGCTTTAGCGTTGCTACGGTTTCTTCGTCTCCGGCGGTTGACCAACCGAGCGGGTGGTCTCCGAAGAGCGCGCGCACCAGCAGCTCGCCCGTCCATGACCCAGGCTGGTCTTTGGAGCGCTTGATCTCCTGCTGGACTACTGAGCGCTCCCGCTCCAGCTCTTCCGGATCGAAGAGCGACTCCGTCAGCATGTCTGAAAGGATGTCTAGAGACAGCTCCAGACGGTCAAAGGGCACGTAGTTCCAATAGCAGGTGACTTCTTTGGCTGTGTAGGCGTTGAGAACGCCGCCGGCGCCTTCAATCGCTTCCGCGATAATGATGGCGGACGGGCGCTTCTGGGTTCCCTTGAAGACCATGTGCTCGAGGAAATGCGCCAGGCCTTTGTTCGCCGCATTCTCGGCTCGTGACCCGACGCCGACGAAGACATTGGCGCTGACCGATTGCGCAGTCGGCACGGGGGTGGTAACCACGCGGAAACCGCCGTCGATCTCGGTGATCTCAGGTTGAGGATCCACGGGCCTAGTATATAGACGGACACGGGTTGCGAATACCCTGATACCGAAGCCGCGATTCGTATTCTGACCAGTGTGGCCGCTCTGGTTTATCATTAGGATCGGAGGTATACAGAACATGCTCTTTAGCCGCCCGAAGTCCACCATGATTACACCCGGGGAAGCGCTCCCAGGCCGCGACCAACCAGCCTTCGCCATCCCGGAACGCCACGAAGTGCTCGGCACGCCGATGCAGCCGCCGTTTCCGACCGGGATTGAGACTGCTGTGTTCGCGCTCGGTTGCTTCTGGGGCGCGGAGCGGTTGTTCTGGCGGATGCCGGGTGTCTATACCACGGCCGTGGGTTACGGCGGCGGGTTCACCCCGAACCCCACCTATGAGGAGGTATGCTCGGGGCAGACCGGGCACGCGGAGGCAGTGCTCGTGGCCTTCGACCCGGGAAAGGCGTCGTATGAGTCGCTGCTGAAAACGTTCTTCGAGGAACACGACCCGACGCAGGGCATGCGCCAGGGCAATGACATCGGCACTCAATACCGATCAGCAATTTACTACACCACTGAGGAGCAACGACGCGTGGCCGAGATGGCGCGAGGCAAATACAACGACGCTGTTCAGAAAGCGAGTTTGAAACCGCTTACGACCGAGATCGAGCCAGCCGGGCCTTTCTACTATGCCGAGGGCTATCACCAACAGTACCTGCACAAGGTGCCCAACGGATACTGTGGGCTGCAAGGCACCGGTGTGAGCTGCGATATCCCTGCCCAGGCGGGCACAGGCGATGGCCTTAAGGAGTTGCCTGCAAGCGATGACGAATGGCGATTGCGGCTAGGGCCGGAGGAATTCGCGGTGCTGCGCCAGGCCGGCACCGAAGGCGCGTTTACGGGCGAATATGTTGATATAGAGGATGATGGTCTCTATCGCTGCCGCGCCTGCGGCAACCCGCTCTTTAATAGCGGGACGAAATTCCACTCCGGCAGCGGCTGGCCGAGCTTCACCGAGGCGATATCGCCGGCGGCGGTCGAACTAATCGAGGACACCTCTTACGGGATGAGGCGGACGGAAGTTCGCTGCGCCCGCTGCAACTCGCACCTGGGCCATCTATTCAACGATGGGCCGCGGGAAGCAGGCGGTGAGCGCTGGTGCATTAATAGCCTGTCGCTGGATCTGGACCGCCGCTAGCCGGGGTCAGCCCGGATGCTGGAGCTGGGCGGATTCGTCGCGGAGTTTACTCTGAGCGATGGGATAGATTCTTCGCTTCGCTCAGAATGACATGAAGCGGAGGGCTCAAGAAAGGCAGACGGCGAAGGGCCCAAAAAGGGTGCAGGGGCGGAGCCCCTGCCGGGGGTTTCAGGGGGTGCCCCCCTGAAATCAAATAAAAACCCGGAGGGCTTCCTAGCCCGCCGCAGGCGTAAAAAGCTGGCCTTCGCCCTGGCTACGTCGCGGTGTTTATCCTGGGCGAAGGGTTAGATTCTTCGCTTCGCTCAGAATGACAAAAGGCGAAGGGCTCAGAATGACAGAAGGCGATAGTAGCTTGACTGTCCAATACGTTGGAGCTACCTTTAAGTAGAGCGGTATGCGGAGGTGCTGGC
>Ga0184640_10000463_pt1 | contig 10660 bp, 10 predicted proteins | sample PLM31_200_b2_FD_133161 | JGI IMG/M metagenome (GOLD analysis project Ga0184640, IMG submission 133161) | Groundwater sediment microbial communities from an aquifer in East River, Colorado, USA - PLM3-1_200_b2 | ecosystem: Environmental > Terrestrial > Soil > Riparian zone | place: USA: East...
CTCGCTGACAATAGTCGGAGTTGAAACGATTCTGATCATCACGGCAGCCACAACCCGTAGTGCCAGCCAGTCGCATGGAAAGGCCTTATAGGCTAAAACAAGTCTCGCTCAACTACTTCTCGAACACCGACTTCTTAAACTCCGTCCGCATCTCCGACTGCAAGCGGCCGAGCCGGTATTTTTCCCAGTCCATGAACTTCCCCGACTCGGCCAGCGTCGGATGCACCGACTGAATCTTGCGCCACATCTCCTGGCAGATGAAGCGGTAGTCGGGGTGGCCTTGAGGCATGGTGCGTAGCTCACACATGTGCACGGCTTCGCGCAGGTTCATCTTCATGTACCAGCGGATTTTGTAGGCGAACGGCACAACGTACTGCGCCTCGCTTGGCAGATCGCTGTAAATCTCCTCGTACAACTCCGCCGCGCGCTTCATGCAGTGGTCGAATTCAGTCTTGAATCCCGCCTCTTCGATTTCAGGCGGCGTGTCGTAGCCGTGAACGGTGGTAAAATCCTGGCGCTCCTGTGTGAGAATGCGGTGGCGGTGCAAATCACGATAGAGACCTAAATTGCCGAGGATGTCGAAGGTGTAATAGACGTTCTCGAAGGCGCGGCTGAGCTTGTCGCGGCGGTGCCGGCGCTTACCGAAGTACTCTTCGAGAATTTTGCGCCGCTGCGCTCCACTCATTGCCGCAGCCACCTCGCGCAACTGCGCCAAGGGATGGTGGGCATGGGAATAGAGAATCGCGGCAATGATGTTTACCTCGGCGTGAGCGTCGTGGTCGATGAGCGTAACCGGTTCGTTGGCATTGACCGGCGGCAATTTCACGGCGCCGGCCGCCAGCGTTTCTCCCGCCGCTGTTGTGGCGACAAGATACTCATTGAGCTGCGCTCGCTTGACGAAGGACGGAATGAGCTGATTCAGCTCGCCGTGCATCGCGCCGGCCAATGCTTTCGCCTCGCTCAATTCATGCGAGTAAAGCTTGCTCACAAGATACTCAAACGCTTGGCCCACGCCGAACATTCCCACATTAGTCAGCGTCGCCGCCGGCAAATAACTGCGCAGCACGTCGCAGGCATGCGCCCGCACCGTAGCGCGGTAGGCGGTCTCCGCCCAGCGTCGCAGTCTGTCATCCCTTTTCGCGTCGTCATAGTTTAGCGACTTACCGCTGCTCGGATCGCGCACTTCGAGCTGCTCGATGGGCAGCGACTGCGCGACGAACTCGAGCATCGGCTCCATCTGCCGCGAGTAAGTGTTGAAGAGTAGATTCATCACCTCGACGTAGGCGTCGCGGTGACGCGACGCCATGATCTTCGGCTCGCGGTAAAAGAGATAGTTGCCTGCCGCATCTTTCTGGTCGAAGCGCACGTAGCGGGTGGATTTCTCCAGTGGCGCGATGCCGATGCGCGCGTCCTCCAACAGCTTTGCCGCCACGTTGGAGATATTTTCGCAGGCGAGATGCGCGCCGCCTAACTGCGCGACGGAATCGTCGCCGTAACCGACCAACACGCGCTCGTAGAAGGCGCGCGCCTTTTTCAAGGCAGCGCTGTCGTCGGCTGGATCGGTTTGTCCGCTGAGGAGATCGCTCAATCCAAGCGCCGGATCGCCGAGAAATTCATCTAAGAAAGTGCGCCGCAAGCTCTTGGTCGAACGGCTGTAGCGTGAAAAGAGTGCGCCGGCGACTTCCTGCGGCAATTTTAAGCCAAAAGTGGAGCGGTCGAGATTGGTAAAAAAAGCGGCGAGCCGTTTTTGTTCGTCGGCGCTGAACTCCGCGGTCATGCTTCGATCATCCTCACAGGTGGCGCCATTTTATTCAGTTCTGAAACAATAACAAGATCGATAATGGCTGTTAATTCGATAGAACTACCGAACCGCTTGCGGCGCGCAGATTCTGTCGACGAGCGAACTCAACACGCGATTATTTTTTTCCGACAGATGAATCAATGGCGCCAGCAGAGCCGGTCGATAGATAGCAAAGCACAATAGCGAATTCAGAGTGAAGCGACGGCGAAAGGCCTGCGCGCACGCTTGCTCGTAGCGCCGCAAATAATCGGCCGAAACGTCCCCGCTGCGCAGTGCCTGGTCAAGCGTCTCGACTGCCAGCAGACCGCTTTGCATGGCGAAATAGACTCCTTCGCCGCTGACCGGCTCGCTTACCCGCGCCGCGTCGCCGGCAAGTACCGCGCCGTCAGTGTAACATCGCCGTCTGGGAAAATAGACTGGATAGGCGGAGCGACGCTCGGCGACCCGTTCGCTGCGCCACAAGATCGTTTTGAGATGGGGATTTTGCGGCAAACACTCGGTCCATAAGAATTCCGCGGTCCGCTCGCGTGGAAGTTTGGATCTATCGATCGCCAGGCCAAGACTTGCCGTGCCGTCACCAAGCGCGACCAGACCGGCGTAGCCGCCGGGAAACAGGTGTATCTCGATTTTTCCCGCCGCAGCGCCAGGTGATTTCAATCGTGTTTGAAAACCGACGCATCGACCGCGCGTTGAAGCGCGGCCGTTCATGCCGAGCTGCTGCGCCACCCAGGAGTTTCGGCCGTCGGCGCCGATTATCAATTTCGCGCGTAAAATCTCCTCAGTGCCGAGCGCCACTCGCCATCCCTGTTGGGTTCTATTGAGACCGGCTACTCGGCAACCGAACCGGACTGATACGCCCAACTCCGCTGCTCGTTCGACGAGGACTTGATCCAAAAGCGCGCGCCGCAACCCAAGACCGATTGTCCGTTGTTGCGTCGCTGACTTGAATAACGTTTGCGCCTGTGCGCCGGAATGAGAAGTAATGCGAAAGCCGGTCACTTCAGAATGGGGCTGCGCAAGCACGCGTTCTGCGACGGACAAATTTTCGAAAACCGGCCAGTTGATCGGATTGACAAAATCGCCGCAGAGCTTTTCCCGTGGAAACGGCTGCTTATCGATCAACGCAACTTGGTAACCTTTTCGCGCCAACGCGATGGCAGCCGAAGCACCAGCCGGACCAGCACCGATGATCAGAACGTCGAAATTTCTCATGAAGGACTCTTGAGCGAAATCACTCCAAGCACACGAAACGGCCATACCCACTGGACGCGAAACGTACCGATATCCGCTCGGCGGAAGAGCTCGCTCCACTCGGCAAGGGTACAAGCCCGGCGCACCGAGAGCGGTGCATCGACACGGGTCATCTCGTTGCGGGTGAAGCCGCGAGTAAGCAGGCGAATCCCGTGGTAGGCGAGCGGATGGCGCAGCAAATCGCTGACGATGATCGCCCGGCGTGCCAGGCGCGCCCAGTTGCGTAGTAATGCGACGATTTGATCGTCGGTAAAATGATGCAGCAATTGCGACGCGAGAATGAAATCAAAAGAGCCGCTACGAAACGGCGGCGCCATGGCGTCGCCTTGAACGATGGTGAATTCGCGCATGCTATTGGTCTGACCCATTGCCTGCTCCACAGTGACCGCGTCGCGCTCCAGGCCGTTAATCCGCGCCGTGATGTTTCGCCGCCGCGCCCAATGGGCAATCGCCGCCGGGATATCGCCGCTACCCATGCCGATGTCGAGTAGTGTGAAACGCCGAAGTTTCTGCTCGCGCACGAGCCGTGCCAGACCAGCGAGCGCGCTTCGATAGGAACCGAGATAACGGTTGATGATGCGCAGGTCGCGCAGATTGCCAGCGAGCAGCTCTTTGGGCTGGCCTGGCAAGTCCATCATCTCCAATTCCGCGCTGCGCTTCATGATTCCGCTTGAAAGCCTCCCTGCATGCTTCGACGGGCTCAGCATGAACGGAAATTTCTCAACTATAATTAGTTTCCTCCCCGTTCATCCTGAGCGCCGTCGAAGGGTGAACGAGGGTTCTTAAGCACAATCGCCTCATGCCGGCACTCCGCGCGCGATCACCAACGCCGAATTCTTTGAGCCGAAGCCGATACAATTACACAGCGCCACGTCCACATCGCGGCAGATCGACTGATTGGGAATATAATCGAGATCGCACTCCGGATCGGTCTCTGAATAATTGATCGTCGGCGGTAAGAAACCATCATTCATCGCCAAGATTGCGGCTGATATTCCGGCCGCTCCCGAGGCGCCTTGCGGATGGCCGATCATCGATTTCACCGAGCTCATCGGTATGTCGTAGGCGCGCCGGCCGAAGCACACTTTGGTCGCCAGCGTTTCGATTTTATCGTTAAGTAGCGTTGACGTTCCGTGCAGCGCCAGATAGCCGACTTCATCCTTGGCGACACCGGCGTCTTCGATCGCCAACGTCATCGCCCGCGCCGGCTCTTCGCCGCTGGGATCGAGACGCACGCGATGGTAGGCGTCGCACGTCGATCCGTAACCCAAAATCTCCGCGTAAACTTTGGCGCCCCGAGCGATCACCCGCTCGCGCTCCTCGAGGATCAGAATCCACGCGCCTTCGCCGAGCACAAAGCCGTCGCGCTGCCGATCGAACGGCCGCGACGCGCGCTCGGGCTCATGATTGCGCGACGCCGACACCACGCGCATGACGCAGAACCCTTGCATGATGCCGGGCGTGATCGTGGCATCGGCGCCGCCGCTGACAAGCTGATCGGCGAGGCCGAAGCGAATCATATTGAACGCGTAACCCAATGCATCCGTGGAGCTGGTGCAACCGGTGGAGATCAAATGGCTCGGCCCGCGAAAATCAAAATGGAGCGAAACCTCGCTCGATAAACTGCCGGGTGTCGAGCTGGAAATATTGTAGGCGCTGACACGGCGCAACTGATCGGAAAAATAAAGCCGGTATTGTTCCTCGGTGAAATCGGGCGTGCCGCCGCCGCTGCCAATGACCACGCCCCAAGATTGTTTGGCTTCCAGCTCTAAGCCCTGCCAGCAGACGCCCGCCCGTCTTAATGCCTCTTGGGTTGCCGCGATCAATAGCGGCACGGCTCGACCGACCCGCCGGGTCTCTTGCGGGCGCAAAAAATCTTCGCTGCGAAAGTTTTTGACTTCCGCGGCGACGCGGCATTCAAGCCCCTCGGCATTGAAAAGCGTAATCGCTCCGACACCGCTGGCACCGTCGCGCAGCGCGGTGCGGTAGGCGTCGACGCCGATCCCATTGGGCGCCACGACACCGATACCTGTGACGACCACCCGCCGCGGTATCCGCTGTTTCTTCGGTGACTTCATCTTCATTCTTAACAGTGGTAATAGTTTCATTTCGGAGCATAACATTCAGGTTCGAGTCCGTTAAGGCGCAGGCAGCAGGGGGGGATGGCTTGATGAGATTGGTGGTCACGGGGGCATCGGGATTTATCGGATCGGCCTTGTGCGCGCGGCTTTTGGAACAGGGACATTCGCTGACGTTATTTACCCGCGGCGAGCCGCGCGACGCCGGTAGCGCGGCAAAACGCTGGCTCCGCTGGACCCCCGGCACCTTGAGAGAATGGAAAAGCGCGCTCGACGGCGTCGATGGAGTGATCAACTTAGCCGGCGAGCCGATCGCGGAAAAAAAGTGGTCTCATACCCAGCGTCGTCGCATCGAGAAAAGCAGAATCGATAGCACCGACAGCCTCGTTCAAGCAATTGCCGAGGCGAAACAAAAACCGCAATTTTTTATCAGCGCTTCGGCGATCGGCTATTACGGCCCCCGCGGCGATGAAACCATTACCGAAGAAGCTCCGCCGGGAGACGATTTTTTAAGCGTGCTCTGCCGAGATTGGGAAGAGGAAGCCAAGAAGGCCGAAGAACTCGGTCTGCGCGTCGTCCGTCTACGCACGGGCATCGTGCTCGGCTCCGGTGGCGGCGCATTGAAGAAAATGGTTGAGCCGTTCAAATTCTTTATCGGCGGCCAACTCGGCTCGGGCAAACAATGGATGTCGTGGATTCATTTGGAAGATCATGTCCGCCTGATCATCGAGCTGATGAACAACCTGCAGGCGAGTGGTCCGGTAAATGCGACTGCGCCCAATCCCGTGCCCAACAAAGAGTTCTGCCAAACGTTGGCCAAAGTAATGCACCGACCTTGTTGGGCCACCGCTCCGGCCTTTGTCCTTAGACTCGCACTCGGCGAGATGGCCGACATGCTGCTTACGGGGCAACGCGTCGTTCCGGCGGCCGCCGAAAAATTGGGCTTTCAATTTCGCTATGCTAATCTCAAAGACGCTCTAGCAGCCTGCAAGCCGTTTTGACGATGCGCCGGCGCGGATCGAATCGACTGGAATAGACTCGAAGATGAATTTCAAAGATCAGGTCGTTTTGATTACCGGGGCGTCCAACGGCATCGGCAAGCAACTGGCCATCGACTTTGCGGCAATCGGCGCCACTGTCGTCGGTTGCGGCCGCTCGATCTCACGTCTCAAAGAGGCATTGATCGAAGTCCGCCGCTCGAGTCCGTCGTCAGCCATGATCGGCTGCGATGTGAGCGATGCCGAGCAAGTTCAAGGCATGATCGCCAAGGTGCTCGCCGATCACGGCAGAATCGATATTCTCATCAACAACGCCGGCATCGGCATGCGCCAACCTTTTGTCGAAACTCCACTCGCAACCATCGAGGAAATTCTCAGGATCAATTTTCTCGGGGCCGTCTATTGTACCCATGAAGTATTGCCGTCGATGCTTGCCAGAGGCAGCGGCCACATCGTCAACATCTCCTCGGCAGCGGGCAAGATCGGCACGCTCAACATGAGCGCTTATTGCGCCTCCAAGTTTGCCATGAACGGCTGGTCGGAAAGCCTCTACCATGAGCTCAGGCCGCTTGGGATCCAAGTTGCCGTCATTTGTCCGGGTCCGGTGGGAACGGAATTTAACCGCGATTTTCGCCACAGCGAGCCCAAGTCACCGCCTGCCTTGTTCGTCACGCCGCAGACCGTTTCACGCGAAGTCATCAGGGCGATCGAGAAGAACAAGTTCGAAATCATCATGCCGCGCTGGTTGGCGCTGATGTGCGCGATCAAGCGCCACACGCCCAACCTCTTCCGCATCCTGGCTCAGCGTAGGTTCCGCCGGTATGTCACGCCAGCGGGCACCGACCCCACACCGTTGGACACAACGGGAACTGATCAAAGGGATAAACGTTTATCGAACTAGAGGAAAATTTCATGGGAGCTCGAAATATCATAGCGTTGGCTTTCGCGGTTTTGATCGTCAGCGCTCCAGCGCTTGGCCAACTGGGGCCCAAGGACGGCGTCGGACTAATCGCCACCGAGTTAGACCGCATCAAGGTCGGACAGCCGGCGCCCGACTTCACTCTCGAGGACGCTGACGGCAAAGCGCTCGCCTTGTCGGATTTTCGCGGCAAAAAATCCGTTATTTTGGTTTTTTACCGCGGCTACTGGTGACCCTTCTGCCTGGAACAGCTCGGGAAGCTGAAAAGCCTATTGACCAAGCAAGAAAAAGAAAAAACTCAGATTCTCGCGGTGAGCAGCGATAATCACGAGGAATCAAAAAAATTCGGCGAGATGTTGCGCAAGCGCTTCGACGGCGAGTTTGATTTTCCGCTGCTCGAAGACAAAGATCACAAAGTGATCGATCGTTACGGCATTTTCAATCCGGATGGCCGCGGATGGCCGCACCCGGCGACTTTCGTGATCGACCCCAAGGGAGTCGTGCGCTGGAAGTTTGTCGAAGTCGACTACAAAAAGCGCGCGTCGAATGCGCAGATCCGTCAGCAACTGGCGAAGATCAAATAGCCCTGACCCAATACTCCATCACTGTAAAACTCCAATTAGCAGGCTGCTGATGAGCTCTGTCGGAGTCCTTCGACGGGGCTCAGGACGAACGGAGGGGTTTTGATATCATTGAGGAATTTCCGTTCTGCTGAGCCTGTCGAAGCATGAGGCTCTCGAAGCATTCCGAACCTTTTTCAGCAACCTGATAGCCCGGCCGACGATGTTACCCGCTTGGATCGAGCGATCGTCAAGCGGGGATCTCCTCGGCCGCGTCTTGAGTGATCAGCCACGTCAGCCGTCCATCGGTGGGTGAAATCTTTGCCGCGGGCAGGATCGCAGAATCCGCGCCCGCCCCGAGTAGCCGCTTCACGATCGCAGACTTGCTCTTTCCCGAAACGAGAAAAGTAATTTGAGCGGCAGCGTTGATGACCGGCAAGGTCAGCGTCAGGCGGTGCGCTTGAAGTCTCTCGACGTATGCGATGGTCACCCAACGCTGGTTTTCGCTCAACGCGGCGCTGCCGGGAAAGAGCGAAGCCGTGTGGCCGTCTTCGCCCAAGCCGAGATAGATCAGATCGAAACGCGGAGCGGCGGCTTGAGACGAACTGAAAACCCTTCGAAGCTCGTTTTCATATTCCGCCGCGGCGGCTTGAGGATTTTTTTCGCCCGCCATGCGGTGAATATTCTCGGGCGGAGTCTCCACCTTCGACAACAAACTTTCCTGGACCATGCGAAAGTTACTCTCCGGATGATCCGGCGGCACGCAGCGCTCATCGCCCCAGAACAGGTGCACGCGCGACCAATCGAGGCGATTTCGGTATTCCGCGGAGGCCAGTAGCGTGTAAAGCGCCTTCGGCGTCGAGCCGCCGGAAAGCGCTACGGTGAATCGTCCGCGGCGCGCATTGGCTGCGCCGCCGAGCCCGACAAATTCCTCCGCCGCTTTGCGGTTAAGCTCGCTCAAATTCTGGCAAATGATAATTTCAGGTTTAGTCACCGGAAAGAAACGCCGCGTAGTAAGCGGCGCCGCGCAGCGCCGCTTGTTCATTGAGCACGACTTGCACCGCAGTCGCCGCCAATAAATCCGTGTAGCGGCCCTTATCGACGAAAGCGCGCATGAAAGCGCCGTCCTTGAGCTTGTCGAGCAGTTTCGGCGCGATGCCGCCGCCGATGTAGAGCCCGCGCACGGACTTCGCGCGCAGGGCCAAGTTGCCGGCTTCCGCGCCGTAAGCCGAAACGAACAGATCCAGTGTCTTGACGCAAATCTCAGTTTCGCCGGCCAACGCCGCTTTTGAAATCACCGCGCTCGCATCATCCGCCGCCGCGAGCCGATCGGTCAACCATTTCGGTTCTTCGATGCCGCGAACGTCTTTAAGGAAACGATAAATATTGAACAGCCCCGGTCCGGACAAGACCCGTTCGTAGCTCACGTGTCCGAAGCGGCCGATCAGATAACGCAGCAGCTCGATCTCCAATTCATTGCGCGGCGCGAAGTCGCCGTGGCCACCTTCCGAAGCCAGTGGATGAAAATGGTGGCCATCATCGTACAAAATAGCTTGGCCCAAGCCGGTACCCGCGGCGATCAACGCCTTATTGCCGGAGTGGCGCATGGTGCCTTCGTTAAGCGTGCAAAATTCATCGTTTTCCAGAGTAATAATGCCGTAAGCCGCCGCTTCGAGGTCGTTGAGCAAGGTGACGGCTTCGAGCTTCAGCGCTCGGCGCACCTCGGCCGTATCGATCATCCATGGCAGGTTGGGGGTTTTGACTTTGCCGTCGACCACCGGGCCGGCAATCCCAAAGGATGCGGCGTCGATGGCGCGGTCACTTCCGGCGAGAAATTCCTGGAGAACCGGTATCAAACCGGAATAACGTTTGCTCGGAAAAGTGCGCAGGGATTCCGAGTGGAGCTTCTCTCCATGCACGGAGAAAAGCGCGAGATTCGTTTTGGTCCCGCCGATATCGCCCGCCAGGACTAGGTCTCTACGAGCCATGATTCGCTCTTGTCAGTCAAACCGGAATTGGTCGCTGTCCTGTCCGAGGGCGCGATGAATCGCGCCCCTACGTTCTACGGTTACCTCTACTCTCCTTCGTGATCTTCGTGTCCTTCGTGGTGATATCTGATCACGCGGGCCGGCCTATCTCACGGTCGGTGCCAGCGCCGGCCTTCGCGTGCCATGAATTCGTCAGCTTCCTTCGGTCCCCACGAGCCGGCTTCGTAACTGGGAAAATTCTTCGGTTTGCTCAAATTCCAAACCTGAATGATTGGATCCATCAGCGACCAGGCCAACTCAACCCAGTCGTGACGCGTAAACAGAGTCGAATCTCCCTCGATGCAATCCTCCAGTAGTGTTTCGTACGCCTCCGGCGGGCTGTTGCCGAAGGCCTCCTCATAATTAAAATCAAGGCTGAGCGGACTGATGACCATGTCATGTCCCGGCGGTTTGACTTCGAAGGTCAGAGAGACGCCCTCATCCGGTTGAATGCGCATGACCAAGACGTTGGGGTTGACCTCTTCGACGGCGTGGGATTTGAACAACAGTAGAGGGGGCCGCTTAAACTGGATGGCGACTTCGGTCACGCGCTTGGCCATAAGCTTGCCCGAACGAAGGTAAAAGGGCACGCCTTCCCAGCGCCAGTTGTCGATGAAAAGGCGAATCGCCGCATAGGTCACGGTCGGCGAATTCTTGGCGACGCCCGGTTCTTGTCGATAGCCGACCACTTCTTCGCCGTCCACCTTACCCGGGCCGTACTGGCCGCGCACTGCCGCTGCCGCTACTTCTTCCGGCGCCACGTGACGAACGGACTTGAGCAGTTTTCCCTTCTCGTCGCGCACCGCATCTGCGTCGAGACCCACCGGCGGCTCCATCGCCGTCAGGCATAGAAGCTGGAGCAGATGGTTCTGAAACATGTCGCGCACGACTCCCGCTTCTTCGTAGTAGCCGCCGCGGTTCTCCACTCCGACGGTTTCCGCCGCGGTGATCTGCACATGATCGACATAGCGCCGGTTCCAGATCGGCTCGAATACCGCATTGGCGAAACGGAACACCATGATGTTC
>Ga0184640_10000464_pt1 | contig 10658 bp, 10 predicted proteins | sample PLM31_200_b2_FD_133161 | JGI IMG/M metagenome (GOLD analysis project Ga0184640, IMG submission 133161) | Groundwater sediment microbial communities from an aquifer in East River, Colorado, USA - PLM3-1_200_b2 | ecosystem: Environmental > Terrestrial > Soil > Riparian zone | place: USA: East...
CGAGCGGGTGGCGACCCTCGAGTGGCTGAAGCGCAAGTTCGCCAAGAAGCCCGGGATCGCCGAGGCGAACGTCGCGGCGCTGAACGCGGGGCACGCCTTCGGCGAGACCGCCGAGATGCCCGAGCACCTCGTCGGTTACGTCGTCCCGAAGGCCCAGGTGCTACCAGGCCGATACCGGACGGTGAGCGGGACCGAAGGCCTGGCGTGGGGCCTCGTCGCGGGGATGCGCGCCGCCGGGATCGACAAGATGGTGTTCGCGGGCTATCCCATCACGCCCGCGTCCGCGCTCCTGCATACCCTCGCGAACCTGCGCGCCTATGGCGTCGTCACGTTCCAGGCGGAGGATGAAATCGCCGCGAGCGGCGCCGCGCTTGGCGCTGCCTACGCCGGGGCACTGGGCGTCACGTCGAGCTCGGGCCCGGGCATCGCCTTGAAGACCGAGATGCTGGGCCTCGCGATCGCCACCGAGCTGCCGCTCGTCGTGATCGACTCCCAGCGGGCAGGTCCCTCAACGGGCATGCCGACCAAGACCGAGCAATCGGACCTGTTCCAGGCGGTGCACGGCCGCAACGCCGACGCGCCGCTCGCGGTGCTGTCGGCTGCCACGACCACCGATTGTTTCGACGTCGCGATCGAGGCCGTGCGCCTGGCGACCAAGTACATGACGCCGGTGATCATTCTCACCGATGGCTACCTCGCGCACGCGGCCGAGCCGTGGCGGATTCCGCAGGCGGCCGACTTGCCGCGATTCCCGGTCAGTTATCGCACCGATCCCGAGGGCTTCCATCCGTTCCTGCGCAATCCGGAGACACTCGCCCGCCCGTGGGTGAAGCCCGGCACACCGCAGCTCGAGCACCGCATTGGCGGCCTCGAAAAGGACTACGACTCCGGGCACATCTCATACGATCCGGACAACCACGCCCGCATGACGAAGGCGCGCGCGGACAAGATCGCCGGGATCGCCCGCGACATTCCCCTCCAGGACGTCACGCTGGGAGAGGACCACGGGCCGCTCGCGGTTGTGGGCTGGGGTTCCACGTTCGGGCCGATCTATCAGGCCGTGAAGATCGCGCGCGACGAGGGACGCGACGTCGCCCACATTCACGTGCGCTATCTGAGCCCGTTCCCGCGAAACCTCGGCGACCTGCTCAAACGCTATGACCGTGTCCTGGTACCGGAGATGAACAACGGTCAGCTCGTGAAGCTCCTCCGGGCGGAATACCTCACTCCGGCGGAGCCACTTGGGAAGGTGACCGGCAAGCCCTTCCGGGTGACGGAGATCGTTCAGATGATTCGGAAGATCGTCCCCCCGCTCCGCGACGCGGAGAGGGGGCCAGGGGGTGAGGTATGACAGTCACCACCATCTCCGACGCCCAGCTCGCCCCCAAGGACTATGCCTCGGACCAGGAGGTCCGCTGGTGTCCGGGGTGCGGCGACTACGCGATCCTCAAGGCGGTGCAGAAGACGTGCGCCGAGCTGGGGGTGTCGCGCGAGCGCACGGTGTTCGTGAGCGGGATCGGGTGCGCGGCGCGGTTCCCCTACTACATGTCCACCTACGGCTTCCACACGGTCCACGGCCGCGCGCCGGCGATCGCGACGGGCATCAAGCTCGCGAACCCCGAGCTCGATGTGTGGGTGATGACGGGCGACGGCGACGGCTTGTCGATCGGCGGCAATCACATGCTGCACGTGCTGCGGCGCAACGTGGACCTGAACATCATCCTCTTCAACAACGAGATCTACGGCCTCACCAAAGGCCAGTACTCACCCACGTCGCGGCGCGGCACCCGTTCCCCGTCCACGCCCCTCGGCTCGATCGAGTATCCCGTCTCGGCCTGCGCGTTCGCGCTCGGCGCCGGCGCGCGGTTCGTGGCCCGCTCGATCGACACCCTGCAGCCACACCTCGTCGCGACGCTGAAACGGGCCCACGCCCACCGGGGCGCCTCGTTCGTCGAGATCCTCCAGAACTGTGTCGTGTTCAACGACGCGGTGTTCGAGCACATTACGGGCAAGGAGGTGGCGGCGGACGCGCAGATCCTCGTCGAGCACGGCAAGCCGCTCCTGTTCGGGAAGAGCAAGGACAAGGGGCTGCGGCTGAAACCTGGCAAGCTCGAGCTCGACATCGTGCCGATCGGCGAGAAAGGTGTTACGGTAGCTGACGTGCTTGTCCACGATGAGGCGAACCGTACGCTGGCGCAGCTCCTCGCCGCGCTGGAGGCGCCGTTCCCGACCGCGATGGGCGTGCTGTACTGCAACCCCGGGGAATCGTACGAGCGCGAGGTGTATGCGCAGCTTGGGGCAATGAAGGGAACTGGAGACCTCGACGCACTGCTGAACAGCGAACGGACCTGGGAGGTGGAAGGAGGAGGCTCATGACCGTGGCGAATCGCAGGCGGGGCGAGGATCGGCGGGTGAAGGATGTGCCGGTCGAGGTGGAGCGTCGCACCGGCATCGATCGCCGGCTCCAAATGGAATCAGCCACCGCGCAGATGCACGCCGTGCTGGAATTGCTCACGCAGATGGCCGACTCGGGCTCGCTGCGGGAGGACAACCGGCGGCTGCTCGACACCGCGATGCTGCGGCTGCGGTTCGCCGTGGAGATGATGGAGCCCGAGTAACAAGCGAGAGCCGGGTGGCGCAAGCTTCCCGGCTCTTTCTAGCGCGGACGCGCTGCGACGATGACGACGGCGCGTCCGCCAACCCTCCATCCCGGTATGATCACGTCGAAGGGTTCGGCGCCCACGGCGACGCCCCCCTGGGGTCCGACGGCCGTTAGCCCGCCACCCGCGTCGATCGCGAACACGTGCAGCCGGTCGGCGATATGGTCCGTCACGACGAGAAGCCGGTTCGTCGGATCCACCGCCATCCCTTCCGGCCCTCCAGGCCCAGGCGTGCCCAACAGCACCGGCGTCCCGGCAACCAGGTTCAGCGAGCCGTCGGGCGCGACGTGATAGGCCACCACCGCCGGGGGAATCTCGAAGCCGGCAAAGAGGAGTGTGCCATCCGACGTCAGCACGCAGTGCTCGTAGGCCGTAAACCCTGCGGGAGCGGCAAACGGGGACGCAGAGATGGGCGTCAGCGCCCCCGCCAAACTCACCGCAAAGACCGAAATGCTCGCCTGCGATCGATTCGTCACGAAGATGGTGCGGCCATCCGGATGAGTCACGACCTCGTCGGGTAGGAAAACGCCGCCGAACGGCGAGCCGGCGACGGGAGTCAGCGTGCCGCTCGCCGACACCGCGAACACCGCGACGTGGTCCAAGTCGGCATCATTGACGAACACCAGTCGCCCCGCGGGATCGAGTGCCATCCCCTCAAGCAGCCCTCCGTTTGTCGGCACGGGAGAGCCGGCGGTGCGCAGCAGCCCGCCATCACCCGCCACGCGAAAACTCGACAGGGTAGCGGACCCCGCGTTCCCGACGACCAGAAGACTCCCGTGCTCCGCCGTCTCCGCTGGCGCCATCCCCTCTGCAACGAATGGCGAGCCGGGCACGCGCGTCAGCGTCCCCGTGGTCGTATCGATCTGGAGCACCGAAATGGTGTGCGTCACGCTGTTGCCGAGAAAGACGAGCCGGCGTGCGACCGCGGCGGAGAGCGACTCCACGTCGTCAAAGCGGCCGCCCGAGGTGAACGGGGAGCCTGTGACGGGCGTAAGCCGCCCCAGCCCCTCCCCGTCCGCGTCTTCGAGCAAATAGACGAAGAGATTACGCTCGTCGACCGGAGGCGCGGAAGCGACGCGCTCGAGCCCGAGCCCCGCCGGATCGAGGCAGGCAGTGAGGATCAGGGCCGCGGCCGTCCGGCGCAGATACATGACTCCAAGCGGCGGCCCGCTCAGGGATCCGTCAAGTGCCGTCGCCCGCGAATGGGTGTATGAGAGCGAACCCCAGGAGACGCATGCCCGAAGGCCCCGCGTTCCTGCTCGATCTCGACGGCACATTGACCGACAGCGTGTACCAGCACGCGCTCGCCTGGCACAAGGCGCTCGAGCTGGGCGGCATCGAGCTGTCGGTGTGGCGCATCCACCGCCGGATCGGGATGAGCGGTGGCCTGCTCGCCGAGAGCCTCGCGCGCGAGACGGGCCGGAGCATCAGCGACAAGGAAGCCGAGAAGATGAAGCGCGCGCACGCGAAGGCGTTCGCCGCGCAGATGCGTGACGTGCGCGTGCTGCCGGGCGCGCACGACCTGCTCCGCTTTCTCACCAAGGCGCGCGTTCCGTGGGCCATCGCGACGAGCGGCATGCTGAAAAGCGCGCGCCCGCTGCTCAAGCTGCTCGATCTTCCCGCCGACGCCGTCGTGATCAGCCGCGACGACGTGCAGCACGCCAAGCCCGATCCCGATCTCTGGCTCGCGGCAGGCGCGCGGCTCGGAGTCCCGATGGAATCGGCGATCGCGGTGGGCGACAGCGTGTGGGACCTGCTCGCCGCGCGCCGCGCTCGCGCCCTCGGCGTCGCGCTATTGTCGGGCGGCTACGGTCAGGAAGAATTGGAGCGCGCCGGCGCCTACCGCGTGTATGAGGACCCGGCGGATCTGTTGTTGCACATCGACGAGCTCGGGGTGCGACACGGATAAACCCGCGCCGCAATTTGACTTCCCTCACCGGTGTGATTAGGATTCCAGCAACTGACGGCGGGACTTGGCCATATAGACCGGTCCCGCCTTTGCTTTACGCACACAGCACTTCGGGGGCGGGCGGAAATGAAAGAAGAAGCGATCGAGATGGAGGGCACCGTGTCCGAGGTCCTGCCCAACACGACGTTCCGTGTGATGCTCGAGAACGGCCACCAGGTGCTCGCCACCGTGGCCGGCAAGATGCGCCGCTTCCGGATCCGTGTACTCGCGGGCGACCGCGTCACCCTCGCCGTATCTCCCTACGATCTCACCCGCGGCCGCATCACCTACCGTCACAAGTGAACGCTTCCTGGAGCGCCCGGCTCGCCAAGTATAAGGGCGCCGATCTCTTCCGCAGCCTGAGACAGCTCGTCACGGGCGCGCTGCTGTTCGCCGCCGGCTGGACGCTGATGTACCTGAGCCTCCAAGTCGGCTACTGGCTCACGCTGCTGCTCGCGGTGCCGACCGCGTTCTTCTTGATCCGGCTATTCATCATCCATCACGATTGCGGGCATGGATCGTTCTTCGCCTCCGGACGCGCTGCCGATATCGTCGGATCGATCCTCGGCGTGTTCACGCTGCCGCCCTATCATTACTGGAAAAAGACGCACGCGCTGCATCACGCGACGTCGGGGAACCTGGAGCACCGCGGCTTCGGCGACATCGATACGCTGACGGTGGACGAGTACCTCGCCCTGTCCCGCTGGGGCCGGTTCAAGTACCGCCTGTATCGGCATCCGCTGGTGCTGTTCGGGGTGGGCGCGATCATCCATTTCTTCATCCGCCACCGCCTGCCCTCGATCGTGCCGCGCGAGTGGACGCGCGAGCGGCGCAGCATTCTTTGGACGAATGTGGGCTTGTTGGCGGTCGTCATGCTGGCGGGTACCCTGCTGGGGTTCTGGCAACTGGCACTTGTCCAACTTCCCGTTACTCTGCTCTCTACAGTGATAGGCGTGTGGCTCTTCTACGTGCAGCACCAGTTCGAGCCGACCTATTGGGAGCATGACGAGCGCTGGGCGTACGACGCCGCGGCGCTGCAGGGCAGCTCGTACTATCGGCTTCCCAAAGTGTTACAGTGGGCCACCGGGAACATCGGGATCCACCACATCCACCACCTGCATCCCCGTATTCCCAACTACCGGCTGCAGCGCGTGCTCGACGAGCACGACGAACTGCGCAACGTCCCGACCCTGACACTGCTGGACAGCTTCCGCTGCGTGCGCCTGACGCTGTGGGACGAGCGGGCACGCCGGCTGGTGCCCTTCCCTTCCTAGCGGCTCAGCCAGTACGAGACCTTAATCAGGAAGCTGTTGTTCGGGTGAGCGTCGAACAGCCGCCCGAAGTCGCGCATGAACGGCCGCGTCCCCGCGAGCCCTTCGACGTCCTCGCGCCCCTGCCCCCACACCAGAAATAGCGTCGAGCCGGGCCGGTACTCCCACCGTAGGACCACGTTCGAGCGGAACTGCTTGAAGTTGAATCCGCCGGGGTTGGCGGTCACGCTCGTGTCGAAATAGGGCTGATACCGGTCCTCGTAGCGCGCCGCCCGCGGATTCGCCAGCTCCCGCACGTTCGAATACGTCCCCTTGGCGATGAACGGCGAGGCGTACACCTGGATCGTAAGCTCGGGTGACACCGTATAGTCCATGCGCAAGTTGAGGGACGTCGTCTGTTGGTTCAGATGGGCGAAGGTATAGTGCACGCCCGCGGTGTCGAAGTTGCCGTACCACTGTGCATCGTCACGACTGTTCGAGATATCGATTCCAAACGAGCCCCGGAACTGGCTCGCGAGGCGGAGATCGAAACTGGGACTCACGCTCGTCGAAACCGAGCGGCCGCCGTCGCCGACGAAGTAGTTGATGAAGAGGTAGGGAATCACCTTGTAGCGATCGTCGCCCTCGAAGCCGGCCCAGGGGGCGATGTATGGACTGACCCGCACCGCCGGCCCGCCGCGCGCGCAGCGGTCGCAGAACGTCTCGCCCAGCTGGCCCAGTGTCCCACCGGCGTGCAGCCACCAGTGGTTCTTGATCTGTACGTGCGCATTAGTGTTCGCCGCGCGCTCCAGCGACAGGCCCGCCGTGGTCCAGTACTGCCACCAGTTGAAGTTCCAAAAGGCGCGCCGGAAGAACAGTTTGGGCTGATTCCAGTTGAAGGAGCCCCAGGTGCTCCAGTTCTGCTGATCGGCGCGCCGGAGAAAGCCGAGGTCGTTCACCTCGAACCCGGGGGAGCGGCGCTGGTAGCTCGTCTCGAACTGGATGAAACCGGCGGTCTTACGGAAGAGGACCTCCTCGGCGTCGCCCGTAAGGCTGGTGCGCGTCGAGTCGAACGTCAGTGCGCCGTCAGGCCGCTGATACAGATGCACGCCGCTGCGCTGCGTTGCGGCAATCGCCTCGGCCGACCCCGCGACGGTGCTCAGATCGAACGACCCCGACAGCTGGTAGCGCCCGCCGGCAAAGCGGTGGCGGAAGTCCACGGCGCCCACGTAGGCGCTCCTGCGCAGGCTGGTCTCGGTCCATTGGTCGAGACTGCGGTTGACGGCGGTCCCCATGAACCCGATGCCGGTCTCACCCTTGCGGTAGTCCTGCTGGAGGCGGATCGCGGCGTAGTTCGTCGTCGGCTCCATCGTGCGGCCGAGCGTGCCCTTGGCGCGGTTCGTCACCGCATCGAGGAATCCAACCGTCAGGCCGCCCGGCAGGCGCCCGGTGAGCTTGGCGGCGCCGAGGATGGTACTGGAGGTTGGGGACTTGGCGTCGGCGTACGCGCCGATTTGCGGCTCGCGTCCCACGCGCCGGGAATAGAACAACCCTTCCCCGCTGCAGTTCACCACGTTGCAGTTCACTGAAAAGCGGAAGATCCCCGTCCCCTCGACAAAGAACGGCCGCCGCTCCTGGAAGAAGGTCTCGAAAGCCGACAGGTTCAGGACCGACGGATCGGCTTCGACCTGCCCGAAGTCGGGATTCACCGTCGCGTCCACGGTGATGTTCGACGTGAGCCCGTATTTCAAGTCGGCGCCGACGGTGAACTTCTGCTCGCGCTCGAAGCTCGAGGGGGCGACCTCCACGGAGACGTTCTTCGCCACGGTGTAGGGCGTCAGCTCGAGGCGCGTGGGCGCGGCGAGCCCATCGAGGCCCGTCACTTCGCCCAGCTGGGAGGAGAGCCCGGGCCGCGTAGTCTTGTAGACTGGCCAGCTCTCCCGCTCGCTGAAGCGTTGGATATCGCGCCACACGCCGAAGCCGAACGTATTGCTCGGGCCGTGGGCGTAGCGCAGCTGCGAGAGCGGGATGCGGAACTCCGCCGTCCAGCCGGCCGAGTCTATCCTGGCGGCGACCTCCCAGACCGCGTCCCAGGCGTCATCCTCGTTGCCGTCGTTGTAGATGGCGTAGTCGCGCTTCACGCCCGCGGGATTCACGGCGAACTCGTAGCCGGTGCGGCGGTCATGGTAGGAATCGATGATGATCTTGAGCTGGTCCGACGCACTCCGTACGTCACGCCGCGACAGCAGCGGCAGGATGCTGTCGGGGTGAGGGTCGAAGGCGCGGATGAAGACGTAGAAGTTGCGCGCGTCGTACGCGACCTTCGCCTCGGTCGGAAAACGCGGATCCGCATCCTCGCGCGGCTGGAACTCCCGGAACTGCGTGATGGCGGGGGCCAAACGCCAGACGGCGTCGTCCTCGCGGCCGTCGATTGTCGGCGGACTCACCGCGCGCACTGCGACGGCGGTCGTCGATGTGGGGGCAGGAATAGACGTGGAGGTCTGCACGGCCAGCGCGAGGACGGCAAGCGACGCCAACGGACCCATGGTGTGCCTTGGAGTGAGGGGACCTACGTTGGATGCTACGGGGTGGGAAAAGGTTGGTTTCGATAGCTTTCGATAGGTTTTGCCGCCCTGGCACAATCCATCCCCCGGCGGTAGTTTCGCCGGGCCGTCAAACCCCTCCTTTCAGACCTTTGCCTCAAAAGGTAGGCCGACCATGAATCTCAAGCCGCCCCGCCTCGCCCTCCTGGCACTCCTGTGCTTTGGGGGGGCCACCACTGCATTCGCCCAGGCTACCGGATTGCCGACGTCGCAGCCGACGCTGATCACGATCGTTCGCGAAGAGGTCAAAGTCGGACGCGCCGCCGAACACGCCCGCATCGAAGCGGGCTGGCCTGCGGCGTACGAGCGATCCAAGTCCTCCGTTTACTATCTCGCCATGGCATCGATGACCGGGACCAGAGAGGTGTGGTACATCGAGCCGGCCGCGTCGCATGCGGCGATCGGGGCGTCCATGAAGCGCGACGACGCCGATCCCGTCCTGACCGCCGAGCTGCAGCGGCTGTCTCGGGCCGACGCTGAGGTGATCAACAGTTTGCGCGTGATCCAGGCGGTCGCGCGGCCCGACATCAGCATAGGCAGGTATCCCGATCTCGCGCGCCAGCGGTTCTGGGAGATTACGATCTTCCGGGTGCGGCCCGGGCACGAGCAGGAGTTCACGGCAGCCGCCAAGGCGTACGGCAGCGCGGCCCAGCGTGCGGCGCCGAATACGAGCTACCGGATCTACGAGGTCATCGCCGGGATGGTCACGCCGACCTACATCATCTTCTCGTCGGTCGAGAACTACGGTGACTTCGACCAGATGCTGGCCGACGGGATGAAGGCGATGCAGAGCGCCACCACCGAAGAGATGACGACGCTGCAGAAGTTCTCGACGGACGGGATGATCAACGGGGAAACGAACCGTTTCCGGCTCGACCCCCGGCAGAGCTACGTCTCGCGCGAGACGCGGGCGACCGACCCGACGTTCTGGGGCCCGGCACCCGCCCCCGCGCGCACGCGGCCCGGCACTAGCAGCCGTCCGTAATTGACGTTCACCCGGCTATTCGCCGACCGTCGTACCGGGACCGACCGCCGCGCCGAGCCCCGGCGGCAGTCGGTTTCGGTCATGGTCGCGGAGCGGCGCAGGGTGGTCGACCGGCGCCGCGGCGCAGAGCGGCGCAGCACACTCGATCGCCGGGGCCGGGCGTCGCGGGCGCCCAACGCCGAGCGGCCGGTCGAGCACGTGCGCAACGCCCTGCAACTGCTGCGCGAGGTCGCCCTAGGAGGCGAGCTGTCGGAGGGACCGAGCGCGGACCTGGGTGCCGCCATCGAACGACTGCACCGCGCCGTGAGCCTGCTGGAACGCCAACCGCGACGCTAGACCCTACTTCTTGAACAGCGCCAAGTACTGCCCGTAGCCTTCCGCATCCAATCGTTCCACCGGAATGAACCGCAGCGCCGCCGAGTTGATGCAGTAGCGCAACCCGGTAGGCTTCGGCCCGTCATTGAACAGGTGGCCGAGGTGCGAATCGGCGTTTGCCGAGCGTACCTCGGTGCGCTCCATGAAGAGCGAGCGGTCGGTCTTCTCGCGGATGTTGTCGGCGACGAGCGGACGGGTAAAGCTCGGCCACCCGGTCTCCGACTCGAACTTGTCGAGCGAGCTGAAGAGCGGCTCGCCGGACACGATGTCCACGTAGATCCCCGCCTTGTGATTGTCCCAGAATTCGTTCTGGAAGGGCCGCTCGGTGGCCTCGTGCTGCGTGACCTGGTACTGGAGCGGCGTCAGCCTGCTCCGCAGCTCGGTGTCGGTCGGCTTCGTCGAATGCATGATTTGTTGCTCCCCTCCTGTCGCCCGCGCCCCGACGTACCCCAGATCGCGCGCACCCGCCGGTCGCGGCCGCAACCCATGCTGTACATCCCATAGCGCACGGGATTCTTCTTGTAGTAGTGCTGGTGATACTCCTCCGCCGGATAGAACGGACCAGCCGCGCGCATTTGCGTCGCGATCGGCCGCTGGAATCGGAGCGCGACGTGCCGCTTCGTGTCTGCGGCGAACCGCTGCTGGGTCGAGTCGCGATAGAAAACGGAGGTCTGGTACTGCGGGCCGTGGTCGCAGAACTGCCCGTTCGCCTGGAACGGGTCGATGTTGTGCCAGAAGGCGTCGAGCAGCCTCCCGTACCCGACCTTGCGCGGGTCGTACACCACCTGCACCGACTCGAGATGGCCCGTCCGGCCGGTCGTCACGTCCTCGTACGAC
>Ga0184640_10000465_pt1 | contig 10653 bp, 14 predicted proteins | sample PLM31_200_b2_FD_133161 | JGI IMG/M metagenome (GOLD analysis project Ga0184640, IMG submission 133161) | Groundwater sediment microbial communities from an aquifer in East River, Colorado, USA - PLM3-1_200_b2 | ecosystem: Environmental > Terrestrial > Soil > Riparian zone | place: USA: East...
AGCGTAATTGCGCACGGTCCCGGGACTCAACCGCCGCTGGTGCGCGAGCTCGCCGAGGAACTCTTCGAGCAGCTTGCGGCGGGGGTCGCCCTTATGCGCCATTCCGCCGACCGCGGCTAGAGCAACCTCAGCAGCGCTGCGCCCGTCAAGTCACCCAGGCGTTTGAGATAGAGCGTGCCCATCTCAGGAAAGAAGCGCAGCACGTCTTCGCTGCCCAGGGCGAGCATGCCGAAGCAGTCCTTGTCGCGCAGGGCCATGTGGGCGACCGCGCGCACGTGCGAGGAGCCTTCTCCGAACCAGGCCGCCGCCTCGGGCGGGCCGTTCGGGCCGCAATAGGGCTGCGCGAGCGAAGCGGCGTAGCGCTTGAGCTCCGTGCCTACGGGACGAAACTCCGCCGCCTCCCCTGCGCCCTGCGTCGCGTCGCTCCCGGCGCCCCAGACCCTGAGCGCGGAGTGCGGCACGGCGAAGTCCTCGCGCAGATGAAAATAGAGCACGCTCATCAGGCTTTGCAGGTCCGGCGCGGCGAACAGCGCAAGGCACAGGCGGTGCATTTTTTCGCCGATCGCGTCGTTCTCCTCGCCGATCTGAAGGAGCCCCGCCAGACGCGACTCGAGCGCCTTGTTTTTCTCGCGCAGCGCGAGCAGCTGGCGGTCGGAAAGCGGGATCGCGCGGCCGCCGTGGGGATGGGGAACGTGGACTTCGGCGAGCATGTCGGCGTATTTTTCGAAGAAGACGGGGTTCTCCCGCAGGTAGCGCGCGACATCGTCAGCTTTCAATTTCGATCTCCCCTTCGAAGACGGCCACCGCGGGGCCCGTCATCCACACGGCGCAGTTTAGATTATTTTCGCCGCCCACCCAGCGTATCGTCAATTCACCTCCGCGTGTGGCGACCTGGACCGAATCGTCGAGCAGCCCCTCGCGGATGCCGGCGACGACCGCGGCGCAGGCGCCGGTCCCGCAGGCGAGCGTCTCCCCCGCTCCGCGCTCCCATACGCGCAGCCGGATGCGCGCTCGGTCGAGCACCTGCATGTAACCCGCGTTCACGCGCCGTGGAAACCGGGAGTGACCCTCGATCAGCGGCCCCTCGGTCGTCACCGGCGCGCAATCCACGTCGGCGACCGTCTGCACGGCGTGCGGATTGCCCATGGAAAGCACCGCGACTGCTGCCTCGCGGCCGGAGAGCTCGAGCGGCCAGCGCTTTCCTCCAAGCACAGGCTGCAACCCGCGCGCATCGAAGGGCACGCGCTCCGGATCGAACTGCGGCGCGCCCATGTCGACTGTCACCTGCCCGTCGGCCTCCAGGCGCGGGACGATGACCCCTGAGAGCGTCTCGACGCGGATTTCGTTCTTCCTCGTGAGCCCCTTGTCGTGCACGAAGCGCACGAAGCAGCGCGCTCCATTGCCGCACTGCTCGACCTCGCCCCCATCGGCATTCCAGATGCGGTAGCGGAAGTCGGCGTCGCCGCGTTGAGGCTTCTCCACGAGCAGCACCTGGTCGCAGCCGACGCCGAAATGCCGGTCCGCGAGCCGCTTTGCGAGCTGCGGCGTCATTTCGATGCGCCGGCTGATGCCGTCGATCACGACGAAATCGTTGCCGGCTCCCTGCATCTTGGTGAATTTGAGCTTCATTAAATAGACCCAACTACGGATTTGGATTCGAACACACTACCGCAGATAATTCACTGTGGTCTGCCGGTCCTTGAAACCGAGATGTTCGGACAATTGCGCCTGCGTCAGTCCTTTTTTCTCGCGTGCTGCCTTGAGCCGCCGGCTGATGACGTCTTTCATGACTTCCTTTGCTTCGGCGCGGTTTTGGCGACCATTCCGACTCGACGCGCCTCCAGCAATCGGCGCGTCCTGGTCAGTTCTTCGGCCAGGATCGTCTCGCCGGGAAGTCGTGTCCGGTACTCGGCGGCAACCACCTTGTTCGGCAGCCCTTCGAGCGCGTAACGGGCTACCGTCGCGTCCCGGCGTGTGCAAAGGATGATGCCCACGGGTAGGTTTTCGCCTGCGCGCATCCAATGCTCGCGGGCGTAATTGAGGTAGAGATGCATCTGCCCGGCATCGGCGTGGGTGAACTTGCCGTGCTTCAAGTCGATCACGATCAGGCAGCGCAATCGCCGGTGAAAAAAGAGCAGATCGACCCGAAACCACTGGTCCCCAACACGCAGCCGCCGCTGTCGCCCGATAAAGACGAAGTCACCACCGAGTTCCAGCAGAAAGCCCTCCAGATGACGAATCAGCGCAGCCTCCAGATCGGACTCGGAGTACTCATCCTTGAGCCCGAGGAACTCCAGGACGTACGGGTCCTTGATCTCCTCCTCCGGAGTTATGGTGTCTACGGCCAAGGCAATTTTCCCCTTTCTGAGCATGGCCGCCTTGTTCCGGGAAAGCAGCGTGCGCTCGTAGAAGAGGCTGCCGACCTGCCGGTCGAGTTGGCGCACCGACCAGTCGCCACGCAGCGCTTCCTCTTCGTAGAACTTCCGGGCCTCCGGCTTCTCGATCGAGAGCAAGTAAACGTAATGAGACCAGGGGAGGGGGAAGCGGCGGGCGATAGCCGAAAGATCGGTGAATTCTGCAGACGGTGTCTGCAATTTCTTTCCTCGCTCCGGAAGGAATTGTGCAGACGCCGTCTGCACAGTGCCAGGGTAAGCGAGGTAGAAGGCGCGCACCTGGAATAGATTGCGGCGGCCGAACCCGCGCCCGAAGCGCTTGGTGAGGTCAGCCGCCAAACGCTCGATCAGCCGCTCGCCGTAATCGGCGCGGCGTTTCCCGCCCTGCTCCGCCTCGACGATGCGCCGGCCGATTTCCCAATAGGTCGCGGTCAACAGCGCATTAACAGCGCGCGCCGAGGCGCGGCGTGCCGATTCGAGCAGGTCGACGATAGCGGAGTGGATACCGGCGTAGCCGGAAACAGCCGTCGAGGTTGTGCCTACGGGAGCGCTACGCTTCATGGTGCTCGCTGCACGGTTGCCCGGAGAACTGCTGACCCGTTCCGGCCAAACGTGTCTCCTCTTCCCAGAGGGGATTCACCCACACCCTCAAATCATTGAAGCTCTCCCGTTCCGGCAGCCAATCATCTTCCCAAGGCCGCAGCATGAGGGTCGATGCGGCGAAAGCATCACAGCTTCGCCGTGGGTGGCGAGCGACGTAGCTTTTCTTGATAGAGTCGGTAGCACTGTAGTGGGTTCGGGTAATGAAGTCTTTCCAGTTCGCGTGAAGCTCCTCTTCGGATTGGGTGTTGATTAGCTCGATCTCGGCAAGCGCGCGGGTTTCATTGAGCTTCCACGCCCCCATCATGGCTTCCCGAGCAGCCACGTCGGTTTCCGGAGCGCGGTAGCCGAAGATCGTTAGGAGGTAGGCAAACTTTATATGGGCTTCCAGAAGCGCCCATTGGCTCCGAATAAAGGGATTTTTCGTATAGTTTTTGTCCCGAGTTGGATATAGCAATGGCGTCGGTTCGAACCGTTTCCCGCACAAAGCGCAGTGGTCGTCAATCCAACCACAACGGCGATGCTCAGCACAGTATCCGAACGCGACGTTGCCGTGAAGGAAAGCCAGTTGCGGCAAGGCGATCTTCCCCTCATGTCGTCTGAATGCCTGCGCTAGAAGCGGATCCCAATTGAATGTGGCGACCAAATCTATGGGCCGAAGCGACAGCAGAAGGTAATCGTAGGCTGTCGCGGTTTCCGGTAGCTCCAATTGAGAAAAGTAATGATGAACACGTCGCTCTAATTCGCTAGCGAGTTCCTCGTTGCCGGACTGCACAATGCCGTCATAGACAGCCTCGAAGTCACCTTCTTGTGATTCGATCCCGTGTTGCTTCAACAGGGGCCTAAGGCCAACCACGTCGATCAGGTCAGCCATGACAGGAAGCCGGCGGCCTTCTGCATCACCGTTTGGACAGGCGGCTCGGCTCGCCCCGGCGCCTACGATGAAGACATGTGGATCCGCGTGTTCGCTGGCTCCGGTCGTCGGAAGGGACGGCATCGTTTTCACTCCATCAACGTCGTGGCGAACGGCGGGCCAGAACCGAATGTTGGCATGGCACGGCGCTCGCGCCTCTTACGTTCCACCTGTAGTTGGAGGTCATCTTGCCATTCAGCTCTGCTGGGCCCATGTTTTTCATCGGCTCAACCTGTTCCTTTCTTCAGCAGAGAATGCCTCTTCCTTACCACGGAGAAACGCAAAGTACAGGGAGATAGGCAGTTTATGAAATCTCCGTCCTCTGTATGGTCCCTTTGGTGAGGGCCTTTCAATACCACTTTGCCTCTCCCGGAGGTCGCGTCTTGAGGCGTTTGTGCGTCCAGAAGTACTGCTCGGGAATCGTTGCAGTAGTTCCAGAGCTATTGAATGAGAGTACCTGAGTTCATCGTTTCCAATCGCTCGTCACTGGCGTAACATTCGTCGAATGGCTCTCAAGCAGTCCAACCCCCACCTCAAATCGGCTCCGGCCCGTAAGGCGGCCTTGCGCATCTCGGCGCAGACGTCCTCCGCGGTCGAAGGCATCCGCGCGCCCTTCGCCAAGGGCAAGCGCGGTAACGCTCCGGCCAGCACGGAAGCCTTCATCGCCCATTGGAAGCGTCGCGCCGCCGCGACCGCTCGATAACGCGCGCGAACATCTCGGCCATTGGTGCGTAGTCGCAGCCCATTGCGGCATGAATGCCGGCGATGTAAGCGTGCCTGCCGCGCCCGGACAACGGACTGAAGTCCAGCGGCGGCAATCCCGCCTGCAAGGCCATCAACAGGGCCAGCAAGCGGGCAAGACGACCGTTGCCTTCCCGAAACGGGTGCACCAGGATCAGCTCCGCGTGTACCTCTGCCAAGGCTCGGGCCACATCGGCGTCGTTCGCCTCGCGACAAGGCGTGTGCCGTCGCAACGCGCCCCGATCGAGTTCCGCCATCAAGCCCGCGATCAGCGGTGCATGCGCGAACTGGAAGCCAGCCTTGCCGATGTTGACGCTGCGGTACTCGCCCGCCCACGGATAGATCGGGCCGAGCCAGAGCCGATGTAGCGCGCAGATGTCATCGGCTGTGAAGCGATGGTCCGGTCCGTATCGGTCCAGCGCAGCCTCCTGTGCTAGCTCCAGCGCCTGCGACTCGGCCTCATTCATGTCGCGCACCCGGGTGATGCCCAGCAGGTTGCGCAGCACACGGCCGCGGGAACCCGGTTCGAATTCGGCCTCGGGACCCGTGGCTTCGTACTTGCCCTTCAATACCACTTCGCCTCCCCCGGAGGTCGCGTTAACGCTTGTGCGTCCAGAAGTATTGCTCGGGCATTTCGCGCATCCGCTCCTCGATGAAGGCGTTCATGCGGCGCGCGTCGGCGGCGGCGCGCGGGAAACCCTCCCAGACCGGATAGCACCGCAGCTCGTATCGTCCCGTTGATATAATAATGATATCAGACAGTCAACACAGGCCACGACCCATGACCGCAAAGCGTACCGCAACCAAACGCAAGCAACCCGCCGTCGGGATCCTGCTGCGCTACCGCGACCGGGACACCGCCTTCGGCGTCACGCGCAAGACCGCGAGCCGGCTCGCCAAGACCCTTGGACTATCGGAAACGCAGGTCATCCACGTGGCGCTCGCCAACTTCGCACGGCAGACGCTTCCGCGCTACGAGGCGGACAACGGCCCGCTCACCCCGCAGCAAATGGACGAGATCCGGCGGCTGCAGCCGCCCGGCCGGATGAGGGTGAAAGAAAGTCTCTTCTGATGGCGGAAGCCGGCCCCGGCTGGTTTCCCGCCCCGCGTCCGGGGGACATCGTCTGGTGCCGGTTTCCGGAGGACAAGCTGTCCGCTCCAGGACCGAAGGCCCGCCCGGCGCTGGTGCTGCGAGTAGGAGAAGACGCAGGGCATCCGGTGGTCGAAGTGGCCTACGGAACGAGCCAGAAGGTCGATACGCTCTACTCCGGCGAGTTCGCGATTGCTCCGGCCGATCGGGCCGCCTATGAGGCCGCGGGCCTGAGCGACCCGACCAAGTTCAACCTCCGCGAAACGTTCGAGCTCGATTTCAACGACGGGTGGTTTGCCGTTCCCCCGGGCGCGCCGCACGGCCAGACGCCCAAGCTAGACGTGCTGCACCCGAGCCTCATGCGCCGCGCGAAAGCCGCGTTCGACGCCGCGGCCGGTACCGGCGGAACGTAACCCGCGCCAAGGTTCAGTCATCCGCCCCGCGGTGCGCGGCAGCCCCGGAGGCAGGCGCGGCATTTCGATGACACTGGTGTACCAAATTGGTACACCAGTACTGCGCGAGCCGTGTCAAATAGCCAATTGTCAAATAGGGTGTAGAGCCTCTGATCGGATGAGGCCTCGTACGTGCGCGCATCGAGCCTGCGGTGCCCCGCGCGCGCGGTACGTCTCGAGATTGCGGCGCGCGGCATCCGGCAGCCGGCCGGGGTCTCGCTTCCCAGCCGCTTTGTCAGCTGCGTCGGCCAGTCAGGATGTGCGTGTTACAGATACTCGCAATAGTCCGGCGCTTCCGAGCGCCTACGCAGCCAAGGCTTCTTCTTCCGGCAAGGGAAGATCGGGGCTTGCCTTGATGTTCAGCCATCGCAGCATACCGAGATTGCGGATGGTGGACGCAACGCCGGCCTCGTCAAGCGGCGGGCGGCGCTTCTGCTTCCATTGCATCACCGCTTGCAGGACCTCGGTCTCGGTAGGCGGCGCTTCCCGGTCCTGGCCAAGCTCGTGCGCGGCGAATAACACGGTCGCGATGATTTCGGCCTGGTCGGTATTCACGCGCATGAACAGATCCGCGGTCTTGTCCACGACGTTCGCCCATCGCTCGAATGCGCCGGTGTACTTCTGGCGAATGCGGTTGAAGTTCGGCCCAACCTTGACCATGAACATTTTCCCTTGCCGCTCCTCCTGCAGAAGTCCGTTATTGATCAGCTTCGCTTCGACGTTTTTCAATTCCTGCGAGAACGGGCCAAAGCTGCCACGCCTGTAGTTCAGGCGGGTCGGAAGTCCTTCGTTGGTTGCAGCGTACGCGATCTTCTGAAAGATCGTTCGTCCGATCGGCCAGTGATAGGGTTGCTGTTCGATCCGGTTGACGATCTCAACCAGAGCAACCCACGACGCATCCAGCCCGGACTGACCGTTTACCTCGGAACGACCGCCGGGCGCTTCGCCTCCCTTTTCAAGGAACTGCGGCGTCAGTTCTCTCGGGCTTGCCCCGTACGGTGCGTACATCTCCACCGGTATTTGCATTTGCTTCGCAAACCGGTAAATCAGCGGACCGACCGAACGCCATTCCAATTGACCGTTGCCGCACCCGAGCGGCGGGATCGCAAGCGACTGCACATCCCATTCCCTGTAGTGCGCAAGCAAGTATTCGAGTCCGCGCTCTATATCGCTTATCTTCGATACGGACTTCCAATGATCCTTGGTGGGAAAGTTGATGATCTGCGGGGGCAGCAGTGACCGATACAGATACGGCAATCCAGGCTTCACTTCGCCGCGATTGCACCGCTTGAGGTAGTCCTCGTTCATATCCGGGAAGCGGTTCTTGAACTCCAGGGCGATGCCCTTGCCCATGACGCCGACGCAATTCACGGTATTGATGAGCGTCTGGGCCTTCGACTGCAGAATGTCGCCAACGAGGATACGCATATTCATCCTAGAAAAACATTCCGACATTGACGTTCACTTGTAACCCCAAGTTTAGTGCTTGCAGGGCACCGAGCGCAATACTGTTTGCGACATATGCACCGCGAATACGCTGTGGGGCAACGCCATCAGGTACGAGGACTTCTGCGCACTTGAGCGCCTTGTGTCGATCCCCTTCGATAGGGTCATCCTGATGCAGCCAAAACGTTGCGAATAACTTTTCTCGATCCAGAGCCGCCAACCCCGATGCCACGTCATAGAAACGCACCGCATCCCGCGCAGCGTTCATGTCGGTAACGATGACGTTGCCCGGATCGAGCACATCAGACGAGATCCGGAGAACGCAAATTTCGTCGTTCCTGTTTCGCCTAACGCTAAGCATCGGGTTATGCGCATCGAAGTATAGATTCACGTAGTCATGCAAGTGGCCAGCACCCGGAATCTGTTTTTCTCTGCGGCGATCCTGAATCTGCGCCATAGCAACCGAAATATGAGGTAGTTGTTGCGCCCGATTGTGCGAGAGAATGCCGTGCTGCAGCATCGAAGGCACGTTGGTGATCGCGGTAATGTAGTGCAGTTCGATTACATCGGCGCGGTTCATATCGCCTTGGATTACGCCTGAAAAAGCGCTTCAAATTCTTTCGGGTCTTTAAGCTTTTCAATGAGGAAATCGACCCACGCCTCAGTGTAGCCATAATCATTCTGCAGTTTGTCGTAGATGCAATATTTCCAGTCTGTTCTTGATTGGCGGAAGGATAGCACCACCACGCCCGCCTTCGCGGCTACCCGTCAGAGCTGAGCAGGGGTATTCAGAAAACGGGCGACCGAAGCCGCCCGTCCCGCGTATCGGAATCTCGCCCCGATCAAACCCCTCAGTACCATTTGACTTCACCCGGTGGCCGCGTCTTGAAGCGCTTGTGCGTCCAGAAGTACTGCTCGGGCATTTCGCGCACGCGCTCCTCGATGAAGGCGTTCATGCGGCGGGCATCGGCGGCATCGTCGCCGCTCGGGAAATTCTCCCAGACCGGATGGCAGGTGAGCTCGTATCCCGCGCCGCCGGGCAGCATGCGCGTCACGCACGGCAGCACGCGGGCGCCGGTGAGCCGCGTCATTCTGGAAAGTCCGGTGATCGTCGCGGCGGAGGCCGCGAAGAACGGCACGAAAATCGCCTCGCGCGGCCCGTAGTCCTGATCGGGGAGATAGCAAAACGGAATCCCCTCCTTCAGCGCGGCGAGCGCTGGGCGCACGCCTTCCTGACGGGAAATCGCGCGCTGGCGCCCGAAGCGCGTTCGCCCGGAGAGGAGCAACGCGTTGAAGAAAGCGTCTTTCTGTTTTGCGTAGATCCCCGCCATGTCGATCTCGCAGGTCAGGCGGATGCAACCCGCGTCCAGCCCAACGAAATGCGGCACAAGCAGAATGAGCGGCTGTCCCTTGAGCGCGTGAATCCGCTCGATTCCGACAACCTTCACCAGCCGCATCACGCGCTCGCGCGGCGCCCACCACAGAATTGAGCGTTCGAGGACGCTCCGGCTGAAGGCGCGGAAGTGCGCTTTGGCAAGCGCGACACGCTCCTTTTCCGTCATCTCCGGCAAGCAGCGCGAAAGATTGGTCAGACAGACTTTGCGCCGCTCGCGCCCAAGGACGTACAGCAGCGAACCGAGAGCGGAGCCGATCGGAGCAAGCAGGGTAAGCGGCAAGAGATGCAGCATCCAGACGAGCGCGACGGCAATTCGGGTCAGCAAAGCGGCCCCCTTTACCGGGCACCCGGCGGCAACACCCCCGCCGGCACCTTGTAGCGGTTGTAGCCCCACATGTATTGCTCCGGGCGGCGGCGGATCATCTGCTCGAGCGAGCGGTTGAGCGCGCGCACCGGCGACTCGGGCGGCCGCGGCGCGAGCAGCGGCTCGGCGATGAAGCGGTACCCGCGCCCCCGGGGCAGGCGTTCGGCGCGGCACAGCAGCACCGGAGCGCCGGTCTGCCCGGAGAGCCGCCCGACGAGCGTCATCGTATACGCGGGCCTGCCGAAGAACTCGACCCATTCGCCTTCGCCGACGCCCGGAACCTGGTCGGGCAGGATGCCGATCGCTTCGCCGCGTTTGAGCGCCTTCAACATCGCACGCACGCCGCGCAGATCCGCGGGAACGCTTTTCATCGCGCCGCTGCGGCTGCGGCCGGCGCGCATCACCGGTTCCAGGGCCCGGACCTTGGGCGGACTGTACATCACGGTTATCGGCATGCGGCTCGCCACGTACTGTCCGACGATTTCCCAGCAGCCGATGTGCGGCGTCACGATCATCACGCCTTTGCCGCGCTTCGCTGCGTCGTCCACGTGCTCCCATCCATCCACTTCGACGACGAGACCGGCGACCTCTCCGAGCGGACGCAGCCACACGGCCGGCGCTTCCATCACGCCCTTGCCCGCTTCGGCGACGGCGGCGCGGCGCAGGCGAAAATCGACCAGGCCCGCGCCGGCGAGGTTGAAATCGAGCTCCTTCCGGTAGCGGGGCGAACAGAAATAGACGATCCAGCCGAGCGCCGCGCCGAGCGCGTGGAGCAGCGGCAGGGGGAGACGCGCCGCAAGCCGCAGCAGGAATAGCATGGACGTGACAGAATTGGGATCGCAGTGGGTTGGGTGGGGGCGGTCGCTGTGCTAGACTGGCGAACCTTTTTTTTCGCAGGGAAAACCGCCAGAATGAGCAGCTATCTTTTCACGTCCGAATCGGTGTCCGAAGGGCATCCGGACAAGGTCGCCGACCAGATTTCCGATGCCGTTCTCGACGCCATTCTAGCGCAGGACAAACGCTCCCGAGTCGCGGCGGAGACGCTGGTGAAGGACAACCTCGTGGTCCTCGCGGGCGAAATCACCACCGGCGCGCGCGTCAACTTCGCCGAGGTGGCGCGCAAGACCATCAGGCGCATCGGCTACAACGACCCGGCGATCGGATTCGACACCTCGACCTGCACGGTGATCGTGGCCTACGGCGAGCAGTCGCAGGACATCGCCAAGGGCGTTGACGAGGGCAAGGGCCTGGACCTGGA
>Ga0184640_10000466_pt1 | contig 10651 bp, 10 predicted proteins | sample PLM31_200_b2_FD_133161 | JGI IMG/M metagenome (GOLD analysis project Ga0184640, IMG submission 133161) | Groundwater sediment microbial communities from an aquifer in East River, Colorado, USA - PLM3-1_200_b2 | ecosystem: Environmental > Terrestrial > Soil > Riparian zone | place: USA: East...
CCAGGGCCCGAGGTGCCAGACGAGATCTGCGACACCGGCTGCCGTCATCGAGATGCGCGCGGGAATCCATCGGGAAGCCGCGATTGCGAGACCGACTGCGAGGAGCGGGACGCCCGCGATCTTCCCAGGGCTGTAGTCGAACGCGAAGCCCCACGCCGTCCCGACGGTCCCGAGGACGGCGAGGACACTGCCCACCCCGAGGAGGAGCGCACGGTGACGTCCGTGGGGCTCGGGGAGGTCCCGGATCGCCCGCACCACGTTAAGGCGGGAGATCCGCCACGAGGCGACCGCGACGGACGCGAAGGTCATCACGGAGCCCGCTGCGAAGGCAATCGCGAGGCTCGCGGGCTCAAAGTAGAACGTGACCTCGAGGCCCCGCTCGAGCGGCACGACGATTCCGAAGATGTAAATCATGAGGGCGCCAAGAGCGAGGCCCGCAAGGGCGCCCAAGGCCGCAGCGAGGAGGGCGAACACCGAGCCCTCGAGGAGGAACGCCACGGTGAGGTCCGCACGCTGGAGCCCGATTGCGCGGGAGACGCCCATCTCTCCCTTCCGCTCCTCCGCCATCATCACGAAGATGTTCACGATCAGAAGCAGCCCCGCGACAACGCTGAACGCCCCCATCACAAGGAACAGTTCCGTCGCGTCCTCGCCGAGATCCGCCGCCTCGTCGAGTCCGGCCTTCTTCACGGGAGAGACGGCGAGCCCGGCGAGGCCCTTCTCCGTGATCACGAGCGTCGCGTCTCGGGTCACGGCGTCCGAGTGGACCACGCCGTCCGCGACGCCGCCATCGTTCGAAATCCGGATCAGGTTCACGCGGCCGGGTTCGGAGAACCGCTCCTGGGCGGTCCGGATGGCCATGAACACGATGGGCTGCAAGTTCCAGTTCGCCTTCCCCACGTCCTGGACGAAGTCGGTGACCCGCCCGTTCACAATCGTCTGGTTCGTCGTCCCGTAGAACATTGTGAGGATGTTCCCGATGGCCGCGTTCAGATTCTGCTGCGCGCGCTCGTTCAGGTACACGCTCACGAAGAGCGGGAATACCGGCAGGTCCGACGTGTGTCGAACGGTCCCGTCGAGGCCGAGGAGATCCCCGAGGCCCGCCTCCTGCGCGTCGTCCATCCCGAAGACCGTAACGGCCTGGTTCCCCGCGCTCCCGTTCACGTTCCGGATTGGCATGACCTTGACGAGGGCGGGCGCGAGGCCGTCGATCGGTGACCCGCGCTCCTCGAGTCCTTCGCGGAGGCGTGCGACGTAGGATTCGTTGAACGAGACGAGATTCCCGTTGAATTCGATCGAGACGACCTCGTCGACGACGTCGAGGCGCTCGTACACGTTCTGGACGAAGATGTGGTTCAAGGTGTCGCCGACGACGAGGGAGGAGGAGATGATCGCCGTGCCCACGAGGAGGCCGCGGACCGCGAGCGCGACGCGGCCCTTCCGGCGAGCAAGGTTCCGTCCCGCCATCCGGGCGAGAATCGGCCGGGCGAACGCGAGGCCTGCGACGAGCACACCGAGCAGGGCGACAATGACGAGGGGTGCGAGGACATCCGTCACGAGGATCCCCGCGGCGCGTGGCTCTCCTCCACGATTTGGCCGTTCCGCATCCGGAGGACGCGGTCCGCGTAGCTGCTGATCGTCGCGTCGTGCGTGACCACGACGAAGGTCTCCTCGTTCTTGCGGTTCATCTCGTGGAGCAGTCCCATGATCTGGGCGCCGGTGTCGGAGTCGAGGTTTCCCGTGGGTTCGTCTGCCCACACAATCGCAGGACGGTTCACAATCGCCCGCGCGACGGCGACGCGCTGCTGCTGTCCCGCGCTGAGCTCCCCGGGCTTATGACGGACGAAGTCCCCGAGGCCGACCGTGCTCAGCATCTCGGTGGCCCGCTCCCTCGCCTCTCGCGGCGGGAGGCCGGCGACGATCAGCGGCAGCTCGACGTTCTCGAGCGCCGTGAGGACGGGAAGGAGGTTGTACGACTGGAAGATGAAGCCCATCCGAAGGGCGCGGTACCGGGTCTTGGCCCGGTCGCTCATCTTGTTCAGCGGCACGCCCTCGATGTACACCTCTCCCTCCGAGAGGTCGTCGAGGCCGGAGAGGCAATTGAGCAGCGTCGTCTTCCCGCATCCCGAGGGGCCCATGATCGCAACCATCTCGCCCTTTCGGATGTTGAGGTCGACGCCGCGGAGCGCATGGACGCGCACGGCACCCGAGTTGTAGACCTTGTGGGCGTTCACCGCACGGACAATCGCGCCATCGTCGCCCATCGCAACTCGATTCGAGCAGCGGGGCCCTATTTAGGGTTTTGTGGACAGGAGTAAACCTGTTAACCGTGTGTCGATTTCCGACGAGCAGTTCGATGGAACCGCCCGTCGTGATCTTCGACTACGACCCGATGTGGCCCACCCTATTCAGGGACGAGATGGCCCGGATCCTCGCGGTGATCCGCCGCCACGTCGTGGGCCTCGAGCACATCGGGAGCACCGCGGTCACCGGTCTCGCGGCGAAGGCGACAATCGACCTCCTCGTCGGCGTGAGGCAACTCGACGACGGGCGGGAATGCATCGCGCCGCTCGCAGGGATCGGATACGAGTACATCCCCGAGTACGAACGGGAGATTCCGGACCGGCGATACTTCCACAAGGGCCCTCCAGTGATGCGAACGTTCCATCTCCACATGGTCGAGCACGGCGGCGACTTCTGGCGGCGTCATCTCCGGTTCCGCGACCACCTGCGCACGCATCCCGCAGCAGCACGGGAATACGAACGGCTGAAGCGCGAGCTCGCGGCGACGCATGGCGCGGATCGGGAGGGATACACGGACGGGAAGGCGGCGTTCGTCGCGGCGATCCTTGCGAAGGCGAGCGACGCTAGCCCAGCTTCGCGACGTAATAGTGGACGAGCCAGTCGACCTCGAGCCGGTCCCCCGACGCGTGGCGCCAGAGCTCGTCCTTGACCTCGGCGAGGAACGCGGTCCGCGAGCTCTCCGTCATCCCGGCGACCTCCGCCTCGTTCGCGCCCCAGGACATCCGGAAGTCAATGAAGGTCTCCGGGGGCGAGAACACGACCTTGTGGATTTCCGTGCGGACGGCGACGCGAGGGAACCCCGCCCGCTTCAGCGCCGCCGTGACCTGCGCCGGATCCCGAATCGCCTTCGTCGCCTCGCTCTGGCGGTAGAACGCGACCGCCGGACGAAGCTCTGCGAGCTTCTTCGGCGGATTCGGGCTCCGATGCCGTTCGATTGCCCGCAGGAACGCCTCATGATGGGGGTCCGTGAAGTCGCCCCATTCCGAGAAAACGAAACGACCGGTCGACTTCAGGACCCGCGCGACCTCCGCGAAACATCGGTCGAAGCCGAAGGCGGGAATCCCGAGGTTCGACGCGACGGCGTCGAATGTCCGACCGGGGTAGATGATGTTCCGCACGTCCATCATCTCGAATCGGATCGACTTGATACCGTACCGGGCGGCCCGGTACGTGCCCGCGGCAAGGGCCCCGTCCGCGAGGTCGATTGCGACGACGCCCTGGGGCAGGACCTTCGGGGCAATCATGCAAGCGAGGAGGCCCGTGCCCGCACCGAGGTCGAGACATGACTCGCCTGCTCTCGGGTCCGCGAGCCCGACGACGCGTTCCGCGATCAGCGCGAAGTGCGGGGTCACGTTCGCGTCGTACGCCGCCGCCATCCGACTATATTCGTCCGCGAGAAGGAGGACGATTTCCTCGGGGTTCACGGCGGGCGCCATCGAAGCCCGAGGCTTAACGATTCACGCCATCGCGGGTGGTCCGCTGCGGGATGCGGTTACCCATAAATATGGGTAACTCCGACGCACGGTGCTCCACGATAGCCATCTCGGAAGGTTGTTAAGGGGAACTGCTGGATACGGCGCCGATGGTCAGCCTCCGGCCCCGGTTCCGGGAGGAACAGATCGGGATCATCACGTCGTTCATCCGGCACGTCCTCGAGGATTCCGGGTACCGCGGCCTCGTCGTGGGGATGAGCGGCGGCGTGGACTCGTCCCTTGTGACGAAGCTCTGCGTAGAGGCCGTCGGCGCGGCCCCGGTCGTCGGCGTATGGAGCGGGGAGGGGGCCGCGAAGGGCCCGGACTACCGGGATGCGCGGGAATGGGCGGGGACCCTTGGCATCGAGCTCCGGCGTTTCGACATCGCGCCGCTCGTCGAGACGTTCCGCCGTTCGTTGAAGATCCGAAAGGACAATCTCACGGCGCTCGGGAACATCAAAGCCCGGGTACGGATGATTGTTCTCTATTTCATTGCGAACACCGAAAAGCGGCTCGTGATCGGCACAGGGAACAAGTCCGAGCTCGCGGCGGCGTATTTCAGTAAGTTCGGCGACGGCGGGGTCGACTTCCTCCCCATTGGTGATCTTTACAAGACGCAGGTCCGCGAGATGGCCGCACACTTCGGCGTGCCGAAGCGGATCATCAACAAGACCCCGACGGCGGGACTCTGGCCGGGTCAAACGGACGAGGACGAGCTCGGCGTCCGGTACGAGGTGCTCGACCGAATCCTCATCGGGATCGAACTCCACCTCACGCCCGAGGAGATCGCCAGCCAGGCGGAGGTCGACCTCAAGACGGTCCACCGCATCGAGAAGCTCGTCGCGGCCGGTGCCCACAAGCGGAAACCGCCCCTAATCCCCAAGGTCGGAATCCGTACGTTCGGCCTCGACTGGCGTGAGTAAGGCCTTCCGCTCCGCGAACGCGGCGAGGAACCGCTCCCGCGCATCGACGTCGAACACGATTTCATCGATCTCCGCGCCGAGAACCTGCCAGAACCGCCTTGGCGTGGCGAGCCGAACGGCGACGAGGCCCTCCTTCGAGCCAGTCACGTAGAGGCGGCGCCGGCCCCAGGGCGCGCTCAAACCGAGCTTTGGTTTCCCCTCGAACGGCTCCACGGATCTGATCGACCGGAGCGGCACGACCGCGCGGAAGTACCACCCCTGTCGTAGGATGAGGCGGGTCGTCGTCAGCCAGTGGTCCGTGAGGAGGGGCGACACTCCCGACACGACGATGTACACGGTCAACGCGGCGCCGGTCAGGGCGAGCCAGAACGGAGGCGTTGGGACGAGCAGGGCGAGGAAAACGAGGAGGTTGACCGCGAGGAGGGCGAGGAGGACGAGCCGCTGGAGGAACAAACCCCGACGGTACACGAACTCGACGCGCTTCCGAGAGGTCGCCGTCCCGGTCACCTCAGCCTTGCCGGCTGGTGCTGATGAACTTGATCGCCTTTACCCCCTTCGCCCGGCGTAGGCTCTGGACGAACTCCTTGAGACGGCCGCTCGACCCCTCCGCGACGAAAATCTCGAGGCAGGTCGACTCGTCGAGGTGGGAGTGGAGCATCGTCCGGATCTCCTCGAACCGGTGCTGGATCGAGACGAGGTCAGCCTTCATCGATTCCTTGTCGACGACGGCGGCGAGGATCAACGTGCTCGCACCGGATTCTGCCGTCCACTCCGCCTCGTCGATGAAGTCCCGCAGCGCCTCCCGGAACGCCTCCGAACGGCTCGGGTACCCGCGACGCTTCACGACCTCTTCGAGCTTCCGGAGCGTCTGCAGGTCGACGGACATCGACACGATGGGCATCGTTAATAACGAAAGGCCGGAACGTATTTGGATGTTATTAAGAAGAGCCGAGGACTTAAATAACCCGTTCCCGTGGGACTCGGGCACGTGGTCGACCCAGTCCTCCTTGTGGCACTCGCCGGGATCACCGGGGCGACCCCCCTCGTCGTCGCGGTGATCCCGCTCATGCGGGCGCGCGTGTCCGAGCGCATGACGCACGTCATGCTCGGCCTTTCCGCGGGAATCCTCCTGAGCCTCTCCCTCATGAACCTCCTGCCGGAGAGCCTCGAGCTCGGAGCGGACATGGGCTTCTCGGCGCAGCTCGTCGCCTTCGGGGCCGTCGTGGGCTTCCTCAGCCTTCTCGTCCTCGAGCGGCGCGCGCTCGCCGCGGGGGCGGACGCCCGCCATGTCCACTACGAGAACGGGCGGAAGATTCAGCCGTTCGGCACGCTCGCGATGAGCGCCCTTGCAATCCACGGCCTCCTCGACGGCTTCGTTATCCCGCTCGCGTTCTTCGCGGGCGAGGGCCCCGGGATCGTCGTCACGGCGGTCGTCGCGCTCCACCAGATCCCGGACAGCTTCGCGGCCGCCGCGATCGGCCTCGCGTCCACGCATACCCGCCGGGCCGCGCTCAGATATGTGCTCGTCACGGCGATCGACACACCGATCGGGATCGGGATCGGGTTCCTCTTTCTCACGGCGGGTGCGGCGATCCTTCCCTTCGGCCTCGCGTTCTCCGCGGGCACGTTCCTCTTCGTCTCCGCCGCGGATTTGGTGCCGGAGCTTCAGCACCGCGCGCGGAGTCTGCTCGTTACGGCGTCGATCCTTTCAGGGTTCGCAATCGTCGCCGCGCTCACGATGCTCCTCCCGGGCGCGTGAAGCTCTTCGCGCATCAAGCGAGAAATTTCAACGTGGAAGAAACGCCGAGTTGCATCGTCTTCACCGAATAAAAATCCGCGTTTCCCGCGGGGCCGAGAATTCGTGTGGGCGATGAGAAACCTATTTGTAGACCGCCTTGGATACCGCGCCGCACGTCCGCGGAGCCGCGCGTTCCAGCGTGGTCTTTGTGATTCTGCGAGGGGGAGCCGACACATGGAAGAAAGCATCTTCCAGCCGTACATCAACACTCGTCCGATCTTCAAGATGGACCGGGATATCCTCCGACCGTCGTTCGTCCCGGACCGGCTGCCGCACCGGGAGGCCTACGTCGACCAGCTCGCCCAGATCCTCGCGACCGCGCTGCGGGGTGAACGACCGAGCAACGTCCTCATCTACGGCCAGACGGGCACCGGGAAGACGGCCGTTGTGAAATACATCGAGAACGAGTTCAAGAAGCTCGAGGGCGGGCGGATGGTCCACTATATGTACATGAACTGCCAGATCGTCGACACGCCCTACGCGGTCCTCCAGAACGTCGCGAACCGGTTCGTGGAAAACTTCTCGCAGCGGGTCCCGTTCACGGGCCTGTCGACGGACCGCGTGTACACGATGCTCTGCGAGAGGCTTGACGAGGAGAAGCGGATTGTGATCCTTGTCCTCGACGAGATCGACAAGATCGTGACGAAGAACGGCGACGACCTCCTCTACCAGCTCCTGAAGATCAACGAGGACCTCACGCGGGCGAAGCTGTCCATCATCGGGATCAGCAACGACCTGAAGTTCACGGAATACCTCGATCCCCGCGTGAAGAGCCGGTTGAGCGACGAGAAGATGGTGTTCCCGCCGTACAACGCGGAGGAGCTCTTCGACATCCTGAACCAGCGGTCCGCGCTCGCGTTCGACAACGGCGTCGCGAACGATTCCGTCCTCCGGCTCATCGCGGCCCTCGCCGCCCAGGAGCACGGGGACGCGCGGCGGGCGCTCGATCTCCTCCGGGTCGCGGCGGAGCTCGCGGAGCGCGCGGGGGAGGACCACATCACGGACCAGCACGCCCAGCGGGCGAAGAACAAGATCGAGCTCGACACCGTCGTCGAGGCGGTAAAGTCCCTCCCGACGCAATCGAAGCTCGTCCTCTTGGGGATCGTCTCGAACCAAGAGGCGGGCGTGGACCGTCTCACGACGGGCGAGGTCTACGGGACGTACAAGGAGCTGTGCCGCAAGACCGGCGCGCCCGTCCTGACGCAGCGACGCGTGACGGATCTCCTCTCCGAACTCGACATGCTCGGCCTCATCCAGGCGCGCGTGAAGAGCTTCGGCCGCGGCGGGCGGACGAAGGAAGTCCAGAGCGCCGTGCCGTTCCTCGAAATCAAGAGGGTCCTCGAGAAAGACGAATTCCTCGCGCCCGTTCGGGGATACCGACCCCGCCTTCAAACGACCCTCATATAGGGCCCTCGTACTCGTCGGGCGGCGGTGGCTCCTCGGGCTCGTCCTCGATCCCTACATCGTCCCCGACCTCTGCCGGTTCCTCTTCTCGACGCGCCCGCCAGGACTTCCACCGCTTCGTCCCGAAGGTCCACCCGTAGTCGATGAGGAACGGAGCGGCGATGAGGAGGACGATGGACACCGCGAGGGCGTCCCAGCTGTTTTTCGGAGCGCTCGGATCGCCCCACGAACGACAACAAGAGGGCGTCGGGGCCACGAGGAGCTTGATGAGCCCGAACGACGGCAGCTCCCCGCGGGCCTTTCCGATTACATTCGCGTGGGGGACGACCCATCGGTCGTACGGCCTGGCAGGACACGGATCCCGCACGGCACTGCAGTCTCGGTCCGAGTTGTAGTCCCCCATCGTGATGTATCCGTCTTGCCGGTACCCCTGCGTGATCAGCTCGGCGAGGTTGAACGTGATGCCGAGGTCTCCTCGGAACCCGAGATGTTTGAGGTACACGCTGCCCGTGATGTTAAAGGGGAACTCGAGGTTGCTACCGCCGGCGTCCCAAGCAACCCAATCCGCGCGCGGGAGGCCGAGGAGGCTGGGCACGTCGTATGACCTGTTCGAAGTGACATTCCACTCCAGGTAGAGGATCACGCGGTGGATCCACGGCGTGTCGCCCGGGTTCGTCGGCGGGCGATACACGATCACGTCCCCGAAGTCGCTATACGTCGAATGACCGATTGCGCGCCCCTCGACCCACGTGACGACGTTCGTTTTCGCCGGCGCGACTTGGACGAGGACGATGTCGCCCGTGTCGATCACGCCGATGGAGCTCTCCGTGTCGCTGTGCGACATGCTCCGGCTCTCGACGACGACCTCGGGCGGCCAGTTCTGCGTATAAAGAAAGATGAAGCCAAAGACGATGAGGACGACGAGGACAGCGACCGCGATGTCGCGGCCGAAAAGGATCAGCGAGTCCCGGAGACTTTGCCGCTTCTTGTCCTCGCGGTCAGAGGATTCCCTCGGACGGCCGGGCCTCCTTCTGACCATTTCCCGCTTGCTATGAAAGCGACTCTATAAAAGCGTAGCGAGCTAGACCTGAATCGTCGTGATGCCGCGCGTCACGGGATACGCGACGTTGTACACCGGAATCGGTCCGCGGGCTTCGAACGCCTCGAGGGTCCGCTGACTCGACCCAAGCGTCGCGAACGGGATTCCCTTGTGGATGTGACCGTGGATCACGATCTCCGGGCGGCGACGGCGAATCACGGCCTCGATCTTCGCGGACCCGAGCTCCGGCCGCCACTCCTCCTTCTCCTCGCCCATCGTCGCCCACGTTGGCGGGTAATGCGTGAGCAGGATCCGCATCCCCGGACAGTCGAGGAGCTGTTCGATCTTGGCGACGCGCTCCTCGTAGACCCGCCCCATCTCGGGGAGGTTCTTCCGCTGCCACCAGGTCGGCCGATCCAGGCTCCCCGTGCTCCCGACGAGCCGGACTTCCTGGCCGCGGGAGCGGACGGTCACCGCGTCGTCATCGAGGAACGTGAGAGCGTACTTCGCGCCGAACCGCTCCCTGTACCTCGGATGATCCTGGGAATACTCGTTGTTCCCGAACACGACGTACACGGGGCACGACACGCGGTCCCGCACCGCGGCCACCACGAGACCGAACGCGTCGAGGTCGTTGTGGTCCGTCGTGTCGCCCGCGAGGAGGAAGACGTCCGGTTCCTCGAGCCGGTCGAGGTCCCGGGCGAACGATTCGAGGTTCTCGTGACCGTGGACGTCCCCGACCGCCGCGATTCGCACGGCTCCGCGGAATGCGTCGCCCACCAAAGGGTTTCGCCCTCGCGGCGGCCTGGCATTTCAGAAGGACTTCTGGAAAGCCTCGCCCGTGTGGAGGTCCAGGATAGGCAGCCGGGCGGGCATTGGTTCGATGTTGTGCATCTTCTGGTACGATGTCTGCGCCTGCCACGTCGAGCTGTTTACGAGCACGACGCCTCGGTGCTCTCCGACCGCGGCCGCGTGGACGTGGCCCGTTACGAATACGTCCGGGACCTGGTCGATGATGAGGTGGTCCTCCGCCTCCGGCGCGATCGGCGTCTTCCCGCCGTAGATCGGCGCGAGGTGGCGCTTCCGGAGCATCTCCCGCATCGCGTCGAGCGGCCGCGCATAGGTCATCCCGGGGAGCGCGGAGACGAAGTCGTCCATGCTCCGCCCGTGGTATCCGAGGATCCGGACGCCGTGGATGCTGAGCGTGCATGGGTTCCCGCCGAACACGACGTTCGAGTCGAACAGCTTTTGGATGGGGGATGGGAGCGCGGGCTGGGGCTCCGCGGGCCGCACGGCGTCGTGGTTCCCGGGTAGGAGGACGACCTTGAGATGGTCCGGCATCTCCGCGAACATCCCCGCGAGGGCCTCGTACTGCGCGTAGATGTCGTCGATGACAAGCTCCTCATCCTGCCGCGGGTACACGCCGATCCCGTCGACGACGTCCCCGATCACGACGAGGTACCGGAGCGACCTCGCGAGTTCATCACCGTTCGTCACCCAGTCCCGGAACTTCGCCCACCGGTCGGCGAGGAACGTGCGGCTCCCGACGTGGATGTCGGACATGAACGCGACCCGGATCCGGTCCCGGGTCCGCGGGAACGATTTCGCGGTCGGGAGATCCGGGTGGAGGATCGACTTCGCGATCATCAGGCCCCGCTCGTTGCTCGTTCCCACGACGCCGATCACCTCGTCGTGAACGATCGGATCCGCA
>Ga0184640_10000467_pt1 | contig 10645 bp, 9 predicted proteins | sample PLM31_200_b2_FD_133161 | JGI IMG/M metagenome (GOLD analysis project Ga0184640, IMG submission 133161) | Groundwater sediment microbial communities from an aquifer in East River, Colorado, USA - PLM3-1_200_b2 | ecosystem: Environmental > Terrestrial > Soil > Riparian zone | place: USA: East...
AAAAAAGCTGGGAGCGCCAAATGTTAAAGCCAACTGGTCTGATTAGCGGCCATTACGAATGCCGGTCGTTCGATGAATCGTTGCCGATCTTGAAAGAATTCCTCGCGCTTGAAGTCGTCGGAGAACACGACGGTGCGAAAATTCTCAAGCATCCAAATACAGATTGGCGCATCGTGCTTCACGCCAACGGCGCCGACGCGCCGATCAAGTCCATGCGCAATCATTACGGCGTGCGCGTATCGACCAACGTCGAAGTCGATCGAGCGACGGAATACCTGGAACAAAAAAAAGATCAATTCGGCATCAAGATCATCAAGCCGCGGGAAAATCACAACGCCTACTCGGTGCATTTTTACGAGCCCGGCGGAAACTATTGGGAAATCGAGTCCTACGAGCATGCCGTCGAGCATGGTATGGGAAAAACGACGAATCCGCACTGGACGAAGACCATCTCGGAACAAGAATTTCCCGGCCGTGGATACATTCCCCAGGCTCTAACTCACGGCACTCTGGAGAATGACGATCTCGCGGCATCTGAACAATTCTACCGCGAAACGCTCGGACTGGAAATCGTGAAGCTCTGGCCGAGCTCTTGCTACGTCAAACATCCCGACACGCCGTGGTACGTCGTCTGCATCAAAGCGCAGAACGCCAATCGCCCCAGACTGTCGCGCTACCAGCGTTTCACCATATCAGTGGAATCGCGAGCCGCCGTTCACGACGCCCATCGTGAATTCACGGCGAATCGCGACAACTGGAAGCTGCGCACCCTCGAAGAAGTGTGCGAAGCTAACGATGCCGCGTCATTTCTGTTCGCCGACCTGAACGGCAACTGGTGGGAAATCAGCAGCGCCCAATCATGATGGCGGGCGCGATTGCCACTTGTTGCGTGCGATCGATGTTAAGACCGGCACGGGAATCCGTGGCGAGTCGCTATTTATCTACTACTCGTCTATACGCTTCTCGGTGGGGATAGGCTGCGGGCCATCGGTAACTTCAACGGAGGACTTGATGGGAACAGCTCGCGGGCTGATCGGTCTGAATCGGGTGAAATGAAAGGGGTTGGATTTGACCTCGGAAAAGATTTGGCGCGGCGCATGGGGGTTCCCTTCGAGCCGGTGCTCTATCGGTTAGTCGAGGACCTTGTCGACAGTGCGAAATCCGGCCAGTGGGACGTGGCCTTTCTTGGAGTTAGCCCCGCTCGGACAACGGATATGGATTTTACCGGGGCGCTACTGGAAAGCGAAGTCGGTTACCTCGTCCGAGGCGGCTCTTCCATCTCAACACTGGCTGAAGTAGATCGGCCCGGTGTTCGAGTTGGCGTGCCGGAGAAGGGACAAGCAGATTCCGTTCTGTCTCGCACCATAAAGAATGCGCTAGTGGTCCGAGGTCCAGGCCTCGCTAGCGTATTAGAGATGTTGAAATCCGGGAGAGTAGACGTATTTGCCGCCAACAAGGCAAACCTGTTCGAAATGTCGGATCAGTTGCCTGGCGCCCGGGTGCTCGACGGTCGGTTTGCGGCCCAACAAATTAGTATGGCAATTCCCAAGGGACGGGACCTCGGAATGGCCTACGCGCGCAAATTCGTTGAGGATGCGAAGTCCGAGGGGTTAGTCAAAGCGGCGATCGAGAGAGCTGGCTTACGCGGGGCCGTTGTAGCCCCACTTCAATGATAGCCAGAATTTGCTGCCAGGCACACGTATTGACTTAATGATCCACCCTTCCTTCGGAACCGGTTGACGTCGATCACGGGGGAGAAGGAGGAACTTCTTCGCGACCTAACTTTGCGCTTCAGACCGATCGCTTAACGGCGTCGCCGGAACTTATGCGTTAGGCGTCGATGAGATTCTTGGACTTGCAATGTAACGGGGTGAGTGTAACCTTGCTCTGAAATCGTGGTCTTGCTAGTACTGACACACGAGTGTGACTTTAGGCAGATATGACGATAAACGACGCAGTGCCTCTTCGTATTCCTCTTGAAGAACTCACAAATTTTTGCCGCCGATACCAAGTGCGTGAGCTAGCTCTTTTTGGATCGATGTTAAGACCGGACTCTGGTCCCGATAGCGATATCGACCTACTCGTCAGTTTCGAACCAGCCGCGCGAGTAACCTTTTTGACCCTTGCGAAAATGCAGCGCGAGCTTGAAACCCTTTTGGGACGCGCAGTCGACCTAGTCCCCAAGGACGGACTCAAGCCTGTTATACGTAATCAAATTCTCGCAACCGCGCGCGTGCTTTATGCGGCGTGAGACACTCTACCTTCAAGACATTATCGAGGCCTGCGACCTGCTCAATACTTTTTTGAAGGGTATGGATGCATCGGCCTTCATGGCCAGCGAACTGCACAAGGCCGCTACCTTGCAAAAGCTCGCCGTGATCGGCGAAGCTGCGGCGCGCCTTCCACCTGAGTTTCGTGAAAAACATCCAGAGGTGGAATGGCGCGACATCATCGCGTTTCGAAACATCGCCGTCCACGCTTACTTCGCCGTGCAGTGGGACATTGTTTGGGCGACAGCTCATGACGATGTGCCTGCGCTACGAAGTCAGGTCCTGAAGATTTTGCAGAGTGAAAACCAAGAGGAGCCTGACGACTAAGAGCCTCGGGACGACGCTCCTCTGCCCGCGCTTGACCGACCGGTTTGAGCAAACTGTAATCCGACTCCGTTTTCACGCTAACATTCATGAATGATAGGAGCGATGCCGGCGCTCGCGGCACGAACAAGCCGCGTTTCTTCTACGGCTGGTACATCGTCGCCGTCGGCATTCTCGTCAACATCGCCGGGACGTTCGCCTTTTCCAGCACGCTGAGCATTTTTTTGAAACCGATCACCGAAGAGCTGGGCGTATCGCGCGGGGCGTTCTCGCTGATCCGCACTTTCGAGATCGGTGTCGCGGCGCTGATCGTGCCGATGCTCGGTTCGTGGATCGATCGCCATGGCGGGCGCGGCGTGCTCGTCCTTGGCGTGCTCATGGAAGGCGCGGGCTTGTTGCTTTCAAGCTTGGTGCAAAGCTTCTGGCAATTCGTTGTCGTGCGCTGCTCGTTGGTGATCGCCGGTGAGGCGCTGCTCGGCTCGCTGGTGATCAACGTGACCATCGCGCAATGGTTCGTGCGCAAGCGCGGCCGCGCCATGGGCATCGCCAACCTCGGCACCGGCGTTGCCAAACTCGGCATTCCGTTGGCCGCGGCGTCGCTATTTGTTTTAGTCGGCTGGCGCTATACCTGGGCGATCTTCGGCATCGTCGCGCCACTCTTGGTTGTGGCCCCGGCGCTGATCTTCGTGCGCCGGCAACCCGAAGATTTAGGACTCCGCCCGGATGGCGATCCGCCGCCTCAAACGATGGATGAGCCTGCCGCAACGCCGAGCAACGCAGAACGGCGAGATTCGACCGAAGGAGTCACATGGACTCGATCCGAAGCGATCCGCTTACCGACCTTCTGGGTGCTAGTCATCACCTTTGGCATCGCCGGCGTCGGCATCGCGGGTTTGAATCTGCACATATTCTCCTACGTCACCGATATCGGCTACTCGCCGCTGGTCGCCGCCTCGTTCATGAGCACCATTGCGCTCACCCAACTCGGCTCGACGTTAGTCTGGGGCACGCTCGCCGACAAGTTCGATATCAGAAAAGTTTCTTGTGTGCAGTTTTTGATTCAAGGCGTCGGACTGATTACGGCGATCTCAAGCAGTCACATTCAGCTCACTTACGTCGGCTTTTTTCTCTACGGCACGGGACTGGCGGGGAGCTTCGTCCTGCGCGAAGTGATCTGGGCCAATTTTTTCGGCCGGAACTCATTGGGCACGGTGCGCGGCCTATCGATGCTGTTCTCTCACCTCTTCGCGGCGAGCGGCGCGCCCTTCTTCGGCTTCCTGCACGACCGCACCGGCAGCTATGATCTCTCCTTTACAATTTTTTCGTGCGCGCTGGTCACGTCGGCTTTTTTGGTGCTGCTGGCGAAACCGCCGCGGCAAAGGCAGAGAGTTATCGAATGATTCGTAGGCCGTCAACGACTCGGCGCGCTTGTAAGGCACGATATCATTTGCTTATGCTCGGAAGCATGATGCTAAGAACTCTTGTATTGATTCTGTCATTCTCGCTCCTAACGGGAAATCCGGTTGCGGCCCAGTCCGGTAAAATTCACATCTCCGCTCCTTCCAAATCGCTATCTTGGTTTCCTGTCCATCTGACTCGGGAAAAGGGGTTTTACAGTGCGGAAGGTTTGGAGGTGGACTACGTCATCATGAAACCGCAAGTCGCCATGCAGGCGCTGATCGCCGGTGACGTCGGCTATACAACCGCGCTCGGCTCGACCATCAGAGCGGCGTTTCGCGGCGTGCCGTTGCGCGTCGTCATGACCATCGCCGACAAGCCGCTCTTTGCGCTCATCGCCAAGCCGGGGATCAATTCCGTGGAAGAGCTTAGAGGCAAACTACTCGGTATTTCCTCCTTCGGTGCCAGCACCGATACCTACGCCCGGGCGCTTTTGCGCCGCTTCAAGCTAACGCCCAACCAGGACGTAAAGATTATAGCGCTCGGCGGCGGCACCAATCGGGTCGCCGCCATGGAGACAGGTGTCATTGATGCGGCGCTGATCGAAGCGCCCTACAACGTCATGCTCGAACGAAAAGGTTTTCGTAAAATCCTCTTCGTCGGCGATTTGATTCCGTCACCGCTGGCCGGACTCGGCACACGAATCGAAAAGATTCAGAAACAGCCCGACGAAATTCAGCGGCTCGTGCGGGCGACATTGCGGGGAATTCAATTCACAAAGAGCAACAAGCAGGAGAGCGTTCGCTCGATCATGAAATGGTCCGAGATGGATCAAGGGCTGGCGGAAGGTAGCTACGAGATGGCGGTGTCGAGCTGGTCGAGTACCGGCGTGGCCAGTGCGCAGGGGCTGCAAATCGCCATGGAGGAGATTCGCGCGGAGTTTAAGCTCGATGCCGCGCCCGATGCGTCAAAAGCTTTCGATTGGAGCTTCGTGCAGAAATGATCGTAAGAAATGGAGTTCCGGTCGAGCCGCCTCACGACTCCATTTGCTTCATCTTCTGAAGCAAATTGTGGACTGATGATCTCGCGATAATTCTTTCGAACTGGGCACGGTAATTGTTGACGATGCTAATGTTGTCGATGACAACGTCGTAAACTTTCCACTGGCCGTTGATATCGTGCAAGCGATAATCGATTGGAAAATTAGTGCCGGTCGCACTTACAACCTTGGTTTCCACGCTCGCATAGGTTCCATCGCGAACTTCGCGTTCGTATTGAATCGATTCATCGCCCGCCGACCGTACGGACCTGCCAAAAAAGCGCAAGAGCATTTGCGTATAGGCATCGATGAATTCTCGTTGCTCGTTAACATTGAGCGCTTGCCAATGCGACCCCAACGATCGCCGGGACATCTCGGAGAAGTCAAAACGCCCATTGATCAATTTTAGCGCCCTATCGGGCAACCCCGTGGACCTCAATTCGGCGACGGGCGTACTGACCAGAATTCCCACGAACTCGTCGATCGTTGAACTGAGCTGCGCCGTGGGCTCGCCGGCAAAGCCTCGAGACGCCAACAGAAACATAACCAAAACTGCTAAATACATTCGTAACTTATTAGAAATTATCATTTTATTACCAAGCCTTGAGAAGAAGAGTTGAAATGTTAACTTTTTCATTAGATGGCCGCAATGAGACGAAAGTTGCAGCGGGCAATTCTCACTGAAAAACCCTCGCGGCCGGTGTCAGAAACTAGGATTGTGACACCAAACTTCTTCGCTTATATAGAGAGTACGGGGGAATAGTCGTCGTGTATTATTTCGCATATGGTTCGAACATGAATTGGCCGCAGATGCAGAAGCGTTGCCCGTCGGCCAAATTCGTCTGCGTCGGCCGTCTAGCCAATTATGAGTTCGGCATCACTCGCCATTCCCGCCTGCGCAATTGCGGCACTGCAAATGTTTTTCAGTTAGACGGGAATGAAGTCTGGGGCATCGTCTATGAAGTCAGCAAAGCAGATCTTGCGATCCTCGACGGCTTCGAAGATGGCTATCGGCGGGAGATTTTACCGGTTTTGGCCCTCGCAGATGGAAAGCAACCGTTGAATGCTTTGGTTTATGTCGCTGAAATTGAAAAAGATGTTCCGCTTCCCGATGCCGAGTACAAACGCCTGATCCTCGACGGAGCTAAACATTGGAACCTGCCCGCGTCCTATCTTTCGATGCTCGAAAAGATCCAAGCGATCAAATAGCTTTTAGAAATATCTTAGCGTCTGCGGCGCCGTCGAAATCTTCTTTGTAAACTGATAGACAAGCTCCCACCCCTGCGATAGGATCGGCGCAATTCCAGGTTCATTCGCTAGCTTTATGGCGTTGGACGTTCAAGCTCTCCGTATTCAAGCGACACACGTTGCGCGGCATCCCCGCACCCGCAAGATTGCAATTTGGTTCGTCTCGATCTTCGTCGCAATCGGAGTCCTGCTCGGTCTGGTCGCGCCGCCGCTGATACGCGGCAAGGTCGCCAGCGCGCTTTCCGATAAGCTGCATCGCCAAGTTTCCATCGAACAAATAAAATTCAATCCCTACGCGATGACCGCGACAATCCGCGGCTTTCTCATGAAGGAACGGCAGAGCCAGACCGCCGCCGTTTCATTCGATGAGCTGTTCGTCAACCTTGAGATGCAGTCGCTCTTCCGCCTGGGTCCGGTCATCAAAGAACTGCGGTTGGTAAAACCCTATGTCAACCTAATTCGCGGCGACGATTTGAAATATAACTTTCAGGATCTCATCGATGAGTTCACCTCCGGTCCGCCCGGCCCAACGCCGCGCTTCGCGCTGAACAATATTGAGATCATCGACGGAAAGATCGACTTTGACGACCGGCCGGAAAAAACCAAGCACTCCATTACGTCACTCAAAATCGGCATTCCGTTCATCTCGAGCTTGCCTTCGTATGTCGACATCAAGATCAAACCGGAATTAGCCGCTGTTGTGAATGGTTCACCGTTTCATTTCGCCGGCGTTTCCACGACGCCCTTCACAGATTCGCTCGAAAGTACCCTGGGCTTTGATATCGATAAATTGGAGATCGCGAGATATCTCGAATATTCGCCGGTACAATTGAACTTCAAAGTACCGTCGGGCCAACTCAACGGTAAAATTCAAATTGCTTTCCGAACCGACAAAAAGAGTCCCGCCGCGCTGTCGTTAACCGGCAATCTCGCCGTGGCGCAGCTTGAGATGCAGCAATCGACCGGGGAACCGCTGCTCAAGCTCCCCGCGTTCGAAGTTTTAATCGGCGCCATCGAGGTATTCGCCAACAAGACCGCGATCAAGTCCGTCAAACTGCAAGGACTGGATCTGCATCTGAATCGCGGCAAAGACGGCAGTCTCAATCTGGCGAATCTGGTCGTGATTCCCGCGAAGCCGGACGCAGCGGAACCGAAGAAGGAAAGCAAGCCTTTAAACTATTCCATCGATGAGATCACCCTCGAATCGGCGACTCTTCATTATGAGGACCAACAGCCGAAGCGGCCCTTCAAGACGCGCCTCAATAATTTCACTTTCAAAATGACCGGCCTCACTAACGAAGCGGGCAAGAAAGCCAACGTGGAAATGTCCTTCGAATCCGAAGGCAAAGAAAAATTCGCTCACACCGGCACGCTCCAACTCACGCCGCTGCTCGCCGAGGGCAAGCTCGATATCGAAGGTCTGAAGCCTGGGGCTCTTTCTCCCTATTATGAAGACGCGGTTGCGGCGGAGGTGAAAGAAGGATTTCTTGATCTGTCGACCCAGTACAGCTTTGAAGACAAAAGCGGCCAAGCCGATATCAAACTGACCGGGTTGAATGCCAATCTGCGGGGATTGCGTCTCGATCTCGCCGGCCAACCCGTACCGCTCTGGCGCATCGCATCATTGGCGGTCAGGGACGTCGAGGTGGACGTCGCCAAGAAAACCATCGTCATCGGCGGGCTCGAAGGCAAAGAGGGCGCCGGCTATGTGCAACGCGACGCGGATGGCACTTTGAATTTGGCACGTATCGCCAAGGCTAAACCTCAGACGCCGCAGCCGCCTCCCCAGCCGGTCAAAGCGAACGAACCTCCGTGGCGCATCGACGCCAAGCAAATATTGCTGGACCGTTTCAAAATCGACGTGGAAGATCGTTCCACGGCGACGCCCGCAAAGACAATCGTGAGCGAAATCTCGCTGCGTGGCGACAATTTTTCTACGGTAAAAAACCAGCGCGGCAAAGCGACGCTCAGAGCCAAAATCAATAACAAAGGATTACTGCGGCTGGTCGGCACGGCAACTATGAATCCGGTCAACGCCAAATTTACCGTTGAAGGCCAAGACATCGAGTTGGTTCCGTTCCAGGCTTATATGGGCGATAAGGTGAATTTCCTCCTCACCGGCGGGGCGATCGGTACAAAAGGCGAGCTGACTTACGAGGGCGGCGCTGAAGGAGGCGCCAAGCTGAACTACCAGGGCAACGTCCAAGTCGCGGATTTCGGCAGCGTGGAAAAGAGCGGAGCCCAGGACTTGCTCAAGTGGAAATCACTGGCGCTCGACGCCATGCAATTTAACCTGGAGCCCTTTCAGCTGCGTATCGGTGAGATTACGCTCGCCGATTTCTATTCGCGTCTCATCCTCGGCGCAGACGGAAAAATCAACCTGCAGAAGCTGACGGTCCAGCAAGAAGAGAAAAAGGAGGAACCGACGACGCCAGCGAAGGCGGCCGAAAAGCCTGCGCAGCCGCCCGCCGCGGACAACGCCGGCGATCCCAAGGCGGTCAGCATAGGCAAGATCAATCTCAAAGGCGGCAATATCTATTTTAGTGATTTCTTCGTCAAGCCAAATTACAGCGCCAACCTGACCAGCGTCCAGGGAGCGATTTCCGAGCTGAAACCGGAAGCTCCGGGCGATCTCGATCTACAAGCCAGACTCGACGATGCGGCGCCGGTCGATATCAAAGGCAAGATCAATCCGCTCTCCAAGGAACTGTTTCTCGACATCGTCGCCGACGCGCGCGAAATCGAGCTCAATCCATTTACTCCCTACTCCGTCAAGTACGTCGGTTACGGCATCGAAAAAGGGAAACTTTCTTTCAACGTCAAATACAAACTGGAGAATCGCAAACTAAGCGCGGAAAACAAAATCATTCTTAATCAGCTCACTTTCGGAGAAAAAATTGAAAGCCCCGACGCGACCAAGCTGCCCGTCTTACTTGCCGTCGCCTTGCTCAAAGACCGAAACGGCGTGATCGACGTCGATTTGCCGATCAGCGGATCGCTCGACGACCCGCAGTTCAGCGTCGGCGGCATCGTGCTGCGGATTTTCATCAACATTATCACCAAGGCCGTCACCGCGCCTTTCACGCTGCTTGCGGCGGCATTTGGCGGCGGCGGGAGCGGCGACGGAGACGAACTGAGTTATATTGAATTCGCAACCGGCCGCTCGGATCTCGACCAGCCGGATCGCGCAAAGATCGCCACGCTTGCAAAGGCGCTGAACAATCGGCCGGCGCTGAACCTTGAGATCGCCGGACGTGCCGACCCATCGACCGATCTCGAAGGGCTCAAACGAGTCGGCATCGAGCGCAAGGTGAAAGCTCAGAAACTGAAAGATCTAGCGCGCAGAGGCGAAGCGCCGCGATCCGTCGACGACGTTCAGATTGACAAGAACGAGTACGCCCAATACCTGAAAGCCGCTTACGGCGAGGAAAGCTTTCCGAAACCGCGAAACTTGATCGGTCTAGCCCAGGACTTGCCGGTGCCGGAAATGGAAAAGCTCATGATGCAGTATGCCAATATCGGCGACGATGAAATACGCCAGCTCGCCGGCCAGCGCGCCCAAACCGTGCGCAACGCCCTGTTGTCGAGCGGGCAAGTGGGCGCCGAGCGTCTGTTTGTCGTCGCGGCAAAGCCGCTCTCAAGCGATGAAAGAGCCAAGCTTAAAGGTCGGCCGAACCGGGTGGACTTTTCGATGAAATAGTCGCGCCGATTCGACTGACTATTGTACTAAAGCGCTCGCCGGAATCTCCTACCTGCAAAGTTGTGCCGCCTGAAGTTCTGTTATAGACTCGCATTGCATTCAGGAGGCTCGTCCATGACCCAAGCAAGAAAATCCGCCAAGCCCAAAGTAACCATCATCGCCAGCAAGGGTGCTAATCAAGCGATTAACTATCTGTTAGAAGACCGCGACGAACTTGAGTGGCTGGTGGCCATCGGGCGCAATCACAAAGGCGATATTTTCTTCTACGACACCGGCGGTGACATTATTCAGGACCTGGGCGCCTTGGAGTACATCAAGGAAAGAATCGTTCGAGATTATTTCGGCGAGACAGACGAGTAACCTTCGCGTTCGGTCGAACTATTCAAGTTTCGGCCTTCAATCGTAAGACAGCAGCGTTGCGATACGTCTTGGATCTTTGATCCATTGATCCTTCCAATCTCTCCGGGTCTGATTCCCCACAGCTTGCTATGCAAAACTAATCCGAACAACAGTCCGTCATTCCCGCATGTTTTTAGCGGGAATCCAGGCGAAAACCTGATCTCCGATTAAAACATTTGGGGGTGACAACTTTCGAAAAAATTCTCATGAATGTCTTTTCGGTGTTTCCGGGTTTACTGTGAAAGAATGTTCACCACAGAGACACAG
>Ga0184640_10000468_pt1 | contig 10634 bp, 12 predicted proteins | sample PLM31_200_b2_FD_133161 | JGI IMG/M metagenome (GOLD analysis project Ga0184640, IMG submission 133161) | Groundwater sediment microbial communities from an aquifer in East River, Colorado, USA - PLM3-1_200_b2 | ecosystem: Environmental > Terrestrial > Soil > Riparian zone | place: USA: East...
GAACGTCACGCCCTGCTGCCACGTCCGGTACTCGCAGTTCTTCTCGATGCCGGTGTGCAGGTAGCCGACGATCGGCCTGCACGAGACGACGGTCTCGCCGTCGAGCTCGAGCAGGAGCCGGAGCACCCCGTGGGTCGAGGGGTGCTGGGGCCCCATGTTCACGATCATGGTCTCCTGCCGGAGGTCTTCGGCGGGCGAAGCGTCGGTGGGGTCGAACGATGACGAGGTGTCCGTGGCGCTCACGTCAACCTCTTGTCAACCGGCGGGATGAACGCGCCCCGGTACCGCGTGTTCACGCCGCCCAGGTCCTCGGTCTTTCGAAGCGGGTAGCCCTCCCAGTCGTCCGGCAGGAGGATCCGGGTGAGGCCGGGGTGGCCGTCGAACACGATCCCGTAGAAGTCGTAGGTCTCGCGTTCGTGCCAGTCGGCCGTGGGGTGAAGCGGCGTGACCGAGGGGATCCGTGGGTCGTCCTCCTCCAGGCCGACCTTGAGCCGGAGCCGGTGCGCGTGGGTCATCGAGTACAGCTCGTACGCCACCCAGAACCGGGGCGACCGCCCCGGCCAGTCGGTGGCCGTCACGCTGGACAGGAAGTCGAGCCCCAGGGCCGGCTCGTCGCGCAGGGCGGCCAGCGCGTCGAGCAGGTCCGAACGGTCCACGATCACCGTGACCTCGCCCCTGGCCACCACCACGTCCGGGTACGCGATCCGAACCCGGTCGGCCAGCTCGTCGGCTCTCACTTGAACTGCCCTTCCGTCCGGACCTTCTCGTGCAGGCGGAGGATGCCGTACATCAGCATCTCGGGCTTCGGCGGGCAGCCCGGCACGTAGATGTCCACGGGCACGATCGTGTCTACCCCCTGCACCACCGCGTAGTTGGTGAACATGCCGCCGGCCGAGGCGCACACGCCCATCGAGATGACCCACTTGGGCTCGGGCATCTGGTCGTAGACGGTTCGGAGGACCGGGGCCATCTTCTGCGACACGCGCCCGGCCACGATCATCAGGTCGGCCTGGCGGGGAGAGGCCCGGAACAGCTCCATCCCCCATCGCGCCAGGTCGTAGTGGCCGGCGCCCGTCGCCATCATCTCGATCGCGCAGCAGGCCAGGCCGAACGTCACCGGCCACATCGACTGCTTGCGGGCCCACCGCACCCCCTTGTCCAGGGAGGTGAGCAGGATGCCTCGCCGGACCTCCTCCTCGAGGGCGTCGTCCTCGCCCCGGCCGGGGTGCAGGCCCTTCAAGCGCTCAACCGGCACGGACGGCCTCCCGCACCTCGGAGGCCTCCGCCGGCTGCTCGCGGACCGGTCGCCTCGGCGGCTCCCTCCAGTCCAGGCCGCCGCTCTTCCAGACGTAGACGTAGGCCACGAACACCAGGCCGATGAACACCGCCATCTCCACCAGCCCGAACAGGCCGAGCTGGCGGAAGCCCACGGCCCACGGGAACAGGAAGATGGTCTCGATGTCGAAGATGATGAACAGCATCGCGACCACGTAGAACTTCACGGGGAACCGCTCACCGGCGGGCAGCCGCTCCGGCTCGATCCCGCACTCGTACGGCGCGAGCTTCGCCGGCGTCGGGTGGTGCGGCCGCAGCAGGGCGGAAGCCGCCAGCGATCCCGCGGCGAACACGACGGCCAGGGCCGCGAGGACGACGATCGGCAGGTACTCGGAGAGCGTCCCGGTCACCTCCTCACGACGCCCGGGCCAGCCGAACCATCGCGTCCATCAGCCGGTCCTGGGCATCGCCCTTCCTCCCGTCGGTGAGGTTGCCCATGAAGCGCAGCGCGAACCGCATCAGCCACTCCTGGGGAAGCCCGTAGTCGGTGAACGTCCGCATCACGGTGGGGTTCCCGATCAACCGCACCCAGTTCCGCGCGATGTGGAAGTACCGGCCGTAGCGTTCCCGCAGCACCGTGGGATACAGGTGCGCCAGCCCGGGGCGGCCCGTGACCAGGGCGTCGTGGATGAGCTCGGCGGCGATCTCGCCCGATTCGATGGCGTACGCGATGCCCTCCCCGTTGAACGGGTTCACCGCGCCGACCGCGTCCCCCACCGCCAGCAGGCCGGGGACGGCCTGGGGCACCCTGTTGAACCCCATGGGGATGGGGCCCGAGAGCACCCGGCCGTCGGCCGAGTCCTCGCTCACGTGGCGGTCGGCGGGCAGCATCCGGGCGAACGCGTCGAACACCCGGAGGGCCGAGACGTTCTTGAAGTTCTTGAAGGTGTTCAGCAGCCCGGCGCCGAGATTCACGCGCCCATCGGAGAGTGGGAACAGCCAGCCGTAGCCCGGCATCAGCGCGTCGCCGTCCCACAGGTCGAACCACACCTCGAGCCACGGCCCAGGACGGCTATCGGTGCGGTAGTAGCGGCGGGCCGCGATCCCCAGGGGCCGGGACGGGTCCCGCCTCACGCCGGCCTGCCCGGCGAACCGGGAGGACGCCCCGTCGGCCGCGACCACGAACCGGGCCCGGACCGGGGTGGGCTCGCCGTCCACGTCCTCGACGCTTCGGATCTTCGCCCCCGCCACCCATCCGGCATCATCGAAGGCCGGCGAGACGGCTTCCGTCCGCTCCAGCAGGGCGGCGCCGGCCTTCTCGGCCCGGCGGGCCAGGAGCTCGTCGAAGTCCATCCGGGTGCGGACCAGGCCGTAGTCCGGGTAGTCGGCCAGGACCGGCCAGGGGAGCTCCAGCGTGACCTTGCGGGAATGGATCCGAAGGCCGTCCACCCGCTCGAACCCGGGATCGTGGGGGTCGATGCCCATCCCAAGGATGGCGTTCACCCCCCGGGGCGTGAGCCCGTCCCCGCACACCTTCTCCCTGGGGAAGGCGGACCGCTCGACGAGCAGGACGTCGATCCCGTGCCGGGCCAGGTGATAGGCGGTGGCCGAACCACCGGGGCCGGCCCCCACCACGAGCACGTCGACCTCGCGTGTCGCCTTCCCCGGGCTCGCCACCACGGTCCAGTCCCCCACCGCTTGTGAACTTCTTCACAAACCCTAACGGATTTCTTGTGAAGATGTTCACGAGAGCCTAGACCCGGTCCCCGGACGGGGCAACGGGCCAGATCACGCCCTGGCGTGGTCCCAGCTGATCAGGCGGTCAGGGACGACGCGAAGGAACGCCAGGCCCTCGACCTGTTCGGTGAACCGGCCGAACCCGTCTCCACCGAGGAGCGAGCGGTACTTCTCGTGCCAGGCCGAGATGGCCCTTCGAAGCGACGGGTGGTCGGCGGGGAGCAGCTCGGCCCGGCCCTCCACCACCACGCCCGCCAGCTCCACCCAGCTCCTGCCGACGTCGATGGCGATCGAGACCCGGGGGTCGGCGGCGGCGTTGCTCCACGTCCGGCCGGGCCTTCGGGTCGAGACGTAGAGGGCGTCCTCCGCCCACACGAACCACAGCGGAACGACGTGGGGGGCGCCGTCGGGTCCCACGGTGGCCACGCTCGCCACGGGGAGGACGGAGAACATCTTGCGCGCGATCGCCAGGTCCATCAGCCCTCCGGCAGGGCCAGGACAAGCGCCAGCGATCGGAGCGCGACGGCCCCTTCCGGGACGAGGACGGGATCGTCCAGCGCCGCGCAGGCCTCACCGATCAGCCGGTTCACCTGGGCGGCCGTGGCCCCGGGGACCTTCCCCTCGCCGTGGTCCAGCACGTCGTCACGGTGCTGGAAGGCCCGACCCAGCGGCTCGGCGAACCTCGACAGCGCCGAGAGCACGTCAGGCGAGCCGCCGGCGAGGAGGGCGCCGATGTGGAGCGGCCCCTCGACCGTGTACGCCCCGGTCTTCAGCGATGCCACCCGGCGGGCCGTGGCCTCGTCCTTCGATCCGGCCCCGCCGACGTCGAGGAACTGCCCCGCCGCCACCTCGGTCTGCATCCGGATGTACCGGCGGTGGGCCGGCAGGAGCCGGTCCGGCGGGAACCCCGATCCCAGCAGCAGGTCGTCGGCGAGCACGGCCGCGAGGTCGCCGGTAAGGACGGCGACCGAGCGGCCGTAGCGCGCCGCATCCGCGCGCCCCACGCTCCTCGCGCGCGCGTCCGCGAAGCGCGCGTGCGCCGAAGGGACACCCCGGCGGGTGTCGCTCTCGTCCATCACGTCGTCGTGGATGAGCGCGAACGTGTGGAACAGCTCCAGGGCGGCTGCCGCGCGCAGGATGGGCTCCCCGTCGGGGCCTCCCGCCGCCCGGTGGCCCCAGTAGCAGAAGGCCGGCCGGATGCGCTTCCCCCCGGCCGCTACGAGGCGGCGGATCTCGTCCACGAGAGCCGCCGCCTCGGCGGCCAGCGCCGCCATCTCGTCCCGGCGGGCCAGAAGGAAGGACTCGAGGACCCGGTCGACCCGGCCCCGGATCACCTCCAGGGCCGGCGGTTCGACCAGCGCGGGTTCGGGCAGCATCGGGACGAAGTATGGCAAGGGTGACCCGTCCGGGCCTCGCCGGCCCCGCCGTGCCGCGCACGGCTATAGTGGTCCCGGCCTTCCGGGCCGAACACAACGCCCCGATGAACAGGTTCCGAAACCTCGCGCTCGCCACCGCGGCCACCACCATCGTGCTGTTCAGCGTGGGCGGGCTGGTTCGGGGGACCGGCTCGGGCCTGGGGTGCTCCACGTGGCCGGAATGCGAACCCGGCCGGTTGTTCCCGACGGGCACGATCCACTCGTTGATCGAGTTCTCGCATCGTCTTCTGGCCTTCGCCGTCATCGTCCTGGTCGGCGCGACCGCGGTGGCGGCGTGGCGCCGGTACCGGAGCGACCGGGCCGTGCTGTGGTCCGCGATCGTCGCCGTGCCACTGGTGCTGGGCCAGGCCGTCGTGGGCGCCATCGTGGTGAAGACCGAGCTCGACCCGTGGTGGGTCACGACGCACTTCGCGGTGGCCCTCGCGCTGGTGGCCGACGTCGTGTTCCTGGCCGCGGTGGCGACGATCCCGAAGGCTCGCACGGACGCGCCCCGGTCCGGGTTCGGGCGGCTCGCGCTGGTCACGACCGTGGTCACCGCCGCGCTGCTGCTGGTGGGGACGTACGTGCGCGCCTCGGGCTCGCAGCTCGTGTTCACGGACTGGCCGCTGATGGACGGGCGCCTGGTCCCCGCCCTCGGCGGAGCGGCGACGGCCATGTTCCTCCATCGGGTGCTGGCGGCCGCCTCCTTCCTGCTGGCGATGTGGCTGGCCATCCGGGCCCGGACCTTGCCCGGTCGTCCGCCGGACCTGGTGGCCCTCTCCACCACGGCGGCGGTCCTGTTCGTTGCCCAGGTCATGGTGGGCGCGGCCAACGTGTGGACCAGGCTCCGGCCGTGGGCCGTCGTGCTGCACGTCGCCCTGTCCGTCCTGATCTGGGCAACGCTCGTGGCCCTGGCCGCCGTGTCACGCCGCCGCGGCGCTTCGATCCATGAGCCGGCCACCGAGCGCCGGGATGCCGAGCATGAGTCGGCCGGAGGCCGTTCGCTCAGCCGGACTACCGTGGCGTACCTCCGCCTGACGAAGCCCCGGATCATCGTGTTGCTGCTCATCACCACGGTCCCGGCGATGATGCTCGCGCAGCGGGGGATGCCCTCGCCCTGGCTGGTGCTGGCGACGCTCGTCGGCGGCTCGGTCGCTGCGGGCTCGGCCAACGCGATCAACTGCTACCTGGACCGGGACATCGACGAGGTGATGCGCCGGACCCGGCGCCGGCCGCTCCCCGCCCACCAGGTTTCGCCGGAGGGCGCGCTCCGGTTCGGCTACGCGCTCGGCGCGATCTCGTTCTTCTTCCTGTCGATCACGGTGAACGTGCTGGCGGCGTCGCTCGCCCTGTCGGCCATCGCGTTCTACGTCTTCGTCTACACGCTGTGGCTGAAGCGCACCACCACGCAGAACATCGTGATCGGGGGGGCCGCTGGGGCCGTCCCGGCGCTCGTGGGGTGGGCCGCGGTAACCGGAACCGTGGGGCTCCCCGCATGGGTGCTCTTCGCCATCGTGTTCGTATGGACACCTCCCCACTTCTGGGCCCTGGCCATGAAGTACCGCGGCGACTACGCGGCGGCCGGCGTCCCCATGCTGCCGGTGGTGCGGGGCGAGGAGGAGACCCGCCGGCAGATCCTGCTGTACTCGCTGGTCCTGTTGGGGACGACGCTGGTGCTGTACCCGGTCGCGAACATGGGGCCCGTGTACCTGGCCACGGCCGTGGTGCTCGGCGGGATATTCGTGTACCGGGCGCTTCGGCTGTGGCGCGAGCGCACGCCGGCCCTGGCGATGAACCTGTTCAGGTTCTCCATCGTGTACCTGGCGCTGCTGTTCGCCGCGGTCGGGGCCGACGCCGTGCTGCCCCCGCGCTAGCCGTCAGGTCCCTCACCAAGCAGCTCCTCGATCAAGGAGCGGAGCTCCGACTCGTCGACCGCGCCGAACGCCCAGTACCGCATGCGCCCCGTCCGGTCCGCCACGTAGGTGTCGGGGAGCCCCACGAATCCGAAGTCGTAGGCCAGCGCGCCGGCCCGATCCTGGATGCTCGGGTAGGTCACGCCGAACTCCTTCAGGTAGGCCCGGGCGGCGGCGGGGTCGTCCCGGTAGTTCACCCCCAGGAAGTAGACGTCCCGGTCCCGGAACTCCCTCCACATCCGCTCCAGGCCGGGCTGCTCCCGGCGGCACGGGGCGCACCACGTAGCCCAGAAGTTCACCAACACGACCCTGCCCCGGTAGTCGGCGGGGTCCACCGACCCTCCCTGGAGGGTCTCGCCCCGGAGCGCCGGGAGCGGCTCGGAGATCTCCCTCACCGCGGGCTCCTGGCCGGCGGCGCTGGTGCAGGCCGTCAGCAGCGCCAGGAAGACGAGGAGACGCTTCATCCTGGTCCCATCCTGCCACGGCACCGTGGGAACGAAACGGGCCCTACGGTGCGCTCGGGGTGGCCGTCGCCGCCGGCTCCGGCGGCCCCCCGCGCTCCCCTGAGACGCCCACGGTCCCGTTCATGCTCGGATGGACGTCGCAGTGGAAGTAGTACGTCCCGGGTTCGAGCGGCGGGATCGGGTAGTCGATCACATCGGGGCCGGTGACGAGGTCGCCTTGGAACAGCACGTTCGCCAGGGTGTCGTCGGTGAAGATCGCCACGTTGTGGGGGACGGGGTCCCTGTTCTCGAAGTGGATCGTGGACGGCGTGTTCGCCGGGAGATCGATCGTGCCGGTGTCGAACTGGATCCCCTGGGCCGCCAGGTCCACCGTGGGGCCGCCACCGCCACCACCGCCGCCGGGTGGGCCCTCCCGGACCTCGATCGTGCCCTGCATCTGGGGGTGCACGACGCAGTTGAAGTAGTAGGTGCCCGCCTCGAGCGGGCCCACCTTGTACGTGACCTCGTCCGGGCCGGTGATCAGGGGGTCGCCGGCGAACAGCGGCGAGCCAGCGAAGTCCGGGTTGTCGAAGATCTGGACGTTGTGCTGGATCCCGGCGTCCCGGTTGTCGAAGTCGATGGCGAAGGGTTCGCCGGCCGGGACCCTGAACGACGTCTGGTCGAAGGCGATGTCCTCAGCCAACAGGGCGATCACCACCGCCGGACCCTCGCCGTCCGGCGCCTCCTCCTCCCCGGCGCCGAAGGCGAGCAGCGCGATGCCGCCCGCCAGCATGGCCACCCCGGCGATGACGCCCACCATCGACGCCAGGCTCGAGGCCGCCCCGCGGGTCCGGCTCGCGGCGACCCCCGCCACGACCATGATTGAGAAGGCCACGATGAGCGCCGTGGCGGTGGCGGCGTCGGCGGGGAGCGAGAGCAGGATTCGGGAGAACGCGAACAGGATGGCGGCGATCGCGACGAGGATGCCCACGGGAAGCAGGATCGGCAGGACCAGCCGGTCGCGGGTGCTCGTCCTCATCGCTTCGACAGCTCCGTCCTCACGTCACGCTCCACCTGACGGAGCTGGAGGGCGTCCCACCCGTCCCGCTCCTCCTGGGCGTGCCACCGGAAGAAGATCGCTGCGATGAACACCCACAGGATCGCGCCCCCCACGAGCTTCATGATCAGCCCCGCGACCAGCTGGTCCGAGAGGGCCGAGACGCCCCAGATCCGGGGGAACGCTGCGTACGCCGGGTACAGGACGGTCGAACCGAACGTCAGGAACGACGCCGGGATGGTCGGCGCGAGCGACTGGAGGAACAGGTACAGCATCTGGCCTGGTGGGGCGAGCGGCGGCGCCTCCGGCAGCGGCGAGAGCACCGGCCACCACATCGCCAGCGCCGAGCCCACCAGCAGGACGTGCAGGCCGAAGTGGGCCCACTCGGAGCCCACCGAGGCATCCACCACCGCCGGCCAGTGGGTGAACAACAGCACCGCGTTGAAGGCCATCAGCGCCACCAGCGGGCGGGTCAGGAACCGAAACGCCACCTCCACGGGGCGCGGCCGGAGGAACCCTCGGAGCAACCAGGCCGGCGTCCCGGCCAGGAGCAGGGGCGGCGCGACCAGCGAGAACAACAGGTGCTGGACCATGTGCACGGAGTACAGGTACCCCTCGGCCAGGTCGTGGATGGGCCATTCCGAGCCCATCCAGAGCGTGAGCATCCCGAGGGAGAAGAAGCCGGCCCGCCGGCGCCACCCCGGATCCTCGGCCGGATGCGCCCGGGCTCGCCGGCGCGCCGCCACCACGTAGGTCGCCTCGACGGCGCCGAGGAGGAGCCAGACGTCGGGATGCGGGTGCCAGTCGGGAAGGACCACGGCTACCCCGCGAAGGCCCGGAAGGTGAGCAGCACGACGATGTACAACGTCATCGCCCCGGCGATCCCGATCATGAACAAGCGGGCGTACATCCTGCTGTCGAACTTCAGGTGCATGTACCACAGGACGACGAGGGCGAACTTGAGCGCAGAGAGCAGGAACAGGAACGGGATCAGGATGCCTCGGGGGAGGTCCAGGTAGTAGATGGCCACCTCCATCGCGGTGATGGCGCCCAGGACCACCGCGATGCGGATGTACTCCTTGGGGCTGGGATGGCGGACCGTCCGGCCCCGCGCGGCCGGCCGGGTCGGGGCCGCCTGCTCCCGCACCTCGGTCTCCTCCACGACGCCCCCTACGTGCCCGTCGGGATGAGGTACACGACCGTGAAGATCACGATCCACACGATGTCGACGAAGTGCCAGTACAGCCCGACCAGCTCCACGGCCATGCTGTTCCGCTGCGTCACCATGCCCACGAAGGACATCGCGACGAGCGTCAGCAGCATGAGGATGCCGATGGCCACGTGGGTGCCGTGGAACCCGGTCAGCACGTAGAAGGTGGTGCCGAACAGGTTCGTGGAGAGCGACAGCCCCTCGCGGTAGAACGTGGTGAACTCGTAGACCTGGCCTCCCACGAAGGTCATGCCGAGCAGCGCGGTGGCCAGCAGCCACACCCGGGCCCGCCCCAGCTCCCCCCGCTGCACCGCCGCCAGGGCCAGGACCATCGTGAGCGAGCTGGCCAAGAGCACGAACGAGCTGACCGAGGTGTACGGGATGTCGAAGACCTCGCCGGGATACGGGCCGGTGACGCTTGCGCCCCGGTACAGCACGTAGCTCGAGATCAGCGCCCCGAACAGCAGGCAGTCGGACGCCAGGAACAGCCACATCGCGAGCTTGGTGTTGGGCAGGCCGGTGCTGGTGGCCTCGTGCTCGCTCTCCACCGCGTGTCCGGCCAGCGCCACTATCGGCCCCTCATTCCGCCGAGGGCTCCATGGCCCACCCGTACAGGCCGGCCAGCAGGACCACGACGCCCACCACGGCCATCCACCACTGGAAGATCACGCCGTACCCGATGAGGGGAAACCCGAGCGAAGCGACGAACGGGTAATAGGACGGCCCGGGGAGATGGATCCCGTGGCCTCCCCCCTCTCCGCCGCCGTGGCCCTCCCCCGTCCCCGAGCCGCCCGCCGGGACCGGCACGACCACGCCGGTCTCGGTCTCGGCGTACTTGCGGTGCCACAGCTCGTCGAGCGACCGCACGATCGGGATCTCGTCGAAGTTGTGCGCCGGCGGCGGTGACGAGGTCATCCACTCGAGGGTCCGCGCGTCCCACGGGTCGGCCGCCGCGTCCCTGGGCCGCCGGAAGCTCCTCACCGCGATGACCATGAACAGGAGCACGCTTGCCGCGATGACGAACGCCCCCGCGGTGGCCACCAGGTTCCAGAAGTCGAGGCCCAGCGAGGCCGGGTAGCTCTGGATCCGACGCGGCATCCCCTGGAGGCCCAGGATGTGCATGGGCCCGAAGGTGAGGTTGAACCCGACGGCCATGCTCCAGAACTGGATCTTCCCCAGGCGCTCGTCGAGCATCCGGCCGAACATCTTCGGCCACCAGTAGTAGATCCCCGAGAACAGGCCGAAGATCGCCCCGCCCACCAGCACGTAGTGGAAGTGCGCCACGATGTAGTACGTGTCGGTCTGCTGGTAGTCGGCCGGGACCACGGCGTGCGTGACCCCCGACAGCCCGCCGACCACGAACTGCGCGATGAACCCGATGGCGAACAGCATGGGGGTGGTGAACCGGATGTCGCCCTTCCAGAGCGTGCCGAGCCAGTTGAAGATCTTCACGCCGGTCGGGACGCCGATGATCAGCGTCGAAACGGCGAACGCGGTGTTCGCGACCGGCCCGAGCCCGACGGCGAACATGTGGTGCGCCCACACGCCGAACCCGATGAACCCGATCGCGATCCCGCTGAACAC
>Ga0184640_10000471_pt1 | contig 10617 bp, 13 predicted proteins | sample PLM31_200_b2_FD_133161 | JGI IMG/M metagenome (GOLD analysis project Ga0184640, IMG submission 133161) | Groundwater sediment microbial communities from an aquifer in East River, Colorado, USA - PLM3-1_200_b2 | ecosystem: Environmental > Terrestrial > Soil > Riparian zone | place: USA: East...
AAAGGTTTCCACCCACACTCGGGTCCGGATTTTTCACCTCGACTCCAAAAGTAATCTTGACACGCCGGATAGTTCCGGGATTCGATGGAGTATCCGGAAGTAGAGTCCCTGAAGCGTCATAATAGGTAAAGAGCTTTCCGGTGGGCCGGATGACATTCGCGACCAGGCATTGGCCATTCCGTTTGATATTTTCGCCGGGACAGGCCTGCGTCGAGGAGGAAGAAAAGGAAAAGGTGACATTTTCGCCCGTGGCGTCGCAGGTTTCGTTGCCGTCTAAGTCCGATTGGATCTGGATGGAGTCGGCTGACGCGGCGACTACTCTGAGCGGCGCATTTTGGGGATCTTTCGCGCAAGTCCCATTCGTTGTGGCGGGAAAGGCGCCGGCGTTCCTGAGTTCTCGAATCATGATATCCAGGGCGCCCCGGGAGTCTTCCAGGTTTGCCGTTCTGGTCTCCTGGGAAAGTAGGGTGAAAAGCTGCTGGCGAAAAAAACCATAAAGGGCGGCGATCATCGTCAGGGCAGACAGAGAGGCCATAATCAGCTCAATGATCGTGAAGCCAGAATATTCTCGGAGAACTCTTGGCATGTCGCTTTACCCGGTAAAGACAAGCGTGGAAAAGACAACCTGGCGCGGCGGGTTATCGGTCCAGGAGACTGTCACGTCGATTCGACTCAGTCCTACGTCCGGCGAGTTCACCGTTACTACCCAAGAACGATTATAAGGCCCAGGCGGAGACGATGTCCCTCGTGAGTTCAAAGGGCCATCAAAGCAGCCGGAAGTGGTGGCGCCGGGACAATTAGGGAGCGTGCCTGCCTTCAGTTCTTCCATTTTGTCTTGCGCTAAATTGGTGGCGATCGTGATATTGCTGCTGATCTGGCCTCCTCGGAGCACTCCCATGGTATTGAGGGAAAATCCTAGAATACCTATGATCAGCAACAGCATCGCTACCAGGATTTCGTTGAACGTGAATCCTTTCGGCGGCCGAGACAGAACTCTTCTCAAAAAGTTTTGTTCAGCACTTTGCATTTTCAATCCGTATTCGCCCCGCGCCGCTGACGACCACGTCTTTTCCCACTCCATTGGCATTGCAAAGGGTGGCTGTTCCTCCGGCAGAAGTGCCCCTTGAGGTGAAGCTTAGGGTAAGCGCGCTGCCACTTCCAAGAATAATCCCCTCCGGAAATGGCTTGTTTTCCCCGGTCGACTGCCAGCCGCTTCCGTCGTCTTTCTCGACGGAGTAACTCGCGGTGGAAAAAACTAGACGATAAGAGGCCCTTTCAGAAATCGCCCGGGACTTGGCCTTGTGGAGCTCCGATTGCACCTGTCGCGTTGCGCCGTTGAGCCGGTAAAACGGAAGCAAGGCCATCCAGTTTGGGATAGCGATCGCTCCCAGGATAGTGAATATAGCCACAGCGATCAGTAACTCTAATAGAGTAAAGGCTTGGAATCCTATAGGGACAAACCCCCTCCGGCCTGCCGCCATCGGCCACAAATACCTTTTGCCCTATCGCTCTGTCAAGGATGATTTGAAAGAAAGGTCCCGCGGGCTTCAGTCGCTCCAAGGAGCGGCTTTTTCCAGCTTGCAGACCGAAATTTACACGATCGAGCGTGTAAGAGCGCCAAATCGCGTAGAAACTTTAGTGCGCTGGTGCTGGCGGGAGGGGGAATCCCGGGTCAGCCCGAAAGGGTTATGTGGTAGGATCTCTCACATCCGCGCCCATTGGGCGCGCGCCACCGTCCTCGCCCGCGGTGTCCCCGGCGGCAGGTTCGCTGGATCATTGAAAGCGGTATCGTAGCTCCAGATTCGGTTAGTCGGTATTGGAAAAGGCTAAAAAGTAGGGGATGCCGTATTTACCAGAGCAGTTGCTCTTCGAACTTCAGGGAGAAAAGTTAAAGACTTTTTGTTTCTTGCGGTTGAATGGATTGCTAGTAACCCCCACTCTTCGAACCGTCTTAAGGCCGATTCAAGGATCAAATCTGCCCTGAAAGCCTTTTGTGCGGCCGGCTTTTTGGGGTTTTCGATAAGACCTATATCCACCTCGCAAATTCGGGCGCCGGCATGCCAGGCATCGAGGGTCATACCCATCATGCATGAGCGGGGATCCATCCGGTGCGGAAAGACGAATTCTCTTCGTGTTACCCGGATCCCCGATAGCGGGCTTGAAACAAATCCAGAAAGCTCCGGTGCAAATTGGCGCAGCAAAGGCATTGCAAGATAGTTGTTGAGCCGCGGCTCTGTGCCTTCTTGGTAACAGAGTGCGCCAATGGCAAGGTCAAATTTCCCGCTCAACACGGGCTGGAATAATTTTGCCAGGCCATCGGCGCTGATCGATGCAAGATCGGCATCGCAGAATCCGAGGATATCATTTTGTGCATGAAGAATTCCGACTCTACGCGCGGCGCCGTCGCCCTGATTCGTCGGACAGCGTACCAGCCTGACGCGCTCGCCGTCCACAAGCCTCATCAATGCCCTGCGTGAAGACGGATTTGAACCATCATCCACGACGATGAGTTCGTCGGCGCCGCTCGTGAGCCCGGACTCTATAACCTTCCCCACGGTCGAGGGGTTATTGAAATGGGGAACGATGAGGCTGGTTGACTTCGTCGTATGCACCGCCCGGCCCTGCCTCGCTAATTCAGCAGTTGTTTCCAGCGGACCTTTTGTACCAACCTGACTCTTGGGGTCCCTGGTGGCATATTGGCCAGACTGATACCGTACGACCAGTTACGATTAGGCGCTGTATAGACACTACCGCCATATTTCCAGTCCCCGGTAGCCCGCTGGCTGCTCCAGAGATCGACTAAGGAACCGGAATAGGTAAGCGTCACGCCGGTCCACTTTTCCAAAAAACGTGGGAGGTTCTCTACTCCCCCACTATAATCGGGGCCCGATGTCGGCACATTCCCGGTCATAATCGCGCCCTTGACTGTAGTAGCCGTGGGGATTCGACTGTCTAAAGGGGTGCCGGCATTCCAGGCGTCATTCCAGCTGCTCGAAAGTATGGTGACTGCGTCGCCGATGATCGCCGCGGGACCATTGGCTGTATTATAATTGCCCTTGATATAGACCGGGTTATCTGAGGCCACGGTAAGACCTCCGGTTGGTAAAGAGGATCCGTTGACCAACCTGACCGCATCCAAATCGCCGCCGCTTTGAGTCTTGGAGATATATACGATCCCATTCCAGGTCGTCCCGGCGGACCCAAGGGCGTTAACGTCCAGCTCGTGGGCCTCAACCGTTTTTTGCTCACGATAATCCCAGAATGTCCTGGAGGTCAGAGCACCCGCCGGCAGGGTCACGCCAACTCCGTTTTTGTCAAAGGCCGCCCCGTCGATGATTCTCAGCCCCGCTGTCCAATAATACCTCGCATCTTTGAGCGCCTGAGAATCTCCGGCGTCTCCTCTCTGGATAATATCCACGGGACTGTTCGTTGCCGGCAAGGGCAGATTGAGCGACTGAATCCCGTGGTCAGTGCTCTTAACATTTCCGCCCCAGCGAGTTTGCGAATCACCGGCCCAGTTGGCATTTTTCTCGGTAAGTGGATCGAGCACATATGGGTCGGGAAAAAGGGTAGGGTCGCCGCTGTCGAGGACGACGCCGCCCTGTTTCATCGCTTGATAGCCGCCTAGAGAATCTTTGATCTGAACGGTTCCCGGCATCAAAGCCGCAGCCCCGGTGTCTTTACGGCGATTATAAACGTTCTGTGCCGTGCTCATCTTGGCGTCGATAGAAAAAGTAGCGTTCGCTCCCACGTAGATGTCGTTGTTGGAATGGATTCTGCCGCCGGTGAAGGTCATATTAGGGCCGGGCAACATTTCAAGGTCATCCTGATAGAAAACGCCGAACTGAAAGAGCGGAATCAGATAGTCTTGGACCTCCAAGACTACCGCAGCCGAGTTTGTCGTGCCGGTCTGTGTGGCGGTGCTCGTAATTTGATAGTTTGTAATATAAGCCGTCAACCCGGCATACACGCCTGCGGCGATCTCTTGCTGGACTTGGCCGCCCACTGGGGCGACGGTAAATGCAGGAAAGGTATAGCCGCTGACCGTCGGAGGTGTAATCGTCGCCAGGTTGGAGGGGGTCGGAAGGAGAACCGTATTGAACAAAGTAATTATCTGCGCCGCCGCGGATTCGGCGCCGGTCTCGGCCGCGTACAAAACCTGCGAAGTCTTCTGATAACTGCTGGCTGTCCTGTGATTGAGACCGCTGAAAAGAAGACCCGCGCCGGTCACGGTCAAGAGGATCATCGTGATCATGATGACCATGATCAGCGCCATACCCCGTTGGCTGTTTGAAATAGTTTTCATCAAAGTGCCTCCCTATTAATTATCGCTGTTTCGACCATTCACCATTCGCTACTTCTTAATTGACTTTTGACTATTGACGCTTACATTGGCAATCCGCGATTGCGCAGATCAACACTAGAGGTGACGGTAGCATTGATCTGTCCCCCAAACTCCGTATCCGTATTTTTGGATTGAACCGTTAACGAGATCACCACTCTTTGAATATTCGCAAGATTTCCGGAGGACACCGGAGTGGAATACGCGGTTGTAGAGTTTATGGGATAATAACTGAAAGAAAAATTGCTCGTTCCTGTGAGCACGTTACAATCTGTCAACGTCTCGGCCGTGTTCGAGCCTTCTTTCCGGGTGATGTTGCCAAAACCGATTACGCAGCCTGCGAATGCATAAGTAATATTTTCGTTAGGGTCCGCGCAGCCGTTGAGAGCGTTGGCATCATAGACAAATTGGAAGCTTTGGGAGTCCGCGGTGACGATGCCAGTGGTATTTGCCGGGCTGAGACATGATGCCCCGGTCGGAAAATACCCCGCGTTTCTTATCTCTCGCACCATCATATCGAGCGCGGCGCGCGCGTATTCCTGGGCTTCCAGATTGCGTTCCTGGAGTTTGACGGAATGGGTCTGAACTCGATAAACGCCGTAGATCGCCAACATGACGATTGAGGTCATAAGAATGGATACCAGGAGTTCGACCAGTGAAAATCCGGTTTCGTTTTTGATTCGCATCTGCAATCCGAGATTTCCTATGGAAAATGGAGTCACTGTCTAACGGCCGAGAAGACGGTAAGAGTATGGTTGGTGTAATCCTGCCAAGAAACAAACACGTCGATACGGTTCACCCCGGCGGTAGGGGAGTTCGCGGTCACTGTCCATGTGCGCGTGAAAACCACATTTTTGACAGTGTCCGTAATTGGACCTCCTGAAGTGATATTCAGGACGAATCTCGCCTTCAGTTCTTCCAGTTTATCCTGTGCCAAGGTTGTCGCCACGGTATTCAAATAGCTCGTCTTATTCGCTCTCATGATAGAAGTCGCGCCGATTGCCAGACCGAGGACTGCGACGGAGAAAATCGCCATCGCGACTAAAACCTCCACTAGGGTAAAGCCGTTTCGCGACGCTCTGTGCGCATGCCTGAACTTAAAGCCCTTGGTCCGGCGCATTCCTTGGCTAGCCTTTCTGCACGGTGGTATTTAGCTGCATGCGGTATCTTGGACGTTGATACGCCCTACCGCCTTCACGCACACCCACTTAGCCGCTGTCCCATTGTTCAATTTAATTGTGACTGGTGTATTAGCCGTTCCACGCGAGTTGAAGGTAGGATTGGCTGCCGACTCTATCGAGATCCCCGGGTAGAGCTGACTGATGTCTCGAGAGTCTGAGTCATAAGTATAAGTATCGCTCGTAAAAGTAACGGTGTTGTTGGTGTTCCGGGCGATAGCCCGCATCCTGGCGACCTGAAGATCGGTGGCTACTTGCCTTACCGCAGAAGAAAGGCGGGACGTGGGAAGCCAAGAGAGGAAACTGGGAATGGCGATCCCCATCAATACCAAGGCTATAGCGACCACCACGAGAATCTCTACGATAGTAAAACCGGCCGCATTTGGGATTTTTCTCGGTCTTCGCATAACAACCGCCTTCGCGTGAACTGGGACCATAAAACCTTACACGCAAAAAATACGCCAGAACTTTAAACCTAAAAGATGAATAAAATCATGGTATTTACAATAAGTTATACACGCTGAAAAATACTGTTTGATCCAAGATTTGTCTGCCAATACGACAAAAAACGTCAATTTTTGTAAAATTGACGTTTTTGTACGGTTGACAACTTTAAAAGCGAAAATAAAACGATATTAACTGATCGCCGTAAAAGAGATGGACTAAAGCGCCACCGCACAAAAACGGCGCAAAGGGTAAGGCGAGCTTGCCGGTAGCTTTTTTGGTCAAAATCAAAGTGAGGCCGAGGATTGATCCAATGAAGGAGGCCACAAAGAGTACCACCGGAATGGACGGCCATCCCAAAAATGCGCCTATCATTGCAAGAAGTTTCACATCGCCACCTCCCATGCCCTCCATTTTCATAACGCGTTCGTACCCCCAGGCGACCAATAGAAGGATTCCACCGCCAAGAAGGACGCCAACCAGGGAACTCACCGGAGAGGGAAGAAAAGAGGGGGACTCCTTAATCAACAAACCATTTGTTATTGCGGCGAGAAGTCCAAAACCGATGCCGGGCAAGCTAATGACATCCGGGACAATTCTCACGTCTAAGTCGATAAAGGTGATGACGATCAGAGCTGCTGCAAAGATGAACCCGGAGACGAAAGTAAGTCCTAAACCAAAACGATGCGCCAAAGCCACAGCCACAATACCGGTCATGAACTCCACTAAAAAGTACTGGGGAGAGATCCGATTTTTGCAAAAGCGGCAACGCCCTCTCAGCCAGAGGTAACTGAGTAACGGGACATTGTCGTAAAAAGGAATGGGAGTCTGGCAGCCCGGGCAGTGTGAGGGAGGATGGATCAGGGATTCTCCTTTAGGTAGCCGCACGATACAGACATTGAGAAAACTGCCGACGATGGCGCCGAAAATGAAAAGCGTTAGGAAGATGGGAAATGGGATAGAGAGCAGCATGTTAGAGCTGGACAATGGGGTCATTCCCTAGCATGGGCCGATAGGTATGACAGCTCGATTGGTCTTCAAAAATCTTTGCTTGGTTCCCAACAAAGCTATCTTCCAAACGGTCCACGCTCTGGATCGAAACGCGTTTGGGTATGACCGAGTGCTCGATGACTGAATGAACGATTTGGCTCCCGTTTCCGATGCTCGTGAAGGGACCTTTTCAGAGATCTCCTAAAAGTTTCTTAACCTCACAACCTCCTGAGCCCGCCGCACAACCATGTTAAAATCCTTGTCGTTCAGAGCTCCTTGGGCATCGCGTTTGAGTATCCCCTCCGCCTCTTGGATCAGCCGAAGACCTTCTTCTTGCATGCTCTTCATAAAATGACGATATCCCCTAGCTTCAAGTCCGGCTTGAGGTCCCAATACCAGTCTTTATCTCGCTGAACCTTCTTTGCGCCCAACTCCTCCAACCTTCGCCGCAGGCTCTCCAATTTGCCCCGGAAGAATCCCCCTTGATCCACCAGAATCCTTGCATCCTCAATCATGTCCAGGTAGAGATAACGATTCTCCTTGGCTTCTTCCAAAGAGAGCACAAGCACGCTCACGAACGGCGTCACTCCTTGCTCTTCCAGCTCTTTCCAGCATGGCTGCTCCCGCAACCGCCTCAGAATAGGCAAGATCGGCTGCAGCCTCTTCCAATAGCTGGCCGGAGCGTCCCGCACGATGAGCAGCAAATCCAAATCGCTGTCAGGCCTGGCGGTCCCCCGTGCCACCGAACCATACAGCACAACCGAGACCACTTGATCTGCCAGGGCCTGCCGAATCAAATCGACAAAGGCATCCAAAAGCGCATTGTATTCAAGATACCCTACTGTTTTTTCACGAACCTCTGACTTCATGCCTGTCAACTTATCACAAAATGCTCAAGGGAGGTAGCCACTGGCATGGCCTCTGAGAGACATGTAGCTCAAGAGAGGCATGTTGTCGTAGAAAGGAATGGGAGTCCGGCAGCCCGGGCAGTGCGAGGGAGGATGGATCAGGGATTCTCCTTTAGGTAGCCGCACAATACAGACATTGAGAAAACTTCCGATGATCGTGCCGAAAATGAAAACGATGAGTGAAGCCATCAGGAAGAGAGATACCCCTTCTCTTCCAAATAAGCTCTTAAGGCCTCTTGCCAGGGCCGCAGCAATTCTCTTTGGGTAGGGTCCAGCCTTACGCTGGCCAATCGGGAGTCTTTTGGTCGCTGAGCCTTTGTCGGGTAGACCGAGGACGAAATCGGCTCGACCTTGCACCTAAGCCCCACGATGTCTATAGCCGTTTGCGCAAACTCAAACCAGGTACACCCGCCATGATTGGTGACGTGGAAGAGGCCAGTAGCCCTTTCCCTAATCAGGCGCTCCAACACTTGTGCGGCGTCATGAGTATAGGTAGGCGACATCCGAACATCGTCAACCACCCTTGCGATTCCATCTGTTCGAGCTTTTGAAAGGATGGCCTCAACGAAGTTTCCCCTCTTTGCTTGCGCCCCTGCCTTTCCGAACACGCCGGCCATCCGGACGATGAACCATTCCGGACATGCCTGGTGGACAAACTGCTCTCCTACCAGCTTGGAAGTTCCGTAGATGTTGATCGGACGGGGCTCATCCCGCTCCGTATACGGCTCGCCCTTTCCGCCGTCAAATACGTAGTCGGTACTGATATAACCGCAGAGTGCGCCGATTGCGGCGCACGTCCTGGCTACATAAAGAGCTCCAAGGCCGTTCACGCGGACGGCCTCCTCAGGGTCATCCTCACACTCCTCTACACGCACGAAAGCGGCGCAGTTGACCACCACTTGAGGCCGTAATTCACCTAAAGTGTTCGCCACCGACCGCTGATCTTTACAGTCAACTTGCTTGTGGCTTAAGGGAAAAACGCGGTATCCCGCGGCGCTTTCCAAGGCCTTGACGACATCGGTACCCAATTGACCACCGCTGCCTATGACGACGACTGATATCATGTTTGGTCACTGCCAAACAGAAGTATCTGCAAAAGTACTCCTCCGACCGGAGGATGTCGAGGCGATATTGTATAAGACTCACTCAAATTGAACCGTAGGCCTCTTTGTAATACTTCCAAAAGTGATCGTCCTTGAGCCGCTTCCACCACGGACTATGCTCGTGGTACCAACGGATAGTGGACTCCATTCCTTCAACAAAAGGTCTTTCCGGTCTCCACTCATGAACGCGTTTGAGTTTTGCGGCATCCACCGCATAACGCCGGTCATGGCCGGAGCGGTCCCTGACACTGCGGATCAGATCGCGACTCTTACCCAACGTGCGTACGATCAACTCGGCTACTTGCACATTGGAGCGCTCTTCAGTCGCGCCGATATTATAAACTTCCCCAACCTTGCCTCGCTCCAGGATTGCTAGCAGCGCCCGGCAATGGTCCGCGACATGGATCCAGTCGCGGACCTGTAAACCGTCCCCGTACAGCGGGAGCGGCTTGTCTTCGAGGGCGTTGGTAATAAACAAAGGAATGAATTTCTCCGGGTGCTGATAGGGGCCGTAGTTATTGCAGCAACGGGTAATGACAGCGGGAAGGCTATAAGTATAGGCATAGGCGAGAACTGCTAAATCCGCCGCGGCCTTGCTCGCCGCGTAGGGGCTGTTTGGCCTAATTGGGCTTTCTTCTCTGAATGGAAGATCACTCGGACCCAGTGAGCCGTAAACCTCGTCGGTAGAAACATGCAGAAACCGGCATCCCGGTTTGCTTGACTGCTCATGCGGTTGCCAGTGTCGCCGCGCCGCTTCCAGCAGAATTCTGGTCCCTTCCACGTTGGTTCGGAAGAACGCAGAGGCATCCTGGATACTTCGGTCCACATGAGATTCCGCCGCGAAGTGCGCTACCGAAGCAATTGGCGGCTGCCCGGATTCTTTGGGCCCGGTTAAACCTTGCTCTCTGAAAAGGGGATGGCTGCCGCTGAACACAGAATCCACGAGGGAAGAATCGCAGATATCGCCATGGACAAAGAAATAACGTTTTCCCCCCTCCCTTTCCTCCACATCGCGCAGGTTTTCGAGATTCCCCGAGTACGTGAGCCTATCCAGGTTGATCACACTCCAGGCCGGTCGCTCCTGTAAGATCAGACGAACGAAATGCGAGCCGATAAACCCGGCTCCTCCTGTAATCAGAACAACCATGTTATTTCTCCAGGCGGAAAGGACTCTGAGGATCCCTTTCGTGCCGAATCTCGTCGACCGTCCCTTCCTTTCCTTTCCCGGCATAGAGCCTGTTGGGACAGTTAATGACCCAGCCCGGCTCCTCCCCAATATTGTGGTACGCGTGCACCACTCGCTCCGGCACGATCACCACGCAGGGGTAATCCTTGCCGGCCAAAACGGTCTGGCGGTTCCAGTAGGAAGGGGATTCGGGACGGTTGTCCCAAAGAACCATCTCGAATGTTGAAGGTCCCAAAAAACAAAAATAGTCGGTCTGGTCGAGGTGCTCGTGCGGCCCCCTCGTGAGCCCTGGAAGAGTTTCCGAAACGTAAGCCATCACGGGAAAAATGCTGGCATCCAGCTCGTCGGACCGAAAAATCTCGAACAGCCATCCCCGCTCATCGACGTGCCTCTTCAATGGCCTGATCTCCACACCTTGAATAGCGCCAATCAGGAATTCTCGCTTCCCGGGGTTCACGCGATCCGT
>Ga0184640_10000472_pt1 | contig 10612 bp, 11 predicted proteins | sample PLM31_200_b2_FD_133161 | JGI IMG/M metagenome (GOLD analysis project Ga0184640, IMG submission 133161) | Groundwater sediment microbial communities from an aquifer in East River, Colorado, USA - PLM3-1_200_b2 | ecosystem: Environmental > Terrestrial > Soil > Riparian zone | place: USA: East...
CGCGCGGACGCGCGCGCGGCCGCCATGCGAACCGAGACGGGATCGGCGCTCAGCGCGGACACGGGGGCGCACCTGCGCGGCCTCGTGCGGCTCAGCGCGGACGCTGAGGTCATCGTGCCGTTCGACGGGCGCCGCCCGGGGCAGGCCGCGTTCGTCATGGCGGCGGCGTTCGACCTCGGGGTCGCGCCCGGTGGCCTGGAGGCAGCCGAGCGTCGCTACCGCGACAATCACGTCGCGCTCGCGCGGCGCCTGCCGGGACTCCGTCACTACGTCATCGGCAAGCCCCCGCACGGTGACAGCGGCGACCCGCCGCGCGACCGGCTCGCGGTCCTCGCCTTCGATACGCTCGACACGCTCCGCGAGGTCTATCGTTCGCCGCTCGGACGGGAACTCCGTGAGGACGAGCGCGCCACGATCACGAACGCGCGCGTCTTCTGGCTCGACGCGCGCGTGGAAGTCTGATCGAACCGGCCTGAGGCGCACCGCCTCGATGTGCCGGAGGAGCGAGACCATGGCCGATGAGATCGGCCTCTTCGAGGCGATCTACACGCAGCGGGCGCTGCGGCACATCAAACCCGACCGGGTTCCCGATGTGCTGATCCGAAGAGTCCTGGACGCAGCCATCAGGGCGCCCAACGGCGGTAACCAGCAGCGATGGCGCTTCATCGTCATCGAGGACTCGGACACGAAGCGCTGGATCCAAGAACGCTACCGCGACGCCGTCCGGCCCCCGCACGCGCCGCCACGGAACGAGGCGGAAGCCAGGACCATGGCGAGGAACGATGCGGCGGCCGAGCACCTGGCCGCGCATCTCTACGAGGTGCCGGTGCTCATCCTGTGCTGCCTGGAGCACGATGGCTCGCCCAGCGACATTCACCGCGGCGCCAGCATCTATCCTGCCGTCCAGAACTTGTTCCTGGCCGGAGGAGCGTGACGTGCTCGCCTTGACACGTTCCCTATGCGGTGCGTACGCTTGCGAGACACCATGAGCGCGAACCTCAAGACGCAGTATCGCGGGGAAACGTCGCAGCTCGAGCCGCGCGTTCCCATCCGCGAGAAGCTCACGCCGGAGTACTTCGAGCAGGAGCGGGCGAAGATCTTCCGGCGGTCGTGGCTGCCCGTGGGACATGCGGCGGATCTGCCCGAGCCGGGCGGCTACGTCGTGCGGAATCTGCCCACGCTCAAGACTTCGCTGCTGATCGTGCGCGGCCGCGACGGTCGTGTCCGGAGCTTCCACAACGTCTGCACCCATCGCGGCAACAAGCTGGTCCGCGAGGGACGTGGATGCCGCGGGCAGTTCAGCTGCGGTTTCCACGGGTGGACCTTTTCGCCGGAGGGCGAGCTGCTGGTGGTCACCGACGAGCACCAGTTCGACGATCTCGACAAGGCATCGCTCGGGCTCCGGCCAGTCCACACGGAGGTCTGGGAAGACCTCGTCTTCGTCAACTTCGAAGAGACGCCGCGCGAGCCGCTCCGCGAGTGGCTCGGCGAGCTGTTCGACGAGTACCGCGGCTATTTCGACGGGCACGAGCGGACGGGGAGCTATCGCGTCAACGTGCGATGTAACTGGAACCTCGCCGTGAACTCGTTCACGGAGGGCTATCACACGCTGTACATCCACCGGAACTCGGTGCCGGACTACCAGGGCGGGAAGATCAATCCGCAGCGCCACCGGCCGTTGATGCAGCTGTTCCAGCGCCATCACCGGTACTCGGCGCCGGCCAACCCCGATCACAAGCTCACTCCCGCGGAGGCGCTCGCGATCAGGTACGGCAGGAAGATCCTTCCCGCCTTCGACGGGGACATGACGGGCATGCCGCCGGGCGTGAACCCGGCGCGCTACGAGCACTGGGCGTTCGACGTGGTGCAGTTCTTTCCCAACGTCGTGTTCCTCTTCGGCAACCACTGGCACATCGAGCTATACTTCTGGCCGCTCGACGCCACCACCACCGAGCTCGTGCAGGACTTCTACTTCTACAAGCCGCGCACCGTCGCCGAGCGGATCAGTCAGCAGTTCTTCCTGAGCCGGGGGCGCCAGGTGTTCCTCGAGGACCTCAACACGCTCGAAGCGCAACAGGAGATGCTGTCGTCGGGGGCGATCTCGCACCTGCAGCTCTCGCGACAGGAGATGAGCTTGCAGCACCACTACAAGGTGACGCAGACGATGCTGGCGGTGCCGTGACCACGCCGCTGCCCGAACCGTTCGCCGATCTCGGCGCGTTCGCCGACTGGATCCTTCCCGTCGAGCGCGACCGGCATCGCAAGCGGGTGACGAGCGATCTCGCGGGCGTGAAGCGGTTTTACGACGCCACGCTCCCACGCGTGCCGGCGATCCTCGACTATCTGAACGCCCGGCGCTGGGAGGACATGGGCCCGGCGGACCGCAACCTCTTCGTCTTCGCCTGCGCCTTCATGGAGGTCACGCACCCGGTCGAGCTCGGGTGGAAGACCACCGACATCGAGGACACCTTTCCGTATCAGCGGCTCGAGTTCCTCTCCGTGTCGGCCCGGGCACCGTGGGACGACGCTCGATGAAGGTCTACGCCTTCGACCTGATTCCGTGGCCCCACCTCGAGGAGCCCTCGCACTATCCGGACTCGAACGCGCTCTTCGACCCCGCGCGTGGTCAGCAGGTCTACGCCCAGCACCTCGACCAGATGGTCCTCTACGAGGAGTACGGGTTCGACGCGATCTGCATCAACGAGCACCATGCGAAGCCGTACGGCCTCATGCCGTCACCCAACCTCGTCGCGGCGGCGCTCACGCAGCGGACGCGGCGGATCAAGATCGGGATCCTCGGCAACCTGCCCGCGCTCCACGCGCACCCCGTGCGGCTGGCGGAAGAGGTTGCCATGCTCGACCTCATGTCCGGCGGGCGGATCATCTCCGGCTTCGTCCGCGGCGTGCCGCAGGAATATCTGGCTCTCAGCGTGTCGCTGCCGCAGGCGCGCGAGCGTCTCGAGGAAGCGTGGGACGTCATCGTCAAGGCATGGACGACACGGGAGCCGTTCGCGTGGCACGGCAAGCACTTCAACTACGACCGCGTGTGCATCTGGCCGCGCCCGCTGCAGCAGCCGCACCCGCCGATCGTGCTCCCGGCCGACAGCGACGAGGGGCTCGACTTCGCGGCGCGCCGGCGCGTCCCGACGGGCGCCGCGTACCGGTCGACGGCGAGGAGCAAGGGCATCTTCGATCGGTATCGTCGGTTCGCGGCGGCGCACGGCTGGACGCCGACGCCCGCCGATTGCCACGTGATGCGCCATATCTACGTGGCGGATTCGAACGCGCGAGCGCGCGAGGAGGCCGAGCCGCACCTCGACTACTTCTGGCAGAAGCTCTTGAGCTATCACCGCGGCTCGATGAAGCTCCTCGGTCAGAGCGCGCCGGCGCGCCCTGCCGTCGTGCGCGGCGCCGAAGACGTTCCCTTCTACGAGTTCGACTTCGACTTGACGCAGAAGGAAGGCATCACGATCGTCGGCGACGCCGACTACGTCGCGGCCCAGATCACGGCGCAGATGCGCGAGCTGGGAGCCGGCGTGCTCATGGGCCTCTTCCAGTTCGGCAGCATGCCCCACGCCCTCGCCTGCCGGAACATCGAACGGTTCGCGGAGACGGTGCTCCCGAAGCTCGAGCGCGGCTGAGCCGCTACCGTTTCGGCGGCTTCCAGAACTGGTCGACGTCCTGCACGACGTCGAACACGGTGTTCTGGAGCTTGCCTCCCACCTTCTCAACGCGGCGCAAGTAGGTGGGGATCACCGCGTTCTGCTTGTCATCGAAGCGGAAGGCCCCACCGGGCGCCTCGAAACGGACCTTGCGAAGCGCTTCCAGGAAGCGCGCCTGATCTTCCACGTTGCCATTCACGGCCTTCATCGCCTCGCCCGCCGCCTTCCCCGCGAGATAGCCGAGGTGGTTGTTGTAGACGGGCTCCTTCTTGAACTTCTTGGCGAACGCCTGGACGAAGCGCTTGTTCTCGGCGGTGTCGATGGTGGGCGTGTACGACATCCAGCTCACCATGCCGAGCGCGGCATCGCCCACCGTGCGAAGGTAGCTCTCGCTGACCGTCTCGCCGAGCGAGAGGAGCGGCAGCTTCCCCTTGAGGCCGTACTCCTGCCACGCCTTTAGCCACTGCGGCGCGCTGGGGCCCCAGAGGATGGCCACGACGGCATCCAGCTCGCCAACCTTGCTCTGGACGCGCGCGATGTAGGGCGCGACGTCCATCGCCCCGAGAGGCATCAGCACCTTCTCGACGGACTGGCCGCCGCTCTCCATGAACGTCTTGATGAAGCCGTCGGCCTGCTCGTGACCTGCGACGTAGTCGAGCGCGACCACGGCGATCTTCTTGTGCCCCAGCTTCGCCGCGACGTACCAGCCACCGGCGGCCTCCTGCTGGTAGCTGCTCATCGCGCTGCGGAAGAGGATCGGGCTGGCCTTTTCGTTGGTCAGGTTATTCGCGGTCGCCTGCGTGATGATCGTCGGGACCTTGCGCTCGTGCACGTAGTCGCGGATCGCGACGGCGACGGCGCTCGACACGGGGCCCATCACGATGTGGACCTTGTCGCTCTCCACCAGCTTCCTCACCTTCGTGAGGCCGACGTCCGGCTTCCCTTCCTCGTCCTCCACGATGAGGCGCACCGTACGCCCCGCGACCTGATTGCGCATCTCGTCTTCCCAGTAGAGCTTGATCCCCTCGTTGATCTCGCTCCCGTTGACGGCGAGCGGACCCGTAATCGCGTTGAGCACGCCGATCTTGATGGGTTCGAGTGGCCCCTGGGCCGTGGCCATCTGGCCCGCGGCGAAGATGGCGAGGACAACGAGCCCTACGAGCGTTCGTCTGTGCATGGCCGCTCCTCCTTCGTGGAGTGCGACATTATCACACGCCCAGGTAGCGAGCCTTGACCGTCTCGTCGCCCTTCAGCGCCCCCGGCGTGCACTCGTGCACCATGTGGCCCTTGCTCATGAGGTAGACGTAGTCGGCGACACGGAGCGCGAACGCGAGGTTCTGCTCGACGAGCAGGATCGAGGTGCCCTCGCGCTTCAGCTCGGCGAGCACCCGGCCGAGCTCGCGGACGAGCAGGGGGGCCAGTCCTTCCGACGGCTCGTCCATGAGCAGGATGTCGGGGTTGCCGATCAGCGCGCGCCCGCACGCGACCATCGCTTGCTCGCCGCCGGAGAGCTTGGCGCCGCGATGATGCAGCCGCTCGCGGAGGTTCGGGAACAGGGTCAGGATCCGCGGAAGATCCCAGCGCCGGCGGCGGCCGGGACCGGCTCCGACCGTGAAGTGCTCGCGGACGTCCAGCGAGGGAAAGAGGCGGCGTCCCTGGGGGACGAGACGGACGCCACGGCGGGCGATCGCGTGGGCCGGCAGCGTCGTGATGTCGTCGCCGTCGAGGACGACGCGGCCGGCCCGCGCCGGGGTGAGGCCGCTGATCGCGCGGAGCAACGTCGTCTTGCCCACGCCGTTGCGTCCGAGCACGGCGACGATGCGGCCGTCGTCCACGCGCAAGGACGCCCCCTGCACGATCAGCGAATCGCCATACGCGACCTCGAGGTCACGCAGCTCCAGCATCACATTTGACGGCCATGGGACGTCAAGGTTGATCGTCGCTCCCCAGGTAGATCTCTGTCACCCGCGCGTCCGCGCGAACCTCGTCGCGCGTGCCGTCGGCCAGCACGCGACCTTGATGCATCACCGTGACGCGCTCGGCGAGGGTCAGCGCGACGTCCATGTCGTGCTCGATCAGGAGCACGGTGACGTCGCGCGGGAAGCGCTGGATCATTCCGACCACCGCCGCCGTTTCGACGGTCGAGAGGCCGGCGGTCGGCTCGTCGAGGAGAAGCACGCGCGGCCGACCGGCGAGCGCGAGCAGCAGCTCGACCTGACGTTGCTCGCCGTAGGAGAGCTCGCGCGTCGGCACGTCGCGCCGGTCGGCGAGATTCCATTCGGCGAGCAGATCCTGGGCCCGCTGCTCGAGGTGGCGATAGACGCTGCGCGGACGCCAGAGCGAGAAGCGCGCCGCGTCGGCTCCCTGCACGGCGAGGAGCACGCTCTCCAGCACGGTGAGCCGCGGGAAGAGCGTGTTGATCTGGAAGGTGCGGCCGAGCCCGAGTCGCGCGCGGCGATAGGGGCTGAGCGTGGTGACGTCGTCACCGAAGAGCTGGATCGTCCCGGCCACCGGTGAGAGTAGCCCGGTGACCAGGTTGAAGAGCGTGGTCTTGCCGGCGCCGTTCGGTCCCAGGATCACTCGCCGCTCGCCGCCGCCGACCGCGAGAGTCACGTCGTCCACCGCTCGAAGGCCGCCGAAGTCATACGTCAAGCGATCCATGCCGAGCGCGATCACGGCGCTCGTCTCGCGCGCCGCCGCATGAGGCCCATGAGCCCCGCCGGCGCGAACAGCGTCACGCCTACGTAGATCACGCCCAGGACGAGGAGCCAGCGCTGCGTGTACGCGCTGATGACGTTCTCGAGGAAGACGATCGCCGCGCTGCCGAGCGCAGGTCCGAGCAGCGTGCCGGCACCGCCCAGGCTGACCATGATGAGGCACGTCGCGGAGAAGACGACGCTGAGATAGGCCGGACTCACGAAGCCGTTGTAGTAGACGTAGAGATTGCCGGACACGCCCGCGAGCGCGCCCGCGACCACGAACGCCGCGTACTTGTGGGCCCACGTGTTGTACCCGAGGACTTCCATCCGTCGCTCGCTCTCCCGGATGCCGATCAGCGCGCGGCCGAATGGCGAGCGGATCACGAGCCAGAGGAACGCGATCGTCAGCGCGAAGACCACGAGCACGAAATAGTGAAAGCGCACGCCGTCGGCGAGACTCCAGGGCAGACCCGCCGCGGGCCGTGGCACGCCGGGCAAGCCATCGTCGCCGCCGGTGAACGAGCGCCAGCCGAAGGCGATGCCCCACAGCACCTGGGCCAGGGCCAGCGTGATCATCAGCAGATACGCGCCCCGCGTCCTGAGCGCGAGCGAGCCGAAGAGCGCGGCCGTCGCCGTGGCGACGATGAGGCCGGCGCCGAAGTCGAGCCAGAAGTTGTCGAACCCGCGGCGTGCGAGCAGGCCGACGGTATACGCGGCCACCCCGAAGTAGGCGGCGTGGCCGAGCGACGGAAGTCCGCCGTACCCGAGGATCAGGTTGAGACTCATGGCGAAGACCGCGAGGATCAGCATCTTGGTCAGAAGGCCGAGCTGGTAGGAGGTGAGCCCCAGAGGTGCCAGGGTCAGCGCGAGCGCAACCACCACCAGCGCGACGGCACTTTTCACCGGACGCCGAAGAGCCCGGCGGGGCGAACGGCCAGGATTACCGCCATGGGCGCGAAGATCGTGAAGTACGCGAGCTCGGGGAACAGCGCTTTGCCGAAGTTGTCGAGGCACCCCACGAGCACGCCGCCGACGAAGGCGCCCTTGAGGCTGCCGAGGCCGCCGACGATCACGACGACGAACGCCAGCAAGAGAACTTCGAAGTCGGCGCCCGGATACATGCCGAGGACGGGGCCCGCCATGACGCCACCGAGCGCGGCCAGCGCCGCGCCGACCCCGAAGACCGAGGTGCTCAAGAGCGAGACGTTGATGCCGCAGGCTTGAGCGATCTCGGCGTCGTCGATCGCCGCACGCACCATGGCCCCGAGCTTCGTGCGCTCCTGAAGGAACCAGAGTGCCGCACCGACCAGCGCGCCTACCACGATGAGGAAGAGGCGATACGAGGGGAACACGAGCGGTCCCAGGCGCACGGACGCGGCCAGCATGTCCGGTTTCGGAAGTGACTGCGGCGCGCCGCCCCAGATCCACAACGACACGTCGCCCACGATGAGCAGAAAGCCGAACGTGAGCAGGGCCTGCGGGAGCTCCTCGTGACGCGGCAGCCTTCGAAGGAACACGCGCTCCATTGTCACGCCGAGGCCGACGACCGCCGCGACTCCCGCGAGCATGCCCACGGCGAGGTTGCCGGTGGCCTCGACGACAGACAGCGCGATGTACGCGCCCAGCAGATAGTACGAACCGTGGGCGAGGTTCAGGATCCGCATGAGGCCGAAGATCAACGAGAGGCCCGCGGCAAGCAGGAACAGCAGCATCCCGAATGACAGTCCATTGAGGAGCTGGACGAGCCAGAAGCTCAAGGCCGGATGGTAGCCGAACTCCGCCTCGTACGCCTTCCTGATAGGATGGCGCGAACTGAAGGGAGAGCTCCATGACGGCTGCGGTGCTTCCGCCTCTGATCTCGAGTGACGGTCATCTCGAAGTCCGGCCCGAGCGCGGGTGGGGTTCAATGCATCTGCGCGCCACCGTCGACCACGAGCGTCTGGCCGGTGATGAAGTCACTGTCCGCCGAGCAGAGGAACACCGCCGCTCCCACCAGATCTTGCGGATGCTCCGTCCGCTTGAGGGAACGGGCCTGGAGCCGCTGCCGGTTGAGCGCGTCCCGGCCGGGCTCGACCTCGTCCATGCTGATGGTGAGCCCGGGGGCGATTGCGTTGACGTTGATGTCGTATTCGCCCAGCTCGCGCGCCAGCGACCGCGTGAGCCCGATGACGCCGGCCTTCGACGCCACGTAGTGAGCCGCGAGGGTGGCGCCGTAGAAGACCGTGCCTGAGCTGATGTTAACGATCTTTCCGTGGCGTCGTTGCTTCATGTGCGGCACGACCGCGCGACAGCACAGGAAGATGCCGCGCAGGTTCACCGCCATCAGACGGTCCCATTCTTCGAGGGGGATCCGCTCGAAGGGCACGCGCGACATGGCCGGCCGCTGAAACAGGGCGGCGTTGTTGATGAGGCCGTCGATGCGGCCGAAGCGCTCCACGGCGGCGGCGGTCATGCGCTCGGTTGCCTCCGGCTGCGACACGTCGGTGGTCACCGCCAGCGCGTCCTGACCGTTCTTACCCAGCGCGCGGGCCAGCTCTTCGGCCGCGGGACCATCGAGATCGGCCACGACGACCCGCGCCCCCTCGGCGCTCAGTCCCTCACAGTAGGCGCGCCCGATGCCATGGGCGCCTCCGGTGACGATGATCACCCGATCTCGCAGTCTGTCCATGGTCCGTTCCTTTGCCGTCGAGGTGTGAGGTCACGGAACTGGTCACTCCCCACCGGGGCCCGATACCCGGTACGATAGCGCGGGGCTCGACACCGGACCAGCGCCCGCGCGTGGCTGCCGCCAGAGGGCAAGGGGGTCGTCATGAGACAGGGATTTCGCGTGATCGACTCGGACACCCACGTCAATCCGTCCATGGACGTGCTGCTCAGGTACGCCGACAAGGCGCTCCAGGAGCGTGCGGACGACCTCCAGCCCTACCTGCGGAAGGTGAAGCCCGGTATCGGCCGGGGAGATTTCGAGGACCAAGCGGAGTCCACCATCCTGTCCATCCGGCAGCTCCGCTATCAGCGCGTGGCGGGTAACAAGCCGGCCGCGGCCACGGACTCAGGGGGGGACCGTGGCTTCCTCTCCGGACGCACGCAGATGGTTACGCGTAAGCCCATCGCGGTGGGCGTGGCCGAGGACAACGCGCGCGGCCGGCTCCAGGACATGGACACCGAGGGCCGTGACATCGACTTCATCATCCCCGGTCCGTGGGCGTACGGGGCGCCCGCGCTGGCCCCCCACCTGACCCGAGGTTTGTACGCCGCCTATCACCGATACATGGCGGAGTACTGCTCGGCGGACCCACGCCGCCTGAAGAGCATGGTCCTGGCGCCGGCGACCGATCCGGCGTGGGCCGCGCAGGTCATCGAGGAACGCGCGAGCGAGGACTGGGTGGCCGCCGTCTGGCCCCTGCTGCCCGAAGGCCTGCCGGTGGACGATCCCGACCTGGAACCGATCTGGGCGGCGGCCAACGCGGCGGACCTGGCGATCATGTACCACGGCTTCACCATCGAGACGCCGTACTTCCCCGGCTACCGCGACGTCTGGGACAACCCGGCGATGGGCCGCTGCGCCGGCCAGACCTGGGGCGGGCAACGCTTCCTCTCCTTCATGCTCATGGGCGGGATGCTCGACCGCTATCCGCGGCTGCGCGTCGGCACGCTGGAATGCGGCCACGGCTGGCTGCCCCACTGGCTGCTCCGCCTGACCCGGCAGATCGATTACGTCCGCGGCTCGGTCTCGCCGAGCCTGAAACACACGCCCGTCGAGTACGCGCAGATGGGGCGCGTCTACTGCGGCATCGACTTCTCGGAAGGTGTGGAGATGACCCGGGCCGTCATGGACCTCGTCGGTGATCACGTGCTCATGTTCGAGTCGGACTATCCCCACCCGGAGACGATCTTCCCGGACCACGCCGACACGGTCATCGCTTGGCGCAAGGTGCTCGGCGAGCAGGCGACGCGCAAGCTGATGTGGGAGAACGCGGCTCGCTTCCTGCGCTTGACTTCCACCCCCTGGAGCAGCCGCGGCTAGCACCACAACAGCCGCAGCACGACCCGGGGCACGGCGGGCCGTGTCCTGGCGGCGAGGAGATGCCATGCCGGCGCGCACGGGACAGGAGTACCTCAAGGGCCTGCAGGGGCAGGAGCGGGAGGTCTGGCTGCGCGGCGAGCGCGTCAAGGACGTGACCACGCATCCCGGATTGGCCGGCGGGGCACGGACCATCGCAGCGCTATACGATATGCAGCACGCCCCCG
>Ga0184640_10000475_pt1 | contig 10604 bp, 7 predicted proteins | sample PLM31_200_b2_FD_133161 | JGI IMG/M metagenome (GOLD analysis project Ga0184640, IMG submission 133161) | Groundwater sediment microbial communities from an aquifer in East River, Colorado, USA - PLM3-1_200_b2 | ecosystem: Environmental > Terrestrial > Soil > Riparian zone | place: USA: East...
CGAGCCCCGGTAGAGCCCCACCACCACATCGAAGCCGGCATCCTTCAAATTCAGGGCGTGGGCGTGCCCCTGGCTCCCATAACCAATGATGGCAATGGTCTTCCCCTTCAAGAGGGAGAGATCCGCATCTTTATCGTAATAGAGCTTGCCCATCTGTGTCTCCTCGCGTTTCGCTACGTGGCAACCGCTGGGGACTTCTTTGCACCCTCCTCGCCGTCCCCGCCCGCGACCCGCTCCAGCTTGGTGGACGGAGTCTTGCTCGCCCTGCCGATGGCGATCAGGCCGGTCCGGACCAGCTCCTTGATCCCGAAGGGGCGCAGGAGCTCGAGCAAGGCGTGGATCTTGTCCTCGTCTCCCGTCGCCTCCAGGGTGTAGATTCGGTGGGTGAGGTCGACGACCTTGGCCCTGAAGATGTCGGCAATCCGAAGGATCTCGGCTCGGTTGGACGGATCGGCGTTCACCCGGACGAGGATCATTTCCCGCTCGACAAACTCCTCCTCCGTCAGATCGACCACCTTGATGACTTCGATCAACCGATTGAGCTGTTTGACCACCTGCTCCATCACCCAGTCATCCCCGTGGACCACGAGGGTGACCCGGGACACCGAGGCATCCATCGTCTCCCCGACGGAGACACTATCGATGTTATACCCCTTGGCGGCGATCAAGCCGGCGATCCTCGCCAAGACGCCCACCTGGTTCTCCACCAGGAGGGTCAGGATGTGCCGCCGCGCGGGGATCTGCCCTTTCATGCCCTCCTCAGTGCCATGCCTGCGACGACTTGTCAGGGGTCGGAGCTGGAGCCCTGACGATGTCCGTGATGGCAGCCCCGGCCGGGATCGTCGGAAAGCAGTTTTCCTCCCGCTCCACCACCACATCGACCACGACAGGTCCCGGGGTATTGATGGCCTTCTCGATCCCCGCCTTCACCTCTTCCGGCCGCTCAATCCGGATTCCCACGGCGCCGTAGGCCTCCGCGAGTTTCACAAAGTCGGGCTGATGCATCGGGCCTGTGGGCAGGGGGTGGTGTGCGGAGACGCGCTGATGCCACTGGCGCACCATCCCCAGACATTTGTTGTTGATGACAAAGGTCTTGACCGGGAGTGTGTAGTCGACGAGCGTCGACAGCTCCGACAGGCTGACCTGGATGCCCCCGTCTCCATCGATATTCAGGACCAGACTGTTCGGGAAGGCCGCCTGGGCCCCCAGGGCGGCGGGGAAGCCGTATCCCATCGTCCCCAGGCCTCCCGAGGTGAGCCAGCGGCGCGGCTTGCGACCCCGGTAAAACTGGGCCGCCCATACCTGGTGCTGGCCTACGCCGGTGGCAATGATCGGATCGTACTCCTCGGTCAGGCGAAGGATCATATCGATGGCGTACTGGGGTTTGATCACCCCCTGCTGTTGCTCGTACCGGAGGGGGTGTTGTTTCTTCCACGCCTCGATCTGTCCGTACCATTCGTCGAAATCCCTCGCCCAGTTCCGCTTCACCTTGCGGAGCTCTTTGTTGAGCTCGCGGAGGACACACCGCACATCACCGACGATAGGGACGTCAACCTTGACGTGCTTCTGAATCGACGTCGGGTCGATGTCCACATGGATGATCTTGCACTGCGTGCCGAAATCGCACGCCTTACCCGTGACCCGGTCATCGAAGCGGGATCCGATGGCAACGATCAGGTCGGCGTCAATCAGGCACCGGTTCGCCCAGTAGAGTCCGTGCATCCCGAGCATTCCGAGCCAGAGCGGGTGGCTGGTGGGGAGGGCCCCCAGTCCCATGAGCGTGAGGGTGGTGGGGATTTGGGTGATCTCGACGAGTTCGCGCAGCTCCTCGGATGCGTCCGCATGGATGATGCCTCCGCCTCCGTAGATGACCGGACGCCTGGCTTGGGCGATGAGCTCGGCCGCCCTCTTGATCTGCCCGGGGTGACCAGCCATCTGGGGGTTGTACCCTCGGATCGCAACCGATTTCGGGTGCCCTGTGTACGCGACACAGCCTGTCATGACGGCCTGGGGCAGATCAACGAGGACCGGGCCCGGCCGCCCAGAGCGTGCAATGAAATACGCCTCCTTGATGATCCGCGGGATCTCCTCGGTCGTGAAGGCCATGAAGCAATGCTTGGTGCAGCCCCGGGCGGTTCCCACCGCATCCGCCTCTTGGGCGGCATCCCATCCCATGACGGCGGGAAGCTGCCCCGTCAGGACCACTATGGCCATGGAGTCCACGAGGGCATCGGTGAGCGCGGTCACACAATTCGTGACCCCGGAACCCGAGCTGACCATGACCGTCCCCGTCCTCCCCGTGGCCTTGTAATACCCCTCGGCGGCATGGGTAGCCACCTGCTCGTGGCGGCAGAGAATGTACCTGATCGGGTGGTCGCTGGCGGCGTCAGTCTCGTGGAGAATGACCCCCCCCGGATGCCCAAAGATCGTTGTGACCCCCTCCTCGACGAGAGATTTCCGCAGGATCTCAGCTCCGGTGATCTTCAAGGCTCCTGCCCCCGCGCCAGTCCGTCTTCAGGTAATACGTGAAGGGCGTGCCCCGTCCCGGACCCCTCTGGGCAGAGCACGCCTCCGAGACCCAGGAGGCTCCTCGCCTGTCCGCGTCATGTGCTGCCCGCCCCCGGAGGCTACAGATACGCCTGTGTCGTGAGGTTCAGCAGCCGGGCGTTCAAGCCGACGACCTGCTCGTTGTCCACAGGGACATCCACCAGGATCGACCTACCCGCCGGCGTATGGCAGGCATCCATGATTTCTTTCAGATTGCTGAGGTCGGGCTTGAGGTAGAAGCCATCCCAGCCGTGGGCCTTGGCGGCCGCCACGAAGTCGATCCTCGGCAGCTTCGAGTGGTAGCGGGGTTTCTCGACAGTCGGGATGATCATCTCCAGCCCCTTATCGACAATCCCGTAGGTCCCGTTGTTGATGATGAACAGGCGCAGGTCGAGGTTTGCCGCGTCGGCCAGGCACCCGCCAAAGAGGCGCCAGCATCCATCCCCGCAAAACATAAAGGTGTGAAGGCTCGGATCGGCCAGCTTGGCGCCAACCCCGAGGCCGAAGGCACCGCCCATCGCAGAGCCGTGGTGCGCGGTCCAGAATTTGATATTCGGGTGGGGCCGCTGCGTCACGTACTGCCGATCCTTATAGGAGATACAGACATCGTCGAACCCAATGCTGTGTGGTTGCCAGTATTTGGGCAGCTCCTCGTAGAAGGACATGAAGTCGACGCAGTCTTTCCGGACGTCCCGCCAGACCTCTCGGGAGTTCAGATTATCCGGCTGCTCGACCTTCGGCCTGTCCTTCCCGACGCCCATCGTCTTCAGCCGAGGGATGATCGCTTCGAGGGCGAGGTCGATATCGCCACGGACTTGCCTGTAGTCCCCTTTGCACCGGTGGCGAAAATCGCCGTTGACCTGGCCGTAACCGTACATGTACGCGCCGAAGTGCCAGGTGCACTTGGCGGGGAAGTTTTCCAGGTTGATCGAATACTCGCCGGGGCAGAAGCCGAGCGTAATGACAATATCCTCGGGAGTCATGCTCCGCCACAACTGCATCGCCTTGTCGTTACCCCCGAAGAGGATGTAGCCGTAGCTGTACGGATTCTTGGGGGAGACCGCATTGGCCCCATTGATGGACCAGATCGTAGGGGCCTGGAGCAACTCCGATAGTTCCGTGGTGAGCTGTGCGATGTTGGGGTAGAAGGCCGCCTCCTCACCGACGTAGATGATCACCCGGCGCCCCTTGGCCATGGCCGGGAACCGTTCGAGGAAGGCCGCGACATCCTTCTGGTTGAGGGTGCGTGCCTTTTCCGTCCGGGGAACGCTCACCTCAACCTCTCGTGAAAGGATATCCGGGTAGAAGGCAAAGGCGACGGGTTGCGAATCGTGAAGAATGTTCTGTGCCTTCGCGAGGTCTCGTTCGAGCCGATTGACGTTGTCGAGAACGATGCACCCCTCCCCCAGTTCGGCTTGGAGTTGGGGGACGATATTCATGCCGTAATGCGAGACGTCTTGGAGGGGAGCCTTGCCGATCGAACCCGTGGAATTCAGAGCGATGATGTAGACCGCCGGAATGTTGTGCACCTTGGCGTCGGTGATCCCGCTCGAACCGAGCTTGGTCGCTGCCCCGGTCGTGGTGATCGAGCCCGCGATACGGCCAGTGGCCAGGTGATAGCCCAGCGGCATAAAGCCCGACACATACTCCCCCATCGTCAAGAGGCGGGGAACGCCATCCGTAATTTGGGATGGATGGGTCAGGGGCTCCAAGTATTTCGTGACGTGGATGACCCCCCCGCCATTGACCCCGCTGTAGTGGCGGATACCCCACTGGCGCAAGGTGTCGATCAAAGCGAAGTTCCCCACATTTTTCTCGAGACCCGGACTCCCTGCTGCGATGCTCATCGCTCTCCCCTCGATGACAGTTTCTTGATGGTTTCGGTCCCCTCCTCGCCGTCACACAATGCTGAAGCTCAAGGTGAAAGAATGCCCCGAAACGCAAAGAATAACATACTTTTCCCCTCGTTGCCTGTCAATACAAATCTGTTTTAGGTTGATCGCCTTTGAAAGAGCCTCCGAAGGACCTGAACCTCCTCGCAACCGAGGAAGACAGCCACTCCCAAAAAGACTGTTGTTCCAAGGCCAAGCCCCCCGACCAGGTGGCCAAGCTGCGGGAGGAACCCATGCCCACCCCATGGCCAGAGAACTTCGAGGATCAGGCACGTCGCGGCCATCCCCAGGCCGGCGAGACCCGTTTTTGCGAGGGATCTGGCCAGATCTCGCCCGGGGAGCGGTCCCACATGCCTTCTGAGCATCACGATCAAGAGGGTGAAGTTCACCACAGAGGCGAGAGAAGTCGCGACGGCAAGCCCCGCCGCCTCCAGGGGGCCCATCAGCACGAGGCTGAAGAGGATGTTGCTCGCGACGGCGACGGCGCCCGCCTTGACAGGGGTCGTCGTGTCCTGGAAGGCGTAAAAGGCGGGAACCAGCACCCGGTTGGCGACGAAAAAGCACAGCCCGAGGCTGTATCCCAGCACGACCTGGGCGGTGGCGAGGGTCATGCCGCGGGTAAACGCCCCCCGCTCAAAGAGGAGATGGATGATGGGTTGCCGAAAGATCGCCAGGCCCAGCAGGGCAGGAATGGTCAGGAAGAGGGTGAGGCGGAGAGCGAAGACCAGGGTTTTCTTCAAATCTGCGGAGGAGCGCTGGGCGGCGGCGGCCATCGCCGGAAAGACGGCCGTCGCACCCGCCACTCCGATGAGACCAATGGGGAGATGGACGAGCCGGAACGCGTAGTAGAGATACGAAATCGACCCCTCGACCAAGAAGGAGGCCAGAAGGGTGGTGATGAACACGTTGAGCTGGGTGACGGCGAGCCCGGCGACGCCAGGGACCATCAACCGTCCGATCCGCGCCAGGGCGGGATCCCGCCACGGTCCCGTTGGGGTCAGGGTCACTCCGCGGCGCCCGGCTGGGGGAAGCTGGGACAGGAGCTGCAGCACCCCTCCCCCCAGGACCCCATACGCCAAGGCATAGACGGGCTCTTCAAGGCGCGGAGCCAGGAAGATAAGACACAGGATCATCGCCATGTTGAGCAAGGCGGGAGAGAAGGCTGGAGCGGCAAAGTGGCCGAGGGAGTTCAGAATCCCCATCATGAGCGCAGTCAGCCCGATGAAGAACAGGTAAGGAAACATCACGCGGGTCAGCGCCACGGTGAGGTCAAGCTTCTCCGGCTCTGCCCCGAACCCGGGGGCGATCAGGTGGACCAGGCCCGGCGCGCTCCAGGCGCCGAGGGCGCACACCACGAACAGCATCAGGGCCATCGTCCAAAAGGCGCGGCCTGCCATCCGAAAGGCCGACGGCCGCCCCTCCTTGGTCAGGGTCTCGGTGAAGACCGGGATGAAGCCGGCGGAGAGTGCCCCCTCCCCGAGGAGTTCTCGGGCCATATTCGGGATGCGAAAGGCCACAAAGAAGGCGTCCGCATGCAGTCCCCCCCCGAATCGATGGGCGATGAGCATATCGCGGACATATCCCAGGACCCGGCTGACGAAGGTTCCGCCGCTCACCACAGAGGCGGCGGCTGCCAGGTGCTGCGTCGGTACCTTGGGGTCAAAAGGGCTTGACATCGGGATGGAATTCCTCTATACAATCCGTTGCCGCGTTCTCGTGGAGGATGGATCGATGCCCAACACCAGATCGGCAGCGAAGCAGTTGCGCCAGGCCCAGGTGCGAGCCCTGCGCAACCGCAGGGCCAGAAGCCGACTCCGAACGACCATAAAGAGGGTCCGTCACGCGGTAGAGACGGGAAACCGGGAGGCGGCCGTGGCTGCCTTTCAGGCAGCGGTGGCGATTATCGACAAGACCGCCTCCAAGGGGATCATCCATTCCCGAACGGCGGCCCGCTACAAGTCCCGGCTCGCCCATCAGGTGCAGGGCCGCGGGAGCTCCCAGTAGTCCGACCTTCATGAGCAGAGATCGATCACGGCCAGCTCCAGAAAAAGGGGTTGGCCCCCCCCCGACGATTTCAGCCTTCGGTCCAGGTCGAGCAGGCGGGCGAGCCCTTGCTCCAGCCGGGGCAGGGACGAGATATGTGCCGCCTCCAGAATCTCTGAAACAAAAGGACGTGGGAGTCCGAGCAGCCGGCTGATCTCGGCGGGAGGTGAAGACTGCGCGAGGAGTTCCTTGGCCCGCACGAGGAGCCGCAGTTGACGTGCCAGCATCCCCAGCATCCCCAGGGGCTCCTCTCCCTTTTCCAGGAGGTGTCGGAGACAGGACAAGGCTCCATTGAGGTCCCGGCGGCTCACCGCGGCCGTGAGCTCGAAAATCCCCCGCACCCTCCCCTGGCCGACCAGGGTCTCTACCGCCTCAGGGTCGATCTGCTCTCGCTCCCCGACGAAGAGGCAGAGCTTGTCCACCTCCTGGCTCAAACGCAAGAGATCCGGACCCTGGAGCGTCAAGAGCAGTCGCTCCGCCTCGGGAGTCAGGGATTTCCCCTGTTGTCGTGCACGCTGCCGCATCCACTCCTGACACTGCCGCTCACGCCCTTCCCCGTCCTTCGGCAAGGCGAACCGGAGGACCTTCCCCACCTCCTCGATGCGCTTGAGTCCGCGGTGCCCGTGCTCCAGCTTGTCAGCCACACAGATGAGACACGTGGTCGGGGATGGGGCGTCCAGGTAGGACAGCATTGCGTCCCAGACCTCACTGCGGAGCCGGTCTGCCTCTTTCAGCACTACGACCCGCCACGGTGCAAAGGCGGGAACCGTCCGACAGCGGGTGGCGAGATCGGCGGAAGCTGTCTCGCTCCCTGAAAGGATTTCCCGATTGAGGGTCTCCATCCCGGGAGGCAAGAGAGCGCTCAGCAGGCGAGAGAGAAACTCTTCGCGGAGGAGGACTTCCTCACCCAGCAGAAGATACGCCGGAGCCACTTGGCCCCGGATCACAGCTTGGAGAACCGGCTCAAACAGCGTCGTCCCTCAGAAAGGGTCCACCACCCTGGTGACGACCTTATCGGCAAGATCACGAAGGGCCCGACGGATCGCATCATTCTCCGCCACCGTAGTCCCCGTAATCCCGGGGGGGGTAGAGTAGTACGCCTCTCCCCGGACCTGCTCATTCGCCAGCTCAACCTTGTCCTTCCGCTGGATCACCTGCAGGTTGACGACGACCGCCAACCGGAACCGTTGGGCAATATCCTGCGCATCGAAAGCCACCGGATTGTTCTCAAGGGCGACAATCGCGGCCTTCATCGTCGCGTCCGCCTGTGTCTCATCCGCCACGACTCGGCCCCCGGCGCTGAGGATGCGCTGGGTCAGGGCTTGGGTGACGGCGGTCTCGAGTCCAGGTCGAAAGGTCCCTTTGTTGCTGACCGCCACATGGATCCGTTGCAGGTCGTTCGGAAGGTTCACCTGGCCGCGATAGCCACACGCACCCCCGACCAGGGCGATGACGATAACGGCCACCGTTGTCTGAATCGTCCTCACGCACACTCCCCGCAGCTCTTCAGCTGTCTGCCGTCAGCCGTCAGGGACTAGACCGGAGCCTGGAGACTTGAGACTGGAGAGCGGAGACTATCGTCTGGTATCTCCCGTCTCCGGTCTCACGTCTCTGGCTGCTGATGGCTGACTGCTGACAGCGGATGGCTGACAACTGTTACTCGTCGGTCACGATGTTGACCAGTTTCTTGGGAACCACCACGACCCGGACCACCTGTCTTCCCTCGAGCCACGTCTGGACCCGGCTGTCCTGGAGCGCCGCCGTTCGGAGCGCTTCCTCTTCGGCATCGGCGGGCAGCAGGAGCCGGCTTCTGAGCTTCCCATTGACCTGGACGACCACCAGGATTTCCTCTCGCTGAATCACCTCGGTGCTATACGCAGGCCACGATGCTTCGGAGATGCTCCGGGAATGGCTGAGGCGCTGCCACAACTCTTCCGCCAGGTGGGGGGCAAAGGGAGCGAGGAGGACGAGCAGGGTCTCGACCGCAAAGCGCACCACCGCCCTTTTTTCTTCCCGTTCTTCTGGCGTGCCACCGAGATCACATTGCCCCAGGCTGTTTACGAGCTCCATGAGCGCGGCGATGGCCGTGTTGAAGTGAAAATTCCGGTCGAGATCCTCGGTCACCTTCTTGATGGTGAAGTGGGCCTTCTGGTAGAGCGCCCGGCCCACCGTCAGGGCGGCGAAGGAGACGGGTTTCACCGGACGGCAGAGCTCCTCCGCCCATCCGTCCACCAGCCGGTATACCCGGTTGAGGAACCGGAAGGCCCCCTCGACCCCTTTGTCGGACCATTCCAGGTCCTTCTCCGGCGGCGCGGCGAAGAGCGAGAAGACGCGGGCGGTATCCGTCCCATAGCGATTCATCAGGTCGTCCGGGTCCACGACGTTCTTCTTCGACTTGGACATCTTCTCGGTCCGGCCTATCTCTACCGGCTCGCCACACGCGGTGCACCGCCCCTTGGCATTCACCTCCTCGGGGAGCCGGTAGCCATGGGTGGGGCACCGGTAGGTCTCCTTGCAGACCATGCCTTGCGTGAGGAGATTCACGAACGGCTCGTCAATCGCAACCAACCCTAGGTCCCGCATCACCCGCGTAAAGAATCGTGCGTAGAGCAGGTGGAGGACCGCGTGCTCGATCCCCCCGATATACTGATCCACTGCCATCCAGTGCGCCACCTTCGCGGGATCGAGGGGGCGGTTCTCCTCCTTGGGGCTGCAGAAGCGGAGGAAGTACCAGGAGGAATCGACAAAGGTATCCATCGTATCGGTCTCTCGACGGGCCGGCCCGTGACACGTCGGACAGCTCACGTTGACAAAGCGTTTGACCCGGGCCAGCGGGGACCCCCCCTTCATGGTGATCTCGACGTCCCGAGGGAGCAGGACCGGCAGGTCGCGCTCGAGAACCGGGACCGTGCCGCACCGGTCACAGTAGATGATGGGGATGGGGGTCCCCCAGTACCGCTGCCGGGAGATCCCCCAGTCCCTCAACCGATAGTTCACCGCTCCGCTGCCAATCCTCCGCTCTTCCAGATATCGAGCGACCGCCTCCCGCCCTTCCCCACTGGGCAACCCGTTGAAGGGCCCCGAATTCACCATGAGCCCCTCGCCTTCATAGGCCTTTTCCAGGTCCGCGGCGACGAGGGTGCCTTCTTCTGGATTAATAACCAGCCGGATCGGGAGGTGGTATTTCTTGGCGAATTCGAAATCCCGCTGGTCGTGCGCGGGCACCGACATGATGGCGCCGGTCCCGTATTCCAACAGGACGAAATTGGCGAGCCAGATGGGGATCTTCTCTTGCGTCAACGGATTGATGGCGAAGGCGCCGGTAAACACCCCCTCCTTTTCGCTCTCGGCCGCGGTCCGGACCAGGCGGTCTTCCGTCCGCATCCGCTCGATGAAGCCTTCGACCTCCGGCCTTCCGCGGGCCAGCTCCCGGGCCAGTGGATGCTCCGGCGCCAGCACCATGAAGGTGGCCCCGTAGAGGGTGTCCTGCCGGGTCGTGAAGATAGCGATGGGGGGGCCGCCGCTCACCATCGGAAAGTCCACTTGGGCGCCGACGCTCTTCCCGATCCAGTTCCGCTGCATCGCCTTGACCCGCTCGGGCCAGCCTGGCAATCGATCCAGCCCTGTGAGGAGCTCCTCGGCGTAGGCGGTGATCTTCAAGAACCACTGATCCAGCTCCTTCTGGATGACCACCGAGTCATCGCGCCAGCACCGCCCCCCTTCCACCTGTTCGTTGGCGAGGACCGTTTGGCAGACATCGCACCAGTTGACCAATGCCGGCCTCTTGTACGCGAGCCCCTTCTCATACATCTTGAGAAAGAGCCATTGATTCCACCGATAGTACTCGGGATCGCTACACGTGATCTCGCGATCCCAGTCATAGGAGAGGCCCATCCGCTTGAGTTGCGTCCGCATATACGTAATGTTGTCGACCGTCCAGGTCGCCGGATGCACCCCGTGTTCGATGGCCGCATTCTCTGCCGGCAGGCCGAAGGAATCCCATCCCATCGGGTGGAGCACGTTGTGGCCGCGCATCCGGAAGTACCGCGCCACGACATCTCCGATCGCGTAGTTGCGGACGTGCCCCATGTGGATCTTCCCGGAGGGATAGGGGTACATCAC